>Ga0169931_10002352_pt1 | contig 30903 bp, 25 predicted proteins | sample Kivu_15m_20L_FD_129675 | JGI IMG/M metagenome (GOLD analysis project Ga0169931, IMG submission 129675) | Freshwater microbial communities from Lake Kivu, Western Province, Rwanda to study Microbial Dark Matter (Phase II) - Kivu_15m_20L... | ecosystem: Environmental > Aquatic > Freshwater > Lake...
ACCGCTTGAGATACGCGCTGCTGCTTCATCCCATGGACTGGGGCCCGACGCGCAAACTGTTGATTTCGCTGCGGTTTTCGGGATGGCGTATGGGGTGGCTGATGGGACTCGAACCCACGACAACCGGAATCACAATCCGGGACTCTACCAACTGAGCTACAGCCACCACCGACCGCCTCGGACAATGCCGCTGCGGCTTGAGATCGGGCCAGCAACCTGGCCTGCCCGACAGGACTCGAACCTGTGACCCTCGGCTTAGAAGGCCGATGCTCTATCCAGCTGAGCTACGGGCAGAGCGCGTCCTGCGAGCGACATCCGGACCGTTCGGGCCAGCCCGGCACAGCGCGGCAGTATAGCGCACGGGTCCGGAGCGCTGGTCGGGGCGAGAGGATTCGAACCTCCGACATCTTGCTCCCAAAGCAAGCACTCTACCGGGCTGAGCTACGCCCCGACTGCGCGCGAGTGTAGCGCATCGCCGCACCTGCCGAGCGGGGTGCGGCAGGGATCCGCCGGACGGACCGCGCCGCCCACGGGCCGAGTGGCGCGCGTCGCGGCACGGGCTCGATCGAGGCGCGGCACCGGCGGGCTCGGGTGGCGAGCGCGCCCGCGTTCAGGTGGCGAGCGCGTCGGCGATCCAGCGGGCGTGGCGCTCTGCATCGGCCGCGCTGCGCGCCTCGACCATCACGCGCAGCAGCGGCTCGGTGCCCGACGGGCGGATGAGCACGCGGCCGTCGACGCCGAGTGCCTGCTCGACCTCGGCGCACGCGCGCTTCAGCCCAGGGTGCGACTGCCAGTCGAAGCCGCGCTCGATGCGCACGTTGATCAGCTTCTGCGGCAGCAGTTCCAGGTCCGCGGTCAGCTCGGCAAGCGACGCACCGCCACCGCGCACGGCCGACAGCACCTGCAGCGCGCTGATCGTGCCGTCGCCGGTGGTGTGCCGGTCAAGGCACAGCAGGTGACCGGAGCCCTCGCCGCCGAACAGCCAGCCGTGGGCCTGCAGCATCTCGAGCACATAGCGGTCGCCGACCTTCGCGCGCGCAAACCGCACGCCCATCCGGTCGAACGCCCGCTCGAGCCCGAAGTTGGTCATCAGCGTGCCGACCGCGCCGGCAACCGGGCCGTGGCGAGCCCGGTCCCGCACGATCAGGTAGAGCAGTTCGTCGCCGTCGTAGAGGCGACCGTCGCGGTCGCACATCAGCAACCGGTCGGCATCACCGTCGAGCGCGATGCCGAGGTCGGCGCCATGCGCGAGCACCGCGTCGCGCAGCGACCCCGGATGGGTCGCCCCCACCCGGTCGTTGATGTTGAGCCCGTTGGGAGCCGTGCCGATCGGCACCACCTCGGCCCCGAGTTCGTGGAACACGGGCGGGGCCGTGTGGTAAGCGGCACCGTGCGCACAGTCGACCACGATGCGCATCCCGTGCAGGTCGAGCGCGTTCGGGAACGTGCTCTTGCAGAACTCGATGTAGCGACCGGCTGCGTCGTCGATCCGCTTGGCCCGCCCGAGGTCGGCCGAACGGACGCACCCCATCGGCTCCTCGAGCACGGCCTCGATCCGCTCCTCGAGTTCGTCCGGCAGCTTGTTGCCGTCGGCCGAGAAGAACTTGATGCCGTTGTCGTCGAAGGGATTGTGCGACGCGCTGATCACCACGCCGGCGGACAGCCGCAGCGCGCGCGTCAGGTAGGCGACCGCCGGGGTGGGCAGCGGCCCCGACAGCATCACGTCCACGCCCGCGGCCGACAGCCCGGCTTCGAGCGAGGCCTCCAGCAGGTAGCCCGAGATCCGCGTGTCCTTGCCGATCAGCACCGACGGGCGCGAACCGCCGCGACGCGCGAGCACGCGCCCGGCGGCGAAGCCCAGGCGCATCACGAATTCGGGGGTGATCGGGGCCTCGCCCACCCGCCCCCGCACCCCGTCCGTGCCGAACCACTTGCGACCCATCCGTCCGCTCCCTCGTGCGTCGATCAGCGCGCGTCGGCGATCGCCGACCAGACCGCGAGCGCATCGCGCGTCGGCGCGACATCGTGCACGCGGACGATCCGCGCACCCCGGGCGACCGCCGCGAGCATCGCCGCGAGACCCGCCGGCAGCCGCTCGCCGACCGTCCGACCGGTGAGCGCCCCGAGCATCGACTTGCGCGAGACGCCGACCATCACGGTCCAGCCGGCCCCGGCCAGCAGGTCGAGCCTTCCCAGCAGCGACAGGTTGTGCTCGAGCGTCTTGCCGAAGCCGATGCCCGGGTCGACGACGATCCGGTCGGCCGAAACACCCCGATCCTGCAGCGCGGCCGCGCGCGCGGCAAGCCGGTCGCGGACCTCGACGACCACGTCCCGATAGGCGGGCGCCCGTTGCATGGTCAGCGGGTCACCCTGCATGTGCATCACGCAACAGGCGACCCGCGCGTCGGCGGCCACCGCATCCCGGGCCGCCGGGTCGGCGAACCCCCCGACGTCGTTGATCATGTCTGCCCCCGCGGCGATCGCGGCATGCATCACCTCGGGCTTGCGGGTGTCCACCGACAGCGCGCAGCCGCAGTCCCGCAGCCGCTCGAGCACCGGCATCAGCCGGTCGATCTCCTGCTCGGCCGACACCGGCGCGGCCCCCGGACGGGTCGACTCCGCGCCGAGGTCGAGCAGGTCCGCACCCTGCTCGACCATCGCGAGCGCGTGCGCAACCGCCACGGGGACGTCGACGAAGCGTCCGCCGTCGGAGAACGAGTCGGGGGTCAGGTTCAGCACCCCCATGACCAAAGGTCGAGCGAGCCCGAATTCGTACCGACCGCAGCGCAGACGGCCCGGTCCGGGAGGCGGGCCCCGACCCCCGGACTCGCCGCCGGGGGCGGGCGCCGCCGAGTGCGCTCCGGTCAGGCGGCGGGCGCGGCCGGCGCCGCGGGTGCGACCGGGCCGGGGTTCGGCGCGGCCGGCGGGGTGCCTGGCTGATTGCCGCCCCGGTCCTTCGGGGGACGCGGCGCACGGCCGGCGACGATGTCCTCGATCTGCTCGGCGTCGATGGTCTCCCACTCGAGCAGCGCCTTGGCCATCACCTCGATCTTGTCGCGGTTGTCCTCGATGATCCGCCTCGCCACCGTGTACTGGTCATCGATGATGCGCCGGATCTCGGAGTCGACCTTGCGCATCGTCTCCTCGGACATGTTCGTGGTCTTGGTGATCGACCGGCCGAGGAAGATCTCGCCCTCGTTCTCCGCGTAGACCATCGGGCCGAGCACGTCGCTCATGCCGTAGCGCGTGACCATGTCGCGGGCGAGCGCGGTGGCACGCTCGAAGTCGTTGGACGCGCCGGTGGTCATCTGGTTCATGAAGACCTCCTCGGCGATGCGGCCGCCGAAGAGCACCGAGATCATGCTCTTCATCCGCTCGCGGTCCATGCTGTAGCGGTCCTCGGTGGGCAGCTGCATCGTCACGCCCAAGGCCCGGCCACGCGGGATGATCGTGACCTTGTGGACCGGATCGGTCTTGGGCAGCATGCGCGCGACGATCGCGTGGCCCGACTCGTGGTAGGCGGTGTTGCGCCGCTCCTCCTCGGGCATCACGATCGAGCGCCGCTCGGCGCCCATGATGATCTTGTCCTTCGCACGCTCGAAGTCGACCATCTCGACCAGCCGGCCGCTGCGGCGCGCAGCGAAGAGCGCTGCCTCGTTGACCAGGTTGGCGAGGTCCGCACCCGAGAACCCCGGGGTGCCGCGCGCGATCACGTCGGCCTTGACGTCCGGCCCGATCGGGACCTTGCGCATGTGCACGTTCAGGATCTGCTCGCGGCCACGGATGTCCGGCAGCGGCACCACCACCTGGCGGTCGAAGCGGCCAGGCCGCAGCAGCGCCGGGTCGAGCACGTCCGGCCGGTTGGTGGCCGCGATCACGATGATGCCCTGGCCGGTCTCGAAGCCGTCCATCTCGACCAGCAGCTGGTTGAGCGTCTGCTCGCGCTCGTCGTTGCCGCCGCCGAGGCCCGCGCCGCGCTGGCGGCCGACCGCGTCGATCTCGTCGATGAACAGGATGCAGGGCGCGTGCTTCTTCGCCTGCTCGAACATGTCGCGCACACGGGCGGCGCCCACACCGACGAACATCTCGACGAAGTCCGATCCGGAGATGCTGAAGAACGGGACCTTGGCCTCGCCGGCGATCGCCTTGGCGAGCAGCGTCTTGCCGGTGCCGGGCGAGCCCACCATCAGCACGCCGCGCGGGATGCGCCCACCGAGCTTCTGGAACTTGGAGGGATCGCGCAGGAACTCGACCAGCTCCTGGACCTCCTCCTTGGCCTCGTCGCAGCCGGCGACGTCGGCGAAGGTAACCGTGTTGTTCGACTCGTCGAGCATCCGCGCGCGGCTCTTGCCGAACGAGAACGCGCCACCGCGGCCGCCCCCCTGCATCTGGCGCATGAAGAACACCCAGACCCCGATCAGCAGCAGCATCGGGAACCAGCTGATGAAGATGCTCATCAGCAGCGACTGCTCCTCCTCGGGCTTGGCGTTGACCTGCACGCCGTACTTCATCAGATCCGACACCATCCAGATGTCGCCCGACCCTGGCGAGTACACCGTGACCGGACGGCCTTCCTTGGTGCGGGCACGCAGCGTGCGGCCATCGACGACCACGCTGTCGATGCGACCCGCCTTGGCTTCCTCCATGAACTGCGAGTACGGCATGTCGCCGCCCCGGACCTGTCGGGTGTCGAACTGCTTGAACACCGTGAACAGGACCAGCGCGATCACCATCCAGACCGCCGCCTTCGAGAACATGTTGTTCACTGAAACGCTCCTATGCCGCGGCGGGTGATGCGCCGCGAGACGCTGCCATTCTACGCCCATTCGATCGACGAAACCGGCCGCCGGTCGATTGTCAAGCCCCGGGCGCGTGTGTGGGTTCGCCGACACCCCGCTTCAATCCGCGGCCGAGCAGATAGGTCTCGGCCGACTTGTCGCGCGACGCCTTGGGCTTTCTGACGGCCACCGTCACGAAGGACCGCTTGAACGCCTCGACGATCTGGCTGTAGCCGCTGCCGTGGAAGCATTTGACCAGCAGTGCGCCCGACGGCTTGAGCCATCGCACCGAGAACTCGAGCGCGAGGTCGGCCAGATGGCCCATCCGCGCCGCGTCCGCCGGCCCGACGCCGCTGAGGTTGGGGGCCATGTCGGAAACCACAAGGTCGACCTTCGCCCCGCCGAGCATCGACTCCAGGCGGGCGAGCGTGTCGTCGTCGCGGAAGTCGCCCTGCAGGAACTCGACGTCGGCGACCGGCGCCATCGGCAGCAGATCGATCGCGATCACGCGCCCGTCGATGCCGCCGCCGGGCTTCGCGAGCCGCTCGCGCAACACCTGCGACCAGCTGCCCGGTGCACTGCCGAGGTCCACGACGGTCTGGCCGGGCCTCACCAGCCGGTCCTGATCGTCGATCTCCAGCAGCTTGAACGCGGCGCGCGAACGGTACTGCCGCTGCTGCGCGAGCTTGACGTACGGATCGTTCAGGTGGGCGTGCATCCACGCCTTGCTGAAGCGGTTCTTCACGATGTCGGCCGTCTACAATGCGCTGATGGACCCCGACGACCTCGCCACCCCCACGCCGCGCACGCCCCCCGAACTCACCGGCGCGCAGCGCCGCGAACTGCGCGCCCGGGCGCACGCGCTCGATCCGCTGGTGCGGGTGGGCGACGCCGGACTCACCGACGCCGTGGTCGAGGAGACCGAGCGCGCGCTCACCGCGCACGGCCTGATCAAGGTGCGGGTGTTCGGCGACGACCGCGGCGCACGCGAGTCGATCGCGGCGAGTCTCGTCGAGCGGCTGGGCTGCGCGCTCGTGCAGTCGATCGGCAAGCTGCTGGTGCTGTGGCGCCCGATCGCGGCGCCGGCGGCGCCCACGGCAATGCCCGTGCGCCGGCGCGCGCCCACGGTACCGAAGAAGCTCGCCGCGCAGGGACGCACGGCGCCTCGGCGGGCGCCGTCGCCGGCCCGCGCGGCCACGGCGGGCGCAGCCGGCGCCTCGCGGCGGCCCGCCCCCGGACGGCGGGCGGGGCCCGGCATGCGAACGTCGCGCGGAGCGCTGGACGCCGGAGCGCGGCCACGGGGCGCCCCGGCAGCGGACGCGACGTCCGGGGCCTCGCGGCGAGCCGCACCGCGCGCCGGCGCCGCGTCCACCCGGGGGGCGGCGGACGGCGGCACGACCGCATCGCCCGCCCGCGGGGCGGCACGCTCTGGCGCCCGCCCGGCGACGCCCCGTGGCGGAGGCGCGGCACGCGGTGGTTCGGCGCCGCGCGGCAGTGCCACGACCCGCGGCAGTGCGACACCCCGCACGAGCGCCACGACCCGCGGCAGCGCCACGACCCGCGCGAGCGTCCCACCCCGCACTGGCGCCACACCCCGCGGCAGCGCTCCGTCGCGCGGCGGTGGCCGACCCGGGAGCGGCCCCATGCCGCGGGGGACCGACGGGGATCGCGGCGTCGGCGGCACCCGATCGTCCCGCACCGGTCCGGCCGCGCGCCCGGCGGGCCGCCCGACGCGCGCCTCGGGGCCGGCGCGCCCACCGGGGCCCGGGCGCGGCTCGGCGGGGTCGGTGAGTTCGGCCGCGCGGACCGCGGCTGCGCGCCGGGGCGCTGGGGCCTCGCCCGTGCGCCGCGGCGCCGACGCCTCGCCGGCGCGACCGCCGTCGACCAGCCCGCGGCGCGGCGCGGGGTCGGTCACAGGTAGCGCACGTCCAGCACCTCGTACGCGCGGCGGCCGCCGGGGGCGTTGACCTCGGCCAGGTCCCCGGCGGACTTGCCGATCAGGGCCCGGGCGATGGGGCTGGACACCGAGATCTTGCCCTGCTTGATGTCCGCCTCGTCGTCGCCGACGATCTGATAGGTGACCGTCCCGCCCGAGCCGACGTCCTCGAGCTCGACCGTCGCACCGAAGACCACGCGGCCGTCGGCATCGAGCGTGCTCGGATCGATCACCTGCGCGGCCGCGAGCTTGGCCTCGATCTCGGCGATGCGGCCCTCGATGAACCCCTGCCGCTCCTTGGCGGCGTCGTACTCGGCGTTCTCCGACAGGTCGCCCTGCGCACGTGCTTCGGCGATCGCGGCGATCACCGCGGGCCGGTCCACCGACTTCAGCCGCTGCAGCTCGTCCTTCAGACGCTGGGCGCCGCGCACCGTCAACGGGATGGTGGTCATTCGCGTACTCCAAAAAAAGAACGCGCCCCGGACAGCGCTGTCCGGGGCGACGGCCCGGCGAGTGTAGCACCCGGCGCGGCGCCGTCCGGCGGGCCCGGACGGCGTCCGGGGATTCAGACGGCCAGCACCGGCAGCACGAAGGCGAACAGCGCGCCCACGGCCCAGACGGCGGCCGACGCCCACCAGATCCGCAGCGACAGTCGGCGTGCACGCGTACAGGCCGCAGCCCGCGCCGGGTCGATCGGGCACGGCAGCGACCGGGCGCGCCACTGAAGCGCCCCCGCGAGCGCGAGCGTCGCGGCCGAGCCAGCGAACAGCGCGACCTTGTGCTCGGACAGCCAGACCAGCTGCGGCACCGCGCCGACGAGCGAGGCGAGCGTGGCTCCGGCGCCGACGGACACCAGCAGCGCGGGCAGCGCGCAGCACAGCAGCGTGGACGCGCTCGCGAACAGCGCGATCGTCGCCGAGGATCGGTGTCCCTCGGGGACGGCCGCACGCGCGGCCGCCGTCCCCGGCCGCACGGCGCTCACCGACGCTGCACCGAGGCGCGGATCTGGTCGACCGACGCGTCGACCCGCGCGATCTCGGTGACCTTGTAGCCCGAATCGACGATCATCCGGCCGAGCTCCGCGTCGCTCAGGCCGCGCCCGCTGCGAAAGCCGACCGCCACGATCCGGTTCTCGAGCGACACGAAGATGCGTTCGACTTCGGCGCGGGCCTTGAGCTTCTTCTCGATGCCTTGCGCGCAGAACGCGCAGACCATGCCGTCGACCCCGATCCGGGCGGTCTTGGTCGGGTCCGCCCAAACGGGGGAGACGACGCCGAGAGCCACCAGCGCGGCGGCGATCGATCGCTTGAACATGTCGTTGACTCCTGGGTCGAAGAGCGGCGCCGCCGCTCAGAATACGTGCATCACGTTGAACATCCAGCTGCCGCGGTTGCTGCGGCCGATCTCGAACCACCACGCCTTGCGGAACAGCCGCAGCGCGGGCGTCACCTCGGTGCCGGACATCAGGGGGTCGCGGCGCTCGCCCTTGAGCAGCAGCCACGCGGCCCAGTCCTCGTAGTCGGCGGCATACGGTGCCCAGCCGAGCGTCAGCGAATCGATCCGATAGCTGAACGCGTCGCTGCGCCACCAGTGAACGTTGCCGTTCACGTACCACCGCCGCGACTCCCAGTCGGCCTGCAGTCCGCCGTGCCAGGTGGCCTCGGTTCCCCCGAAGAAGTTGCCGCGGGACGCCCCCGCGCCGCCGAACGCGTAGACGTTGGCGACGCTGTCGGGCGCGTGGATCCGGTGCAGCAGCAGGTTCGCCTGGAGGTACCCGATGTCGGTGACCCGACCGAGCCGGCCGGCGTGCGTGCCGCGCAGCTCGGTCCAGCCGACGCCCGCGGACAGCCGCGGCGTGATTCCGTACATCGCCTCGGCCATCCGCATGTCTGAGGTGCCGTAGGCCATCACCATCCACAGGTCCTTGCCGATGAACAGCCCGGCGTGGGCACCGGGGGCCGCCGCGGCAACGCCCGCGGCGAAGGCGATCGCCGCGGTGCGGCGTCGTGCGAGGGTCATGGACACTCCGAGCAGACATGCGAACGCGGCGCCGCGGCGCCGCCCGGCCGATGTGCGCTCAGGCGGTCGGCGGCCGCTCCTCGGGTGCACGCTCGAAGCGGGCCACCCGGGCGGGCGGCGCGCTGAGCTCGTCCGCCGCGGCGATCCGTTGCACCGGGCGTCGATCGAACGGCAGCAGCGCCGTCTGACCGAGATCGCAGACGTCGGCGAGCGGGCAGTCCGGCGCCGCGCCCGGCAGCGATCGGACCGCGTCTTCGGCAAGGACCACCGCGACCGCGGCCGGCGCATCCGCACCCGCCGTCACCGGCGGGCAGTGCAGCGCGCACAGCTGCGCTCCGAACTGCACGATCCAGGCGAGCAGCAGCACGAGCACGCCCGTCCGGACGGGACGCGACGGTGCGTGGGAGGCGCGCGTTGAGCCCATGGCCACGAGTCTAGGACGGCACCGCCGGTCCGCCCGCGGTCTCCCGACAGGCGGCGGGGTCAGACCGCCGCGAGCGATCGGTGCAGGGCCTGCAGCGGGTAGACCTCCAGCCCCTGGACCTGGCGCATCCCCTGCACGGCGGCCGACGCCCCGGCGATGGTCGTGTAGTAGGTGATGCGCTGGGCGAGCGCCGTCGTGCGCAACGCGCGCGAGTCGGCGACCGCGCTGCGCTTCTCCTCGACGCTGTTGACCACCATCGAGATCTCGCCGTTCTTCATCAGGTCGACCACGTTCGGACGCCCCTCCTGCACCTTGTGCACCGTGCTCACCGGCAGGCCGGCGGCAGCGATCGCCGCCGCGGTGCCGCGGGTCGCCACCAGCCCGAACCCCATCTCGTGCAGCGCGCGCGCCACCTCGACCGCGCGCGGCTTGTCGGTGCCCTTCACCGAGATGAACGCCTTGCCGCCGGTGGGCAGCTTCACGCCGGCGGCGAGCTGCGACTTCACGAACGCCTCGGCGAACGAATGGCCAACGCCCATCACCTCGCCGGTCGACTTCATCTCGGGACCGAGGATCGTGTCCACCCCGGGGAACTTGACGAACGGGAACACCGCCTCCTTGACCGAGTAGTACGGCGGCACGACCTCGCGGGTGACACCCTGGCTCGCGAGCGTCTGGCCGACCATGCACCGCGCGGCGACCTTCGCGAGCGGGATGCCCGTGGCCTTGGACACGTAGGGCACCGTCCGCGAGGCGCGCGGATTGACCTCGAGCACGAACACGGTCGCCTCACCGGCTGGGTCGCGCTGGATCGCGAACTGCACGTTCATCAGGCCGATCACGTTCAGCGCCTTGGCCATCACCTCGGTCTGCCGCTTCAGTTCCGCGATCAGCTCGACCGACAACGAGTACGGCGGCAGCGAGCAGGCCGAATCGCCCGAGTGGACGCCGGCCTGCTCGATGTGCTCCATCACGCCGCCGATCAGCACCTGTTCGCCGTCGGCGATGCAGTCGACGTCGACCTCGATCGCATCGTTCAGGAAGCGGTCGAGCAGCACCGGGCTGTCGTTGGAGACCTTGACCGCCTCGCGCATGTACCGCTCGAGGTCGCGCTGCTCGTGAACGATCTCCATCGCGCGGCCGCCGAGCACGTAGCTCGGGCGCACGACGAGCGGATAGCCGATCTCGTGCGCGAGCGCGAGCGCCTCGGCCTCGTTGCGGGCGGTGCGGTTGGGCGGCTGGCGCAGGTTCAGCTTGACCAGCAGCTTCTGGAAGCGCTCGCGGTCCTCGGCGATGTCGATCGACTCGGGGCTGGTGCCGATGATCGGCACGCCCGCCGCCTCGAGCGGCTTGGCGAGCTTGAGCGGCGTCTGGCCGCCGTACTGCACGATCACGCCGACCGGCTTCTCGCGGTCGACGATCTCCAGCACGTCCTCGAGCGTCAGCGGCTCGAAGTACAGCCGATCGGAGGTGTCGTAATCGGTCGAGACCGTCTCCGGATTGCAGTTGACCATGATGGTCTCGAACCCGGCGTCCTTCAGCGCGAACGCCGCGTGCACGCAGCAGTAGTCGAACTCGATGCCCTGCCCGATCCGGTTCGGCCCGCCGCCCAGCACGACGATCTTGCTGCGCTCGGTCGGTTCGGCCTCGCACTCGTCCTCGTAGGTCGAGTACAGGTACGCGGTGGTGGTCGCGAACTCGGCCGCGCAGGTATCCACCCGCTTGAACACCGGCCGCACGCCGAGCCGGTGGCGCAGCTTGCGCAGCTCGGCCTCGGTGGTGTCGAGCAGGTAGGCCAGCCGGCGGTCGGAGAACCCCTTGCGCTTGAGGAACCGCAGCGTCGGTGCGTCCAGGTCGGCGAGCGTGCCCTTCTCGACGTCGAGCTCGATGCGCACGATTTCCTCGATCTGCGCGAGGAACCACGGGTCGATGCGGGTGAGCTCGTGCACCTCCTCGAGGCTGAAGCCCTGGGCGAACGCGTCGCCGACGTACCAGATCCGCTCGGGACCCGGCTCGCCGAGCTCCTCCTCGATGGTCTCGCGATCGACGGTCTTCTGGTTGAGGCCGTCCACGCCGACCTCCAGCCCGCGCAGCGCCTTCTGGAAGCTCTCCTGGAACGTGCGGCCGATCGCCATCACTTCACCGACCGACTTCATCTGCGTGGTGAGGTGGGCGTCGGCCTGCGGGAACTTCTCGAACGCGAAGCGCGGCACCTTGACCACCACGTAGTCGATCGACGGCTCGAACGACGCCGGGGTCGCCCCGCCGGTGATGTCGTTGCGCAGCTCGTCGAGCGTGTAGCCGACCGCGAGCTTGGCGGCGATCTTGGCGATCGGAAAGCCGGTCGCCTTCGAGGCGAGCGCCGAGGAGCGGCTCACGCGCGGATTCATCTCGATCACGATCATCCGACCGGTCGCCGGATCGATCGCGAACTGCACGTTCGAGCCGCCGGTGTCGACGCCGATCTCGCGCAGGATCGCGATCGAGGCGTCGCGCATCAGCTGGTACTCCTTGTCGGTCAACGTCTGCGCGGGAGCGACCGTGATCGAGTCGCCGGTGTGGATGCCCATCGGGTCGAGGTTCTCGATCGAGCAGACGATGATGCAGTTGTCCCGCCGGTCGCGGACCACCTCCATCTCGAACTCCTTCCACCCGATCAGGCTCTCCTCGATCAGCAGCTCGCCGGTGGGCGAGGCGTCCAGGCCGCGCTTGCAGATCGTCTCGAATTCCTCGGCGTTGTAGGCGATCCCGCCGCCGGTGCCGCCGAGCGTGAAGCTCGGCCGGATGATCACCGGGAAGCCGACGGTGCGCTGCACCTGCCAAGCCTCCTCGAGCGAGTGCGCGATGCCCGAGCGCGCCGAGCCCAGCCCGATGCGGGTCATCGCCTCCTTGAACTTCAGGCGGTCCTCGGCCTTGTCGATCGCCTGCGGCGAGGCGCCGATCAGCTCGCAGCCATAGCGCTCGAGCACGCCGTGACGGTGCAGCTCGAGCGCGCAGTTGAGCGCGGTCTGCCCGCCCATCGTCGGCAGGATCGCGTCGGGGCGCTCCTTGTCGATGATCCGCTCGACCACCTGCCAGGTGATCGGCTCGATGTACGTGACGTCGGCGGTCTCCGGGTCGGTCATGATCGTGGCCGGATTGCTGTTGACCAGCACGACCCGGAACCCTTCCTGCCGCAACGCCTTGCAGGCCTGCGCCCCGGAGTAGTCGAACTCGCACGCCTGGCCGATCACGATCGGCCCGGCGCCGATGATCAGGATGCTCTTGAGATCGCTGCGCTTGGGCATCTCAGGCACGCTCCATCAGGCCGACGAAGCGATCGAACAGGTCGCCGATGTCGTGCGGGCCGGGGCTCGCCTCGGGGTGCCCCTGGAAGCAGAACGCCGGGCGATCGGTGCGGGCCAGGCCCTGGATCGAGCCGTCGAACAGCGACACGTGCGTGATCCGCAGGTTCGCGGGCAACGAGGCCGGATCGACCGCGAAGCCGTGGTTCTGGCTGGTGATCAGCACCTGGCCGGTGTCCAGGTCCTTGACCGGGTGGTTCGCGCCGTGGTGGCCGAACTTCATCTTCAGCGTGCGCGCGCCCGAGGCCAGGCCCAGGATCTGGTGACCCAGGCAGATCCCGAAGGTGGGCAGCCCGCGGTCGATCAGCTCGCGCACCGCGGCGATCGCGTAGTCGCAGGGCTCGGGGTCGCCGGGTCCGTTGGACAGGAAGATCCCCTGCGGCTGCAGCCGCAGCACCTCGGCGGCGGACGTGCGGGCCGGCACCACCGTCAGGTCGCAGCCCCGGTCGGCGAGCAGCCGCAGGATGTTGCGCTTGACGCCGTAGTCGAACGCGACCACGCGGAACGTGCGCGGCGCGGCGCCGACCGCGTCCACCGCGTGTCCGTCGGTGAGCGACCACGAGCCCGCGCGCCACCGGTACGGTTCGGCGACGCTCACCACCTTCGCCAGATCCATGCCCGCCAGGCCCGGGAAGTCGCGCGCCGCGCGCACCGCCGCGTCGGTGTCCAGCGTGTCGCCGGGCGCGGCCGCCGCCACCAGGCAGCCGGCCTGCGCGCCGCGCTCGCGCAGCACGCGGGTCAGCCGCCGCGTGTCGATCCCGGCGATCCCGGGCACAGCCTGCGACGCGAGGTACTGGGGGAGCGACCGCTGGGCCCGGAAGCTCGACGGTCGGTCGGGCACGTCTTTCACCACCAGACCGGCCGCGTGGATGCGGCCGGACTCGTCGTCCTCGTCGTTGACGCCGACGTTGCCGATGTGCGGACAGGTCAGGGTCACGATCTGGCGGCAGTACGACGGATCGGTGAGGATTTCCTGATAGCCGGTGAGCGCGGTGTTGAACACCACCTCGCCGACCGTGCGGCCGGGCGCGCCGATCGAGCGACCGTGAAAGACCGTGCCGTCGGCGAGCGCGAGCGCGGCGGGCGGGAATTGGGGCAACAAGGCAGGCTCCTGAGTGCATGAGCCCGACCCCGCGACGGCGCTCCAGGCGTGGCCGCGCCGCTCGGGCGCAGGCGCCGCGAACGCGCCGCGACGCGCAGTGCGCACGAGTGTGTTCGGGAGGCGGCGCAGGCGGGCAAACCTTCGAAGTTTATCACGCGCGCGCGGGCCCTCCGGATACGCGGCCGGCGGCCGGACCGGCACCGCCCGGGGATCAGCCGCCCCCGGGCTCCGGGCGCTGCGCGCGCGGCGGCGGCATCGGCGCCACGGGCGCAGGCGACGGGCTGACCGCATCGCCCCGCGACACGTCGTGTGCGACCGCCGGCAGCGGTGCGCCGAGCGCATCGAACGGCGCGCCGACGTCGGTCGACAGCTCCTGGCGCTGCGCGAACCGCACCTCGAGGCTGGGGTAGCCGAGCGGGCGCACCAGCATCGCGAGCGTCGTGTACGCCGAGCGCTCGACCTGGGCGCGGTAGCGCTCGGCCAGCCCCTGCGCCTGCGCCATCGCGTGCGCGCGCGCAGCCCCGATCAGCCGGTTCTTGTCGTCCTCGGAGAAACGGCCGTCGAAGAATCCCTGCAGCAGGTCGGGCAGCAGCCAGGGCAGCAGGCGGGAACGCTGCTCGTCGTAGAACGCGAGGTCCTTGATCGAGACCTCCACTCTGCACGGCGGCAGCTCGACCAGCGCCTTGGGCGGCGGCGGCGGCGTGCCGGGACGCGCATCGGCGTCCGCCGCCACGGTCTCGGCCACGATGCGGAACCGGTCGCTGCGCAGGTCGTAGCGGAAGTCCATCTCGAACTCGAAGACCATTGCCAGCTTCTTCTTCGTGAACGCCCAGCGCAGGTACTTGCGGCCGAACTCGCCGAACGTGTGGTCGCTGTGCGTGATCAGGTCCTTGCTGACCGCCTTGAACACCGACAGCTCGCCGATCGCGCGCAGCTCGTCGATCGAGCTGCGCACCACCAGCTCCCTGGGCCCGGAGCGCGCGCGTGCGCGCCACAGCCAGCCGCCGCCGAAGCCGGCGAGCAGGAACACCAGCAGCGACAGCAGCGTGGTCAGGTCCATCGGGCCAGTGTAGCGGATGCCATCCGCACGCCCGCAGGCGCCGCGCTCGCCGAGCCGCCGACGGTCCGCGCGCCTGCGCGGCTCACGCGCCGAGCAGGAAGATCCAGACGGTGAGCGCCACCGAGGCGAGCCACACGAGCGAGCGCGCGGTCGCCCGGCCGGCGACGTACAGGCCCACGTAGGCGGCGCGCAGCACGAGCCAGGACACCGCGAGCGCGTCCAGGCGCGCCTGCGGCGCGTCGAGTTGATGCGCGACGATCACCGCCGCGGCAAAGAAGGGCAGCGCCTCGAACGTGTTGGTCATCGCGGCGACCGCACGGCGCCGGTATCCGTCCAGGCGCTGCTCCCACTCGCGGGGCGAGGCGTTGTCGTAGTCCCGGCGGCCGGCCTTCGCGATGCCGGCGCACACGAACGGCAGGAAGAACGACGCGAGCAGGATCGAATAGGCGAGGGTGAGCTTCATCGGCGGCCGTCCGGGCGGGTGAGGGTCAGTCGACGGCCCGGCGGTCGCGCATGGCCTGCGCGACCGTGGCCGCATCCACGTACTCGAGTTCGCCGCCCACCGGCACGCCGCGCGCGAGGCGGGTCACCTTCAGGCCGCGCGCGCGCAGCTTCTCGCCGAGGTAGTGCGCGGTGGCCTCGCCCTCCTGCGTGAAGTTGGTCGCGAGCACCACCTCGCGGACCACGCCGTCGCAGGCACGCGCGAGCAGCCGGTCGAAGTGGATCTCGTTCGGACCCACGCCGTCGAGCGGCGAGAGCCGCCCCATCAGCACGAAGTACAGCCCCGAGTACGCGAGCGTGTGCTCGACGGTCATCTGGTCGGCCGGGGTCTCGACGACGCACAGCAGCGACGGATCGCGCCGGGGGGACGCGCAGATCTCGCACGGGTCCTGCTCGGTGAAGGTGTTGCACCGGCTGCAGTGACGCACCCGGGTGGCGGCGTCGATCAGGGCGCCGGCGAGCGCCTCGGCGGCGTCGCGGTCGTGCTGCAGCAGGTGGTAGGCGTAGCGCTGCGCCGAACGCGGCCCCACCCCGGGCAGTCGCTTGAGGGCGGCCACCAGCGCGTCCAGGGCGGCGGGCGCGCGCATCGGCCGCGCTAGAAGGGGAGCTTGAAGCCGGGCGGCAGCGGCAGCCCGGAGGTGAGCGAGGCCATCCGCTCCGAGGCGGTCTGCTCGGCGCGGCGCAGCGCGTCGTTCATCGCCGCGGTGACCAGGTCCTCGAGCATCTCCCGGTCCTCGGCCATCAGGCTCGGATCGATGGTCACCCGCTTGACGTCGTTGCGGCAGGTCACGACGACCTTGACCAGCCCGGCGCCGGACTGACCCTCGACCTCGACCGAGGCGAGCTGCTCCTGCGCCTTCTTGAGGTTGTCCTGCATCTGCTGCGCCTGCTTCATCAGGCCGGCGAGCTGGTTCTTCATCATCGCGAATCTCCGTTGGGGCCGACCGGCTGGACCGAGTCGGGGAGGATCGTACCGTCGAACCCGGTGAGCAGCGTGCGCACGAACGCGTCGTCCTGCAGCGTGGCCTGCGCGTTCGCCATCGCGGCCGCCTGGTCGCGGCTGCGCTCGGCGGCCACCGTGGGGCCGCGCACCGCACCGACCTGCACCGTCAGCCGCACCGGTCGGCCGAAGTGGCCGCAGAGCGCGTCGCGCACCTTGCCGACCAGCGCCGGCTCGGCGAGCGGGCGCACCGGCACGCGCACGGTGAAGCCGTCGGCGTCGTGCGCGACCAGTTCGCTCTGCTCCATGAACTGACCGACCAGGCCGCGCAGCCCGAGACGCGCCGCGATGCCGGTCCAGCCGCCGTCGAAATCGATCGGCAGCGGGGCGGGTTCGGCCGGACCGGGAAGCGAGTCGGCCGCCTCGGGCGCGGGTGTGGGCGCGGGTGTGGGCGCGGGTGTGGGCGCGTCGGATGCAGTGGGCGCGGTTGATGCGCCGGGCACCGTTGCGGGCGCGGCCGCTGGGGCCCGCGCCGCTGACCTGACGGCCACCGGCGCCGCGGCGGCCGCCGCCGGCGCGGGCGGATCCGGCCGCACCGCCCCGGGGGGACGGGGCGGGGCCACCGCCGGCGAGGCCGACTCCGGCCGGAACGCGAGCAGGCGCAGCAGCGTCATCGAGAACCCCGCGTGCGGATCCGGGGCCAGCGGCAGATCGCGCGCACCGTACAGCGCGATCTGGTACCAGACCTGCAGGTCCTCGGCCTGCAGTCGCGGCGCCCAGCGTGCCGGTGCGTCGTCCTCGTCGTCGGCGGTCACGCCGACCTGCGCGAGCGCGATCCGCGACAGCAGCGCGGCGAACTCGAGCAGCGTGCGCTCGAACGGGGCGTTGCCCGACTGCATGTCGTCGGCCACCTGGACGAGCGCACGCCCATCGCCGGCGACCAGCGCCTCGAGCAGCCGGTCGAGGTCGCGCCGGTCGACCACGCCGAGCATCTCGCGCACCGGTTCGGCCTCGATCCGGCCGCCGCCGTGGGCGATCGCCTGGTCGAGCAGCGACAGCGCATCGCGCATGCTGCCGGCCGCCGCCCGACCGAGCTGCGCGAGCGCCACCGGATCGAACGGCACGCCCTCGGCCTCGAGCACCGTGGCCAGGTGGCGAGCGATCAGGGGCGCCGGCAGGTTCTTCAGGTTGAATTGCAGACAGCGCGACAGCACCGTGGCCGGTACCTTCTTCGGATCGGTCGTGGCCAGGATGAAGACCACGTGCGCGGGCGGTTCCTCGAGCGTCTTGAGCATCGCGTTGAACGCGTGCCCGGTCAGCATGTGGACCTCGTCGATCATGTAGACCTTGGTACGGCCCGAGACCGGCGCGTAGACCACCTGCTCGAGCAGTTGGGCCATCTCGTCGACGCCGCGGTTCGACGCGGCATCCATCTCGACGTAGTCCGGGAACCGGCCCTGCTCGATCGCGACGCACGCACCGCAGCGCCCGCATGGCGTCGCGGTGACGCCGGTCTCGCAGTTCAGCGCCCGCGCGAGCACCCTCGCGACCGTGGTCTTGCCCACGCCCCGGGTGCCGGTGAACAGGTACGCGTGATGCAGCCGTCCGCTGGACAGCGCGTGCGACAGCGCACGCACGACGTGCTCCTGCCCGACGAGCGAGGTGAAGTCCCGCGGGCGCCATCTGCGGGCGAGGACCTGGTGCGACATCGCGGCGTGCGTGCCTCGGGACGGCGTGCGAATGGGAGGTGGACGAGCCTGACCCTCGGCACTCCCGGTGAGCAGCCTTGGCTGCTTCCTTCCGGACCTGACCAGGTGGACCGCGCCGGAATGCGAGGAGGCCCGTCCGCCCCGATTGTATCAGTCGACCTTGCCGGGCCCCGCCGCCGGGGCCGCGTCCCGGTCCACGTCCCAGTCGCAGCGGCCCGCGCGCGCGTCGACCAGCACCGTGCGCACGGCGCCCGAGCCGCCGAACGGGCGCGGTTCGAGCGCGGCCACGAGGGCCCGGTACGCGGCGAGCTGCAGCCGGTACTCGGGCAGCCGGGCGGCGTCGACCGACCACTTGTAGTCGAGGATCCAGGTCTCGTCGCCGACGCGCGCGATCCGGTCGAGCCGCCGCGCGCGGCCGTCGCCGTCGAGGATCTCGAACTCGGCCGCCGCCGGCGCGTCGGGTGCGAACGCGGGGGCGAGCTCGCCGAGCGCGAGCACCGCGCGGGCGCGCCCGAGCGCGGCCTCGCGCTGCACGTCGGTCAGCGCGAACGCACGCAGCGCGACCGCGAGGGTCGCGTCGTCGGCGCCGGCCGGCAGCAGCTCGAGCGCACGGTGCAGCGCGTGGCCCAGCTCGGTGGCGAGCCGACCGGCCGGCGTGTCGGCCGGACCCGGCGCACGCGGCGCGCCGACGTCCAGCGGCGGCAGATCGAGCAGCGCGAGCGGGAACGGGGCGTCGTCGGGCCCGGCGCACACGTCGTGCCGGACCGCGATCGCGGGCGCCGGCGGCGCGGCGTCCAGCGCCGTGTACCAGGAGGCCTGCGGCGCACGTTCGCCTGCGACGCCCGAGACGATCACCCCGTGACGGGCCCGGGTCAGCGCGACGTACAGCAGGTTCCGGTCCTCGCGCTCGCGCAGCTCGGCGTCGCGCTCGAAGCTCTCGCGCCGCGACGGCCCGGCAAGCGTCGCGTCGAACACGAACGAGACCTGCGTCGGGCGGGGCCGGTCGGGCGCCCAGTCGACGTGCAGCCGCGCGCCCTCGGCGCGCGCGCGCTGATGGGCGTCGGCGAGCACGACCAGATCGGCCTCCAGCCCCTTGGCGCCGTGGATCGTCATCAGGCGGATCGCATCCAGCCCGTCGCTGCGCCCCTCGTCCGGCCCCTCGCGCTCGGCCAGCGTGTCGAAGCCGCGCAGCCGTCGCAGGAACCGCGCCAGGCTCGGGAAGCGGCCGGCGTCCAGGTCGAGCGCGAGCCCGAGCATCGCCTCCAGGTTGGCGCGCGAGACCGCGCGCTGGGCGGGATCGACCGCGGCCGGATAGCGCGCGAACGCGTCGACCTGCGCGAGCACCGCGTCGAGGAAGTCGTGCACCGGATAGCGCGACGCGGCGTCGATCCACGCCGCCAGCGTCGCGACCAGCGCGGGCGCATCGAACGGCGCCGGATCGCGATCGTCGGGCACGATCGCGAGCGCGCGCAGCCGTGGCCACCAGCGCGTCGGCGCGGCCGCAACCGCCTCGGCGCCGTCCCGGTCGGCCGCCGCCGCGCACCGGGCCGCGATCCACCCCAGGGTCTGCGGCGGCAGGCCGACCAGCGGCGAGACCAGCACCTGCGCCAGGGCCGCGTCGTCATCCGGCCGACGCACGAACGCGAGCAGGGCCCGCAAGTCGTCGCCCTCGAGGGTGTCGAGCAGCCCCCCGCGACGGTCCGAGCGCACCGGCAGGCCGCGCTCGCGCAGCGCGCGCTCGTACTCGGCGAACCCGGTGCGGCTGCGGGCCAGCACGAACACCGAACCCCATCGCAGCGGCCGCCCCTGCGCGGCGAGCGCATCGCGTGCGGCGAGCAGCGCGTCGGCGATCGCGAGCCCCTCGCGACGGCGCAGCGGCTCCTCGTCCTCACGCGCCGACGTCAGCCAGTCGAACGGCGGCGCCGCGGCCTGCGACGGGTCGCCCGCGGCGCGCACCAGCGGCAATCGCCAGAACAGACCCTCGCACGCGTCGGCCGCGCTCGCCTGCGGCCGGTAGTGCGGCATCACGGCGGGCAGGCAGCGGTTGAGCACCTCGACGATCGCCGGCGCGTTGCGCCGCGTGGTGTCGGTGCCGACCTCGCGGGCGGAGAAGCCCTCGCGCAGCAGCCGCCGCGCGGCGTCGAACACCCGAGCCTCGGCGCGACGGAAACGGTAGATCGACTGGCGCGGATCGCCGACCACGAACACCGACGGGCGCTCGCCCGCGCCCGCGTACGCTTCGAGCCAGTCGGCAATCAGCCGCCACTGCAGGCTGCTGGTGTCCTGGAACTCGTCGAACAGCAGATGGCGGTAGCGCCGGTCCATTCGGCACTGCAGGTAGGCCGCGGTCCCCGGGTCGCGCAGCAGCCGCCACGCGATCGACTCCAGGTCGGCGAAGTCCATCGCGCCCTGCCCCCGCTTGACCGCGCGGAAGGTCGAGAGCAGGTCGGCACCGCAGCGCATCGCCGCGGCGTTCAGGCCGACCCCGCGCCATTCGTCGATCAGCGCGCGCGCGGTCGCGACGCGCCCGGCGAACGCGTGCCATCGGTCGGCCCAGAGCCCGCTGCCGCCGGCCGCCTCGAGCGCGGCGGTCAGCGCCTTGCTGGTGCGCCACTGGCGCACCGTGCCGGTGTCGGTGAGCGCCGCCCGATGCACCGACTGCAGCCACAGCAGCGCCTCGGCGTCATCGGCCACCGGCCGGTCCGCGAGCTCGTGCAGCCGCGCGGACAGCTGCCGGGACGTGTCCGACCCGCCGGCCAGGACCACCGCAAAGGCCGCGAGCTCAGCGCGCACCGGCCCGCCGTCGGCCGTGAGCGCGGCGAGCAGCTCCAGCCCCGAGGCGGGCGCGGGCGCCACCGGGTCGGGCACGCGCACGAACGCCGCCGCGGCCTCGCACCAGAGGTCGCGGTACCGGCGTGCGGCGAGCTGCGCGGCCGCCTGCAGCCGTTCGGCCGGCCCCTCCGGATCGGCGTCCAGCGCAACCGCCCAGTCGGTGCGCTGCTCGACCAGCGACTCCAGGCAGCGCCGCGCCGCGGCGAGCCCGACCGCCGCGACCAGCGCCTCGAAGTCGGTGCGCAGCGATCCGCGGGCCGGGTCGCGCAGACCGTCCAGCCAGACGAACCAGGCCTGCTGCAGCAGCGCGGCCGCGTCCTCGGTGAGCTCGCCGCCGTCGCCGACCACACCGGCGAACGGTCCGATCAGCGACAGCGTGCGGAACCAGCGGTGGAAGGTGGTGATCTCCGGGCCGCGCGGATGACTCAGGACCGCCTCGTACAGCCCGCGGGCACGCGCGGCGAGCACGCGCGCCCGGTCGGATCCCAGACCGAACCAGACCGTCAGCCGGTCGTGCAGCGCCGCATCCTCGGCGAGGGCGAGCCAGCGCAGCTCGCCGGCCAGGCGGCTGCGCATCTCGTGGGCGGCGAGCCGGGTGAAGGTCACCGCGAGCACCTGATCCGGCTCGGCCCCCTCGAGCAGCGCGCGCACGATTCTCGCGACCAGAAGCGTGGTCTTGCCGCTGCCGGCGCATGCATCGACGATCACGCTGCGCGCTGGATCGATCGCCGCGAGGCGAAACGCGTCCGCGTCCGCCGGGCGGCGGTCGACCTGGAACGCGGCGCGCTCGACGCTCACGTCCAGTGGCCACGGCGGCACAGGCCGCGGCTTGCGCAGTGCGTGCACTCGCCGCCGAGTGCGGCCAGCGGCTCGCCGCCGTCGATGCGCGCGAGCTGGGCCGGCAGGGCCTCGCGCCAGGTCGCGAGCACGTCGGCCGCCGCGCCGTCGAGTCGCACCCAGGCGACCCGGTCGCGGCGCAGCGACAGGTAGCCGCTGTCGATCACCTCGCCCTGCTCGGACGCGATCCACGCGTACAGCGCGAGCTGCGCGGCACGATCGGGCTCGCGTGCGATCCGGCGCAGTCGATCGAGCGAGCCGAGCTTGTAGTCGACCACCCGCAGGCCCAGCGGCCCGCGGTCGAGCCGGTCGAGCCGGCCGACGATCGCCACCTCGCGGTCGCGTCCGTCGGCATCGCGCCAGCGCACCCGCAGCGCCCCGTCCTGCTCGCCCGCGACCCAGCGCCAGCCGTGGGCGGCGACCTCGAGCGCCCAGTCGAGGTAGCCCTCGAGCGTGGCGCGCCACTCGGCGAGCTCGCCGAGCGCACCGCCGCCGGCGGCGAGCTCGCGTTCGCCCACCGCGTCGGTCACCGACTCGAGCAGCGCACGCAGCCGCACCCGGGCGTCCGGCTCGAAGGCCAGTCCCTCGTGCTGCGCGCGCCGGTGAAAGTGCAGCAGGATCTCGTGCACCAGCTCGCCACGTTCGCGCACGCCCGGCACGTCGATCGGCTCGGGCGGCTCGCGCAGGCGCCAGCCGTCCTGGGCGAGGAAGCGGTAAGGGCAGGCGATCAGCCGCTCGAGCGCCCCGACCGGCAGCCGCGCGGGCAGACCGCCGAGCGGCACCGCGGGACGCCGGGCAGGCCGGGCGACCACTGCCCGATCCCGGCCGGGATCGTCCGCGCGTCCGGTGATCGGCTCGTCGTCCAGCACCGCGTGCAGCCGCTCGACCCACGGCGCGGGCCGCGTGCCGTCCCCCGGGTCGGTCCGGCAGGTGAGCGCCGCCTGCCGCGGCAGCGCCAGCAGCAGTGCGAGTTCGCGCTGCTGGCGCGCCGCATCCGTGGCGGCCGTGGGCAGCTGCAGCAACGCGCGCAGCGGGTCGTTGACCAGCGGCAGCGGCGCGAGCGGCGCCGGCAGGGCGCCATCGGCCGCACCGAGCACGATGACCGCATCGAACGGCCGGGCCACGGCCTCGCCGGGCGCCAGCATCTGCACCGGGCTGTCGACCGCGCCGAAGAACCGGTGCCGCTCGAGGAGCATCGCGAGCAGCGCGCGGAATTCGCCGAAGGCGAGCGCGCGGGCGTGGACCGGGGCCTGGGCGGCGACGCGCAAGCCGTCGAGCAGCCCGAGCAGCTGGCGGCCTGCGGCGTCGGTCGCCAGCCGCCGCGGCGCGCGCGCCCAGCGCATCGCCTGCTCGAGCGCGTCGAGGTGGGCGAGCAGCGGCTGTGCGCGGCGCTGCGCGGCCGCGTGCGCGACCAGCGCCGGCAGGCCGTCGGGCGGCTGCGCGTCCGCGAGCGGCTGCAGCAATCCGTGCCAGCCCCTCAGGTAGCGCCGCGCGGTGGCGGCACGGTCGATCCACGCGCGCAGCCGCGGGCCGCCGGGGGGGCGAACGTAGCGCGAGTCCAGCCAGCCGAGCAGATCGTCGTAGTAGCCGTCACTTGCGACCGCATCCAGCCAGCCCATCGCCGCGGTCGCCGCGACCGTGGTCGACAGCAGCCAGCCCTCGCGGTCGTCGATCAGGATGCGCGCGCGCTCGAGCAGCGCCCGCACCCGACGCGCGAGCCAGCGGTCGAGAACGACGATCGCCACCGACGGCGGTGGCTCGCCCGCCTCGCGGGCGGCGGCGAGGCGCCCGTGCACCCACGCCGCGGCGAGCTGAGCCTCGCGCTCGCGATCGGCGGCGTGCAGCAGCTCCGGTCGCGGTCCGAGGGGCGACGCCCGCCACCGCTGCCTGCGCTCGCGCAGCGGCTGCACCGGCTCGCCGAAGCACTCGGGCCACGCACCGCGCAGCAGCGGCGCCTGCGCACCGATCGCCGCCCAGTCGGGTTCCAGCCGAAGCAGCCGGTCGGCCGGCAGCGCCCGGGCGAATTCGGCGAGCGCCATCGCATCGTCCGCGCCGGGCGGCTGGCACGCCACCCAGGCGACGCGGACACGCCCGTGCGCCCAGCGCTCGGCCAGCCGGCGCAGCCGCTCGGCCCGGGGCGCGAGGACCGAACCGCAGTCGCTCGCGGCGCGCGCCACGCTCGCAAGCGCGGCGAGGTCCTCGGCGATCCGCGGCGCCGCACCCGAGGCGCCGAAGACCGTCCCGATCCGGTCGATCCAGGCGGGGTCGTCGAGGCGCCCCGCGGCACCGATCCGTTCGAACGCATCGAGCACCTCGAGCACGCCCGACGCGTAGCCGAGCCGTTCCGCCGGGGCGCGTGCCGCAAGCGCCTCGGGCCGCGTCAGCTCGAGCGCCTGCAGCATCGCGAGCGCCCGCGCGAGCGGATCGGGCGTCGCTGCGGGCGCGAGGTCGGCCAGCCACGGGTCCACCGGCCGCACCGGCGGCGGCACCCAGGGCCGGCCCGCCGCCACCGCGAGCACGTGCATCGCCCGCTGCAGCGGGGCGACCAGCACACCACGCGGCACCACCACCGCTGCGGGCGAGGGATCCGCGCGCAGCCAGGCGAGCAGCGCCGAGGCGGCCGCGCTCCAGAATGCCGAGGTGCCGGGCGCCTCGGGCGCGAATCGCACCGGACCGGGCAGATCGACCGCGGGCGGCGGGCCGGTGATCATCCGGCGATCCGGTGGCGTACGGCGAACCCCATCCGGCTATGGTAAGTTACCTGCAGGAGAGCTCCGCCATGGCCATCAAGCACACCACCGACGCTCAGTTCGACGACGACGTCCTCAAGGCCGACGGCCCCGTGCTGGTCGACTACTGGGCCGAGTGGTGCGGACCCTGCAAGATGATCGCCCCGCTGCTGGACGAAGTCGCCAAGGACTACGACGGCAAGCTGCGCGTGGTCAAGGTCAACGTCGACGACAACCCCACCGCGGCCCAGCGCTTCGGCATCCGGGGCATCCCCACGCTGAAGCTGTTCAAGAACGGCTCCGAGGTCGCCACGAAGGTCGGCACGATGTCGAAGTCGCAGCTCAGCTCGTTCCTGGACAGCAACCTCTGACTTCGCGTATGCTCTGACGCGCGTCACCGCGCGCCCGCCCGCTGCGGGCGGCCGCCGCCACAGCGGCAGGCCCTCCCCCGCAGCGCCGGTCGTTCCGGCCTACGAGCCGGCGGTCCCTCTGCCCGGTGCGGGCCTTCCAGACAGCGCGCCCGCGGATCCCGCGGGCCTCAGACGGCGTGCCACCCGATCCGGGCAGGCGGCCTCTTCCCATCGACCCGACGATGCACCTGTCCGAACTCAAAGCCCTGCACGTGTCCGCTCTGATCGAGATGGCCGCCGGCCTCGAGATCGAGAACGCCAACCGCCTGCGCAAGCAGGAACTGATGTTCGCCATCCTGAAGCGTCGCGCCAAGACCGGCGAGGCGATCTTCGGCGACGGCGTGCTCGAGGTGCTGCCCGACGGGTTCGGGTTCCTTCGCACGCCGGAGACCTCGTACCTCGCGAGCCCGGACGACATCTACATCTCGCCCTCGCAGATCCGTCGCTTCAACCTGCACACCGGCGACAGCATCGAGGGCGAGGTGCGCACGCCCAAGGACGGCGAGCGCTACTTCGCGCTGGTGAAGGTCGACAAGATCAACGGCGAGCCGCCCGAGGCCAGCAAGAACAAGATCCTGTTCGAGAACCTCACGCCGTTGCACCCGGACGTGCCGCTCACCCTCGAGCGCGACATCAAGTCCGAGGAGAACTACACGGCGCGGATCATCGACATGATCGCGCCGATCGGAAAGGGTCAGCGCGGGCTGATCGTCGCACCCCCGAAGGCCGGCAAGACCGTGCTGATGCAGCACATCGCGCACGCGATCACCGCCAACCACCCGGACGTCGTGCTGATCGTGCTGCTGATCGACGAGCGGCCCGAGGAGGTCACCGAGATGCAGCGCTCGGTGAGGGGCGAGGTGGTCGCCTCCACGTTCGACGAGCCGGCCACGCGCCACGTGACCGTCGCCGAGATGGTGATCGAGAAGGCCAAGCGGCTGGTCGAGCACAAGAAGGACGTGGTGATCCTGCTCGACTCGATCACCCGGCTCGCGCGCGCCTACAACACGGTCGTCCCGGCCTCGGGCAAGGTACTGACCGGTGGCGTCGATGCGAACGCGCTGCAGCGGCCCAAGCGTTTCTTCGGGGCCGCGCGCAACATCGAGGAAGGCGGGTCGCTGACGATCATCGCCACCGCGCTGGTCGACACCGGCAGCCGGATGGACGAGGTGATCTTCGAGGAGTTCAAGGGCACCGGCAACTCCGAACTGCACCTGAACCGCCGGATGATGGAGAAGCGGGTCTACCCGGCGATCGACATCAACAAATCCGGCACGCGGCGCGAGGAGCTGCTGATCCCGAAGGAGCAGCTCACCAAGATCTGGATCCTGCGCAAGCTGCTGCACGACATGGACGAGCTCGCGGCGATGGAGTTCCTGCTCGACAAGGTCAAGCAGACGAAGTCGAACCACGAGTTCTTCGAGCTGATGCGCCGGGGCGGCTGAGGGCCCCCGCGGTCCGGGCCCGGCGGGCGGCCGGTGGCGGCCGCGCACGGGTCTGCTATCATCACGGGTTCCGTTTTCGGGCACGTAGGCGCCGCACGCTCCCCGGCCAGGCACCCGGCGACCCCTCCAGAGGCGACGCGATGAAGCAAGGCATCCACCCCGAGTACCGCGAGGTCGTGTTCCAGGACATGTCCAGCGGCTTCAAGTTCGTGACCCGCTCGTGCGTGAACACGCGCGAGAAGATCACGATGGACGACGGCAAGGAGTACCCGCTCTTCAAGCTGGACGTGACCTCCGAGTCGCACCCGTTCTACACCGGGGCGCAACAGCGGATCAGCGAGACCGGCCGCGTCGAGAAGTTCCGCCAGAAGTTCGCCCGCGGCGGCAAGCCGGCCGCCTGAGACGTGCGCAAGGCGCCGCGGCCGCCGCGCGCCGCTACCGAAGGGCAGCCCGCGGGCTGCCCTTCGCGCTCTCGGGCACCGTGCGCTCGTGCGGCCGGGCACGCTCTGCTCTAATCGTGCCCCAGCGTGAAGCCCTTCTTCGTCACCACCCTGCAGGCCGCCAAGATGCCGCGGTGGCTGCTGCTGGTGATGTGCGCTCTGTACGTCGTGCCGGGCCTGGTGGGACGGGATCCGTGGCGGTTCCAGGACGCGGCCGGGTTCGGCGTTGCGTGGACAATGTCGCTCGCGCCCGGCGGCGCGTTCGACTGGCTCGCGCCGAACGTGCTCGGCGAACCCGTGTCCGGGGAAGGCCCCCTGCCGTTCTGGATGGGCGCGGTCGCGATCCGGATGCTGCCCTTCCTCGCGCCCGACGCCGTGATGCGCGGCGTGGCGATGGCGTGGCTCGTCCTCTTCCTCGTGTGCCTGTGGTACGCCGCCTACCTGCTCGCGCGCCGGCCTGAAGCGCAACCGGCCGACCCCTTCGGTGCCTCCGCCTCGCGTGCCGACTACGGCCGCGCGATCGCCGACAGCGCGCTGCTGGTCGCGCTCGCAAGCTTCGGTCTGATCGCCCGGGCTCACGAGACCACCGCCGAGTCGGCGCAGGTCGCCTGGGTCGGAGTGTTCCTGTACGGCTGCGCCCTCGCCACCGAGCGCCCGCGGGTGGGCGGCGCGATCGCCGGTCTGGCGGTGGGGCTGTCGATGATGTCCCGCGGTCTGCCGGCCGCGGTGCCGCTCGCGCTGTCGGCGCTCGCGCTGCCGGCGCTGGTCGGCGCCTACCGGCTGGTGGCCCGACCGATGCTCGCCGGCTTCGTTCCGGCGGCGATCGCGGCCGCCGCGGCGTGGCCGGCGGCGCTGTGGGCCGCCGGACCGGACGCGCGCGCCGTGCTGTCCGACTGGCTGCAGTGGAACCAGTCCCAGGTCTCCGGCCCGGACGGGCCCGGCCTGCTCTACCTGGCGCAGACCCTGCCCTGGTTCTTCTGGCCGGCGTGGCCGCTCGCGGCGTGGGCGGCCTGGCGCTGGCGGGAGCGGCGGCTCGAACCGGTGGTGGCGGTGCCCGCGGTCACCACGCTGCTGCTGGCGGTGCCGGCGATGCTCTCTCCGCGCGGCGGCGACTCGATGCTGCTGCCGCTCGTGCCGCCGCTCGCGCTGCTGGCCGCGCTCGGACTGCCCACGATCCGGCGCGGCCTGGCCAGCCTGATCGACTGGTTCGCGGTGATGACCTTCACGCTGATCGGGCTGGCGCTGTGGGCCTACTGGATCGCGTTCCAGACCGGCTGGCCGCCGCGCATGGCGTTCCGCGCCCAGCAGTCGGTGATCGGCTTCGAGCCCGAGGTTCACGCGTTCGAACTGGTGCTCGGGCTCACGGCCACGCTCGCCTGGATCGTACTGGTCGCCTGGCGGGTGGCTCGGCACCCGAAGGCGCTGTGGCGCACGATGATCCTGTCGGCCGGCGGCCTGGTGCTCACCTGGTCGCTGCTGATGACGCTGTGGCTGCCCGCGGGCAACTACCGCAAGACCTACCGCGACGTCGCGCAGCAGGCCGGCGCGGTGGTGGCCGCCACGCCGGGGTGCGTGCGCACCGTCGGGCTCGATCTGGCCCATCGCACCAGCTTCGCCTACTTCGGGCGCCTGCGGATCGACGACGCGAACCCCGAGTGCCCGTGGCTGCTGCTGGCCGAGCGGCCCCAGGCGCCGATCGACGTCGAGCGGCGCATCGGTGGCCGCTGGCAGGTCGCATGGAGCGGTCAGCGCCCCGCCGACCGTCAGGAGCGCTTCCGGCTGCTGCAGCGCGCGCCCGAACGGTGAGCGCGCCGGGCACGACGCGGGCGATCGTCGCGCTCGGCTGGCCGATGTTCGTCGGTCAGGTCGCGGTGATGGCCAACGGCATCATCGACACCGTGATGGCGGGCCGGCTGTCGTCGGCCGAACTGGCGGCGGTCGCGATCGGCGCGAGCGTCTACCAGATCGTGTTCGTCGGCCTGATGGGCACGCTGCAGTCGATCTCGCCGGTGGCGGCGCAGCACTACGGCGCCGGACGGATGGCCGAGGTCGGCGAGGCCTGGCGACAGGGGCGCTGGCTCGCCCTCGGGCTGGTGGTGCCGGGCGCGATCGCGCTCGCCTTTCCCGGACCGCTGCTGGCGCTGGCCGACGTCGACCCGTCGGTGCGATCGGGGGCCACCGCGTACCTGAACGCGCTCGCCCTCGGACTGCCGGCCGCGCTGTGGTTCCGTGCGTTCGGCACGTTCAGCGTGGCGGTGTCCCGGCCGCGGACCGTGATGGCGATCAACCTGCTCGGACCGCTGCTCAAGGTGCCGCTGAACGCGCTGTTCATGTTCGGTACCGACGGGGTGCCTGCGCTCGCGCTGCCCGGGATGCCCGCGATGGGCGGTGCGGGCTGCGGGCTGGCGACCGCGGTCGTGTACTGGCTGTCGGCGGCGATCGGCTGGGCGCTGATGCGCACCGATCGCGGGTACGGCCGCTTCGCCCCGCGCGGCTGGGGACGTCCCCGCGCCCGGGCGATCGCCGAGCTGCTGCGGCTCGGGCTGCCGATCGGCGGCACCTATCTGGTGGACGTGACCGCGTTCAACCTGGTGACGCTGTTGGTTGCACGCCTGGGCACCGAGGTGGTCGCCGGCCACGCGATCGTGGCCAACGTCGCCGTGACGCTGTACATGCTGCCGCTGGCGATCGCCAGCGCCGCCGGCGTGCTGGCCGCACAGGCGCTCGGCGCGGGCGATCCGCGCACCGCGCGCCGCATTGCATGGCGAGGCGCGGGACTCGCGTTCGCGCTCGCGCTCGCGGCGGCAACCGCGCTGCTCGCGCTGCGTACGCCGATCGCCTCGGCCTACGCGCGCGATCCCGCGGTGGTCGCGGTCGCGGTCGCACTGCTGCCCTGGGTCGCCGCCTACCACGTCTGCGACGCGCTGCAGGTCGCTCTTGCGTTCGCGCTGCGCGCCTGGCGGGTCGCGTTCGCGCCGATGCTCGTGTTCGTGGTGGCGCTCTGGGGCGTCGGGCTGGGCGGTGGCGCGTGGCTCGCGTTCGGCCTCGGGGTGGGCGTCGCGGGCTTCTGGATCGCCGCGGCCGCCGCCCTCGCCTGCGCCGCCGCCTGCCTGGCCGGGATGTTCGAACGGATCGCGCACCCAGGCCGCGGCTGACGCCGCCGCGCCCGCCGGGGCGCCGCCGCCCGGGCGGCATCACCCGAGCCCGAGCACCAGTCCCAGCGGCACGAACACGATCGACAGCAGGTTGCCGACCAGCACGATCGCCGCCACCTTGCCGGGATCGCGGCCGTAGCGCTCGGCCACCATGAAGTTCAGCACGGCCGGCGGCAGCACCGCGAAGATGAACATCAGGCCGCGCTGGGTGTCGGTGAGCGGCAGCAGCGGCTCGATCGCGAGCGCGACCGCCAGACCGGTCAGCGGGCAGACCACCGCGCCGAGCAGCCCGATGCGAACGCTCGCGCGGCTGACCGACACCATGCGAACGCCCAGGGCGAACAGCATCAGCGGGATCATCGCTCGCCCGAGCAGTTCGAGCGAGTCGCGGATCACCTCCGGGCGCGGCGGATCGGCGAGGGCGACCAGCACGCCGGCGACGGTCGCCAGGTTCATCGGCGTGGCGAGCAGCCTCGCCACCGGCGCGCGCGGATCGACGATCCGGGCGCCGATCGTGAAGTGGATCGCGTTGCTGACCACGAACATCGCGACCATCGGCGCGAGGCCGGGCTCGCCGAACGCGAGCGCGGCCAGCGGCAGCCCCATGTTGCCGCAGTTGTTGAACATCATCGGCGGCACGAACGTGCGCGGCGGCAGCCGCAGCGCCGCCGCCACCCCCCAGGCGATCACCCCCGAGCCGAGCACGATCAGCACCGAGGCGAGCATCAGCCATCGGTTGTCCTGGAGGCTGAAGTCGCGGCTGGCGAGCGCCGAGAAGATCAGCGCCGGAGTGAACAGCTCCATGTTGATCCGATTGATCTCGGACATGTCCGGCGCGTGCCGCCGCGCATACAGGTAGCCCGCCAGGACCATCGCCAGCACCGGCACCATGATGCCGGCGATCCGTTCGAGCAGCGCGAGGCTCACGCCGCGTTCGGGCGGAAGAAGTGCTCGCGGTAGTGACGCAGTTCGTCGATCGACTCCTCGATGTCGGCGAGCGCGGTGTGCGCGCTGCGCTTGACGAACGACCGGGCCACGTCCGGACGCCAGCGCCGGCACAGCTCCTTGATCGTGGACACGTCGAGGTTGCGGTAGTGGAAGAAGGCCTCGAGCTCGGGCATGGTGCGGGCCATGAACCGGCGGTCCTGGCCGATCGAGTTGCCGCACATCGGGGATTTGCCGCCGGGCACCCAGGCCCGCAGGAACTCGAGCAGGATCCGCTGGGCGTCGGACTCGGTCAGC
>Ga0169931_10002353_pt1 | contig 30893 bp, 22 predicted proteins | sample Kivu_15m_20L_FD_129675 | JGI IMG/M metagenome (GOLD analysis project Ga0169931, IMG submission 129675) | Freshwater microbial communities from Lake Kivu, Western Province, Rwanda to study Microbial Dark Matter (Phase II) - Kivu_15m_20L... | ecosystem: Environmental > Aquatic > Freshwater > Lake...
CGATCCGCGTCCGCGGAGCCCGGCACAACAACCTGAAGAACATCGACGTGGCGTTTCCGCTGGGCGCGCTGGTGGCGGTCACCGGCGTCAGCGGCAGCGGCAAAAGCTCGCTCGTCGAGGAAGTGCTCTACAACCAGCTGGCGCGGACCCTGCATCGCGCCCTGACGAACCCGGGGGCGCACGATCGCCTGGAGGGCGTGGAGCTGATCGACAAGGTGATTCGCGTCGACCAGCACCCGCTGGGCAGCACGCCGGCTTCCAATCCGGCGACCTACACCGGGGCCTTCGAACTGATCCGCCAGCTGTTCAGTCAGCTTCCGGAGGCCAAGCTCCGCGGCTACACGGCGCGTCGGTTCAGCTTCAACGTGCCCGGCGGACGGTGCGACGCGTGCGAGGGCGTGGGGCAGTTGTGCGTGGAGATGCACTTCCTTCCCGACGTCTGGATCGCCTGCGATACGTGCGAGGGCAAACGCTACAACCCCGAGACGCTCGAGGTCCGCTATCGGGGGAAGTCGATCGCCGAGGTGCTCGATTTGCCCTGCGGGCAAGCCGTCGAGCTGTTCGAGAACATTCCCAAAATCCGCCGCATCCTGCAGACGCTGTGCGACGTCGGCCTCGATTACGTCGCGCTGGGGCAGAGCGCCGCGACGCTCTCGGGGGGCGAGGCGCAGCGGGTCAAGCTGGCGGCCGAACTGGCGCGTCCCGATACGGGCCGCACGCTGTACGTGCTCGACGAGCCGACGACGGGCCTGCATTTCGAGGACATCGCCAAGTTGCTCGAGGTGCTGCACCGGCTCGTCGATCTGGGCAACACGGTTCTGGTGATCGAACACAATCTCGATCTGATCAAACAGGCCGACTGGATCGTCGATATCGGGCCCGAGGCGGGGGCCGGCGGCGGCCAGACGGTGGCGACCGGCACGCCTGAGGAGGTGGCGGCGGCCGCGGCTCCCCGTGCGGCGCGCCGCAAGAAGGCGGCGGCAACCGCGCTGCGTTGCCATACGGCCGAAGCGCTGGCGCCGGTGCTCGCGGCCGGACCGCGCGTCCGCCGTGCGGCGTTCGATCCGGCCCGCCTCGACGCGCGGCGGTCCGACGACTTGGAAATCGAGGATCTCGGCCGAAGCGTCAAAATGCCGTGGGAAATCGACGGCCGCCGCTGGCACGTCCATGACCGCGTCAACCGCAACGGCCAACCGTGCCGGTGGGACGGCCGCGTCCTCGATCGCATCGAGGCCAAGATCCAGGAGTGCGGAGAGTTCGCTCCCACCAATTGGAACAGCCGCACCGTCGTCGAAGTCACTGGGACGAAGAAAGCCGACGGCTGGTTCTTCCATGCCCTCACGGGCGAGACGTGGCTGGTCAAGCTCAAGTTCCGCACCGCGAAAAAAACCTTCCAGCGCGACGACTTGCTGGTCGAACTCGCCCTTCCCTCGCTGAACGACCTGCCCGACGTCGAGGCGTACGGCAATGAGCCGCGGGTCAAATGCAAGAACCTGCGAGGACCGTTCCAGGAGGTGCAGATCGCCGCCCACAGCCTGGACGACGTCGACAAACCGGCCTTCTGGAGCTTTCTCGAACGGGCCGTCCGCGGTTTTCAGGAATTCGCGTCGGCCGCCGAGCAGAATCCCGAGGATCTGATGCCGTGGAAAGTCCTCGGCCGCAAGTGGCACCTGGCCCGCAAGGGATTCCCTCCCGGCAAGAAACCGGCCTGGACGACCGAAGTGCTGGAAGAAGTCCTGGAGCGGCTCAGCGACGCCGCCGTGGCCGTCGGCGGCGAGCAGGCGGCGCAGTTTTTGTGGAACAACCAGCAGGTCGTGCACCTGATGCTGCGCGGACGATCCCGTCCTTGGGCGTCGGTGTTCACCAAGCGACTGGCCGGCGTCGACGTCGCGCTCAACGGACCGGCGGGGGCGTTCGCCGCGGGTCGCATCGCCCAGCTCGCCGCACGGCAGAAACTCGAGTCGGCCGAGCCCGGGCTCGATCAGGTGAAGCTGCGGTTCACGGAACTCGCCGATCTGCAGCGGGGAGATTTGCGGGAGTTTCTCCTCGAGCACCTGCACGCGGTGCGCGGCGTGGCCGGAGAAACGGCCGCGTCGTGACGGCCGCCGCGGTTCAGGTCTGGGGCCGGAAGCCGGCCGCGCTGACGATCGCCCGCACCTGCTCCCGCGTGATCGAGCCGCAGACCCGCGCGCGTCCGGGTTGCAGGGAGACCTCCGCCGACGTGACCCCCTCGGCAGCGCGGAGCGCCTGCTCCAGCCGGGCGGTGCAGTTGCCGCACGTCATGCCCGCCACGTCGACTTCGACCGACGGTAGGTTGGCGGCCTGCTCGCGGCGCGCTTGTCGCCGCTGCCAGGCGCGCCGCACGTCGTGCCAGGCGAATCGCCCCAGCAAAGCCAGCAGCGCGACTGCGGCCGCTGCGGACCACGGTCCGGCGTGGCGGTGCTCGTGCACGTGCGCGGCGACTCCGGCGGCCGCCGCCGGAAACAACGCGTCGAACGTCAGCCCCAACGCGATGCTGCCGACGACCAGCGTGGCGACGTAGATCGCCAGCGCCCGTCCGCCCAGCGTCCGGTAGACCGCTCCGAGGGTGGCCGTGTTGCTGGCCGGCCCGGCCATGAGAAAGACCAGGGCCGCTCCCGTCGGCAGTCCGGCCGCGACGAGCGAGGCCGCAATCGGCACGGAAGCCGTGGCGCACACGTACAGCGGCAGGGAAATCGCCAGCGTGATCAGCATCGTCGCCAGCGGTCCCGCCGCCGCGATCTCCGCCAAGCCGTTGTCGGGAGCCCAGGTCTGGATGGCCGCCGAGACGACGACGCCCGCCGCCAGCCACCGCCAGATCGACTGGAGCAGATCGACGGCGTGCCGGCACGCTCCGCGCAAGCTGCGGTCCGGCAAGGAATCGCCGTCGGGCGCCGCCACGGGCAGCGGCTCGGCGGCGTCGCCGAACGCCTGGGTGAGCAGTCCGCCGACGACGCCCGTCGCCGCCGCACTGACGACCTTGAACAGCGCGAAGGGCATGCCGAGCAGCGAAGCGGTCACCAGGATCGAATCGACGCCCGTCTGAGGCGTGCTGATCAGAAACGCCACCACGGCCCCGTCGCTCGCCCCGTGCCGCTTCAGACCAAGGCCGACGGGAATCACGCCGCAGGAGCAGAGGGGCAGCGGCACGCCGATGCCGACGGCCTTGAGGACGCCCGGCGTGCCCCGCAGATGCCGCCGCAACCGTTCGGGGGCGACCAGGGCGTGCAGCAGCCCCGCCACCGCGGCGCCCGCCAGGAGCCATGGAGCCAGATCGACCAGCACATGCCACATCGCCATTCCCATGCCCCCATTCTACGAGCCGCGGCGCCGCGAATGAACCCTTTCCGCCGCGCGGCGCGGCGGAAAGGGCCCGAGAACCGCCCGCGTCGCCCCCCTCGAGCGCTCGCCGCGCACGCGGGGCTGGCGGGCGGCCCGGCCTGAAAAATTCCGCGGCCATTTGTCAGCGAACGCCGGCAGGCTTACCGTAAACGCAGGCGGGCCGCGACGGCGGCGCCGCGGCACGGTCCGCGGGCGGGCCCGCTGCAACGCGCGGCGGGTTGCGGCGGCGCTGCCAGGGAATGCGTCGCGGATCGCCTCCAAGGAGCTGCATCATGTTGCAACGCGTGGGAGTCTCCTTCCGCTCGCCCCTGTCCCCCTCCGACGTCCGGCAGGAGGTCATCGCCCCGCTGCGGGCGGCGGTCGAGTCGTCGGCGGCGGGCATCTATTCCAACTACATGCACCAGGCCGATGCCTCGCCGGAGGCGCGCGACGCCGAGCACCTCATCGTGTTCGAGGTGCAGGACTTCAAGGAAGGCCTGCGCGTGCTGCGCGTGGCGGCCCAGGGCCTGCCGCTCGCCGTCGCCTGGCAATTCCACAACCTGAATCCCAGCCAGCCGCTCTATTGACGACGGCGGAGTCCGCCAACCCGTCCGCCGCTCCTCGCGTCCGAAAAAGCCTGCGGCGCACCACGACCGGCGTCTCGGGAAACGCAGCGACGTCAAGCCAAGCTCCCCGCAGCGGGTTCCGCCGCGCGGCGGCGCCGAGAGGGGGCGTCGGCCCGCAGCCGCCGCGACCCCGGTCGCGCGAAGCGGCTGCGATCGCGCTCCGAGGCAGGAACGTCAGATGTACCACATCGGCTCGCCGCCCGCCGCGGCGCGGGCGACCATGTCGGCCAGCGTCCACTCGGCCAGGCAGGCCCGGCGAGCGGCCTGAAGTTGCTGGGCCAGCGCGATCATCGCCCCCGAAAGGGGCGAACGCGCCGCGGCGCAGGTCGGAGCGTCAGCCGGTTCGATGGCCTCGGCCACTTCGGCCAGCGAAATCTCGCCGGGCGGTTTCTTCAGCCGGTAGCCTCCCCCGGCCCCCCGCTCGCTGACCACCAGGCCGGCCCGCTTCAACTGGTTGAGGATCTGCACCAGAAAAGTCGCCGGGATGCCGTGCCGCTCGGCGATCGCTCGCAGGGGCGTCGGTTCCCGCGCGCCCCTCTCCGCCGCGAGGTGGCTCATCGCGAGGCAGGCGTACTGCGTCCTGGCTGTCAGCGTCATCCGCCCCTCGTGAGGACGCACGCGGCCAATCTCAAATGCCGCTGCCTTCCTGCTGCTCGAGCGTGTGCAAACCGCACTCCGTCTTGGCGGCGCCGCTCCAACGCCCCGCTCGCTCGTCCGATTCGTCGGCGGCCACCGCTCGCGTGCAGGGCCAGCATCCAATGCTCGGGTAGCCCCGGTCATGGAGCGGATTGTAAGGGATGTCTTCCGCGGCGATCCGCCGCCAGACGTCCTTGTGCGTCCAATTGGCCAGCGGACTGATCTTCACCAGATTGAATTTCTTGTCCCAGCCCACGATCGCGGCTTGGGCGCGATGCTCGCTCTGGTCGCGACGAATCCCGCTCATCCACGCGGTTCGGCCGGCCACCGCGTTCCGCAGCACCTTCACCTTGCGATCCAGACAGCACTGGTCGGGATTCGTCTTGTACAGCGGACCGCCGTGCAACGCCTCGTATTCCGGGACCGTCGTTTCCGGTTGCAGCAGGTCCACCTCGATGCCGTAACGCCGCGCAAGTCGATCGCGCAGATCCAGCGTCTCCAGAAACTGGTAGCCCGTGTCCAAATTGAACACGTACGTCTGCGGCGCGATCCGCGCCAACATCGCCAGAATCACGCACCCTTCCGGCCCGAAGGCCGTCGCCATCGTCAGCCCGGGGCCGAATCGCTCGACCCCCCAGGCAATGATTTCTTCCGGCGTCGCTCGCTCCAGCGCCGCACTGGCTTCCGCCAACTCCTGCATCAGAGCGGGCGTCGCCGCCAGCGGCCCGCCGCAGGTCGAACCGGCAACCGCCGGACGGTCGTCGGCCGTTTCGGCGGAGGTGGAGCGGGCGGCGTCTGCCATGGCCGGATTCTCGACTGCCGAAATTGCTGCAGAAGTACGATCCATCAAACGTACTCGCAATAGTCAACTTAATCAAGTATCGACTCCTTGACGATCATCGGCACGTTCTCGGCGGTAGATTCGGCAAATCCGCGTCCCGCGACGACGTGGCCGCCGTCAACGCGGGGGGCCGCTGCCCAAGACCCCCGCGGCGGCGAACGGCGCCGCGGCCGCAAATATCCCTTGCGTGGGGGGGTGTCGGCATCTTCTGGACCCTTCTCGGATGAGCTATTCTGCGTGCTCGACGGCGGGTCGGTTGCGGCGTGCCGCAGCGGGAGAGTTCGGCATGAGGGTGCGGCACGGACTGCCTTCGGCAGCGCCGCCGCCCGGGTGCAAGCAGGGGACCATGATGCGCACGAAGACGTATTTGGCGGTGGATGTGGGCGCCTCGAGCGGCCGGGTGCTGGCCGGTTCGTTCGACGGAAAGCGGGTGGCGTTGCGCGAGGTGCGGCGATTCGACAACGGTCCGACGCAGGTCGGACGGCGGCTCTACTGGCGCACGTTCCAGTTGTGGGCCGACGTGTTGGCAGGCCTGCGTGCCGCGCGGGAGTCGGGGGGAGAGATTGCCAGCGTCGGCGTCGACGCGTGGGGGGTCGATTTCGGCCTGCTCGACCCGCAGGACGAGTTGCTGGCCGCGCCGGTCGCGTACCGCGACGATCGGACGCGGGGGATGTTCGAGGCGGCCTTTGCGCTGGTTCCGCGGGCGGAAATCTTTGCCGCCACGGGCGTGCAGTTCATGGAACTCAACACGCTGTACCAGTTGCTTGCGGCGCAGCGCCTCGGTTCCCCGCCGCTCGACAAAGCGGCGCGGATGCTGATGATTCCCGATCTGTTCCATTGGATGTTGACCGGAGAGAAATCCAATGAGAGCACCAACGCCTCCACGACGCAGCTACTCGACCCGCGGACGGGCGACTGGGCGTGGAGCTTGATCGACCGGCTCGGATTGCCGCGCCGCATCTTCGGGCCGCTTTCGCCTCCCGGAACGCGGCTGGGCCGGTTGTTGCCGCACGTCGAACGGGAGACTGGATTGCAGGGCGTCGAGGTGGTCCTGCCGGCGACGCACGATACGGCCAGCGCCGTGCTGGCGGCTCCCGCCGCTCGCGGCTGCGGAGGTCCGCCGGACTGGTGCTACATCAGTTCCGGCACCTGGTCGCTGATGGGAATCGAGTCGCCCGTGCCGCTGATCACCGACGAGGCGATGGCGGCCAACTACACCAACGAAGGGGGCGCGGGCGGGACGACGCGGGTGTTGAAGAACATCTCGGGTTTGTGGCTGGTCCAGGAGTGCCGTCGGCAGTGGGCGTTGGCGGGCCGCCGCTACGACTGGGACGAACTGACGCGCTTGGCCGGCGAGGCGGCTCCGCTGGCGGCGGCGTTCGACGCCAACGACCCGCGGTTGATCGCTCCCTCCGACATGCCGGCGACGATTGGCGCGCTGTGCGCTGAGCGGGGGGGCCCTGTTCCGACGACTCCCGGCGGGGTGATCCGCGCCGCCCTGGAGAGTCTTGCGCTCAGTTATCGCGCGACGTTCGCCCGGCTCGAGTCGCTCGCCGGCCGGCGCCTGGAGACGATCCACATCGTGGGGGGCGGCACGCAGAATCGGCTGCTCTGCCAGATGACGGCCGACGCGTGCGGGCGGCGGGTCGTGGCGGGACCCGTCGAGGCCACCGCGCTGGGCAACGTGCTGATGCAGGCGATCGCCGCGGGGGACGTGGCCGATCTCGGCCAGGCGCGCGAGGTGATCGCCGCCAGCTTCGCCGTCGCCACCTACGAGCCCCGGGCAGGCGCGGCCTGGGCGGAGGCGGCCGAGCGGCTGGCGGCTGCGGCGGCCCGGGGTTGACCGTCGGCCGCGGCGGGGCGGCGGGGGGAATGCGGCCGGCCGGAGCCCCATTCAGGAGCCGCGGAGGTGCGGCGCCGGCTCGCGGCGGCCCTGGCCGTCGGCGGCGTGCCGCCACAGCTGGCCGATGACGCTCCACAGGGAGCGGGCCTCGGTGCGCCGGTACGGCGAATCCGCCGGCAGGTCGCGCATCAGCCTCCGGTGCGCCTCGGCCAGCGCATGGTAGGGCATGGTCGGAAAAATGTGGTGCAGCGCGTGGAACCGCAGACCGACCGGCGCCCACAGGCCTCCCAGCCAGGGTCGATGGGGATAGTTGACCGAGTCGAGCATCTGCTCGACGAAAGTCATTTCCTGGCCGCTGCCGGTCCAGCGATGCGCCCCGAGCGTCCGCAAGGCGTTGATCCCTACGATGAACACGCCGGTGAGGTATGCCTGGACGAGAAACCAGGGCGAGAGCGGTTCGTCGAAGAACAGGCCGAAGCTGACCGTCAGTCGCAGTGCGACGAACCAAACGACGCACAAGCATCCCGCTTCCTGCAGACGGATGATGCGGAGCACCTGTCGGCCGGGCAGCGGGCGGACATACAGCGGATCCATGATCATCGAGGAGGCGCGGCGGTGCACCCAGTCCCGCACTCGGGGGCTGACCCAGGTCAGCGGCGTGAGCAAGCCCCAGCGCAGGATGGCGGCGATCGGGATCACGAAGACTTGCGACAGATAGAACAGAATCTGCCAGGGCGGCAGGTTGGCAAGAGGAATGTACTCGCCGTCGGCGTCGGTGCCGTAGTGTTTGCGGCGGTGGTGGTCGATATGCGTGTAGTAGACGAACGAAGGAATCAGGAACGGGATCCCGCAGAGGAGATTCCACGCCACGCGAAACGCCTTGAATTCCTCCGCCCGGATGTGCACCAGCTCGTGAATGAACAGCGAGCAACGATAGATCAGCAGCGCCGACGTCGCAAATAGCAACGCCGCCAACGGGGCATGCCACGCGGCACGGCTCGTGAGGCGCTCCGGGTGCAGCACCAGACCGAAGCACGCCATGCCCGTCGACCAACTTGCCAGGAAGTCGGTCCAGTAAATCCACGGGTTCGGGCGAAAATGGTCGCCCACGATCCGGCGGGCCTCCGCCAGCGAAAAGTCGCCCGCTGCGCCGCCTGCTGGCGCACGAGACGTCGCCGTGGAATCGGCGTCGCGCGCAGCGGTCCAGGAGCCGCGAAGAGTTGGCGAGGGGGACACGCGAGCACGCCTCGGGAAGGGGAGAATGCCGTGCGAGGGCCATCCGGAACCCAGTGCCCCGCGAACAGCCCCAAGCCGAGCGCCGCCAAGCCGAGCGCCGCCAAGCCGAGCGCCGCCGGGAGGCTGCGTGTCACGCCAAGGCGGCCCAGCGCCCGCGAGAGCCGCGGCGAGCCCTCCGGCGGGCGACCGACCGCCAGCACGCCCCAACCGTCGCTCGACTGTCGAGCGGAAGGGCCGGCGCGGCCCCGGCCCCGCCGGTAGTGTACCGCCGGGACGCCGACGTTGCCAGACGGTTCGGAAGCTTGTTGGGCCGCCAAACGAGGGCTAAACTGGCCTCGCAGGCTCTCCTTAACTGCTCTTCATGCTTCGCCTTAACGCGAGCGGAACTTGTTCCGATGCCCGACCCCACCCCGTGCGACTTGACGGACGTCGTGGTCACGGGCGTCGGTTTGGTCTGCCCCCTGGGCGCCGGCCCACAGGCTGTTTGGGAAGCTGTGGCGGCCGGTGCGAGCGGGGTCCGTGCCGTGCCGGAATGGGTCGCGGCGGGGTTGCCGATTCCGATTGCCGGACGTGTGCTCGACTTTGATCCCAAGCAGTACGTCAAGCCCCGCAAAGCGCTCAAGGTGATGTCCCGCGAGACGCAGTTGGGCTTCGCGGCCGCCGAACTGGCGTGGGCCGATGCGCGGCTGGAGGATTCGGGGGTGGCGCCGGAGCGGCTGGGCGTGCTGACCGGCTCGAACATGTTCTGCCCGAACGTCGAGGAGATGGCCGCCGCCTACCACGTCTGCGACGACGGCGCGCGGCAGTTCGATTTCTCGGCGTGGGGGGTGGCCGGCCTGAAGGAGCTGTTTCCGCTGTGGATGCTCAAGTACCTACCGAACATGACGCCCTGCCACATCGGCATTGCGCATGACGCCCGCGGTCCGTCCAATTCCGTGGTGGCGGGCGATGTCTCCGGGCTGCTCGCGTTGATCGAAGCGGCCGACGCGATTCGTCGCGGGCACGCCGACGTCATGGTGGCCGGCGGCGTGAGCACCGCCATCGAGATGATGGACCTCATGTGGCACGGCGACGCGCGGCTCTCGCGACGCGTCGACAGTCCTGCGGAAGCCTGCCGTCCCTTCGAGATCGATCGCGACGGGACGGTCGGGGCCGAGGCGGCGGCGATGTTCGTGCTGGAACGCCGCGACTTCGCGGCGGCTCGAGGCGCCCGCGGATTGGCGACCCTCAAGGGCTACGGGCGGCGCTGCGAGGCTTCCGCCGCGTCGCTCGCTCCCCGCGGAACCGCCGTCCGGCAGGCGATCGTCGCGGCTCTCGGGATGGGGGGAACCGCGCCGCACGACCTGGCGTTCGTCGCCGCCCATGGCATCGGCGGCGTGCATGACGATCGCATCGAAGCCCAAGCCATCGCCGACGCCGTCGGCGACGTCCCGGTGGCCGCGCTCAAAAGCCACTACGGCCACTGCGGGGCCGGCAGCGGAGCGGTCGATCTGGCCGTCGCCCTCGAAGCGCTTCGCCGGGGGCACGTTCCCCCCACCCGCAACTACGACCGCCCCGATCCCGAATGTCCGGTCAACGTCTCCTCGAGGGTGCGGGCGACGGCGGGTCGCGATTGCCTGGCCCTCAGTCACCGCGCCACGGGCCAGGCCGCCGCGCTGCTGGTGACCTGGGAGGGAGACGCGGACGACGCCGACGGCGAGTCGCCGACGATCGTTCGCTGGCGACCCGGGCCTGCCGCCCCGGGTCCTCGCTCCTGATACGGCAGGCGGCTGCCGCGGCCAGGCCGGGCGACGACGCGCGCGGCGCCGCAGGTTCCTGGGGGCCCGAGCGGCCTGGCGGCGGACCGCTCCTGCCTGGCGGCGGACCGCTCCTGCCTGGCGGCGGACCGCTGCGCCGCGTTCCGCGGGCGATCGCGGCCGGGGCTGCGGCGGCTAGCGTCGGCGCAGCGCGCGGTCGATTTCGCGCTGGCTTTCGCGCTGCTTGAGGGTTTCGCGCTTGTCGTGCAGCTTCTTGCCCCGGCAAAGCCCCAGCAGGACCTTCGCCCTTCCCCGGTGGAAGTACATCTTCAGCGGCACGAGCGTCAGGTTTTTCTCGTAAGCGCTGCTCGCGAACTTGCGAATCTCGCGGCGATGCAGCAGTAGTTTGCGGCGTCTCTTGGGATCGTGGTTCAGCAAGCTCGCGTTCTTGTATTCGGGGATGTCGCAGCCCACCAACCACACCTCGCCGCGGTCGAGCCGGCCGTACGCCTCGTCGATCGAGGCGTGCCCGGCGCGCAGGCTTTTCACCTCGCTCCCTACAAGCGCGATGCCGCACTCGAGCGTGTCGAGAACCTCGTAGTTGTGCCGCGCTTTGCGATTGTGGGCGATGACGTGCTGGTTCTTTTCGTCATCCCCGCCCTGCTTGGCGGATTGCGGTTTCTGCTTCGCCGTGGTCGTGCCCTTTCCTGACGCGCCTCGCTTGATGCCGGACCGCCCTCGGTCGCGCGGTCCGCGAACAAACCTCAGCGACGGCTGCGCCGTCGAGGAACTCGGCCGCCGCTGCTCCCGTCGTCGCCAGCCGGCGGCGCCGCGCATGCGGCGGCTCATGAGCCGCACCGACCTCCAGGGAACCGGCCGCTCGATTCCCGGCCGACTCCGCGGGGGCGGAGCAAGACGCCGAACTGCCGACTGCGCATTGTACCCGATTAGGCGGCGAGGCGCCTCGCCGTCGAGCGCTCGCCCGGCGAGCCGGTCTGCCGGCGGCGGGCCTCACTTCCGGCAGTCGATTGCCGCTCGGGAGCGGCGGCGCCGGCTTCAGGCTAAAGACGGATGATTTGCGGCTCCAGCTCCGGCAGGTCGACGATGGCCAGAGAGTGGGGCTGCGCGCGGTGGAGCGCACCCGGATTGACGACCAGGGTGGCCCCGTGCCGATCGATGGCGGCCTGGTGCGTATGGCCATAGCAGATCAAATCCCACTGGCCGCACAGGATGGCCTGCCGCAGCCGTTCGCGCTGGTGGCTGTGCAGCAGGGCGATGCGTCTTCCTGCCGCCTCGAACGACCCGAACAGCCCGTGCCAGACGTGTCCCCCGGCCACGGCGGCAGCCTCCAGGTCCGCGGGATCCTCGTCGCAATTGCCTTGAACGAAGTGGGTCGTCCACGGTGCGAAGAGTTCGATGATGGCGGAGTCGCCGATGTCGCCGCAGTGGACCACCGCGTCGACCTCGAGACTTTCCAGCATGCGCACCGCGGCCAGGGCGCCCGGGCGCCGCCCGTGCGTGTCGCTCACAATTCCCAACCTCATGGATGTTCGCCCAGCAAGGAATTCGCGGGGGGGGCCGCGCCAGCGTCGGGAGCTTTGCGTCGGGAGCTTTGCGTCGGGAGCTTTGCGTCGGGAGCTTTGCGCGACGGCGGACCGCGTCAGAATACGGAAATTCAGCGCGCTTCGCCACGTGCCAGACGCGCGGCGAGGCCCGTCAGCTCGGTGCGCAGCAGGTCCTCCACGGCGGTCGAATCGGCTCCCGCGGCCACGACCGTGAGGATCGGCTGCCCCGGGCCGCACCGCGCGCCGGCTGGGGGGACGTCGGCCCAGCGGGGATTGTCGGCCGGTGCGGCCCGAGAAAGCAGTTCCTCCGCCAGCCGCGGGGCGACGACCAGCGGCGCAGCGGCGTACAGGATCGCTTTGCCGGCGTGGCGTCGCGGGGCGGGCGGGGCGTCGGGCAGCTCGCCGGCGAGGCAGGCGGCGGCGTGCCAGGCCGCCAGCGGCGCGTCGGTGGCGCGTTCGATTGCTTCGGCTCCAGCCGTGTACCGCGGATTGACCTCAAGCACCCAAAACCGATCGCCGTCGAGCAGCAGATCGACGCCGAACAGACCGACCAGTCCGAATTCCGCCGCCAGCGCTCGCCCCAAGTGCTCCAGCGAACCGACGATGCGGGGCGCGGCGGGCCAGGGGGCCAGGGTTCCCCCGTAGCGGAAATCGCCGCCGCCCGTCCAGGGGGCGCCGATGATCTGCCGCGTGACGCCCAGGCAGATCGCGGTGCGGCGGTTGCCCAGGTAAAGGGCCGCCAGACTGAGGCCGGCGATCCGTCGTTGCACGAGGCCCCGCGGCGGCGCCGGGTCGCCCGGCGCGAGCCGTCGAATGCCGCGGCCGCCGGCCCCGCGGAGCGGTTTCCAAAGCCAGGCTCGCGGCGCGCGGCGCCGCGCCGCGTCGGCCTCCCGCGAGCCGGCAAGATAGCTTTCCGGGTAGAGCCAGCCTCCCGACCGCACGCATGCGGCCAGCTGCCGCGGCGAACGGACGCGGCGCACGACCGCGGCTTCGTTGCCCCACAGCGGTCGGACGGCGGCGAGTCGATCGAGCAGCCGCGGAGAGTTCTCCAGTCCCCCGACGTACATCCACGCGTCGCAGGGCGCGGCAGGGAGCCACGCGGCGAGTTCCGCCGGATATTCGCGGAGCAGGTGCACGGGGGCCTGCCGTGCGAGGTCGGCGTCGGCAAACAGATCGGCGGCGATCGCAGAGAAGCCGCCGCGGCGGGCGGATTCGACGGCGGCGCGGGCGCTGGCGCCGACGATCGCCAGACAGGCGCCGCCGCCGAGCAGGTTCGGGAGCTGGCGTCGGCGGAACGTCACGGGTCGGTCGAGCGCGGCTTCTCGTAGCGTCCGCGAAAGCTGTCGGCCGGGTACTTCTGGGCGTTTTTGATCATTTTTGCCCGGATGGCCGTCGCCAGGTCGAGACCCAATTCGTTGGCCAGCGCGAATCCGTAGGCCATCACGTCGGCCAACTCCTCGGCCGCTGCGGCAAGTTTGGCGGGATCGGCTGGCAGGTCGCGCGACGCCTCCGCATCGATCCACTGGAAGTGTTCCATCAATTCCGCCGCTTCAATCGCCAGCGCCATGGAAAGATTCTTGGGGGCGTGGAACTGGCGCCACTGGCGTTCGTCGACGAACTGCTGCACGAGCGCACGCAGTTCGGCGATGGTGGTCGTGGAATCGCTCATGCCGCTCGCCGCGAGGAATCGAAGGGAAGCAGGTCGGGGGGCCTCGCCGCGTCGTCGGTCTCGGACGACGGCGGGTCCCGTTCGAGGCGCCCGTCGTCGGGAAGGCCCGCCCCCCGGTAGACGACGCCGTCGCCCGCGACTTCAAAGCCTGGCAGCAGTCGCTGGGTCGCTGCCCCGTGGCGGTCATGATAGAGTTCGCGGTAGCCGTCTGCCAACCGTCCCAGGAGTTCCAGGGCCTGCAGATCGGCGCGTGCCATGACATGCCGCGTGCCGCGACTCCCCAGTCCTCGCAGCAACTCTTCCAGCGCCGCGCAATGGAGCGTCAGGGCTTGGGCGGCCGTCGACCGCTCCGCCATCAAGGTCTCGACCAGCCGCGTCAACTCGCCGGCGACGTTGCTGCCCCCCAGGATGATGGAAGACCGCAGCACTTCAAGATACCGGCGTCCCAAGGCGTCGGGCAGGTTCGCTCCCCGCTGCTCCCAGCCGGCCGTCGCAGGGAGGGGCGCCAGTTCCGCCAGCGGGCCGCCCGCTGTCGGGTCGAGGCTGCCGCAAGCCTCCTCCAGCAGTTCCAACTCGCCCAGCAGGCGCCGCTGCTGGTCGAGCAGCCGCTGCGTTTCCTGGTGGTCGCTCCGCAGCCGCTCCTGCTCGGCCTGGCGTTGGCGATGCCGGTAGCGCTGCAATTCCCGCAACTGCACCGCTCGGCCGACGCGCCACAACAGGCTCCGCACGGCCGTCTCGCGGAGACAACAGTAGTCGTCCAGGCCGGCCTCGAAACAGAGCGGCTCCCAGTGCCGGGCGGGCTCGACGCCAATCGCCAGCAGGGGCGTCTCGCAACCCGCGGCCCGCAGCGCCTCGCCGGCGTGCAGCGCATCGAGCCGGGGCGGCGCGTGTTCGATCAGGATCGCGTCGAGCGGCTCCTGCCGCCAGCGGGCGACGCCGGCTGCCGCCCCGACGGCGACCGCGACATGCGTCCGAACGGCTCCGTCGAGGGCCAAGGCGGCGACCACGCTGGCGAGCCCGGCCTCGTCGCCGACAATCAGCAGAACGCGGAGTTCCGCCGGCAAGCAGACCCCCGCCGCAGCAGAGCATGCCGAGGCCAGCGCGCGGTCGGATACGGTCAGCATGAGGCGGCACGCCGCGGAAAAGTCGCCCGAGCAACCCGAACGTCGGGGGGGACGGTAGCGGTCGGGTGCGGAAGGGTCAACGGCACTCGGCCGCGGCGGCGTGGGGTCGGCGGCCAAGGGGAGAGATGCTAGCAGCTAGCTGGCGGTCGGGAGGCGCGATACCTTTGGGACGTCGCCGCGGCGGTCGCGAGTGGGCCCCGAGGGGCCGCGGCGCCGATATTGCCCTGGGAGCGGCAGCGCGGGGCCGAATTCGAGGGGGCGCGCGGCGCGTCGATGCGCACCGCGGCGCCACCGCCGGGACCTGTCCGAAGCCACTTCTTGAGAAAGCGCTTGCCATGCGGATCGGCTACTTGGATTGTGCGAGCGGCCTGAGCGGCGACATGATCCTCGGGGCCTTGATCGACGCGGGGGCGCCGCTGGAGAGGGTGCAGGCGGCGATCGACTCGCTCGGCCTGCCCGCCTGCCGCCTGCGGGTCGAGGAGGTGAAGAAACGCGGATTTCGAGCGCTGCAACTGCGCGTCGAGCACGAACCCGAGCATGCCCATCGGCATCTGCACCACATCGAGGCGTTGATCGAACGCAGCGCGCTCACGGCTCGGCAGCGGCAGCTGGCGCGGGCGGTCTTTCGCCGGCTGGCCGAGGCCGAGGCCAAGGTGCACGGCACGACCCTGCAGAAAGTCCACTTCCACGAGGTGGGCGCGGTCGATTCCATCGCCGACATCGTCGGCTCCGCGGTGGCCTGGGACCTGCTGGGCATCGAACGCCTCGAGTGCGCGCCGGTGCCGACCGGACACGGCTTCATCGAAATCGCCCACGGACGCTGCGCCGTCCCCGCCCCGGCGACCGCAGAACTGCTGCGGGGCGTTCCGTTGGCCGATTTTCCGGCGGAGGGCGAGCTGACGACGCCGACCGGGGCCGCCCTGGCGGCGGTCCTGGCCGAGCGCTTCGGACCGCCGCCGGCGATGACAATCGAGGCGATTGGCTACGGCGCGGGGCAGAAGGATTTTCCGCATCCCAATCTGCTGCGTCTGCTGGTCGGCCGGGCGGCGTCGCCGACGGAGTTTTCCCCCGTGTACGTGCGCGACGCGATCGTGCTGTTGGAAACCAATCTGGACGACATGACGGGCGAAGCCCTCGGACACTGCCAGCGTCTGCTGCGGGAGGCGGGGGCCTTGGACGTGGCTGCGGCGCCGCTGGCGATGAAGAAGGGCCGACCCGGAACGTTGCTCGCCGTGCAGTGCCGTCCGGAAGACGCCTCCCTGCTGGCCGACATGATCTTTCGCGAGACGACGGCGTTGGGGCTGCGATCGAGCGTCGTCCAGCGGCTGACGTTGCCGCGGCGCGAGGCGACCGTCGCGACGGCCTTTGGCGAGATTGCCGGCAAGGCCGCCCGGTTGGCCGACGGTTCCGAGCGTTTCGCCCCGGAGTACGAGGCCTGCGCGGCGGCGGCGGCTCGATGCGGCGTGCCGTTGGACCAGGTGCAACAGGCCGCGCGCGCGGCATTTCCATTGCGGTGACGGTCGCCTCGGGCGACAGGAAGGAACGCGGCCATGGCGGGCGGCTTTGACTCGATGGCTCCGCAGGCGCTGCTGCTGGCCGGCTGCGGTCTGTTGTCGTGGACGCTGTTGCGGCGGTTCCACCGCCGGACGGGGGCCCGCGGGCGGCGGCCCGCTTCGTCGGCCTATCTGGAGCGCACGCCGCGACCTGCCGGACCGTGGGACGGCGCGCAGCGCGACGCCTGGGCCCAGATCGAGCGGCAGAAGGTCGAGTTCCACGAGCAGTCCCGCGAGGCCTGCGGCCGGATGGAGGCCAAAATGCTGCTGCTGGAGCAGCTGATTGCCACCAGCAACGGACAGATCGCACGGCTCGAGGAACTGCTGGCCCGGATGGAAGCGTCGCGCGGACGGTAGGGGCGCGGCGCGGTCCGCGCGCCTCAGGCGGTTGGCGAGCGCAGCGTCGCCACGCGGGCGACGATCGCCTGCTCGCCGACCAGCGGCGGTCCGCAGCGAAAATTCTCGCACAGGTAGAGAACAGGTTGACCGTCGATCGGCAGTTTGCCGGCCAGCAGCCCGTGGAGCGGCGAGGCGGCGGCGACGGGCCGGTCGGGATCGGCCAACGCCACGACGTGCTGCGGAAGGAATTGGCGGCGGATGGCGGCCAGCACGCGCTGGACGGCGGGATCGCCCGGCCGTCCGGCAAGCACCAGCTCGCAGCCCGCCTCCGCGAGCGTCTCGGCCGCCGCCAGCATGTGCCCCATCGCCGACGGCGCGCGGGCCATCAGATCGGCGGCGACCGCCAGCGTCGACTCGGCCGCCGCGCGGTACTTCGATTCCCCGGTGAGTCGATGCAACCGCACCAGCGCATGGGCCATCAGCGAGTTGCCGCCGGGCGTCGCCTGGTCCATCAGATCGCGGGGACGGGCAATCAGCCGCTCGTGGTCGTGCGCGGTGAAGAAAAATCCGCCTTCCGGGGCCGCGAACAGCTCGATGGCGCGGTCGACCAGCGTCCGGGCCTGGTCCACCCGCTGCGCGTCGAACGAGGCCTCGTACAGGGCCAGCAGTCCCCAGGCGAAACTGGCGTAGTCGTCGAGATAGGCGTCGAGCTTGGCGACGCCCGCCCGCCAGGCATGCCGCAGCCTCCCGTCCTTCCCTTGCAGCGCTCCCCAGAGAAAATCGGCGGCCCGCTCGGCGGCTTGGCGGTACCGCGGCTCGTCGAGGGCGGCGGCAGCCCGGGCCAAGGCGGCGATCGTCAACCCGTTCCAGCTGACGAGCACTTTGTCGTCTTTTCCCGGACGGACGCGCCGGTTGCGGCAGGCCAGCAGCTTCGCGCGGCAGGCGTCCAGTCGCGGAAGCAGCGCGGCGATTTCGCTGCCCTGCGACGCCGCGAGTTCTTCGAGCGGTTGCGGCAGGTGAAGGATGCTCCGTCCTTCGAAATTGCCGCCCGGCGTCACCTGGTAGATTCCGGCGATCCAGGCCGCGTCGTCGGCTCCCAGCGCGGCGACCAGCTCCGCGGGGGTCCAGACGTAGAATTTGCCTTCCTCGCCTTCGCTGTCGGCGTCCTCGGCGCTGTGGAATCCGCCCTCCGGATCGGTCATGTCGCGGAGCACGTAGTCGAGCGTCTCGCGGGCGCAGCGGGCGTCCCGCGGCCGTCCCAACGCCTGAAACGCCTCGACGTAGGCCGTGGCCAGCAGGGCGTTGTCGTACAGCATTTTTTCGAAGTGGGGCGTCAGCCACTGGGCGTCGACGCTGTACCGCGAGAAGCCGCCGCCGACATGGTCGTAGATCCCGCCCGACGCCATGCGATCGAGCGTCACCGCGACCATATCCAAGACGGAGGCGTCGCCGCTGCGGCTCCCCTGCCGCAGCAGCAGCTGCAGATCCATCGCGTGCGGGAACTTGGGCGCCCCGCCGAAGCCGCCCCAGCGGGGATCGAAGTTTTCACGGAGATGCTCGACCGCCTCCTCCACGAGTCCCGGGCGAAGCGACCCCGGCGAGGCTTCTCCGCTGCGGCGCAACTCGACCGAGATCCGTGCGGCCACCGCGGCGAGTTCCGTGCGGCGCGTGCGCCACGCCTCGTCCACCGCGCGGAGAACGTCGAGAAAACCGGGCAAACCGCCGCGCGCCTGCGGCGGGAAATAGGTCCCCGCGTAAAACGGCTCGAGCTCAGGCGTCAGGAAGACGGTCATCGGCCAGCCGCCGCGGCCCGTCATCATCTGCACGGCCTGCATGTAGATCTGATCCAGGTCGGGCCGCTCTTCCCGGTCGACTTTGATCGAGACGAAACGGGCGTTGAGCAGCGCCGCGACGGCCGCGTCCTCGAAGCTCTCATGCTCCATGACGTGGCACCAGTGGCAGGCCGAGTAGCCGATCGATAGAAAGATCGGCCGGTTCTCCTCGCGGGACTGGGCCAGCGCCGCCGGTCCCCACGGTTGCCAATCGACCGGATTGAGACGGTGCTGGAGCAGGTAGGGCGAGGTCTCGCCGGCAAGTCGGTTGGGCATGGCAGGGCGCGCGGCGCGAGGGAGCAGGGCAAGCCCGGAGGCCGGACGTCGCCCCAGCATAGCTCTCTCGCGCGCCGGCTCCTAGTCGCCGGCTGCTCGTCGCCGGCTGCTCGTCGCCGGCTCGCCCGTCGCCGGCTCGCCCGACGGACCGAGGTCGGGCGTTGCGGGCGACGCGGCCTGGATCCGCGGGGCGAACGGGCCGCGGCCGACGACGCGTCAGCCTGCCAGTCGGCGATCGCTGCGGACCGTCGACGGGAACGACGTCGCGGCCTCGGAACGGCAGCAGAACTGCATCAGGTAGGCGTCTTCCGGAGAGTCTTCGTAGAACGCCCGGAGCACGTTGGTCGCCCGGAAGCCCGACTGCTTGAAGAACAGCTGCGCGGCCAGATTCGTTTCGCGGACCTCGAGCGTGATGCGCGCGCGGCGCTGGCTGGAAAGCTTGGCGACGAGCTTCGACGCCATGCGCGTCCCCACGCCTCGCCGGCGCATGTCGGGCGCCACGGCGAAGTTCAGGATGTGCAGCCGCGTCTTGTGCAGCTCGTAAATCATGAACCCGACGATCCGCTCGCCGAATTCGGCCACCATGCCGATGCAATTGCGCTGCCGGAGACAGCGGATGAAGTCCTCTTCAAACCAGGGGAATTCGAAGCTTTCGCGCTCGATCTCGAGCACTTCGGTCATATCGCGGCGAATCATCCAGCGAATGTGGACGGCTGCCTGCGGTTGGTAATCTGTCGACATGAAGGCCTCCTTCCCTGTCGGCCCGACGAACGTGAACGCACAACAACCGCGGCGCGCCGCCGGAGGCGTCGTCCCGCCGACCGCACCGGGTCGGCCCCGCTCGAACGACGCCGCTGGCGGCCGACTTTCCGCACCGGGAAAATCGCCGTCGCGGAATCCCGCGGCGGCACGATCTTCGAGACGGCACGCCGGCAGCGTGCCACCGCCGCCGCGCCGCGGCGAAACCCGCGTTCCGGCGGGCTCGTCCGGCGAGGTTCGTGGCCCTCCGCGGAACGGGGAAAGTACCAGAAGCCCGCCCCCCTGCCAACCGCGAAAACGCCCCGTGGGGGGCGGCGCCGCGACGCATCGCCGACGGCGTGCGGCGCGGCCCGCCGCCGCGTCGCTCGACAGGCGGCGGACGTCGCCGCGGCAGCCCGGCTCGACCGCGTGCGGGCGGGGGAACTGGCATTGACGGCTGTGCGGATTGCATGGGCTGCGGGATGTGGGACGCACGCCGCGCCGCCGCCGGCGACCGACCGAACGCGGGGTATGCTTGCGGGTTCCGGCAACCGCCTGCGCCCCGCCGCGGGCGGCCGCCGGAGGGATTTTCTCCTTGGTCGTGATCGACTGCCATGACGCGAGTTCCCGCTGCGATGTCGGTTTGTCTGCCCGTCGGCCAGTGTCTCGCGCCGCGACGCACGGAGGCGATCGACGTTTATCGCGTCGCGGAGATTGGATTGACGGCGCTGCTGGTCCTGGCCTGCGCGATTCCGTTGGCGCTGAATCTGGTCGATCCCGACCTGTGGGGTCACGTCCGCTACGGCGAGGACTGGCTCGACGCGGGCGCCTTGCCGCGCACGGCGACGCACACCTTCACGGCCGAGGGCCATCCGTGGATCAACCATGAAAACCTCGCGGAGCTGCTGTTCGCGGCCGGGTTCCGCAACCTGTCGATCCAGGGGATGCTGGTCCTGAAATGCCTGGGAGGCCTGGCGCTCTTGGGGAGCATGGCGTGGTTTGCGGGCCGCCAGGGCGTGTCGCGGATGACGGTCTGGGCGCTGATGCTGCTGGTGGCGGAAAACCTGCAGGCCTTTTTTCCCATGCGTCCCCAGTTGCTGAGCTTTGCGCTGCTGGGCGCCGTACTGGCCTGCCTGGAGTGCGGATTCCGCCAGTGGCACGCCGAGCGGCGCATCGACTTCCGCTGGCTGCTCCCCTTGCCGCCGCTGTTCGCGGTCTGGGCCAACGCCCACGGCGTCTTTCTGGCCGGGTTGGCGATCGTCGGCGCCTTGTTGGCGGGGCGGATGGTCGAACTGGCGTGGAGCCGCGGAAGAGACGGCTGGCCGGACCAGCTGCGGCTCGCGCTCGTGGGGCTGGCGTGCGTCGCCGCAACGCTGCTCAACCCCTATGGCTGGAACCTCCACCTGTGGTTGAAATACTCCCTCACGATGCCGCGTCCCGAAATCACCGAATGGGCGGCTCCCGCGCCGGGCGATCCGGTGTTCGGGCGCTACCTGCTGCTGCTGGCGACGGCGGCGGCGAGCTGGTGGGGGACGCGGCGGCAACGGGATTGGGTGCAGATCGCGGTGTTTTGCCTGGTCGCCTGGCAGGCGTTTCTGCATCTGCGGAACATCGCGATCGTGGCGATTCTCGCCGGCTACTGGCTGCCGCCGCACTTCGCGTCGGCGGCGAGCCGACTCCGTCCGCAAGGGCTCGCGCTGCCGACGGCGCTGCCGTCGCGACCGCTGCGGCGGCTGCTGGCGGCAGTCGTGCTCGGGGGCGTGGCGCTGCAGAGCTTTGCGCTGTCCGACCGCTTGCGAGAGTTTCCGGTCGCCCGCGACCAGTATCCGGTCGACGCCTTGCAGTACATGGTCGACCGCGGTCTGCAGGGCAAGCTTGTCGTCTGCTTCAACTGGGCGCAGTATGCGTTGGCGGCGCTCGCGCCGCACAGCCAGGTGCAATTCGACGGGCGTTTTGACACCTGTTACCCGCGGGAGGTGATGGACCTCCATTTTGATTTTCTCCTGGGAGAGCACGGCGGAAAACGCTTTCGCGGCGCCGCGTCGGGGCCGATCGATCCGCGAAAGACGCTCGTCCATGGCGAGCCCGACCTGATTCTGCTCGACCGCAGCTACCCGATTCCGGTGCAGGTCCTCGAGCAGGAGGCGGCCCGGGAGCAGCCGGCCTGGACGCTGCTGTATCGGGATCCGACCGCCGAGTTGTGGGGTCGGGCGTCGCGTTACGACGATCCGCAGAGCCCCTGCTACCTGCCGGTCGCGGAGCGGTCGCTGCACACGCGGCTGGCGCCCGCCCGCTTCGATTTCCCGGCGTTGCCGGACTACCAGTTGTGGCATGCCCGGCAGCGCCGTGATGCTGCGCCGGCGAACGCGGTTGACCCTGCGGCGGCCGTTGCCGCCGGCCGGGTCGATTGACTTGAAACAGGAGAGCACCGTGCAGCAGTCGATCGAAACGTACGGCGTGAAGGCGCGGACGGAGGCGTTGCCGGATCGCTTGGCGGCGCCCCCCGAGCACCCCTCCGAGCAGGTCGCCGAGCGGGTGGCGGCGACCCTTGACGCGGCCGAGGCCGCGCTGGCGGCGGCGGGCGACGCCGGAGCCGGCGTCGGAGAGATTCCGCCGATCGAGCGGCGGTTGAGCGTCTCGATCGTCATGCCGGTGTACAACGAACGCGACTCGATCGAAAACATCGTCCAGCAGGTGCGGGCGGTCGGCCTGCACGACGAACTGGTCATTGTCGACGACTTCAGCGTCGACGGCACTCGACAGATCCTGCTGGAACTGGCCGAATTGCCCGACGTCCGCGTGCTCATGCACGGGTACAACCGCGGCAAGGGCGCCGCCCTGAAGACCGGTTTCGCCAACGTACGGGGGGACGTCGTCATCATCCAGGACGCCGACCTGGAATACGATCCGCGGGATTTGCCCGCGCTGCTGGAACCCCTCGCGCGGGGCGAAGCCGACGTCGTCTACGGATCGCGGTTTCTGGCCCATCCGCAGCAGGACCCCTCGCGGCTCCATCGGTTCGGCAACTGGCTGCTCACCGCCGCGTCGAACCTGGCGACGGGCCAGCGGCTGACCGACATGGAAACCTGCTACAAGGCGTTCCGCCGCAGCGTGCTCGAGCGAATCGACCTGGAGCAGCAGCGGTTCGGTTTCGAGCCGGAGATTACGGGCAAGGTTTCCCGGCTGGGAGTGACGATCCGCGAACTGCCGATCCGCTATGCGGCGCGGGGGTACGAGGAAGGGAAGAAGATCGGTTGGCGCGACGCCCTCAACGCCCTGTGGTGCATCTGGAAGTACCGCTAGCCGATGCGGACAGCGGGTCGCCCCGGCCTGCCGCCCGGCGGGCGGGCGGCGTCCCGCGGATCCGAGCGGTCGCCGTCGCCGCCTTGCCGTCGCCGCCTTGCCGTCGCCGCCTTGCCGGCGCGTTCTTGCCGGCGCGTTCTTGCCGTCGCCGCCTTGCCGGCGCGTTCTTGCCGGCGCGTTCTTGCCAGCGATTCGACGCGCGGCGCGATCGGCCGTTTCGGTCAGACGGCCGCCGGCATGAACTTGGCGTTGGCCGTGGCGTCGGGCGGTCCGTAGTCGTAGACGCGGTACCGCTTGGTGATCTTCGCGCCCCCTTTTTTCAGGGTCTTGAACGACAAATCGTTGCTTTCGAGCACCCAGGAGAACTCGGCTTCGGTGATGCCCCATTGCAGGGCGTCGGGCACCAGCCGCGAGACCAGCGCGACGCCGACGCCCCAGTTCTGGAATTCCGGCAGCACGTTGGTGCTGATCAGGCGGACGCGTTTCAGCTGCCGCCGGTTGCGGAGCAGTTTCCAGAAGCCCAGCGGGAACAACCGCCCGTCGATGGCCTTGATCCGCGGATTGTAGTCGAGCAGTCCGAACATGGTGCCGATCGGCTTGCCATCGACCTCCGCGACGGTCGTCAACTCCGGCACGATCATGTACCGCAACCCGGCCGCCTGCTTTTTGACCTCGGCCTGGGACATGGGAACGAATCCCCATGTCGAGACGAGCGAGCGGTTGTAGATGTCGAGAAACGTGGCGATCTCCTCGTCAAAACGGGAGATGTCCATCGGCCGGCAGTGCAGGTTGAATCGCTCCACGACGATGTGGCTGAGCGAATAGAGGCGTCGCGACACCTCCTCCAGCATGTCGACGTGTCCCCAGAACGCGTAGATGTCTTGCGCCTTGCGAAACCCGTAGGCGTCGAACAACCGGGCGTAGTAGGGGCGGTTGTACGACATCATGAACCAGGCCGGTTCCGTGAAACCCTCGATCAGCAGGCCCAATTCGTAATTCAGCGACGGGTTGATCGGACCGCGGATCGCGGAGATGCCCTGCTCGCCGAACCATTGGCGAGCGGCGTCGAACAGCCCCCCCGAGACCTCCTCGTCGTCGGTCGATTCGAAGAACCCCAGAAAGCCCCGCTGCTCCTTGTACCAGGCGTTGTGCGCGTGGTTGACGATGGCCGCCAGCCGCCCGCAGGGCCGCCCGTCGCGGAGGGCGAGGAAATGGGCGATGTCCGCCGCTTCGTAGAAGGGGTGCCGGCGGAAATTGAGCAATTCCTTCTGCACCATCCGCAGCGGCGGGGTCCAGTGCGGATCGTCGCGGTAGATCTGCCAGGGAAGGTGGAAGAAGTCCCGGCGTTGGCGGCGCGTCGCGACGCGGACGATTTCCAGTCGAGCCATGGGGGCAGGCGTCCCGGACGGGCCGTCGGAGCAGGCGGGCGTGGCGAGCCTGCACTGTAGCCCTCGTCCGCCGCAGCGGTCAACCGCGGACCCCGCCGCGGCTCGAACTGCCTTGACGCGCGGCGCGGGCGTCCTGCATGCTTGCGGCAGCAGGCGGTCCCCCGGGCCCCTGCCCCTCCGCCGCCGGCGACGTCCGCCGACGGCGTCCGCCCCTCCACGCCTCGCCGTCCTGCGCCGTTCTGGGGTCGCATGCCGCACTGTCTGATCACCGGCGCCAGCGGTTTCGTGGGGAGCAATCTCACGCGGCGACTGCTGCGCGAGGGATGGCAGGTGAGCGGACTGGTGCGCTCGGACCAGCAAGCCGACGCCCTCCGCGGCGGCGGGGCCGCGGCCGTCTCCGGATCCTTGGACGATCGTGCCAGCCTCCGCCGCGCCTGCGCGGGGACCGACGTCGTTTTTCACGTGGCCGGCCGCACCCGCGCCCTCCGCTACGCCGAATACCATCGCGACAACGTCGAAGGGACGCGGGCCCTCGCCCAGGCCGCCGCCGCCCAGAGCAACCCGCCCGTGCTCGTGCTGGTCAGTTCGCTCGCCGCCGGCGGACCTGCGACCTGCGCGCGGCCCCGCACCGAAGCCGATCCGGAACAGCCCCTGTCCGACTACGGGCGAAGCAAGCTCGACGCCGAACGGGCCGCCGCCGAGGCCGCCGACGCACTCCCCCTGTCGGTCGTGCGACCGCCGATCGTGTTCGGCCCCGGGGACCGGGCGGGACTGGCCATGTACCGCGGGATGAAGGTGCTGCCGGTGCATCCCACGCCGGGATGGCGGCCCTTGCCGATCTCGCTGGTCTACGTCGACGATCTGTGCGAGGCCTTGCTGGCGGTCGCCTGCCGCGGCGAGCGGCGCCCAGCAGCCGCGACCCGCGATCCGCAGCACCGAGGGGAAGGCGTCTACTACGTGACCGCCGAACGCGACATCACCTACGGCGAGATGGGCAAGCTGGCCGCCGCCGCCGCCGGGTGGGCCGTCGTTCCGGTGCCGCTCCCCCGGTTGGCGTTTCGGCTGGCCGGACTGCTGGGAGAAGCGATCGGCAGGTGGCGGGGCGTTCCCGCAGTCGTCAATCGCGACAAGGCGCGCGAGGCGCTCGCCCCGGGCTGGGTCGCCAGTGCGGAGAAGATCCGCGGACACCTGGGCTTCGCGCCGGCGGCTCCGCTGGAGCAGCGCTTCGCGACGACCGTGAGCTGGTACTGCAAGGAGGGTTGGCTATGAGGGGGAGCGGGCGATGAGTTACGATCCGGCGACGAGGCTCGTCCCCGAACAACTGCGGATCGCCAGCCTGGGCTCCCCCCAGTGCGCTTCGCCGTTGGCCAAGGGCCTCCATCCCGACAGTCCGACGGCCGACTACGTGGGCGACGACGAGCGGGTGCTGTTGGAACCGCGGTTTCGGGCGGGCGACGGACTGAAACCGATCGGCTTCGAGCGGGCCGGCCCGCGGCGCGAGATTTTTTTCGACCCCGCCTGTGCGACGGCGGCGATCGTCACCTGCGGCGGACTCTGTCCCGGCCTGAACGACGTCATTCGCTCGCTGGTCTTCGAACTGGCCTACAACTACGGCGTCCGCCGCATCTGGGGCATCCGGCACGGGTACCAGGGGCTCAACCCGAGCGAAGGGCGTCCGCCGCGCGAACTGACGCCTGAGTCGGTGTCGTCGATCCATCACGAAGGGGGCACGGTGCTGGGAACGTCCCGGGGGCCCCAGGACCCCCAGCGGTCGGTCGAGTATCTGGCTTCGCTGGGCGTCAACATGCTGTTCTGCATCGGCGGCGACGGCACGCAGCGGGGGGCGCACGCGATCGCCGCGGAGGCGACGCGCCGCCGGCTGCCGCTGGCCGTGGTGGGCATTCCCAAGACCATCGACAACGACATCCACTACTGCTGGCGGACCTTCGGCTTCTACACGGCCGTGGCGGAGGCGGAAAAGGCGATCGACCGGGCCCACGTTGAAGCGCGGTCCACGCTCAACGGGGTGGGGTTGGTGAAGTTGATGGGCCGCGAAGCGGGGTTCATCGCGGCCGCCGCCGCGTTGGCCAGCGGCGAAGCCAACTTCTGCCTGATTCCCGAGGATCCGTTCGAACTGGAAGGACCGCGGGGATTGCTGCAGAAGCTCAAGCGGCGGCTGCTCGCCCGCGAACACGCGGTGATCGTGGCGGCCGAGGGCGCCGGTCAGGACCTGCTGGCCAGGCAGGAGGGAGGCGGCGCGGAGCGGACCGACGCCTCGGGCAACCGTCGGTTGCGCGACATCGGCCCCTTTCTCAAGCAGGCGATCGAGCAATTCTGCGCGTCCCAGGGCGTTCCGGTCAGCGTGAAGTACTTCGATCCCAGCTACCAGATTCGCAGCGTGCCCGCTTCGGCCGTCGACTCGCTGCTGTGCGATCGCTTCGCCCGCGCCGCCGCCCACGCGGCCCTGGCGGGTAAAACCGACCTGCTGATCGGTCTGTGGCACAACCATCTGATCCACGTGCCGCTGGCGATCTCCACGGGAGAAATCCGGCGGCTGGACCTGCGGAGCGAATTGTGGCGCGCCGTGCTGGCTGCCACGGGTCAGGAGAAGTGGTAGCCGCCTAGAAGCCGAAATCGCCGAACGGATTGTCCCCGGCCGGCTTCCGCCCGGCGTCGGCAGGCGTCTCATCCTCGCCGACGTCGCCGGCCTCGGCCGCGTCGTTCGCCGGCTCCTCGGCGGCGAAGGGGTTGTCGTCCCCGGCCGGCACGGCCTCCGCGGCCGGGGTCTCTTTCGCCGGCGCCTGCTCGGCGAACGGATTGGCGTTCTCCGCAGCCGTGGCGTCGTCGGGCCGTTCGGCCGCCGCTCGGCGATGGACCAGCGGATCGGTCTGGGCGAACTCGTGCAGGCACTGCACGAGTCCGTCGGCCGAGACGAGCAGCAGCCGGTCGGTTTCATTGTTGACCAGGGCCGTGACGCCTTCGGCCAGCGGCAGGGAGCCCTCGACGGCGCCCGTCTCGAGGGCGACGGCGTGGAGACGCCCCCCCGCGTCGGTGGCGTAGACGCGTTTGCCGCTGCGGGCGACGAAGTGCTGCAGCCCTTCGACGCGCCATTTCTCCAGCCCGGAGTCGATGCCGATCGCGTACAGGGTCGGTTCGGTCGAGGCCACGTAGACGCTGTCCTCGACGACCGCCGGCGAGCTGTCGATCGGGCGGCCGGTGGAGAATCGCCACTTCTCGCGGCCGCTCAACTCGTGGATGCAATAGAGGTAGCCGTCCAGCGACGCGATGTAGAGGTAGGGAGGGAGTTCCGTCGGCGACGTCACGATTTCGGCGTCGGTCTCCAGTCGGAACAGTACGTTCGGCGAATCGGCGCTGCAGACGTACAGCAGCCCCGCGTCGGTGGGCCAGCTGACGACGCGGCCCGTCGTCGTGGGACGCAGGAAGGTCCGCCCCTTGCTCTGGTAGTACCACGGTTGCGGCGCCGGAGCGTCGAGTGCGTAGGCTTCGACCTGTCCGTTGGCCAGGGCGATGAAGGCGTGGCGTTCGGTCATCGCCGGGCCCGACGACGGGGCGCCTCCCAGCTCCCGCGACCAGGCGAGCCGCCCGTCGCGGCGGTCGAACATGTAGAGCCGCGCGCCGCTCACCGCACCCACGTACTGGGCGTTGGCGCCGGGACCGAACGCGGGATAGCCGGGCTTGCCGACCCGCGCGGACCACAGCAGGGCTCCCGTCTTCGCGTCGAGGGCGGCCAGCGTTCCGGAAGTCGTGACGGCGAACAGAGACTGGTCTTGGTAGAGCCAGCGGCCGACGCGACTCCGCTGGCGGTCCACCGGCAATTGGGCGAACCAGCTCCGTTCCAGACCGAGCGCCGCCGCTTCTTCATGGTCGACCAACGGACCGCCGCGGACGAGCTGCGCGTCGCCCGCGATGCACAGGCACCCGGCGGCCACGAGCAGCCGCCGCGACGCGGAGGGCGGCGCGAGGAAGGGGCGGAACGCGGCGGCGGAAAAGCCGCGGAGCAGCGGCAGACAGAAGGGACGCATAGACGACCACGGCGCCAGGAGGGCGGGAACGACGCAGGCCCAGCGGCCTTGGCTCCAGTCTAATCAAGGGGAGAACCGACCTCAAACCAGCCGCGGCGCGAGGCTCCCCGCTCGCCCCACGCCTAGACCGCCCCTGCCGGGTTGCCGTAGGATGATCGCCGACTCTGGCGTTGGCTCGCCCTCCCTGGCAACCGCGAGTTTCCGGCTGAACGTGACCGTGCCGCGCCCTCAATCCGACGTGCCGGAAGACAGCCTGCTGGAGCATGCGGTCGGGTACCTCAACTTTTCGGCGGGGGCGAGCGACCCGCAGTTCCTGCGCAATCTGAACGACCTGTACCGTGCCGCGTCCCGAGAGGGGGGGGCCCCGGTTGCGACCCTCCGCGGATGGCTGGAGGAGACGCTGGCCCGGTTGGAAGCGGGGCAGCGGGCGTTCGCCGACGCGCGTCAGGCCCGTGCGGCGATCGCCTTGTGCTACGACCGGCTGATGCCGGCCTACCGGCGGTTCCACCGGGATCTGCTCCACCACCAGCCGGACGACCAGTTGTGGAACGCCTTCTCCCTGGGGCGGGGTTGGGAGGCCTTGCTGCAGCAGGGCGGTCCGTGGACGGAGGAAGACCGAATCGTCGAGGGGGCGCTGCTGCAGCTCAACGACTTCGTCGGCTACCGTCCCGTGGCCACGCTGGCTTCGGGAGCGCGCAGCGAGCCCTACGCGCACGAACTGGTGCGTCCGATTCCGCTGTACGTTCGCGGAGCGGGCGTCGCCTGCGGCCGGTACGAGGAGATTCTGGAGGGCGCCCTGGCGATCCTCCGCGACGCCGACGGCGATCTGTTGGCGCGGGCCTGGTTCGACTTCGGGCATCTGGAGGAGATCGCTCTCGACCCGCGGGCTTACGATTTCGACCATCCGGTCAATCGGCGGCCGAACTACCACTTCGGCCAGTGGGATCCCCATCGTCTGGACCCCGCCCAGGCGTACTGCCGGTTCGTTCTGCAGCAGATCACGCTCGACGCGCTTCTGTCGCGGAGCGAGGAGCCGGGGTTGACGGCGACGGAGCGGGAGGTGCGGCTGTTCGAGGCTTCGGCGGTGCTGGCGGGCACGATGCTGATGGCTTCGGGCACCTGCGGCGACGCGCCGAGCCGGCACGATTCGACGATGACGCTGTCCAAGCTGTTGCCGCACATCGCGGCGTACCGCGACGAGTTTTACCGCCAGTTGCTCGAGGGAGTCGGCGGGGCGGTGGGGGATCGTCTGCGCGACGAGGCGCGGCGGCTGAGACAGCCGCTCGGGGGGGCGCGGCAGCATCTCAACCAGGAGTTGTCGCGACGTCGCGCGCTGCAGATCGAACGGGTGCATCTGGCGCTGTTGTTTGCGCGGATGGGGCGACCGCAGGCGGCCCTTGAGCAGGCCAACCTGGTGCGGGTGCCCGCGGCCCGCATGCTGACGGCCATCTACTGCCGACTGACGGCCGGGCACGACGCGGTCGACCGCGGGGAGTTGGCGTCCGTCGCGCAGGGCCTCGAGGAGATCGAGGAGCTGATCCATCGCGGCATCGAGTGCGGGGCGCTCGTCGATCCCTGGAACATCGTCGGCTTCGCGGCCAATTTCAGTCTCTTTCCCGCACTGGAAAATTCGGTCCACGACTGGCGCGTCGACGAGCTGATCGAGCTGGTCGAACAGACGCTCGACCTGGCCGCGCGCGGCTGGAGCGAGGCCGCGGCCATCGACGACGCCGCGTTGGAGCAGCGTTTGTCGGAGTTGCTCGCGCGGTTCGCCCAGTGGTGGGACCGGTACGCCTCGTCGTCCGTCGAAGGCGTCAAGCGGCTCGTCGCGCACGAAATCCAGGTGTCGGCGAATTTCGTGGCCGGAGCCCTCAACGCGTGGCACAAGGCGGGAGCGGCCGCCGGCGACGTCGGCTTCTGGCGGATGTTCGTCGACCAGTTCGATAGCCCCAAGGCGTTCCAACTGGTCGTCGAGGCGCTGCTGGACCACGGCGACATCGTCGCCTCCCGCGCCCTGCTCATGCAGTGGGTGCACCAGCGCGACCGCGCCCCGCTCGTCCAGGGCGACGCCGCTCTGCACCCGCTCGCCTTCCGCTGGCTTGCGGCCGTGGAATCGAAACAGGTCGCCGACGGCGTCGATCGCTGGCCGGAAGTCGCCCGCTTCTTCGACTACCTCGAGGCCAACGCCGAGGAATACTGGACCGCGCCGACCATGCGCCGCGATCTCCCGGGCCTGGAGGCGATGCTCGATGCGGGCGGGGGGAGCGAACTCGGTCCCGGCGGCACGCCGCGCGCCGCCGAGGACCGCGGCGGTTCGCCCCAGGACGACGACTGGGAAGCCGCCGACGACGACGCGCAGAACGTGTTCGGCGCCGCCTACGAGGAAATGGTTTACCGCGACAGCGCCAACGACGGCCAACAGGGTCCGACCTACGACGCCGCCGAGCGGCCCGTGCTGCTGGAATGGGAGCGCGAGTCCCGCCGGCTCGAGCAGCGGCTGCGGTTCCTGAAGACGGTCGCGCGGCTCTGGCAGCACGTCGCCATCGCCTGGGGGACGCGCGGCGCGGTCCCCGCCGATCGCGAGATCTTTTTGCAGTGGCTGCGGCAGGCCAGCGCCAACTACCACCAGCTGCTGGAGCTGGCCGAATCGCTCCACCGCCGCCGCATGCCGGCCCCCGACGGGTCGCGCGACTCCCTCGTCGAACTCGACCGTCTGCGGTCGCTCAAGGACGCGATGCTGCAGAACATCGTGCTGGCCGCCGTCGAGACGGCGGCTGCCGGCCGGTTGCTGATGGCCGCCTGCCAG
>Ga0169931_10002354_pt1 | contig 30879 bp, 25 predicted proteins | sample Kivu_15m_20L_FD_129675 | JGI IMG/M metagenome (GOLD analysis project Ga0169931, IMG submission 129675) | Freshwater microbial communities from Lake Kivu, Western Province, Rwanda to study Microbial Dark Matter (Phase II) - Kivu_15m_20L... | ecosystem: Environmental > Aquatic > Freshwater > Lake...
AAGGTGACAGTCATGGGCAATCTCAAGCAGAATAGATGGAAAACCCAAGAAGGAGAATCTCGCTCCAAAACAAAGGTTGTGGCAACAACGGTGCGTTTTGATTCCTCTCGAAGGAAGGAGACCATCGCTGCCTGATTGGATTTTTAGTCCAATAGGAAGTGGAAGAAATCACAATTCTCTGGACCAAGAGGGAGGCCCGGCTTCGAGACAACCCTAGTCTGAACCAGGCACTCGAGCTCGGAATTCCCATCTTGGTTTTATTTTTGGTTGAACCTTCACAAGGTAGGTGTGCGGACCACTCTCCTCGACATTTTTCTTTCCAAATGATAGGCTGGAAAGAGTATGCGAAAGCTTTGGAGTCCTTAGGTGCCCATTGCCTTTTTGCTGAGGGGGAAATCGAAGAGGTCCTTATTTTTTTGAGTAAATATACTAATATCCGTTACCTTATAAGTAGATTTGAAATCGGAAACCATGCAAGTTTCGAAAGAGATCAGAAACTCAAAAAATTTTGTAAGGAATTGAATTGCGAATGGCTCGAACCAAAGAGTCAGTTTGCAATACGAGGATTGAAGTCAGGTAGAAAGGGCTGGCCTGAGAAATGGAAACAATGGATGTCGGAGCCATTAGTCACTCCAAAGATCGAATCAAATTCTTGGTGGAGACCTCCAAAGGAAATTTTGGAGAATCGGATTTGGAAAACCTTTTCAGTTAAATTGCAACTCACAAATTCACAAATCCCAGGAGAATCTGGTGCATTGGATACTCTGCAAAGTTTTCTGGATGATAGGGCTAGACATTATTCGGGTTGTATTTCTAAACCTCATGAAAGTAGAACTCATTGCTCTAGGCTCTCTACTTACTTGGCATGGGGTCAAATTTCAAGCCGATACGTTTATCAACTAACAAAGTCTAAGCAATTAAATTCATCGCCATTCCTGAAGAGGCAGTTTGAAAGATTTTTATCTAGACTTTTCTGGCGGGATCACATGATTCAAAAATTTGAATCTGAATCTCGGATTGAATTTGAGAATTTCAATCGAGCTTATGACCTTCTGCCCAAATCAAAGAATCTAGATCTTTTGCAAGCTTGGGAAACTGGAAATACAGGCTATCCTCTAGTCGATGCTTGCATGAGATGTTTGGTGAAAACAGGATATCTAAATTTTAGAATGCGTGCCATGTTGGTATCCTTTTTGACAATGATACTTTGGCAAGACTGGAGGGAAGGCGTTCATCATCTATCGCGCTTATTTCTAGATTATGAACCAGGAATACATTACTTTCAGTTCCAAATGCAGGCAGGATCGGTCGGCAATCACCAAATTAGAATTTATAACCCTTACAAGCAAAGCTTAGAAAATGATCCAGATTGCCATTTCATCCGCGATTGGATACCTGAACTCTCATATCTTCCAAATCAAACTATTCATTCTTGGGGTATAGAGGAGTCACTCTTCGGTTCATCCTCCAAATACCCTAAGCCAATTGTGGAATTTACCAAGGCATACAAGAAAGCCAAGGAACTTCAGTTTGCATTCCGAAAGAATCCATTAGTGCAAAAAGAACTGCGAGAAATAAGAAAAAAGCATGTGATAGGCGAACGGGAAAGATCTCCGACAAAATTACCTTAAATTCCTTTAGATGGAAATTTCTCTTACAGATCCGAAAGCGATGGAGTTCTCAAAAGCTGCATTAGGTGGAGTATTCAATAATCGGCACAGTATTGCTCTTATGGCACCAGAATGAGTGACAACAGGCAGGCAATCTAATTTGCCGACCTTTTCTTCCCAATAACTACGTAGGGCGCCACCTTGGCACCAGTCATTAAGCCATGTGGAAGTTCTATCGATGACGTCTTGGAAAGATTCTCCATTAGGCGCTCTCCGGTTTACAAAATCAGACATCCATAACATGGTTTCTTTCTTGGGAAGACTTTCCCAGGCTTGACCATCCCAATCACCAAAATTCATTTCCTCCAAACGAGGATCAGTTTCCAAAACAGGTCTAATTTCCAAATTTTGAGCCAAATCTTCCGCTAAAGCATGAGCTCTTCCCAAGGGACTGGACAAAATCAATGGAAAATTTTTGGGGATATGCGGCAGTACTATTTTGGAAGTATCCTTGACTGGCGCTTTTAATGGAAAATCAGTTTTGCCATAGCAAGTTTTGTTAGGAGCTGAGGTCTCAGGATGTCTGATCAAATAGATAAGCAAAGTAAAAACCCTCCAGAATAAAGTACAATCTCTGATGCTTGCTGCACTGCCCCTAGAGCGTCACCTGTATAACCACCTATCCATTTATCCATTAGATTTTCCATATAATACCTAACTAGTGCTAATGGTAAAAAAACAATTCCAAAGGCCGGAGAAATATAAAGACAAGGGATGAGAGGAAAGAAACAAAAACAGATCGAAATCAAAATATCAGAGAATCTCATTTGATTTGCCATTGGTTTAGATTTGCCTTCTTCTCTGGCATAACGACCAAAGTAAAGAAAGCTAGACGATAAAAATCTACTCATCGAATGAACTACAGAAAAATAGAGCCAAGCCAAAAGATTCGGATAGGAAGAAGTTTGGATTTTTTGCAAGGAATAGCTGCCTCCTAACCACTTCGCTCCAATTAAAAAAATGCCCCCCATCACTGCAAAAGATCCTACTCTACTATCTTTCATGATTCGTAAAATATCTGTTTGATTCCAACCGCCACCTATTCCATCACAAAAGACTAAAAATCCATCTTCATGAAAGGCTCCTGTTAGAAAAACGCCAAAACCCAAAGCAAAGAAGTAGGCGCTCGATATGGGCATTATGAACTGGATCAGATAGTATGCTAAAAAAATCAGAGACCCGATTCCTATTCCAGCCAGAGAGTGGTATCGAGCCGATTTTTCTAACCATTCTTCTCTGTAATTTATAAAATTAGGAAGTGGGATCCTGGTCAAAAACCAGATTGACATACAAAAGATATAAAATTCTTCTTTTACTCGTATCACTATCTACTCACCTTTCCTGATTCAAAAGTGGCCATTTCTTTGACCATGCTTACCGCCAAACGAACTACAGGAAATGCCACCAATGCTCCTGTGCCTTCTCCGAGTCGCATGTTCAAATGCATGAGTGGAATTTTATGAGCGTGTTCTAAGACCAATTTGTGTCCTATTTCGTCAGAAAGATGACTAAAAATAGAACAATTCTTCAAAGTAGGATCGATAGTTTCAGCCAAAAGATAGGCAGCCGTTGCGATCCAGCCATCCACCAAACACAATGTTTTTGTTTTAGCGCAAGTTAAAAATCCACCCACTAGCATAGCGATTTCGAATCCACCCCATTCCATCAGAATTGTAAAAGGATCCTCAGTTTTTGGAACTCGATTCAAAGCAATTTCTGCAATTTTAACTTTATGCGCCAATGATTCTTTTGATAATCCAGTGCCAGCCCCGATCAAATTTTGTATGGGAATCTTTGTTAAACTAGATAAAATCAGAGAGCTTGCAATTGTATTTCCTATTCCCATTTCTCCAAAGAGACAAACCTTAGTTCCATTTTGTATGGATTGGGTTACAATCTTTTTCCCGCGTTCGATAGCATCGGAAACCTCATCCATAGACATGGCAGGTGATATTTTTGAATTTTTGGTTCCACGAAGAACTTTCGCTGGAACAAATTGAGGATGCTTTTTTGTGACTTCATCAAATTCGTGATCTACGCCAGAATCAATCACCAAAATTTGAACACCCAGCTCTCTGCAAAATACAGAGGATGCTGCCCCACCTTGCAATATATTGATCACCATTTGCCAGGTTACTTCCTTTGGGTAAGCACTGATATTTTCTACTGTAATTCCATGATCTCCAGCAAATAAAAATAAGGTGGGATTTTCTAAGGAGGGCTTCAGAGTTTCTTGCAATTCGCAAATTTGCAAAGCCAAATCCTCCAGCCGCCCTAGGGAGCCTAAGGGTTTGGTTTTGTTATCGATAGCTTTTTGGATTTCTGCTCTTGGCAACATTCTCCCAAATATACATTGACCAAGGGATGTAGCGAGAGATTTTTCCCTCGTGGCTCGAGCTCTCTTGTTCTTTTTTTTGGGACTTTTTGTGTGCTGTAGAGAACCCAACAAAGAAGACCCTTTTCTTTTGATCCCCTTGCTTCTTTCTACTCCTACTGCTGGCAATGCCACTGTTTCCTGTCCTGGCAACGCGATTCTTTCAGATTTTTTACTTGCGGATCGGATTGAATCCAGTCCCGGCTCCAATCCTAATCTTCTCTATGGTGATCCGAAGCTTGCGATCAATGGAATTTGTGGTCAAGGGGAATTCCAAGGTTCCGTAGATGTATATTCGTTAGATCCACCTGACCGCAATTCAATTGTATTGTCCTGGTCCAACAAAAGAGTTCTCAATGAAAATGGGATTGATTTTATTGTATTCGAGAATGCTTTTAGATATCAAAATAAGGACTCTTATTTTATTGAACCGCTAATTGTGGAAGTGGGATTAGATAAGAGTGAGTTTTGTGGCTGGGATGTCAAATTTTTGGGTCCTAACAATTCCGTAGGAGAATTAGAAAGAAGAGCCAACTGGCAAGGGATAGCTGGAAAAAATCCAGTTTTCTGGAATTTAGTCTCTAGGCCAACCAAACAAGAATCAATCTTTTCGAGCTTTGATGTTTGGAATTCATCTTTGGAAGCTGGGGGAGACGGTTTTGACCTCTCTTTCCTTTCTCAAACTTCTTGCACTTCTGCCCTTAGAACTCAGATTCAAACCCAAGGATTTAGATTCTTGAAATTGACTTCAGGTATATCACTCAAAGATTCATTGAACATACCCATTCCGACGGGAAACTTTGGTGGAGGTCCTGATATTGACGGAGTAGTGGCACGTTCCGTTACTGACTAAATCGAGGAGAAATTCCCGAAGGAATGGCGGGAAAATAGTTTTTCACTCCGAGCGAGCTTAAGACTATGTCTCTTGCGGCATGGAAGATTTCACTCACCTCCACCTCCACACCACATATTCCATGCTGGATGGTGCTATCCGCATTCCTGATCTCATGCGAAGGGTTCGGGAACTCGGGATGTCTTCAGTGGCTGTTACAGACCATGGAAACATGTATGGAGCTATTGAATTCTACAAAGAGGCAGTCAAACAAGGGGTCAAACCCATCATCGGCTGTGAATTCTATGTCACTCCTTCTAGAAAAAAGGAATCCGAAATCGATGAGATCGCGGATGGGGGAGCTTACCACCTCATCTTGCTTTGCAAAAACGAAAGAGGTTACCAGAATCTTATCCGTTTGGCGAGCAGGTCCTTTACAGAAGGATTCTATCGCAAGCCTAGAATTGATTATGATGTTTTAGAAGAGCATAGTGAGGGACTGATCTGCCTAACAGCTTGTTTGGCGGGAGAGGTCAACAGGAAGATATTGGAAGGGAAAGAAGATAAGGCCTTTGCTTTGGCGAATCGGTTGCACGAGACTTTTAGAAAAGAAGACTTCTATCTCGAAATTCAAAATCATGGTTTGCCTGAACAAGAAAAAGTCGCCCAGGCCGTCATTCGGTTCTCTAGGCAGACAGGAATTCCATTGGTCTTGACGAATGATTCTCATTTCTTGCAGAGAGAAGACAAAGAATCCCAAGATATTTTACTTAGAATCGGGACACAAAAGAACATAGATGATGTCATGCGATTTGGCTTTAATGAACATTTTTATGTCAAAAGTCCCAAAGAAATGTTTCATCTTTTCCCAGAAAGTCCAGACGCATTTTACAACACTTTGGCGATAAGAGATAAGTGCGACCTCAATTTTAAATTTGGCAATCCATTGCTTCCTCCATTTCCTGTTCCTAAGGGTTATGATACCGAATCATATTTGGAGAAGTTGGTGTGGGATGGAATCAGAGAAAAATTCCCTGACCAAAGTCAAGAAGTCAAAGCACGAGCTGAATTTGAATTGGAAACAATTCGAAACATGCACTTTGCTGGATACTTTTTGATCGTATATGATTACATTGAATTTGCTCGCAAGGCTGGGATACCAGTTGGACCTGGAAGAGGATCTGCCGCTGGGTCGATCATTGCTTATGCTCTGGGAATAACAAATGTAGATCCAATACGTTACAATCTCCTATTCGAAAGATTTCTCAATCCGGATCGGAAAGATATGCCCGATATTGATACCGATTTTTGTGTGGAAAGACGAGAAGAAGTAATCAATTACATCAAGCAAAAGTATGGTGAAGATAGAGTAGGGCAAATCATAACCTTTTCTTCTTTAGCGGCTCGCGGGGCGATCAAAGATGTCGCCCGAGTTTTCAATGTGAGTTTCACCGAATCGAACGAAATGACCAAAGCATTTCCCAAGAAACTTGGCATCACAATTGCCGAAGCTCTTGATACTTCTCCAGATCTCAAAATCATTGCAGAAAAATCTCCAGAAAACAAAAAAGTTTTTACCATAGCACAAAAGTTAGAAGGAAATTTTCGTCAACCAGGAAGGCATGCCGCAGGAGTGGTGATTTCTCCCGAAAGACTGGATGCCATTATCCCACTCGCAACTGTTGCTGAGAAAGGCAGAGAAGGTCGATCTATTGTTTCTCAATATGATAAAAATATGTTAGAGGCAGTTGGATTGATCAAAATGGATATCTTAGGTCTCAAAAACCTAACGACTATTCACAATGCTCTCAGAATCATACAAAAACGCCATGGCAAATCCATCGATCTAGACAAAATTCCATTAGATGACCCAGCTACCTTTTCTCTACTGAGGAAGGCAAATGTCTTGGGAATTTTCCAGTTAGACTCTTCCAGCGGGATACGTGATCTTTTTGCCAAGGCGCAAGTGCAGAAGTTTGAAGAAATTGCCGCATTGTTGGCTCTATACAGACCAGGTCCTATGGGATCGGGCATGTTAGATGATTACTTAGAAAGAAAAAGTGGGAAGAAAAAAGTTCAGTACCCCCATCCCGACCTGGAAAAAATCCTACAAGAAACTTATGGAGTTGTAGTTTACCAAGAGCAAGTCATGGGGATTTCAAGGATCTTAGGTGGGTTTTCTGTCGGTGATTCAGATGTTTTACGAAAGGCAATGGCGAAAAAAGATAAATCAAAACTGCCAGCTCTCAAAGAAAAATTTATTTCTGGGGCCAATTCCAACAAACTACCTGTAAAATTCGCAAACGAGCTCTTTGAGCAATTGGAAAAATTTGGCGAATATGGATTTAACAAATCTCACTCTGTCGCCTATGCTTTTATTACATACCAGACGGCTTACCTAAAAGCTAACTATACGATTGAGTACATGACAGCACTCTTATCGGGTGACCATGGCAAAACTACAGATGTTGTCAAATACATAAACAATGCTAAAGAGATGGGAATTAAGATACTAGGCCCTGACATCTCTCATTCTGAGGTTTCTTTTGCAATAATGGATTCATCGACAATACGATTTGGACTTTCCTCCATCAAAGGAGTTGGAGAATTAGCGGGTGAGAATATCATTTCCATAAGACAAAGAATTGGAGGTTTTCCAGACATTTCATCCTTCGCTAAGCAAATTGATACTAGGCTTGTGAACAAAAAAATTCTGGAAGCACTTGCTCAAGGAGGTGCTTTTGATTCTTTCCAATACAGCCGCAAATGTATATTCGAATCGACTGAAATTTTACTATCTTATGCTACCAAATCACAAGAGGAAGAAAGAGAGGGACAGATTTCTCTATTCGGTGGTGCAGCTTCCAGTGGTTCAACAGAACTTCAGCTCCCTAAAAATGCCATCGAATGGGAGTTCGATGAAAGAATCAAGAAAGAAAAAGAAACAACAGGACTTTACCTTTCTGGTCACCCTTTGGATCGCTTTCTTCATGAATTAAATGCTTTGAGACCAGTGACCATTGAAAAATTGGAGGATTCAAAGCCAAAATCCAAAGTCGAAATCGCAGGAGTTCTATCCAAAAAAGCAATCAAACTCACCAAAAAGAAAGAGGAGTTTTTGAATTTTACTATTGAAGACCAGACAGGGGAAATCGAATGCATCGCCTTCCCAAAAGTTTACTCCCAATTCAAGATACTTTTCCAGGAAGACAAAGCTCTCTTTTTGAGAGGTATTCTGGAGAGAGTTGAGGCAGAAGAATCCGAGCTAAAGGGCCAAATTATCGTCAACCATGTGGATGAGCTCAATCAAGTTACTTTAGAACAAAAACTTGAAAAAACATTGCACCTAACAATCTCTCCAAAATCCAATGGAAATTTTGATGTGATTTATAAAATCCAAGATATCTTGAGTTCACACAAAGGACCATCGACAGTTTTTTTTCACCTGCACAATCCAGATGCATCAAAGAAAGTTATACGGGCTCATGACCACTTTTCGACTGAGATTTCTAATGATTTGCTCAAAACTTTAACCGAACTTCTTGGCAAAGGAAAGGTTCGTTATACAGTCGGAGAAGAGATTCGAGTGTTCGCCTAAACTCTACCTGACTGCTAATTTGCTAACTGTAAATGAAAAAGTTCTTTCGGAAGATAGTCCAGTGAAGTCGCTTGCGATCACTCGAATGGTATTTTCACCAGTTTTTAAGTTCGGACTACCAACCAAATAACGATCTTTAAAAAAGAGGTCATCAAATCGCAAGCCATTGGTAGTGAGCCATTCCCCTTTTTGGTAAATTAAAATGGAGAAGGATGCTTCTTTAAACAAAGTTCCATTTACATAGTATTTGACAGATTCAATGCCTCTTCTTTGACTTTTCTTTATTCCAGAGTCTAAGATAGCAACTGTGAGTGGAAAATTTTGTGAAATTTGGATTGCGTCACCTGGATTTATGTTTGTAAATGTATCACCAACATGTATGAATAAGTTAGCTATTTGCGGAGAAATTTTGTCTTCTAACTTGGGTAAGTAGGAAAATGGATCCACCAAAACCTTCCCAAATTCCTTACCTAAAACAAAATGGAGGTGGCCCCCGCTGCTATGCCCAGTGTTCCCAGAAACTCCCAGTACTTCGTTCTCTTCTAAAATAGTACTATCTTTGAGGTTTTTATGTCGTTTGCCTCCTAAGTGGTAGTAACCACTCAAAAATCCTTTCTCATGAGCAATCCAAACTATATTCCCAGACCCACGCTCTTCTTCAAAAGGGTCATCCTCCAAATAACGTGAGTAAATTACATTTCCTGAAGCTAAGGTATGAACGGGCTGGTCTACTGAGGAAATGTCTATTCCATTGTGGTAATGGTCCTTTCTGCTTTCACCGAAGGTACTAGTTATGAGCCCAGCTAGTTCCAGTTCTCGAATTGGCCAGGCGAACTTTGGTGGAGTACTATCTGCCCAAATTGTCACTTTCGAAAAATAATAAAATAAGAAAAGAAAACTTGCCAATGTAGCTAATCGGACCATGATTCCAGTGACTGCCAATATGCCCAACTTGTCGAGCGAGGAAATTTTTGATTTGGTGCAAAAATGTGGTGAAGGTGACCTCTCTTCCCTGGAACTTTTCTTTGAACTTTACTCTCAAGACATTTACAACTTCCCTTTAAAAGTTTTCCATCTGACAGAGGATGATGCTTCTGATTTTTTTATATATGCTTTTGAGAGATTAAAAAGTGGCAAGAAGTTCAAAAGCTTCTTTGGTAAATCAAGTTTTAAAACCTGGTTTTTTTCAGTGCTTAGAAATTTAGTTATTGACTGGAAGCGGACCAAACGAGAGCTCAAAATACAATCGATCATCCGTTATAACAAAGAAGGAGAGGAAATTCTAGGAATTGAAGATGAACCTGATACCAGAGAAGTGATTCGCAATGAGGCTTTAGAAATCACAGAGCACTTTCAAGAAGCTATGCGAGGATTGAAGCTTGAAAATCGTGTAATTTTTAAGCTAACATTTTTGTACTACTTACATATGGAAGAAGAAGAAATCAATTTTTTAAGTCAGAAGTCCAATAAATCCATTGATGAAATCCAAATTGAACTTCTTCGCTTAAGAGAAGAACTATGCAATAGAGAAGTTGAAAATATCAGGATGGAGGATAAAATCACAGCTCTGTATTTGGCGATTTTAGAAATCCAAGAAAAATTGGAAAGAGTCAATACATTGAAAAAAGGCGAAAGAGAGAGGCTTGAGATTTCTCTTCGTAAAAAATACGAACAGAGAAAAAGACTAATAGATAGGAAACTCAAGGGTCATTTTTTAGTGAAAACGCCTTACAAAGTAGTTGCTAAATACTTAGGGATAACCGAAGGAGGTGTGAGTGTTTCTTTGGTCAGAGTGATAGAAAAAGTGCAAAAAAACTTCCGAAACTGGGGAGATCTGAGATGATTTTTTCTCAAAATCTTCGTCAGGTTTTCAATAGAGGCGAAAAATGACAAAATACTGTGGAGAGAACTGCCAGAGGGACTTGGTCTTGGAATCAATTCTCAAAGAAGAGTCTTGGAACGTAGATTGTGCCATTTGTATGGAAGATTTTTTGCGCTTCGAAGAGACTACAGTTCAATGTCTACTAAGCCAAGATTGGTTGGATGATGAATTTTCCCAGAAATTAGACATTCGTAAGGCGATGGTTTTGAATGGCAAAGGCGATTTACCAGTTCCAGACAACTTATTTCGCTATGCAAAAAATCATTTCAACTCTCCCGAAAAAAGTAACCAACTTGTCATCAGTTTGAAACACAATGGATTGCAGGTCATCACTTCTCTTTTGGATGCATCTCGGTGGGTGGAGGTCGTAGGATTTCCTGTTGCATTTCGGGGAACTTCATTAGAAACAGGTCAATACTTCGTCTTCGAGGAAAAAGTTGACAAAGATCTCACTTTTTTCTACCAAATAGTGAAAGAAAAACCAGGTGAAGTGTATCTCAGTGTCAAAGCTTATTCTCAAGAGCCATTCCGACAGGTCACTTTGAAAAAAGACGGTCGCTTTCTATTGTCCCTTCAAGTTAGTGAGGACGGAGCCGCTCATTTTTCTGGCTTAAAAGTTGGGGATTACAGCATTGAATTTAGGAATGATCTCACATCCAAATCATTTGAATTAGCTATAGTATAGGCATGACCAAATGCTCTCGCTGATCATTGATAGAGTTGGGAATGTAAATGTTTTTAATTTATTCGAAAATTCTATCCCTGCCGAAGAGTCCCATCTCCAGTCCACCATTGACAGGGACTTGATATCGGAGTTTATTACGGAAGCCGATAGGCTAGTCCGAGTAAGCCATTCGCTACTACTGCATCCCAATGCCAAACTATCCACGGATATCTTGCACGACTTGCGAGTATTGGGAGAAACATTCTACTATCAGTTCTTTCCTGAGCAAATCACCAAGAAACTGGCAGGGGCTCCAACTCAAAGCCTTCATTTGAATTTGGACCCATCTTTAGCGTCGATTCCCTGGGATCTTTTGCACGATGGACAATCCTTCCTTTCTGATCGATTTTGGATCGGAAAGACTATCCAAGGTGGGATTCATCTTTCCCCTAGTTACCAAATCAATAGAGTAAAAATGTTGATCATTGCTGATCCTACAGAAGACCTTCCGAATGCACAAAAAGAAGGTGAGACACTTCTCTCTGTTCTAAACCAAAAAATTCATTCCAAACGATTGGAACTTGAATTTATCGGTGGAAGCCAAGTTACCAAACTCAAAATTTTATCGCTTATCAAAGACAAACATATAATTCACTATTCAGGACATTTGTTTTTCGACAAGGATCCTCTGGAGAATGGATGGTTGCTATCTGATGGTAAAGTCTTGAAAGCTCGCGAGATCAAATCTACTGGAATTAAGACAGAACTAGTTTTTTCTAACTCTTGTTTATCTGCAAAGGCACCTGAAAACAATATGAATCCCTCGCTCTTAAATCAATTTGCAGGGGCATTTTTGGCATCTGGTATTAAGACTTTCATCGGTACAAACTGGGAAGTCCCTGACAACCAAGATACTATCGACTTTACAATCCGATTCTACTCTTTTCTATTTGGTGATAAGTCAATTGGTGAGGCACTTTTCCAAGCGAAAGAATATGCTCGGAGGCATTCCAGTGCGAATGACTTTTCTTGGGCAAATTACAGCCTATTTGGCAATCCTGAGTACTCCCTTCCATTGAAAACCAAGGAAGACATCACCGAAAAGAAAGCTTTGAATTTGATGAATCTACAGAACCTTTATCCAACTCCTATTTCGAAGTGTTATATGGATGCCTTTCAGATACAAAAATCGGAAAGATCCTCTTTTGAGCAATTGAAGGCCTTAAGCTCTACCTTTTTGGGATTTACTAGCATTGTTGGAGGCTTGGTATTTGGTGACTATAAACACAATGCTCTCAGCAAACCTATCCCAGATGAGGAATCAAGAGCAGTTGGACTGATTGAGTTTTGGGAGTGGATATTCATTAGCTTTTTAGATTTCAAAAGGCTAGATTTGGGGCATTTTAGCGAATCCTTACCCAGTGTAATGGAAAAGCACAAAGACATCATCTGGAAGATAATCGGTTGGATAGAAAGCTGGGAGTTGGAGGAACCTAGATCTGCAGAAATTGGTTCGTATGGGATTTTATTCCGAGTTTTTTTGGACAATTTGCTATTTGACTTCCAGGAAATTGAAAAGATAAAAATACTATATTTGGCTCCAACTGAGCAGATTCTTTTTAGAGGTTCTAAGACTCAGAAATCCATCCTTCCTCCACTTAACGGAATAGAGATTTATAGAAATCGAATGGTTGCTATTCATGAGAAGAAAAACATCATGATACCTTTTATTGGAATTCCAATAGAGTCTAACGGAGATTGGGTGATAAAATCTCCAGGATTGAAATCAATTTGAGTCTTTGTCATCCATCTGATTCCAAATTCTCCTGCGGGGCTTGCTGTGGTCTTTGGAATTTGGACCTAAACCAAGAGGAAAGAGAAGAACTTCTTTGGGATAGAACCCAAGAATTTCGAAGTTCTGTTAGCTATGGCAATCGAGGCAGTGTCGCAGCTTTTCGCCAATCCAGGGAGAAAAAGGAGGAACCTATCCTCAAAAAAGATCATACAATTTATAACTGTCCTTACCTAGGATACCTTCCCGATTCACCTAGAATCGGTTGTATGATACATCCAACACTTACTGGAGATCCCAAGAGTCAAAATTTTTCTTTTTATGGGGCAAGCATTTGCCAAACTTATGACTGCAAAAACAAATCTCTTCCGCATGCTGCCTATTGGCTGGCCGTTTTCATAGAAATATCAGAGACTTATGATGATTATACAACTTTGGCATCGGATCATAAAATGGTCTCTCTCTTGGAAAGACTTTTCGCACGGAAAAAGATTTCGATCCAAGAAGGGACTCAACTCAAGGAAACAAAAATATTTCTGAGAGGAAGATTGGAGCTAGATAGAAACCTAACTAGTTTCGAGGTGGAATGGGAAGGACAAAGGCTTAGGGATGAGGAGGACAGTCTAATGGTAGAAAGATTTGGAGAAATATTGACAAAAATCCTTAGGGGAATTTCTTCCCCTTCGGAGAGTTTAGACTAACCTTTGGTAGCTGTAGCTACTTTTTGCTTTGCCTCTTCAACAGTGGCATTCACTTTTCCGACCAGACCTTCGAGTTGAGTGACTCCGTCTTGGAGAGTCTTTCTAAGGTTGACAGAAAGTTCGCTCTGGTCTTGAGCTCCTTTAGCAGCCAATGCTTGGAATTCTGTGTTGAGTTTGGAGATTACAGTTTCCGCTTCCGTCTTGACCGAAGTCACCGCTCCGAGTAGGAAATTGAGTCCGTCCTTGATTTGTTGTTCCATGTTTTTCACCTTTTGTGCAACGCACAATGTCATTTTGTGCAGTGCTAAAAAATCCGCAACCCCTTTTTTTCTTTTTTTTCCAGGTGAATGGTTATTTTTCTCCCATGGCAAAAGGACTAGAACCGATCCGTTGGGAAGGCGATTCCCTCTTTCTTCTCGACCAGACCAAAATTCCTAGGGAAAAGTCCTACACCAAGGTCCGAACCCTCTCGGAGACGGTAAAGGCCATAAAAGAAATGGTGGTTCGAGGTGCGCCCGCCATTGCTATCACAGGGATTTTTGGAGCGAGTCTAGGATTTAACGAGCAGGTATCCGTTTTTTCCATGGAAGAGGTCCAAATTATGCTATCTGAAATTTTGGAATCCCGCCCAACAGCTGTTAATCTAAGTTTTGCTTTAGACCAACTCCGGGACAGAATTCGTGTCAGCGGATCAAAATCTTGGACCCAAGCAAAGGATTTGGCAATTGCATTTGGGCAGGAACTCCTAACAAAAGATCTCTCCTCTAACAGAGAACTCGGAAGTAATGGAACTTTGCTTTTCAATCCCAATCCCACTCGCTTAGAAATAGTTACCCACTGCAATACGGGGGCCCTAGCAACGGGAGGGCATGGGACTGCCCTTGGTGTGATCCGATCTCTCAAAGAAAAAGGTCATGATTTGGTGGTATATGCTGATGAAACTAGACCATTTTTGCAGGGTTCTCGTCTAACAGCATTTGAAATGATGGAGGAAGGAATCGAATGCTTTATTATTACAGATGGAATGAGCGGATGGTTACTTCAAAATAAAAAAATCGATGCGGTACTAGTTGGATGTGATCGCATTGCAAAGAATGGAGATGTGGCGAATAAAATTGGAACTTATAACTTAGCCTTGGTCGCAAAAGCACACAAGGTTCCGTTTTATGTCTGTGCAACGAGAGAGAGTTTTGACCTTACAAAAGAGACTGGCAAAGACATACCTATAGAAATGCGGACCCCTATAGAGGTCACAGAATATTCATTTTTGAAGGGAAAATCAGGCGATTCCTTGATTAAGCCAGGTGACACTTCTCCTGTGGGTGCCAAAGCATTGAATCCTTCTTTTGACATCACTCCTTATGAATTGATATCTGGCTACATCACGGAATTTGGGAATATCCAATCGAGTGATATTCCAAACGTTACAAGAGTCTAAACCAGTACTTTCTTACTAGGATTGGTTTATGAACATTCAAAAAACAACATTGGGAGGAGGATGTTTCTGGTGCTTGGAAGCAGTCTTTCTTCGTGTCCCAGGTGTGGTTCGGGTCGTTAGTGGGTACGCTGGTGGTCATACCAATAATCCTACCTACAAAGAGATTTGCACTGGGAATTCAGGACATGCAGAGGTGGTTGAGGTAGAATTCAATACTCAGGTCATTGATTACTCAGGGATTCTCAAAATTTTTTGGTTGTGCCATGACCCAACCACTTTGAATCGGCAGGGCAATGATGTAGGAACCCAATACCGATCGGTCCTATTCACTCATGACCCAGAACAGGAGAAGATCGCTATCCAATCTAGGGAAGAGGCGCAGAAAAACTTCACTGATCCGATAGTCACCCAGATAGCCCCTATCCCCACTTTCTTCCCAGCAGAAGATTATCACCAGAATTACTTTGCACTGAATCCTGGCAATCCTTACTGTCGTTTTGTGATCGTTCCCAAGGTGCAAAAACTAGAAAAGCACTTACTTAATTAGGATTTCGCCTTCCAAGCAACCATAATAGCTTTTTCTTGTCCTGGTTGGAATTGCATCATGAATGAAGTTTGCTGTTTGGATAGTTTCTCAATTTGTCGGCGGTATTTGATCGTTGCTCCAGGATATCCAGTGTTTCGAACCACCACTTTAACTGGTTCTGAATTGTACCGAGCCGTTTTTAGTTCCTCGAGTTTGGCTTTGAGGAGCTCTAAAGACTTAGCTTTTGCCGCATAACCATCAAATATCTCTTTGAAACGAGCCTTCTTTGCATCGTCAAGCTTGCCGCGAGCTCTCTGTACCGCTTCTTTAATTTTTTGGATTTCGGGTTGGAGAGTTTCTACATCCCTTTCCAACTGAGCCAAACGGTTGCTACCCTCATTAAAAAATTTATCATTTTTGAAGTGAAAGCCCACTTCCACTGTTGTATCGAGCATCGCTTGAGATCCAAGAGAAGCTAAAGAGACTCCTTTGTAAGCCTGGACTTCACTCCCTACGAGAGAGGAACTATCTCCACTTAGCAAAAGATTCCCGAGTACATAAACTTTTGAATTTAAAATAAAGTTTTCCACTATACAATCGCCGTCAATTTCGATGCTGGTATTTTCAATGAATTTGGCCTTGAGGTCACCTTTCACTCGGATGAAACCTTTCCCTTTGGCTTTGATCCCACCTTTTACTTCTAAGTCCTCTGCCACAACCAGGTCATAGGTCTCAACATTACCATCGACATATAAGGAACCATTGCAAATAACATTAGCGCCTTCCTCGATTGTCCCTTTGACTCGAATGGTTCCATCAAAGTTGATATTTCCTGTTCCTAAGCCTACGTTGGTATCTATAGATAGCTCGGGAGAGACTGTGAGAGAATTGTCTGTGGAGAAGACGGCACCACTAAGAGTTGCATAGAATTCTTTGAGCTGCAAACCAGGATTCTCAGGATCTTCTAAAGTACTAGAAGTTACGTTTCGTCCTACAACGATGGTGGGCTTTTCTATTTGTCTGGGATAAATAGGCTGACCTAAAACATCTATCCCTTGTTCGCCTGGAATTCCTTCGAACATAGTGCATAGCTTTTCGCCGTCTTTGACATGCACATACTTGTTGATATTTCTAAAATCAGCGCTCCCATCTTCTTTTAGTACTACTCTCTGCGCCCTGGGAAAAAAGAACTTAATCCAACCATCTTTTCCTTCTTTGGGAGGGATGGCTTCAGCAATGGTGAATTCCATCGTAGTGGCTTCATTTTTTTTGGCTGCTTCGTCGACAGCCTTGAGGGCCGATTCCAAAGCGGTCAAGTTGAGCCTATCTCGGTTCAAACCAGACTTGTCCATGACTTCTGCCGCCATGGCTAAATTGACATCGCCACCGCCCACTAGGTACTGAGGCTTTGCGACCAAATGAGCAATTCTCCTGTCGTCTGGAATTCGGATCTGAAGACCCCTTTCTAGGCTAAACTCAAAGGTCCGATTCGATGAAGGTTCTTCCATTTCAGATCAATTCTCGACAATAGCCGACAAAAAAAAAAGCCATTACTTTCCCATCCAAGACAAAAATGACCCGAATGTCAAGAGCAGTCCGGGAATGCCCTGGATTTGGGTATGGAGAGGCAACTGGTCTCCATGAACGATGGCACTGGAGGTCCGAAAGACCACTTTTTTTCCTAGAGACTTCAAGTGGTGGAAGAGGACCTGGGATTCCTGCGGAGCGATGACTGGATCGGTGACCCCATGCAAAAGAGAGATAGGGAAATCGCATCGAGCCACCTGGCCCACAGGAGAGAATTGTAGCATCAATTCGGAAGGTTTGGTTTTTTTCATGGCGGAAGCCACCTCCCACCTGTATTCTGGAATTCCTGTGATCCGAAGAAATTCCTCTTTGGCTTTTTTGGAGCATTTTTCCAAGAGGGTAGGCACTAGGGGGGGATTCCTTAAGAAGGCATTGTCCATGGCAGCCTCCCAAAAGATTGGTTTCAATTCCTTGGAAAGCTTCGGCTCTAGACCTTCGTAAAAATTGTAAAACAGAACCATCACTCCATAGTTGTCTTTGTCGTAGTTTTGAAAAACGAAAGGGTAGGTATCTTGGAAGTTCGCATAACCTCCTATTCCCATGAAGGCTAACAAGTTTTCGGGCCTCTTATCTCTGCACAAAGCGACTAGCCCTAGTCCCGAAGAGAAACTGACGGAAAAGTATCCAAATTTCTTCCCGTTGTACCATTCTAGAGATTGGGAAAGTTGGAGGGCTTCTCTTTGAATGTTGTCAATAGTACTTAATTCAAACCTGAGACCTTTGACTTCTGGAAATTCGGGCAAAACAACTGAGTATCCGCTATATGCTAGACTCTCAGCTAACATAGCTATCCTTTGGTCATCAATTCCAAGAACACTCATGCCATGTTGCAAATATATCCCTGGGAGATTTTTCTTTTCAGATGGGTAAAAAATTTTAGCTCGGAGACCCGTGGGCGTTATCCAATCTTCTTTTGTAATTTTGCGGTTCTTAATTAGACCGGCATAGCAAAACAACAAAGGGAAGGCTAGGTAATGAGGGCTCATCTCGGTGCATTATACAATAGTACCGAATTTTTCCAGTAATAAAACTAGGGTCAATCTTCCAAGGTAAAGCTCTTCTCTGTCATCTCGAAGGAAGAAAATCAAAATGTATTGTCTATATCGCTTGAGGTCGAAGGGAACCAACTTGTGACTACGGTCAATTGGCTCTCGCATTTCAATCCTAAAGCGTCCTAATTTCATCTCTTGCAAAAGTTCCTCTCCGAGCTTTTTAGCAAAGCTCAGCACAATTGACTCCGAAAGGGGTTTGTTCTCCGAATTTGGAACCTCAGTCTTTGCCATTCGAGGGAGTAGTTTGAGTTTGGTATACCCATCCAATCCTAAATATACAATTCCCTGAAGGTCTCCATAAAAGCCTATCTCGGTGCAATGTTCAAAACAGATTCCTTCGTTTTTCGAAGGTCCGAAAGCCTCCCTCATCGCTCGAACTCTTACGAGAGCTTCCAATTTTTCGGGGAGGATTTGAGAGACGCTCAGTATGATTTTTTCATCGAGAAGGGGGTCCATCTAGGCGGCTACTTTTCCTGAATCTAACGAAAGAAAAGTGCTTTGGAGCCAGTTTTCCCATTTCATCTCTGAGGTTTTGTTTTGCGAGAAACCAAGGTATACTTCTCCGTTTAATCCTTGTTCTTCTGCATTCTCAACAAAGAATTGAAGCCCCTCACAAAAATCAGCTAAGAATACAGTTGGAACAAAAGTACAAAAGCGATTGTCATTCCAATAATACAATTTGGCTTGCCACCTTGGCTCTAATCTTACAAATGCATCTAAGAATAGTGGAAAGGATTGTTTTGAATGAATTTCTAAGGAAACTAAGGAGATTTGAACAGGGGATAAAAATGCATCAAGACCATCTCTCATCGCCATGCTCTTATTTAGGACCCAAAATTCTTCTTGGATTCCGATTGCTTCCTTTTGGAATTGGAGGAACAGGATCTCAGACAAGGATTTGTAATTTTCCAAAAAAGACTCAATCGCATCATCCGTCTCCATAGCAACGGCACCGAAAGTTTGTCCATTGGTATGAAGTGGTAGATACCAAACATCACAATCCAAGATGGGGAGCCCATGGCTCAGACGATCTTTAATTTCCTCTTTTAGATCTTTTGAGAGAGATTCAGAAGGGAAGAGGTTGGATTTGGTTTGGCAAAGACATTCATGGAAGGAGTCTCCTACTTTAGCAAAATATACCACTTCTTCAATACCTGCTGGTACGTTAGGTGCATTTTTTCTCACAATTTCCTCAAAAAAGATCTGCCATTTTGCTCTTATCAACCGTTCTGTATCAAGTGGTATCCCATTTCCTGAAAAAGGCAGAGCATAGGATTTCTCAGGTGGTTTCATTTCAAATACAGAAGGCTCGACTTCTTCCGTTGTTCTTGTGGAAAATCCTTCTTTTTCTTCCAGAACAACACTCAAAGACCAGAGAAAAAGTGCTATGGAGAGGCTAGTAACAAGGAGCAAGGCAATAGTAGTATTGCTGAAAGAAAAGAAGGAATGCAGCAAAAGACCAAAAACCAAAAAAAGTATAGGAATCAAATATCGTTTCATAGTTTCTTTTCCGTTACTGTATATTACGGATCGAGGTTTTTAAGGCTAAATCGAATTTCATGAAGCTCTACTCAGAACTAGCAGAATACTATTTTACCATCGAGGAAGCGGGACGAAAGTTTGCCGAAGAAGTCCAATTTCTCAAAGATCATTTCAAAAAGCACAAAATTCAGACCGTAATAGACATGGGGTGTGGGACTGGGGAACATTGCAAAGAGCTGCAATGTCTAGGATTCAAACCTCTTGGCGTGGATGCAAGTCCAGAGATGCTAGGAATCGCTTCAAGTCGATACCCAAACTGTGATTTTGAACAGGGCAAGATGGAGGACTATGTCACCAATCAACCTGCGGATGCCTTAATTTGCCTATTTGGAACTTTTAATTATCTCCTCGAAGACGATGGGGTGGTTCAATTTCTAAAAAATACCAATAAAAATTTAAAGCAGGCAGGTCTTGTAGTTTTGGAAATTTGGAACTCCGACCCAATCCAAAGAATCAAAAGAAAGCCAATAACGACTGTTAGTAATGTTAGAAAAGGGGATACGGCAATTCGAAGAAATCGTGGCTTTCGGATCACCCGAGAGGACAATATTTCACTCGTCGAAGTCAATTATATCTACAACATGAACCAAAAGGATTTGAAGGACAGGCATACCATGAGGGTGTTTTCCTGGCCCCAAGTTGAGGCTTTTTTGAGCAGGGCAAAATTTGACATCTTGCAAGTGTTTGGTAACTACAATGAAGAAAAGTATACCAAGACGGGAGCCAGAATGCTCATCCTCGCAAAAAAGAGGTCTTGACGTTTTTCCAATTTAGAATTTCCTTTTCTTGAGGCAATCATGGCAGAATCCAAAACATTTCAGGTGATAGTAATTGGTGGGGGACCGGGCGGTTATGTAGCTGCCATTCGAGCGGCACAATTGGGTCTTCAGGTAGCAGTGGTCGAAAAAGAGAGAATGGGTGGAGTCTGTCTCAATTGGGGTTGCATTCCCACCAAAGCTTTGTTAGAAAGTGCCCATGTTTTAGAGCATCTCAAAAAAGCAGATACATTTGGTTTGGTGGCTGAAAAGGTTGGGGCGGATTTTTCTAAAGTCGTCGCGAGATCTCGGGCTGTTTCCGACCAGATGGCTAAGGGAGTTGAGTTCCTCATGAAGAAGAACACTGTCCAAGTCATTCCTGGAACAGCAAAGTTTCTGAATCATCGAACTATTCAAGTTACCAAGGAAGATAAGTCCTCGGAAGAAATCACTGGTGATTTTTTTATAATAGCCACTGGTGCCAAGAACAAGGCTCTACCATTTCTTCCCTTTGATGGCAAAAAAGTTTTGTCGGCAAGAGAGGCTATGGTGGAACCCGAAGCTCCCAAGAAATTAGCTATCGTGGGTGCAGGAGCCATCGGTGTCGAATTTGCAGATTTTTATGCCACGATGGGTTCTAAGGTAACTATGGTTGAATACCAAGAAAACCTTTTGCCAAATGAAGACCATGAAATTTCCCAAATTTTAGAAAAGAGCTTTAAGAAACGAGGGATTGAACAGTTTCTGAATACAGGTGTAGAGTCCGCGAGTGTAACACCCAATGGAGTGGAGCTCACCTTACAAGATAGAGCTTCTGCAAAAAAAGAAAAAATACTATTTGATAAAGTTATAGTTGGAATAGGAATTTCACCGAATACTTCTGACTTAGGATTAGAAGCCCTTGGAATCAAAATGCAAAATGGTTTCATTGCGGTTGACAGTCGCTACCACACTTCCGTCCAAAATATCTTTGCGATTGGAGATTGTACTCCAAGCCCAGCTCTCGCCCACGTTGCAAGTGCGGAAGGAGTTCGAGCTGCGGAGCAAATTTCCATCCAACTTGGCAATCCACACAAATTAGAGAGCCACCCTCTCAACTATTCCTATATCCCAGGTTGTACCTACTGCCACCCTGAAGTCGCTAGTGTAGGACTTTCCGAAAAGAAAGCTATTGCAATGGGATATGAAGTTCTAATTGGCAAATTCCCTTTTACGGCAAGTGGAAGAGCACAAGCGCAAGGTGACACTACTGGCATGGTCAAAATTGTCTCGGACAAAATGCACGGAGAGATTTTAGGTGCACATATCATAGGTTCAGGAGCAACTGAACTTATCGCCGAATTAACTTTAGGTGCAAGTATGGAATTGACTGTAAAGGAATTGGCTTCTACGATTCATGCGCACCCCACAGTTTCGGAGGGGATCATGGAAGCTGCAGCGTCAGTTTTAGGAGAGGCAGTCAATATCTGATGAGTCTTATTTTGGTTTTTACTGTTGCTGTAGTTTTTAATGCCCTTGCCAATATTTTGATGAAAGCTTCGGCAGAGCCTAATGTTTTCAAATTTGGATGGCTGCCAGAACCTTTTGCAGGGCTACTCAATCCTTATTTTTTGGCAGGGCTAGCTTCATTTGGATTGGCTCTTATTGGTTACAAATTTGTTCTAGGGAAAGGATTGAAGCTTTCTTTGGCTTATCCTGTCTTCACATCTTCGGGCTTTATCATAGTACTTTTGGCATCTGCTTATTTTTTTAAAGAGAGACTTCACTGGGTTCAGTGGCTTGGAATCGCTTTTATTTTGATTGGGGTTTGGCTTACCGCCTTGCAAATGTTTGATTTGGAAAATTAGTCTAAGTCTCTTATTTTTGTCTTGTAGACCTGAGAAAATCTTAAACTCAGATTTGTCAAAAAAGCCCAATATTGTTTGGGTTGTTATCGATTCTCTTAGAGGCGACTGCTTCAAGATTCCAGAAGCTGTTCCGAACTTAACTGAATTTAGAAAAACTAGCGATCACTACCAGAACCATCTAGTCAATTCGAGCTGGACCAGACCTTCTACACTGGTATTCTTTACAGGGCAGTATGCATCTCGTTTGCCGGTCAATTTTTGGGACTATCCTGTGACAAAAGAAGAAGCTTTGGATTTCAAACACCAAGTCAAATTTATTCTCCCAAAAGCCTTACGTAATTTGGGATACAAAACTATTATGATTGGTAACAATCCCTTTCTTGAAGAAAGGTATGGCCTTGGGGTAGATGTAGGGTTTGAAGAATTATATGAATTCTCTCTATTTTCAAATGATACTCCCAGGATCACATCCAAAGTAAGAGAATTTTTAGAAAAACCCAACGAGAGTCCATTCTTTCTATTTCTAAATTACAATGACCCTCACAAGCCTTATACTCCTCCAGGAAAGTTTTTAGCTAATTTGACAAAGTTATCTTTTGAAGATCCTAGAGAAAGAGATTATTTTGGAGAAGTAGCCTATGTAGATGAGGAATTAGGTGAAGTATTAGGTCTACTTCGTTCCAAGAACCTTTTTGAAAATTCAATAATTTTGGTTACAAGCGATCATGGTGAAGTTATGAATCCTCTTCATTCTATTTCTCCTTTTACAGGAACGGATACATATTTTGGTCACGGACAGGATTTATTATGGGAGAATATTCATGTTCCATTGTTTTGGAAAAGTCCAAAACAACGATTAGGAACTAGTATAACTAATTTTAGTCGGTCTATCGATTTGTCTCCGAGCTTATGGAAGGCCATCGGGGAATCACAATTGCAAGAATTGGATGGCAGACCTTTGCAGGACATTGCATGGGAAAAGGAACAGAGGCCATATTACGGAGAGACTCGGTTTACCCAGTCTGTTGGTATAAAGAACAAATGGCTCTTGCAAAGATCATTTAGATTTCATAGAGAAAGTAAGTTTTGGGATTCTCGAAATGTGGGAAGAGAAAACCTCTACTACTTCGATAGGGACAGAGATCCTGAACAATTGGAGAAGAACATCTACAATTCTCGCAAAGATATCCGAGAAAAAGAATTTGACCCAACTATTGTAGCCTTGCTAAATTATTTAGAAAATACGGAACCAAAATTGCCTAGATACAATGTATATGCTTCGAAACAGTCTTCAGATGACTTGGAAGTAAGTGTTAGGGTTCCACTCGGATCATTGAGAGACGAACAAGGAAATCTTTTAGGTCAATTTTACAAAAAAGTAATGAAACCAGGGGAAAGTTTTGTATTTGAAGTGTATCCAAATGCTAGCCTGCCAACATTTGATTTCAAAAAAAAAGGTATCCTGCTTCCAAAAGAAGAATGGAGAATAGGCACTTTTGGAGTCAAAGGCAACTGCCTCCCTAACTGCCAAAGTCTTTTGGACGGAAGGTCCCCCATTGACCTAGATAGTGGTTCGGTGAGGGTATGGAGAGAAGGATTCGTAAGCCACGGTAACAGTTCCCCAGGAATTTTAGAAAATAAAGCCCTCGAAATTCTCCGCAAGCAAGGGTATGTCGATTAGCTTATCAATTGCTGATGTTTGTGATGGTTAATCCAGGTCCCATACTTTTGTTCGAAAAACTTGGGTCAGTAGAGTTCATATTTCCTAAAGTTACCGAATAAACGACATTGCCGTTGGGAACCCCATCATTTATGCCAGTAACGATGACACTTTGGAGATTGTTCCAGTTGGAAGGGGTGAAGGTTAAATTGATAGGTGAAACGGTGCCTTGCAGTGTGTTCGATGATGTGACTCCAATCGTAACATTCGATGTAGGACGAGCTCTAAGGGAGACTCGGAATCGAAGACGAGCTCCATCATCATTTGTTGTTAGGTCACTCCCACCAAGATTGTAGCCGCCTGAGCTCAAGACAGGAGTTCCACAGCTACCAATGGGGGTAGTGCAGACCACCACATTGTAAAGGATATCGACACTTGTTATGGAGTTCAAAACATTTCCATTCCAGCCATCGTAAGGGCTCAGACCACCAAGTGCATTTGCGGTTTTTTCGGCTTCTTCCCCCGCACTTGCCAGGCTCGAGGTCAAATTGAACGTACTGTCTCCCGTACCAGAGCTTCCTTTTACAACTACACTCTGGGCTGTGGTGTAGTTTAGAGGAGTAAAGGTCAATACGCTTGGAGTTACTGTGGCGATATTCAACTCACTAGTAGCCAGGTTCACCGCAACTAGAGAAAGAGGTCTCGAAGTGAGAGCGACATTGAAACTCAGTTCAGCGCCTTCTTTCGATGTGACGGGAGGAGAAGGAATTGTACCCGAGACAGTCAAGCCAGGGACAGGTGAATTGTCCACCGCACGAATTGGAGAATAAGCTGCTCCTGCTATCACACCTCCATTGTAGTAGGGATCTATGCTTGTCGGAGGTCCCAGGTTTAATGCACAATCGTAGGTGCCATCTCGAATGTTATCTTGGATCGCCGTCACTTCTATGGTATTTGAATTGTTGATACGGTTCCAAGTCGCCCTGGGTATCACTATGTTTCCACTAGACATGGGAGTACCATTGTAAGTAATTCGAAATTGGGTTATGGTCCCTAAGATTTGACAAGGTGGGGTCAAATCTTGGGAGAAGGGGATCGTAACATCTCCGTCTGGTTCCCTTCTGAGTAACAAATAAAACCTAAGACTTTGTCCTTCGTTTAAGGAGAGATTTGGATTTAAGTCCCTAACAACAGTTATTGGATCTCCTACCAAATCCCAGTTGGTTATAGTAACCGATGAGGAAGTCGCTCGATTAACAGGGTCATCAAATGCTCTGTAAAATGCTGGTTTTGAGCCAGTCTCTGAGATAGCCTCAGCAGATATGACATAGGTGACGTCAGAAGAATCCAAATTGGTTGGATCTGTAGTTCCCTCAACCGTAACCAATTGGTTCGTTGACCAATTCGAGTCGTTAAATGTTAAGTCAACGGAATCCTGGACAGCTGATGTAATCGGATTCACCAATCTACCCTCGGTTGGTATGTTGCTCGTAAGACGAACTGTTACCGTATTTCCTGGCAAAGGTCGAGTGGCGAGTCTAGCTTGCACCCTAGTAGTCGCCCCTGCTTCAGAGGTAAAGGGAGGGTCTCCTGAGACTAAGGCAATTAAAATCCTCGAATTGTTAGCTGGATTGTCTGTGTCTTGGATAGTCAAATTAAAATCGGGCGGATCCAGTCCTGAATAATCAGTGGTTCCAGTGATCACAGCGGAAGCTATCGTATAAGTTATGTTCCCAACTTGGTCGATGTTATCGGGTTCCGCAGTCAGGGTGATGCTCTGGTTGGTATTCCAATTCGTACTATTAAAATTAAAAGTTTGGGAATTTCCGCCCGTCATGAGGTAAGGGATTTGTCCTGTAAGAGGAACTGCCTTATTGAAAGTGATATCAACCGATCCTCCCGTACAGTTAGGTGCACCTAAACACGGTGCTGACCGCAATCGGAATTGGAAAGTGGTAGCTCCTCCGTTTTCTGTGATGGTGGCAGAAGTAGATGAGATTTCAAAACCTCGGGTATCATCGTCGACACTGGTCAAGACCAATTGGCCACTAGTCTGGTTGTATCCTAGTATCACCAGAGACTCAGGGAGTTTTCCTGTATAGAAAGGTCCTGAAGCCCCAGGGAAAGTGATGGTTGCATTCCTATCCCCATCGTCGAAGAAATCATTTACCGATCGTATCCTTATGGATTGGTTTACATTGAAGCCACTGGTGGAGGTCGACCCAGAAATGGTCTGCGATTGGCCAGGAGTGGTCGTGAATTGAAGGGTTCGGGTATTGGTGGGGTTACCTGCAGCATCCAAGATTTCAAAAACCGCATTGTCGCTACTTAGGATGGGACCAATGGTGACGGTGCTCGTGGGGGCGATGCTCAATTGGACTAGCACTTCATACACAGCGTTCTCTGTAACAGAAACACTGTTTGTGGTTCCCCCTGCCAAAGACAAAAAGACTCGAGCAGAACCTGAATCGTTGTTTGTCGCCTGGGTATCAGGAGGCTGCATTCCATCATAGCGAGGATCAGCCGAAATAGCAGGTCCAAAAGATATGGTGACTGGCGTCGGTGGACAGGGATTTGGTGGAGCAGGTTGAGGGTTACAAACATCAATGGCTCCGTCCAAAACGGAAGATAAAGTAACGGTTTGGGGGATATTCCAATTGGATGGAGTAAAGGTAAGAGTTGAGGGTGAAACTGTCACTTCTAAGGTATTGGAAGAAGAAATGGTAGGAAGAGTAACGTCGAATAAGGGTCTAGAGTTCAATCTTATTTGGAAAGGAGCGGTCAAGGGCCCAGCGTTTTCGTCCACTGCAACAGGAAAAGCTGTCGCAGTTCTCGTGAAGCCAGTTGTGTCGTCATCTGTCACTAAAAATGATACGGCACTTGGAACACTGACTGCGTCATATCCAATATCTCTGTTTGAGTCTGACTGGTCGACAAATCCCCAATTTAGGAAGACAGTCCTTGTGTCCTCATCGATAAAATTATCAATCCCACTAACGGTTACAGTTTGAGGAATATCCCAGTTATTTGAATCAAAAACCAAAAAAGTTGGACTTATACTTATTAGGTTAGCATTGCTTGAAATGAAATTCATGATTCTAACGGTTTTTCCAGGAGGTGGTCTAGATCTCAACTGCATAGTGTAGTTTTGGCTCCCGCCATTTTCAGAAAAAGTTACTGACGAGTTAGGAGTAACCAAAAATCCCTTGGTGTCATCATCTTGGTTGGTAAAATTCGAGAACTGGGGACCAGGCCTCCCATTGTAATTGCTGTCTGTACTGGATGCATTGCTTGAGATTATAGAAAAGGTTTGGTCGCCATCGGCCATTGAATCGTCTACTCCTGTTATAGTAAGAGTTTGAGGGACATTCCAATTGCTAGGTGTAAAAGTGAGTAGAGTAGGAAATACAAAACCCTCATTGGTATTTGAAGAAGAAATTGAATTTATTGCCACATTTGAGGTTGGCATTCGATTCAGAAAGACTTGAACTTGTGCCGTTCCGCCTGCTTCAGTTGTAATAGCATCCGTAATGGGAATCACCGTAAATCCATACCCATCTATGTCCCCATTCCTTCCAGAAACGGTGGGAAAAGTCTTGCCTTGGTAAACGGGATCTGCGCTTGTTATGGGATCTGATATGATACTAAAATTCTTAGTCCCATCAGCTATCCCATCAGGAATTCCCGTGATAGTGAATTGTTGTGTCTGATTCCAATTTTCAGGGGTGAAGGTAAGAGTACTTTTATCTAATTGTACTTCTTTTGAGTCGGAAGACCTGAGATTCGAAATCACAACTGTCTTACTAGGTTGAGATTGCAAAACTACATTGATAATGGCTTTTGTTCCAGCCTCAGTAGTAAGTATATTTTGATTGGGTGTTGCGGCAATCCCAGTTCCTTCGTCATCCAAATTTTGGAAATCAAGAATGAGAGTACTTTGGTTCAAATAGTATTGGTCCATTGTATCGAATGTTCCAAATTTAACCTGATAGTTGGTATTCCCGTCTTTGACCAAATCATCGACGCCTGTTACTCGGACTGTGATATTCTCCGACCAATTTTCTTGGGTGAATCTAAGAAAAGACCCTTGAGAAATTCTCCCCTCATTAGGATTACTAACAGTCACAGGACCAACTAACACATCTGATGTAGGACCTCTGGACAATCGAAGAGAGAGATCGACAAAACCTCCATTTTCCGATGTGAAAAGCACTGGGTTCCCTTCCAGGACAAGTCTTCCAGGACTCGTGTCCTGCATGAGCATAGTAAATAGAAAAGAAAGAGGGTCTCCCTTCGCGAGAGTTTGGCAGGAGCCCATGGCAAAAAGCGCAACAAGAAGCCAAAAGAAATTCTTGAAAAAAGCTTTCCTATGCATTTGCGCTTCCCAGATTTCTTACGGAAAGGAGCTTGGCAGTTCTCTGCCGAGGTATATTGTGTGAGTAACGCTCTTCCATTGAAAGGAATTCGGGTTCTCGATCTGTCTGGTCTATTGCCTGGCCCCCTTCTTACTTTATATCTTTCGGACTTGGGAGCTGAAATTTGGAAATTAGAGCACCCGAGACTTGGGGATGGAGGTCGTCATCTCTTCAAAAAGATTACCAACTCAACATCCTACTTTGAAATGCTGCATCGCAACAAAAAAGGTATCACATTGCACTGGAAAAAGCCAGAAACTTTTCCCATACTCAAAAAACTATTGGGGGCTGTAGATGTTTTGGTGGAGGGGTTTCGGCCAGGTACTCTGGAGGAAGCGGGTTTGGGGCGGGAATTTCTTCTAGATTCCTTTCCCAGGTTGGTTTTTGCCTCATTGACTGGATACGGTAAGGAAGGAAAGGATTCTAAATTTGCGGGCCATGACCTGAACTACATGGCGCTTTCGGGGAATTTGCACCAAACCTCCCGAATGGCAAAGCCAGTCGGATTCCAAATGGCTGATGTTTCGGGTTCCTTGCATGCTCTTTCTGGCATTCTCGCCCTCCTCTACCAACGGGAAAAAACTAGCAGGGGGGGAGAAGTTCAGATTTCTATGGCACTTTCTGCCATCCCTTTCCAAATATTGAATTATGGAGCTTTTGTCGGGGCTGGGTTGGAACCAATACCTGAAGAAGGATTATTAGATGGAGGCTTGCCTAATTATATGACCTATCAGACAAAAGATGGTAGACATGTAGCACTAGGAACTCTAGAGGAGCCATTCTTCCGTGCCTTTGTTCATCTTGCAGGTTTGAAAGACCAATTGGAGTACCTACCGCTCGAAAAACAAAATTTTCCGAAGATCAAATCAATTTTGAAGGAATATTTTCAGTCGAATACTTTAGAAGATCTCAAGCCACTTTTTGAAAGTTCAGAAGCTTGTCTTACACCAGTTCTGAGTCCATCCGAAGTCGTAGAGCAAAGATCCGGGATGGATTTTTTCAAGCAAAATGATAATTTGTATTTTAGAACCAATTTAGGACTAAATCAATCTCAGGATGAATTTTGTAAAGCGCCAATGTTAGGTGAAAACAATCTTGAAGTTTATACCACAATTGGTTTTTCTAAAGAAGAAATTGAAAACTGGAAAGAAAAAAAATGGATTTAAAAGTTTGATAAGGGAATGATATGGAATACAGACATCTTGGTAATACTGATATAGAGGTCTCGGCTATCTGCCTCGGAACTATGACTTGGGGCAAACAGAACAATGAAAAAGATGGTCATGAGCAAATGGATCTCGCCACCGAACAAGGAATAAATTTTTTTGATACAGCTGAGATGTATGCTGTCCCTCCAGGACCCGATACGTATGGCAAAACCGAAGAAATTATAGGTACTTGGTTCCAGAAAACCAAAAAAAGATCATCTATCGTACTTGCATCCAAAGTTGCTGGACCAGGACTTAGTTGGATTCGAGGAGGGAGATACAAGATTGACAAAAAAAACATTCATGAGGCTTTGGAAGGCTCATTGCGTAGACTTCAGACAGATTACATCGATTTGTATCAATTGCATTGGCCCAATCGAGGATCCTACCATTTCGGTCAATTTTGGTACTATTCCGTGGATCCTAGCAATACAGACGAAGTCAAAGAAAATTTCGAAGAAGTGTTGAGCACCTTACAAGATTGTATCAAGGCAGGGAAGATTCGTCAAATCGGTTTATCCAATGAAACAGCTTGGGGAACTATGCATTACTTAAAATTGTCAGAAGATAAGGGACTACCAAGAGTAGTTTCAATCCAAAATGAATACAGTCTGATGTATCGACTTCATGAACCTGATTTGGCGGAAATTTCTATTCGAGAAAAAGTTGGTCTTTTGGCTTGGTCTCCCCTAGCAACAGGAATGCTATCCGGCAAGTATGCTAACCAAAACATACCTGAAGGTTCTAGGTGGACAATGCTGAGAAAGTCAAACCAACGCAATACTCCGCAAGCCCATGGTGCCGTTGATGCTTATCTTTCCGTAGCAAAGAAACATGGTTTGAATCCCGTACAAATGGCGTTAGCTTTTGTTACTTCAAGACCATTTGTTACCTCTACAATTATAGGCGCAACCTCATTAGATCAGCTCAAAACTAATATCAATTCTATCTCCATAAATTTGGGAAAAGAAGTGCTAAAAGATATTCATAAAGTAAGGCAAGATTTCCCCATTCCTTTTTGATATGAGACTTTTCAATGCACATCTCCTCTTAATTCTTTTCCTTTCGATCTTCTTCGGGAGCTCACAGGTTTTTGGTTCAGAAGATCTAATAGAAGAATTGAGTTATGGAGAGGAAGAAAGAGTTCGAAAAGCACTTGCTAATGGAGCTAATCCGAACCAAATTTCGAGAGAACTGGAAATGACAGCCTTAATGGTTGCGGTTGAAACAATGAAACCCAAAATTGTTAAGCTCATGCTTGAATCGAAAGCTAACCCCAATCTCAAAGTTTCATCAACCGGTAAAACAGCATTGATGCTCTTCATGGAGCGCTACT
>Ga0169931_10002356_pt1 | contig 30856 bp, 32 predicted proteins | sample Kivu_15m_20L_FD_129675 | JGI IMG/M metagenome (GOLD analysis project Ga0169931, IMG submission 129675) | Freshwater microbial communities from Lake Kivu, Western Province, Rwanda to study Microbial Dark Matter (Phase II) - Kivu_15m_20L... | ecosystem: Environmental > Aquatic > Freshwater > Lake...
CGCGTGCTGGATGCTTGCTGGTTGCGGCGGCGACCAGATCGCCTTCGGTGCGTCGGGAGCCTGGGCCCGCCCGACACCAGCCGGGGCCACGAACGGGGTGATCTACCTCGAGCTCAGCAGCGATGTCCGCGACGCGCTCGTCGCTGCCGACGTGCCAACCGACATCGCCGAACGTGCCGAGCTCCACACCTCCGATGCTGCCGGGGGCGGCGGCCACCAACACGGCGCGGTCGGCAGTGACGTCGTCACCATGAAGCAGGTCGCCGAAGTCGTCATCGAAGCCGGCGCAACCGTCGAGTTCCGACCCGGCGGCAACCACATCATGCTGGTCGACCTCGCAGGCCCGCTCGAGAGCGGCGACACCTTCACCGCCACCCTCCAGTTCTCCTCGGGCCGAACGCTCGACGTCCCGGTGACGATCTCCGACAACCCGCCTCGCTGACGCCCACAGGCGAGCGAGCCGGTCCATGACCCTGCTCGGTTCGACGACAAGCCGCGAGGCCTCGAAGCTGCCGAATCTGCCGCACCGCCGGCCTCGGTTCGACGACTCGCCTGCAGCAGGCTCAACCCGAACAAACACCGGGTTAAAGCCCGAAGGTCAACGTTGTTCGCGTTCTGTTCGCGCCGAGAGGATGTGACGGGCATCGTGCCTGGTCAAAGGCGGTGCCGGACAGGTGGTCCGGGCAGGCTGGCCAGTCAGGCTGCGTCGTCGCGGCCGAGATGGATCGGCACTCGACGGTTCTCGTCTTCGAACACCGCAACGAGTTCCAGGCGAGCGCCAAGCGCTTCGAGGTAATCCCGCAGCGTCGACACCCGAACGTCCTCGGCATGTTCGAGTTTCGACACGGCACTCTGAGTGATCTCGAGACGCCCAGCGAGTTCCACCTGGCTCAGCGCTTCTGCATGACGCAGTTCGTACAGGCGGACCTCGCCGTCAAATGCGGCCCGTGCGCGCTCGACAGCCTCGGCCGCGCCCGACCGCTCCATCAGTTTGTCTCGCAGATCCGACCACTTGTGATGTCCACTCATTCGATCAAACCCTCCTCACGGAGCTCGTTCAGGTACGTGTCGTACAGATCGTCCGCGACGGGAATCGCCCACTCGTACCACTCAGCCCACTGGCCGGACTTGTCGCCCCCGAGCAGCAGGATTGCCTGGCGTCTCGGGTCAAACGCGAACAGGACGCGCAGCGCTCCGCGCTCGCTGGCTCGAAGTTCTTGCATGTTGTGATGCCGAGACCCACTGATTCGATCGACTGCGGGCCGACCCAGGTCGGGACCCCGGCTCTCGAGGAGATCGATCCGCACACCGAGTGCAGCCTGCTGTTGGACATCGAGCCCCTCCCATCAAGCCTCGAACTCGTTGGTGAACTCGACGACCCACACGCCGCAAGTATGAGTCTTTGCTACTACGTCGTCAAGACTCATACACGAATGAAATCAGCAATGCCCCGCACCACTCACCGCACCCGTAAAGCAGGGGAACCCTGGACACACGGTCCAGGGTTCCCATAGTGGCGGGGGGACTGTGTTGGCCAACGCTCAGGAAGACTGCGACGAGAATCGCGCCCGCTCAGAGGCGGTGCCTGACCCTTGAGCCGACCGTGTATTCGGGCATCGAAGACCGACTCGAGGACATCGCCGAACTGTGCTGCTGTTATGGCGTGGCGCGCCTTGCTGTGTTCGGGTCGGCTACCACCGACGCCTTCGATGAAATCACAAGCGACATCGACCTGCTCGTCGACTTCGCCGATCGAACGTCACCTTCCTACGTCGACCGGTTCTTCGGCCTCAAAGAAGGACTCGAAGCTCTCCTCGAGCGACCCGTCGCCCTCGTGGTCCGCTCCGGCGCCCGGAACCCCTACCTTCTCCGCCGAGCAACCGAGTCCAGCGAGGTTCTGTATGCATCCTGACGCCCGGGCACTTCTGTGGGATGCGCAACAAGCCGGCCAACTGATCCCCGTCTTCCTGGACCCTCATCAACCCCACGACGGCCGGCGGTATCACCGATCTCAGCAGAATCGTGGGATTCCGCAACATCCTGGTGCACGGCTACACCAGCATCGACAACTCACTGGTGTGGCAACTCGCCACCTCCAAGGTGCCACTACTGCTCAGTGAGATCACCGACCTGCTGAGTGACAACGAACCTCGAGCGGCAATTGCACCTGTTCGGAATCAAGCGCCACCGCTCTCACAGAGGCTCAGTGGTCTGAGCGGCCCCGCCGCGTCGACCACACTCGAAAAGCAGGGGAACCCTGGACACATGGTCCAGGGTTCCCATAGTGGCGGGGGCACTGAGTTGGCCACCGCTTAGGAAGACTGCGACGAGCATCGCGCCTGCTCAGAGGCGGTGTCGGACAGGCTGTCCAGGCAGGCTGACCAGTCGGGGCGTTTGTTGTATCGATGAACCTCGCCGGCGGTTGGTCCTGATGGATCATGGATACGTTCTACCGCGGCTTTGGGCGATGCGCGACCTAGCGGGAGCGCAAGTGCCGTATCCCTTCGCCACTCCACCAACCTCGATGCCAGTTCTCAGCTGGTAAGCCACTACCTCGCGCGCAGCGACGTAGTGGACTAGCCTCCCCTCGTGTTTGGCGTAGCCCTCACTGCGGCTTCGTGTCTGCGCGCAGGCACCGACGTCCACCTGGTGTGGCTGGTGGCAGCCGATGGACTGGGTGACTGCGACGCCACCGAGGCTGTGGCGTTGACTCCCGGTGGTGGCCGCATGGGCGCGCTTGCGCAGGGTCGCCTCGATGGGCATCTCGGAGGGCTACCGAGAGGTGGTGTGCCGGTGATGGTCAAGGTGACATTGTCCGAGACCGACGCGTTGATCCATGCCGTCCAACCCGGCTCGAGTGCCACGCTGGCGATCGTTCCAGGACGTTCACTGCCCGAAGCCGTGTGGCCACTGCTGTTCGAACGCGCCGCCTTCGCACTCAGCGCACCGCTCGACGAGCACCGACTCGGTGACTTCACGCTTCACGTCGCTGGCGATTCCGATGAGGTGGTCGCACCGCTCCTCGCAGCTGGGCGTTCCACGTCGGTGGTCACCTCAAACCGGCTCATCTCGGTGTTCCACCCCGTGCCTCACCTGGCGGTGTTCGGTGGTGGTCCCAACGGGCAGGCGCTCGAAGCCGCCGCCCGCCTGCTGGGCTGGAACGTGTCCCGTACCACCGACACCGAACAGGCCGTGGGCCTCATGACGGGCCTAGGGCCCCTGGACTCGGCCGTCGTCATGGGTCACGACGTCGAGTCGTCGTCCCGTGTGCTGGGTGCCGCCCTCGAAGGGCGCGCCCGCTACATCGGGTCCCTCGGCTCCCTGCGCATGCAAGAGCAGCGGGCTGCGTGGCTGGCCTACCGAGGTATCGACGACCTCACCCGGGTCCACGGCCCCGCTGGCCTGAACATCGGCGCCTCCACGCCGGCCGAGATCGCGCTGTCGGTACTCGCCGAGGCCGTTGCGGTCCACCGAGAGGCCCCGGCGGCTCGAACAACGAAGCAACACGAGTAGCCCGGGCGCTCGAGAGTCCCTACGATGCAGCAAAGGGAGGGGCAACATGACGACCAGTGACGACTCGAAAGCGGTGCTCACGACACTGTGGGCGGCCACCACGCCGACCGGTATCACCATCGACGAGGACTGCAGCCCGACCAAGCAGTGCCGCAACATGAAAGACATCACCTTCGACGGTTACGCGCCCGAAGGTACCGACATGAAGGCGGCATGGAAGGACTTGTTGGCTCGCGAAGGCAAACTTCATCCCGGTGCCGAGACCATTCGTGATCTGGTCCTGGGCCCCGACGCATCGGCCTGAGCATTCTTGGGCCACGACTCGCCCACACCGGCCATGGGGGTAGCCGACTTCACTTCTCGGCTTCGGGACCACGGCTACATCGCCGACCGGGGTTTGGCGACGGCGACCTATCTCGCCGTGACGTTGGGCCGGCCACTGCTGCTCGAGGGTGAGGTTGGGGTCGGAAAGACCGAACTGGCGAAAACGCTGGCGTCTCTGTTCGACCGAGAGTTGATCCGCCTGCAGTGCTTCGAAGGCATCGATGCCGGCCAAGCGTTGTTCGAGTGGGACTACGCACGTCAGATGCTGGCCGTGCGAGCCCTCAGCGGTGATCGTGCCGGTGAGACGTCGGCTGTTGCCTCGTTGTTCACCGAAGACTTCCTATTGGAACGGCCACTGCTGCGGGCGGTGCGGGCCGGCGACCGCTGCGTGCTGCTGATCGACGAGATCGACCGCGCCGACGACGAGTTCGAGGCCTTCTTGCTGGAGTTGCTGTCGGACTTCCAGGTCACCATTCCCGAACTGGGTACGGTGGCAGCCCAACATCGTCCCATCGTGGTCCTCACGTCGAACCGGACCCGCGAATTGCATGACGCATTGAAGCGCCGCTGTCTCTATCACTGGATCGGTTTTCCCGCTGCCGAGCGCGAAGTCGAAATCGTCAAGACCCGCATCCCCGAGACTGCCGAACGCATGGCCCAGGGCGTCGTGCGTGCCGTGAACCGACTGCGCGACATGGACCTCGCCAAACCTCCCGGAGTGGCGGAGACCCTCGACTGGGTGAGCGCCCTCGACGCGCTCGGCGCCACGAACCTCGACGAGGAGTCGGCCCGCGACACACTGGGCGCTGTGGTGAAGGACCGCGACGATCTCGACGTGGTCAGCGAAGCGATCTCCCATGTCGTCGACGGTCGCTGACGGCGGTTTCGTCGCGCTGTACGTCGACTTCGCCGACGCGCTTCGCCGGGCCGGCCTGCGCGTCGGTACCGACGATGTGATGGCGTTGTGTTCGTCGTTGGCCGAACTCGACGCCAGCGACATCCTCGACACGTACTGGGCGGGCCGCTGCACCCTGGTGAACCGTCGCGACCACATACCCCTCTACGACACGGTGTTCAGGCAGTTCTTCCTCGATGAACCCGTCAAGAGCGAGGACGACCCGCGCGTCCAGATGCGAGCGTCATCCAACGCCCAAGGGGTGCTACAGGTCCCCGACACCGAGTCGGGTTCGGGTCCGGGCGACGACGACAGCGTGTCGCTGGGGTATCTCGCTTCACCCGTCGATGTGTGGCGCCGCAAGCGCTTCGCCGACTGCAGCCCCGACGAGCTTGCCGCCCTGCGGCGCATGATCTCCGCGATTCGTCTGGCGCCTCCCCGTCGGCGAAGCCGCCGCCAGCGCATCGACCGCCGTGGACGGCGTCTCCATCTGCGCCAGATGACACGTGAAGCCATGCGGCACCATGGGGAACCTCGACAGTTGCACTGGTCGCAACGGCGACTACGGCATCGACCTCTGATCCTGATCCTCGACGTGTCGGGTTCCATGGCCGATCATTCGCGCAACCTGCTTCAGTTCGCGTTCTCGGCACGTCGTGCAGCGGAGCGTGTGGAGGTGTTCTGCTTCGGGACTCGCCTCACTCGCATCACCCGGCAACTGGACCGTCGCCGTCCCGACGAAGCGATGGCCAAGGCCGCAGAGGCGGTGTTCGACTGGGACGGAGGCACGCGTATCGGTGACTGCCTGCAGCGTTTCGTGAAGGACTGGGCTCGCCGCGGCATCACACGCGGCGGCATCGTGGTGATCTGTTCCGATGGTCTGGACCGTGGGGATCCCGAAGTGCTGGACGCAGCGATGCAGCAGTTGTCGCGTCTCAGTCACCGCATCGTGTGGTTGAACCCGCACCATCGGGAGGGCGCCATGCCGGGAAGCGTCGCCATGATGGTGGCCGAGCCCTATGTGGATCGCATGCTGTCGGGGCGTGACCTTGCCAGCCTGGAGGAGTTCGCCCGGGAACTTCGGGCGTTGAGATGAGGGGGAACCGATGAGATTCAGCGTGTCGATCCGCGCCGAAGGAGACCGCGAGATCAGCCTTGCCGAAGTGGTGTCGCTGGCCGACGCCGTTGCCCCGCTGCAGGGCATCGCCAGTGGGGCGGGGTCGTACTCGTACGGGGCTCAGATCGTGGTGGAAGCCCACGACTCGGACCAGGCCGTGGAGCAGGCGATCGAGCTGTTTCGTCAGGCCGCTGCCACGGCGGCGCTACCCGACTGGCCGGTGTCGTGGGCCGAGACCATTTCCGAGGTCGACGACCTCGAGGAGTTGGACTCGTGATCCGTTTGGGTTCGCTGGCCGGTTACCCCTTCGAAGGACCGCGCATCCTGGCCGGGTGGTCGGCGCCACCGGTCGCTGCGGTGTACGCAGTGTTGACCCTGGACGATCCCGAGCGGCGTCCCCACGATTTCGCCGTCATCTACGTCGGGCATGCCGACGACCTGTCGAAGGAGAACTTCCCACTTCGCCATCGCCATGCGCCGACGTGGATTCAGCGGGCAGGCAGCAAGTGGCGTCTGCACATCTGCATCTACGAAGTCCCTGGCGGACTGCGGTCACACCGCGAGCAGATCACGCAGGGGTTGATCGCGTTGTACCACCCCACCTGCAATCCCGAACAGTACGACCGCAGTTGGCGCAACGAGTGGATCGGTTCCTATCGCGCACCCACCACCGGGGCCCTGACCACCCCGCGTCACGTGGACGCAGCGCCCACCGACGAGTGACTACGCCGAGGGTCGGTACCCGACGCCGTCGAGTTGACGAGTACGGCGCACGCCCATGGCCGGTATCGCAGGCGGACGCTCGGCGTGTTCGGGTTCGGGTTGCCAGGTGGCTCCCGTCACGATGCCCTCGGCCATGCCGTACAGCAGTGGCAGCGCACCGGCGACCACGCCTCCGGTGCGGTTGATGCGCTCGACCCCAGGCCCGATGGCCTCGGCATCGGCCTTGATGGCCCACACCACATCGGCGCATTCCTCGAGGCGATCGGCCACCCGGCCCAACTGTCCACCCACGATGTAGAGGTAGATGGCGAGACTCGCGATCAGCAGCGCGATGTCGATCACGGTGAGAACGATCAGTGTGGTCATGAGCGCACCTTGTCGAGGACTCGTCCGAGGAACAGGTGATGTTCCAGGCCTTCGGCCAGGACGGCATCGACGCGTTCCGCTGTCTGTTCGATGAGCGTCGTATCAGCCGTGTTGGCCTTGGCTGCTTCCAGCGTTGCCTTGATGGTCTGGACTCGCTGGTCGATGTTCCTCACCAGTACCACCAGCATGGTGAGTAGGGCGGCGACGACGAGCACCACGACGAATCCGAGGATCACCGCAGTCCACCACAGCGTTTCCTGCGTGTCGGTCAATGCGAGCATGTCAGCCTCCCAACTTCTGTCGTCCGCGCCGCAGGCCTTCGGTGATCGCGGTGGCCGATTCGATCGTGGTGTTCAGTTCTTTCAAGCTTCCGGTGTGGCGGACAGCGTCTTCCAGACCGGCGTTGATGCGAAGCGCCTGGCCGCCGATGGAGCGGGCCAGAAGCAGGATGGGGACCACCAGGGCCACCACGACCAGCACCACCACGATGCCGATCACGTAGCCGATCACCCATCCGGTGTTGTTGGCTGCAAGTAGGGCGAGCATCACGACCCCCTCAGATCGATTCGCAGAAATCGCGCACGGGCTGCAAACTGGCATTCACCGACGGCAGGACCGTGGGCACGGTCGAGGTCCGGTCGGCGATCACGCGAACCCCACCTTCCAGTGCTGCGAGCGACCGTTGTACGGCCACCAGATGCAGAACCACCCGAAGAAGTCCCAACGCTGCGGCGGCGACGATCACGGTCGCCACCACCAGAGTCACCACTGCTGCTACAGGCATGTCATTCCCCTCTCAACCCAGCAACTTCCCGACCGAACCGGCGTAGCGCACGGCGCCATGGGCCACCGCTGCGATCGTCTCGTCGGTCGTGGCCAGCAAGTCGGGCGCTGCGTCCACTTGACCGATGAGCGCCACGCCTCCGGCGAGGGTGTCATCGGCGGCAGCGCGAATGCGTTCCAGCGCGCCCAGCACACGGCTCAACAACGCCACCAATACGGGAATCACCACCACGATCAAGATGATGTTGCCCAGTCCCCAGAGTGTCATGACATCTCCCTTCAGCGCCCGGTGGGTAGTGGTCGATACGGCAGAAAGAATCGACGACCGAGGCGAGCCAAGGCCATCTTCATCGCTCGGAAGGTGATGGCCAGGCCACTGGCAGCAGCCGGCCCCGACACGCTGTCGGGGTCCAAGCCCCGACTGATGGCGTCGAGTCGGCGTTGCATGTTCTGGGCGAACTCGTCCACCAGCACCGAGGTCACGTCGGCCACCAAGCCACGGCCGTACTGAGCCGCCGCACCCGAGATGGTCAGGTCCAGTGCGACATCCACCCGGGTCGATCCACCGAGGGCAACCAGTGTCGCCGTGAGCGCCAGGTCGGCCTGACCTCGGCCCTTGCGATCGGCACCCGACGCGTCGACCAGAATGGTGCGACTCGCCTCGTCGCGTTCGCGGATCTTGGCCGAACCGGTGAACTCGAGTTTCACCGGTCCCGCTTTGATGATCACGTCGCCGACGTAGTGATCCTCACCCACCTCGTCGGTGAGGGTGGTGCCGGGAAGACACGCGGCGACCTGAGGAATGTTGTTGAAGAACGTCCACACGGCGTCGATGGCCTGGGCCACCTCCACCTGGTTCTTGATCAGCATGTGGCCTCCTGTGAGGAAAGAAATGCGGCCGGGTCGTTCTTGAACGAGTAGCGGCAGCCGGGGCAGCAGAAGTAGTAGGTCACGCCGTCGTGCTCGAAGGGGTGCGACGACGGTGTGGCATCGACCACCATGGAGCACACCGGGTCGATGGCCGTGGCCACACGGACCACACCAGGACCAGTCACGGGGAACTCGCCTGCGGCACGGCGCCGCACCAGGTCGGCCAGGATGGCGACCGCCACCTCGCGATGGGTGGTGCGGCCGAGGTCCAGACCCACCGGAATGTGCATGGCGGCGAGCCGATCGGCCGACACACCCTGATCACCGAGGAACCCCCGCAGCGCCTCACCTCGACGACGAGAGGCGACCACCCCGAGATAGCGGGGCGCGCGCTCGGCCAGTGCCAACAGCACGTCTTCGTCGCCGTGGCCCTGGGTGGCGACTACCACCACCGACGACTCGTTGATGGTGGTGGCATTCAACTCGTCGGCGTCCACCAACTCAACACGCCAGTCGAGCAGACGAGCCATGTCGGCCAACGTGATCGCCATGGGCGACCTGCCCACCACCACCAGAGCGGGCACGTTCTGGGCGGGTTCGATGAAAATCTGTAACGCTCCGTCGCTCTGACACGAGATGGGGATGCTCACCACACCCCGGGGAATGTGCATGGCGTCGAGTTCGTCGGGTTGGCCCAGCCAGATGAGGCGCGCCACGCCCGACTCGATGACATCCAACGCTTCGCGAATGACGACCGGCTCCGCACAGGCGCCGCCCACCCAGCCAGCGATCTGGCCGTCGGCGGTCACCAGGGCGCGTGAGCCCGACTGGCCCGACGACGGACCTTGACGCCACACCACGGTGGCCATGGCGAAACGCTCGCCGCGGCGCGACAACTCCAGGGCCTTCTCCATCACGCCCCAGCCGTCGAGCGGTGTGGTCACGGAGCGTCGGTCCTCACCGGTGGCGCACCCGACACGTCCATCCCTGTGGTGGCTGCCGCGTACACGCGGTCGGGCAACATCGGCATGTCGATGTTGCGCACCCCGAGATGCGACAGCGCATTCACCACGGCGTTCACGAACGCCGCCGGTCCGCCCACCGTGGCACACTCACCGATGCCCTTGGCACCGATGGGGTGATGCGGACAGGGGGTCACCACTTCGTGCAGTTCGAAGCCCGGGGTTTCCCACGCAGTCGGCAGCAGGTAGTCCATGAAGTTGGCCCCGATGCAGTTGCCGTCGGTGTCGAAGGTGATGAACTGCATGCTGGCCATGGCGTAGGCCTCGGTGAGGCCACCCATGATCTGACCTTCGACGATCATCGGGTTGATCCGCACGCCGCAGTCGTCCACCGCCACCATACGCAGCACATCCCACACACCGGTCTGGGGGTCGACCTCCACCGTGGCGATGTAGCAGGCGAACGGCCAGGTGAGGTTGGGCGGGTCGTAGTACGACACGCTCTCGAGGCCGGGCTCCATGCCGTCGGGCATGTTCGAGTAGGCCGCCATGGCGCATTCCTGGATGCTCACACCTCGGTCGGGAGCGCTGCGCACATAGAACCGGCCCAACTCCCACTCGATGTCTTCTTCCGACACCTCGAGCAGGTGGGCTGCCAGTTTGCGCGACTTGGCTCTCACTTTTCGTGCGGCCATGGCCACGGCGGCTCCGGCCACCGGGGTGGACCGCGAGGCGTAGGTGCCCATGCCGTAGGGGGCGGTGTCGGTGTCGCCCTCTTCGACCACGATGTCGTCGGCAGGGATCCCCAGTTCGTGAGCCACGATCTGCGCCCACGTGGTCTCGTGACCCTGGCCCTGTGTCTTGGCGCCCGTACGCAGAATGGCTTTGCCGGTCATGTGCACCCGCAGCTCGGCCGAGTCGAACATCTTGATACCCAAGATGTCGTACTCACGGCTGTTGCCCGCACCCAGGGGTTCGGTCATGGTCGAGATGCCGATGCCCAGCAGACGGCCACGGCTGCGAGCCTCGGCCTGATCCTTCAGGAACTGTTCGTAGCCGATGGCCTCGAGACCCAGGTCCAGGCACTTGCCGTACTGGCCCGAGTCGGTGAGGAAGCCGTATGGGGTGCGGTGCGGGAAGTCGTCATCGCGCACCAGGTTGATGCGGCGGAACTCGGCCTGATCCATGCCCAGGTCGTCGGCGGCTGCCTGCACCATGCGCTCCTGGAAGAACATGGCCTCGGTCACCCGGAACGAGCAACGGTAGGCCACCCCGCCAGGCGCCTTGTTGGTGTAGAAGCCCTCGGCGACGAGATGCGCAGCAGGAATGTCGTAGCAGGCGAACGCCGAATGCATGAGGCCGATCTTGAACTTGCTGGGCTGGGCGTCGGCGAAGAACGCACCGTGGTCCGAGACGGTGTTCATCCGCACACCCAGGATGCGCCCGTCCTTGCGCAGGGCCAGTTGACCCTTCAGGTACACGTCGCGCCCGAAGCCGGTGGAGATCAGGTTGCCGCTGCGGTCCTCGATCCACTTCACCGGTCGCTCGGTGAGAATGGACGCCAGGATCGAGATGACATAGCCCGGGTACACCGGCACCTTGTTGCCGAAACCTCCACCCAGGTCGGGGGAGATCACTCGGATCATGTGCTCGGGGAGTTCCGCCACCATGGCCACGGCCGAACGGATGATGTGGGGCGCCTGACTGGTCATGTAGACGGTCAACTTGCCAGTGGCCCGGTCGTAGTCGGCGATGGAACCACAAGGCTCCAGCGGCGAGGGATGCGACCTCGGGTAGTGCAGCGAGATCTCCGACACCAGATCGGCCTCGGCGAAGGCACGGTCGGTGGCCGAGCGATCACCCACCTCCCATTCGAACACCTTGTTGTCGGGCTGATTCAGTTTGTCGTCGCGAATCAGCGGTGCTCCGGGAGCCTGAGCCTGTTCGGGGTTCACGATGACGGGCAGTGGCTCGTAGTCGACGATGATCGCCTCACACGCGTCCTTGGCGGTGTAGGGATCATCGGCGATCACCGCCGCGACTTCTTGGCCCTGGAATCGAACCTTGTCGGTGGCGAGCACCGCTTGGGTGTCGTACGACAAGGTGGGCATCCACGCCAGGTTGCGCGTCGCCATCATGTCGCCGGTGAGCACCAGGCGCACGCCGGGGATCTGCCAGGCCCGCGACACGTCGATGGAGCGAATGCGAGCATGTGCGAGGGGGCTGCGCAGGATCTCCATGTGCAACATGCCCGGCAGCACCACGTCATCGACGTAGTTGCCCTTACCGCGGATGAACCGGTTGTCTTCCACTCGGCGGCGACTGGCGCCCATTCCACCGATCTTGATCTCGTCGATCGTCATGTGTTTCGCCCCCTCAGCCTGCGCTCGCACGCATGGTGTCAGCTGCCCACAACACGGCTTTCACGATGTTCTGATACCCCGTGCACCGACACAAATTCCCCGACAGCGCCCATCGCACCTCGTCCTCGGATGGATTGGGGTTCTCCTCGAGCAACGCCTTGGCGGTGAGCATCATGCCGGGTGTGCAGTACCCGCACTGCAGGCCGTGCTCCTCCTTGAACCCTTCCTGAATGGGGTGCAGCTCGCCGGTGGTGCCCATGCCTTCCACGGTCTCGACGTCGTGGCCGTCGGCCTGCACCGCCAACATGGTGCAGCTCTTCACGGGGCGACCGTCGAACAACACCGTGCAGGCACCGCAGTTCGTGGTGTCACAGCCCACGTGCGTTCCCGTGAGGCCCAACCCCTGGCGCAACATGTGCACCAGGAGCAGCCGGGGCTCGATGTCGGCGGTCCGTGCCTGGCCGTTCACCCGCACGGTGACTCGGCGCACCGGCACCTCAGACGGCGCAGTGTGGATCTCTTCGAACAGGCTCGACATATCAGGCCGCCCTCTCGTTCGTCTCGGCGATTCCCGTGAGCACACGGGAGGTGAACGTGGCAATGATGTGGCGCTTGTACGACGCACTGCCCCGGTGGTCACTACGAGGTTGCGCCGCAGCAGCAGCAGCTTCGGCCGCTCGTGCGATCTCCGTTGCGGTGAGGGAACCACCCACCAACGCGCCAGCAGCTTCGGCGGCGTCGATGGTGGACCCACCCACTCCGGTAAGCGCGATACCGGCTCGGTTGACCGTGGCACCCGACATGTCGAGAGCCACCGCCACCGCAGCGGTGGCGAAGTCGCCTACTCGGCGCTCCAACTTGATGTAGCCGCCTCGCGCCACGCCACGGGGTGCCGGAATCACCGCCTCGACGGCCAGTTCGTTGTAGGCCAGCACGTTCTGGAACGGTCCACGTACGAAGTCCCTGATGGGGATCTGGCGAGTGCCCTTGGGGCCCTGCGCCACGATGTGGCCGTCCAACGCCATCATGCACGCGGCCCAGTCGCCCTGGGGATCGCCGTGACACACCGATCCCACGAACGTGCCACGGGTTCGCACGATGGGATCGGCCACCAGCGGGGCCGCAGCGGCGATGGTGGGTTGGCGAGATGCGATGATCGGCGACTTCTCGAGATGCTCGTGGCGGCACAGCGCACCGATGCGCAGGGTGCCGTCTGCGTCGAAGCGGTGGTAGTCGAGTTCGGAGATGTTGTTGATGTCCACCACCATGTCGGGGGCAGCGAACCGCAACTTCAGCATGGGAATGAGGCTCTGGCCTCCGGCGAGCACCTTGGCATCACCACCCCCCTGGGTCAGCAGCTCGATGGCCTCGGCGATGGACCGGGGGGCTTCGTATCGGAATCGTGACGGGTACATGGTTCTCCTGCCTCGATCAGCGTCGACCAGGGTCGGGTACGGCCCTGGGAGCAGCATCGGCATCGGGATCGGGGCGAGCCTCCTGGTGCGGTGGCCAAGGACCCTGCACAGGCTGACCCGCCACCTTGAGGAAGTCGACGAACTGAGGCCAGGCCCACACCGTGGGGCTGCGCCCTTCCTTCGGCGTGTGCTCCACCAACTCGTACAACCGTGGGTTGCCGGTGCTGTGTCCAGACGATTCGACGCCCATGACGTCCCCCCTTCGTACCGCCGCCGGTTGCGAGCGGTCCGTTGCTGTCCCCAGGTCGCAATGTACGCCAGGCGGACAGGTTCCCACTAGTTGGTCAGGCAAAAGGTCTGGAGCTCTGATCGGCTGAGCTACCAGTAGGGGTGGTCCTCACCCATGATCGGGCCCCTCGGGGAGCACGAACACGGCTTGCTTGGCAGTCGTGAAGGAAACCCGGCGGCGCGCGACATCATGGAACTGCGATGGGGCTCGAAAGCGACAGCGGCCCGGTACATCCACACCGGGCCGGACCTGCTGTTGCGTGGTGACAGATCCTGGAGTCGTTCGACTGCGGCGTGTGCCGATTCGCCACCTGACTGAGAGGGCGACGCAGGTAAGGACGAGCAGCCGGTAGTGGTGCCGACCGAGCGACGCCACTACACCTCGACGGTGCAGCTCGTCGCGTCGATACGGGTAGGAAAACGGTCAAACCAGCCTCGCTGACCGAGCAGCACGGCAGAGGGAAGTCGCCAACTGCGCCGTGCCACGAGCGGCAGTTCCCACGCCACCGGGTCGCCAGTGGCGTCGGGCGCGTGCAACCACAGCGTCACCGCGAACGCCGGAGCCCGGGCGAATTGACCGGCAACCGTGAGCCCAACCTCGTACAACGGAGGGTCATGGTCGACGTCCACACCGAACTGCCCGAACAGACGAGCGTCAGCAACCGAAATCGGTGAACCCGAGTCGATCACACCGACAAACCGAGCGGTCCCCGGGGATCTCATGAGCGGCACAGCCGGACGCACGATCCGCGTGCCATCAGGATGCGGCGGCTCCTGCAGATCCACATGAGGAAAGACCCAGCCCGCCAAGGCATCCACCCGGACGATCAGCCAAGGCCCACAAACATCGGCGTATCTGCCTCGGGCAACCGCTGCAACACCAGATCAGGCCGGGGCCCCTCACACTCCACCAGGGCGAGCAACTCATCGAGTTCAGCGGCATCAGCGACCACCTCACCGTCGGCAGACAACGCAACCCAGCGCCCACGGAACTGATCGAGTGACTGCTCGTCCATACGCATGAGCCTATGCGCCAAGCGCAGCGACCTGTGATCGGCACCGCCGACTTCGAGCCCGCAGAGGGTCTCGTACTCGACGCCCTCATCCCCGCACCACCCACCGCACCCGAAAAGCCGGAGAACCCTGGACACATGGTCCAGGGTTCCCATAGTGGCGGGGGTGGGATTTGAACCCACGACCTTCGGGTTATGAGCCCGACGAGCTACCGAGCTGCTCCACCCCGCGTCGAAGCATTGGAGAGAGTACCGCTCGATCCCCGTGATCACAACCGGCCGGGCAAAGTCCCCAGCGCTGACATGCCCTTTTACCCCCTGCTGTCTAGTCTGACTCCCCGTGAGAAGAGGACTGGCCCTGTGGGCGCGCCTGGCGACGGCGACGGCCATCGCCTGTAGCGTCGCACTGGCCAGTTTCGACACCGGCCTCGGCCCAGCAGCAGGGTCGACGGCGCCCCAGACGGTCAGCCCACCGACCATCGACCTGGCTGGCTCGAACTCCTCTCGCGTCACCACTACCTCGGCCTCACCCGTCGCCATGCCCCTCACCTTCGGGTTCACCACGGGCTACTTCGCCGATGACCGTAACGTCACAGCCTCGGTCACCGTGTCGGGAGTCAGCCCTGGCGCGCTGAGTCTCGACAGCACCGGTTTGACCTTCGCCAGTTCGGCGACCTCGAGCGGGGGCACCGTGCTCACGTTCAGCGGTACCACCACCTCGGTTGTGACAGCCCTCACCGGAGGTCGTGTGGCCTGGCTGGTGCCCGAACAGGCGGGCCAGGTGACGCTGTCGGCCAGCGTGCGACAGGACCTGCCTGCTGGCACCACGTTCAACTCGTCCAACGGCCACTACTACCAAAGAGTGGAGACCATCAGCACCTGGGACAACGCCAGCGCGTCGGCAGCGGCGAGTGAACTGTTCGGGCTGAGCGGTCACCTGGTCACCATCACCAGCCAGGCCGAGCAGAACTTCGTGGGATCGCTGGTGTCGTCGAACGAGTGGTGGATCGGCGCCAGCGACAGCGGTGACGAGGGGACCTGGAGTTGGAGAACGGGACCAGAGGCTGGCGAAGTGTTCTACCGATGGAACCTCGGGACCATCGGTCAGCGCGGCACGGGGTCCGACGGCTTCGCCTGGTGGGCAGGTGACTGCTCGGTCGTCCTCGGCATTCGGATCTGTGAGATCGGAACCGAGCCCGACAACTTCATCTTCAACGGCTTTGGCGAACACGTCGCGTCGCTGGACGCCAGCGACGGCGACCGCTGGCGCGACCGAAACGTCGGCGAGACCCATCGAGCCCTCGTCGAGTACAGCGTGCCGACCGGCAGCAGCACGGCCGACCGCGCCGTCGTGTCGCTCCAGACCACGCTGACAGCGGTCTCGCGCCTGGTCGACATCGTCGCCTACGCCAACGCCAACAGCGGCACCGCACCCCCCGCCGCCGAATGGACCCAGGCCACGGTCACCGGGGTGACCAGCGAGACCCTGGCCACCTCGCTGGCCACCGCACTGGCCTCGACGAGCATCAGCGGCCAGCACGTCGACACCCTGGCCGAAGCCCAGACGGTGGCCGACAGTTACCGCCGCATCCTCGACTACGCCAGCAGCACCGTCACCACAGCGCCCACGTCCACCGACTACGAGAACCTGCAGCTGGGAACCCTGAACGAGGAGGTGATGAGTCGCCTACACGCCCGCATGGCGGTCAACGGCGCCGGCTCGGTGGACACCTACGCCGAGTTGACGGCACGGATCGCCGAGGCGCAACTCGCCTGGGCCCGCATGCAGGAGATCGTCGCCTACGCCGACGCCGACGCGGGTACACCACCCAACCCCACGGCGTGGACCGAGGCCTGGGTGACCGGTGTCGACACCGAGGCATTCGCCACCTCCCTGGCCACGGTTCTGGCCTCGACGCAGGCGAACGGCGTGAGCGTGAGTTCGGTCGCCTTGGCACAGGCCTTCGTCGACAGCTACCGCCGCGTCCTCGATCACGCAGCCACGCGGGGCAACACGACGGCACCAACGGTCGCCGATTACGAGCGGCTGGGCCTGGGGACACTGAGCGACGACGTACTGCTTCGTATGAACTTCCGCGTCGCCGTGATCGGCGTGGGCCTCGTCGACACCTATGAACGACTGTCGGCACGACTGGCTGAGGCGCTTCTTCCTCCACCGGTGATCGTGCTGCCGACCACGACCACGACCACCACGACCACCACGACCACGACGACGACACCCACCACGACCACCCCCACGACGACGCCCACGACGACGGTCCCCGACACCGCGCCCACCACCCCACCGGTGACCAACACGCCGGAACCGCCCACGGCCCCGCCCACCGCCACCACCACGCCCATCGAGACACCCGCGCCAACGGTGGAACCCGTCGTCGAGTTCCCCGACGGTCGTCCCCTGACGATCACGCCCGGTGACGCGCTCATGCTGATCGACGGTCGGGAGTTGCCGCTCCAGGTGACACCCACGGACGATGGTGTGACCGTGACCGGCGACGGTGTGGCGCTGACGCTCACCGCCTCCACACCCGGCGGTGAGTCTCGACCTCTGGCCGACGACGGCACTCTGGGGGTGACTCACGGCGACAACCTGGCGGTGACGGGCAACGGGTTCGGGCTGCTTCAACCTGTGGAGGTGTGGGCGTTCTCGACCCCGTTGGCGCTGGGCACGGCGGTCACCGACGCCCAAGGCGTGTTGAGCGCCGAGGTCACGATTCCCGAGGCGCTCGAAGCCGGGGCCCACACCCTGCAACTCGTGGGTCTGGACCCCGCCGGCGCCGTGCGGGCCGTGTCGCTGGGCCTCACCGTGAACGAAGCCCAGGAAGATCCCGACGAGTCGGTGCCACCTGCCACCGACCCCCCCGCCACCACCCCACCGCCCGCTACGACCCCGGGCACCGTGCCTTCGCCAGCAGCCAAGCCCGAGCCGTTCTCGCCGTACTCGGCGTTGGACGAACCCAAGGAGTTGGTCGAGACCGCCGTGACGGCCGTGGCGGTGCTGGCCGCTGCATCGGCCGCCGGCGCTGCCGCGGGCGCCGCTGGCCGTGCCGGTCGGCCCAGCAGCGCTGGTGGCGACGCCGGCGGTTATGCGGCCTCTGACGAGGCGGGTTACGTGGAGGCCGTGGGCGGCATGCACCTCGAAGCCCAAGCCGATGCCGAGTCCAGCCGGTGGCAATGGCTGGCACGGTGGCCAGGTACCCAGCGAGTGGACGCGCTGACGCGTTCGGCGTTGCGTTGGCTGGCACCCAAGTCGCCCCTCCTGGAGCGGGTCGTGGCCGACGGCAGCACATGGCGAGCCATGTTCGGCAGCGCTTCGGTGGCGCTCCCGGCAACGGCACTGGTGACCGGCATCGTGGCGGCCGCCGAGGTGGGCGGAGAGGCACTTCCCCCCTCGCTGGGTCTGATGACGGTCCTGATGGTGGTGGGCACGCTGGACGCCCTGGCCGGGGCCACCGGTTTCGCCGCCATCGCCGTGACCGCCGTGGCGTCGGGCAACGTGACCGGTCTGGCCGACGTGCGCACCCTGCTGGGTCTGGCCGCGGCCTTCGTGGCACCCGGCCTGGTGGCCAAGGCGTTCCGACCGTTGCGCAAGCCACGGAGCGAATCGGCCAGGGACTGGTGGGAACGACTGAGCGATCTGGTGATCGCACCCCTGATGGGCGGCATGGTCGCCCAGGGCATCGTATGGGGCCTGAACGGCATGTCGGGCGTGTATCTGCCCATCACGGATCACACCAATCGCCTGGCCCTGATCGTCATGGGGGCGTTGGTGGTGAACGTGATCGCCGAGGAGACCGCAGCGCGCGGCTTCCCGGTGCGTATCCGAGAGGTGACGCCCGAGGACTTCCCCGACCCCTCGAATCTGCGCCAGTTGATCTCGGTGCTGTCCAGCGGCGCCATCTACGTGTTCGTGGTGATCAACTTCCTGGGCAACACCTGGCAACTGTGGTTGGCGCTGGCCCTGTACAGCGGGCCCGTGCTGCTGGGCATGGTCGCCGACCGCTGGCCCAACAGCCCGGTGCTGTGGCGGTTGCTGCCCCAGGGCACCCCGCAGATGGTGTTCATGCTGTGGACCGGTGTGTGGGCGGCGCAATGGCTCGAGACCACTATGGGCGAGTCCGCCGACTACGCCCGCACATCCTTCGCCCTGTTGTCCGTGGTACCTGCGCTGCTGGGACTGCTGGCGTTGCTGGGACGCGAACCCGCCGAGGACGAGGAGCGATGGAACGAGCGGCCGCAGTTCCGCTACGTGTACCGCCTGGGGGGCATCGTGATGGTGTACCTGGGCGTGCAGTCGATCCTCTGATCGCTGCTTCCCCCGTCGTGGCCGGTCTACCCTGCCCGCATGGGTTGGTTCCGCCGTCGTACGCCAGTGCCTGCCATCGACCCCGCGCAGGTCGAACTCGCAGCCCTGCGGGCCGAGGTCGAACGCCTGAGGGAACTGGTGGTCAACCCACCGCCTGCTCCGGTCGTGGCGACTCCCCCACCGCCCGAACCCGGCACCTCGCTGGCCGATCTGGATGCCCGCATCACCAACACCACCACCGAACTGGCCCGCCAGCTGGATGAGCTGTCACGGGACCTGGGCTCGCTCGACGACGTTCGCTCGGCCCAGGAGCGCCTGGCTTCGGAGCAGGTGCGCTACGACCTGGCCCTGCGTGCGGAGTTCGCAGCACTGGCCGACGAACTTCGTCGGCGAGGGCGCTGATTCAGCCGTTCGGCTCACTCTGGTCGTCGAGCAACTGCAGGGCCTGGCGGACCAACTCCTTGGCCTGCTCCAGCTTGTCCTGGTAAGCGGCGAAGTCCGGCAGGGCCGCTTCCGCTTCGGCGAACAGCACATCGGCCTGGGCCAGCAGTTCGGCCGCCGTCGCCCCCTCGGCGGGAACGCCCGGGTCGACGGGGACCGGCGTATCGGGCTGCACCGGCTCACCGTCGCCGTCGGGCAACGTTCCGCCATCGACCACCTGACCCAGGTCCAGGTCGGCGGCGGGAAACAGCAGTTTCACAGCCTCGGTGAGCGTGTCGGCCATGACCGAACGATTGTTGTAGGACACGACGACATGGCGCAGGAAGACCTGCTGGGCGGACGAGTCCTCGGGCCGCACGTACAGGGGCCGCACGTACAGGAGGCCCTCCGACACGGGCACCACCTGCAGGTCACCGAACACCACTCGTGAGCCCTGCTGCGCCAGGAGGTTCACCCGGGGCGCGATCACCGGGTCCGAGTCGACCTCGGCAGCCACGGTAGCCGGGCCGGGTGGCAAGGCCCCCGACACGGTGTAGACGGTCAACCGCCCGTAGGTGTCGCGGTCGCTCGACACCGTCATGAACGCCCGGAGTTCCTTGCGGCTGTCATCGGCCGAGAAGGGCACGAACGGTCGCAGCAACGAAAACACCGGCTCGGCGTCACTGGGGCGACCGGGCGCATGGAACAGCGTGTAGTACGGCTCGAACCGGACGACGTTGGCGTCGGCGACGTCGAGGCTCTCCAGGGTGCCGGCCGGTCCGAGGCCGGCGGTCCCCACGGTGTTCGACACCTCGAACCGCCGTGACGGGCCCTGCGCCACGCTCCAGGCGGCGTCGCGGTTGAAGAAGTCCTGGGGCGTGTCGAACCGGTAGCGCCCGTACATGTTCGTCTGCACACGGAACAGGTCGTCGGGGTAGCGGAAGTGCGCCCAGAGCGCGTCGGGCACCTGGCTGGCGTCGACGAACAGATCGGGGAACGCTCCTCGCCAGGCAGCGATGATGGGGTCGGCATCGTCCACCACGTACAGCGACACGTCACCCGTGTAGGCATCGACCACGGCCTTCACGCTGTTGCGCACGTAGTTGAACGAGTGGTTCAACCCACTGCCGGCGGTGAGCTGGTCGGTGTTGGCCCGCTGCGAGTACGGGTAGCGGTTCGTCGTGGTGAAGGCGTCGACCACCCACACGAGACGGCGGTCGTACACGACCGGGTACGGATCGGAGTCGAGGTGCAGGAACGGTGCCAGTTTGGCGATTCGCTCACGCACGTCCCGCACGAACAGGATCTCGGAATCGGGGCGGATGAGGTTGGAGCCGAACAGGTTGAACTCGCCGAAGTGCACGGCGAACGCCACCCGGCGCAAGGCGCTCGACAGCTCGACACCGGTGCCGCCTGCGTACGGCTCGTCAGCGGTGCCGGGGCAGGGCTGCTCACGCTGGTCCGTACCCACCACGGAATATCCGCCCAACTGGTCACCGACGTACAGCTGCGGACGGTCGATCTCCAGGTCGACGTACGCCGGGCGGCCGTCGTCGGTCACCTGGCTGGCCGGCGCCAGCACCACCCCGCAGCCGTGGGTGTAGAGCAGATGCCGCGACACCCAGGTGTTGTTCGGGATACCGGCCAGGTTGAGCTCGCGGGCGCCGATCATCACCTGGCGGATTCGGCCGTCCAGGTCGTAGCGGTCGACGTCCAGATCGCGCACCGAATAGAACGACGACAGGCCCTGGTCGAGGGCGAAGCGATCGCGCAGTTCGACCGGCTCGAGCAGTCGCACGTCGGTGAGAGGTTCGGCACCCTGTTCGAGTTCGTCGGTGGTGATCGGCCGGACGGGGATCGACTCGACGGCGACATCGCCCAACCCGAAAGCCGCCGCCGTGGCGACCAGGTTGTCACCGATGTAGGGAAGTTCACGCGTCGACACGTTGGGCTGCACGACGAAGCGTTGGATGACCGCCGGGTAGACGGTGCCGGCGACCAGGGCCACCACCGCCCACAGCCCAACCGCCAGAACGGGTAGACGCCAGCCGCGCTGGCGCACGTTCACGAGAAACAGCAACGCCACGGCCAACGACACGAGGATCAGCAGATTGAGCGCCGGCAACTGCGCGTTCACGTCGGTGTAGGTGGCGCCCTGCACCACGCCGCGGGTCGACGTCGTCAACTCGAACCGCTGCAGCCAGTAGCGGGCAGCGTTCAGCAGTGCCAGAGCGGCGAACAGCACACTGAGATGCACCTTGGTGGACGAGGCCAGGCGATTGGTCGACGCCTGCACCCGAATTCCACCGTTCAGGTAGTGAATGGCGGCGGTGATGATCAGCAGCAGGATCGTGGCGGCGAACAGCCACCCCACGAGGAACTGCAGGAACGGAAGCCGGAACACGTAGAAGCCGACGTCGGCATCGAACTGCGGATCGGCGACGCCGAAGTCGCGCTGGTGGCGGAACAGCAGCCAGTTCTCCCACTGCCCCGCTGCGGGGAGGCCCGCCATGAGACCCACCACCAGGGATACGACGATGCGCATGAGGAGGCGCCGGCGGCGGGTGATCGACTGGTAACGCTGGGTGATCTGCTCCTCAGGCGTGTTCGACAACACGGGCGGTGGGGGCGCCAGCCGGTCGGCCAACGCCATCATGGCGAAACAGAGTGCGGCGAGGAACAGGGAGAACACCACTGCCAACTGCACCTTGGCGGCCAGCACACCCCAGAAGACGTCGGTGCGGCCCAGCCCGTCGAACCACATGAGGTCGACGTAGAACGAGGCCAGGGTACGTGCCGAGAGGAACAGGGCGACGACGGCACCCAACACCACCGCGAGCACGATCCGGGCGCGATTGCCGCCCCGACCCCTCCCCGCCGGGTTCCGATCGCGGGTGCGACGAGGTGGACGGGGCGGGAGGTCAGACGGCATCCGCACGATGTGGGACGCTACCCGGCGACGGGAGCGACCAGACAGCGGCACCCGCTGTGCGCTGGCGGGTGGCGATGGCCGGTGGGGAAGGCATCCCCGGCGGGCACGACACCGGCGAGCGCGTTGTCCTCGGCATCGGGGCACCCCGAACCCGAGGGATCGAGGAGCCAGCAGATGGGAACCCCCGAGGTGAGACCGCGCATGACGCCCCGGCTGTAGGCCAGACCCAGGAGATCATCGACATGGTCGTCGATGCGCTGGGTCTTCCACTCGCGAAAGACGTGTTTGCAGTGGGTCGAGAACGTCTCGACGTCGCCCTCGGCCTGCTTCAGGACGGTGCCGAGCCGCTCGCGCAACGGCGCCACGACCTCCAACCGCAGCCACTCCCGCACCGGATCGAGGAATTCGCCATCCAGGTCGGCACGCACCCGGGCGTCGTCGGCCTCCGGTGATGCCACCGACCGTGCCCCGGCCAGCGCGGCGGTTCGCACGTCGTCGACGATGGCGGAGAACGAGCGGTCCAGATAGTTCTGGCCGCTGCTCAGCAGCACCTCGGCAGCGGCGACGCCCCCGCGCCGGACAGCGTCGAGCACAGCGTTCTGCTCGTCGGCGAGTTCGCGCTTGAGACGACGCGAGACCGACGCCACGAGGGGGCTGAGAGCCGTGTCACGGTCCTCGAAGGGGTTGGTGCCGTGCACCACCAGGTCGAGTTCCACGTCGGATTCCCCGTCGAGTGTCTCGTCGGAGTCGTCGGATTCGACCTGGAACTCGATCTCGGTGGACGGCGGTTCGACGACGGGCGACGGTGACCCGGCACGCTGCGCCACCAGATCGGGACTGGACGCCCGCAGGCGGGCGAACAGGTCATCGACGGGTCGCGAGACCGCTTGCGACTCGTCGGCCGACGGTGGTTCGACCTCGGGGGCGGACCGGGACGACGGGATGGACTCGGCCTTCGACCCGAACAGGGCGATGACGGGGGCGTTGGGACGAGTCGGAGGGTGATGCACCTCGGGCTCGGGCTCGGGCGCCAGTTCGAGGTACGGCTCGGGCTCAGGCTCGGGCTCAGGCTCAGGCTCAGGCTCGGGCTCAGGCGCGGGCTCGGGCTCGGGCTCGGGCTCAGCCACCGGCGATACGTCCACGGCGAGTTCCGCACCGCCGATCGGCTCCTCGTCGGCCTCGTGATCGAAGGGCACCGGACCCAACTGGTCGAGTACGTCGACCGCCGAGCGCCGTGCCGCCTCGAAGGCCAGCGCCACCTGGTCACGGTGGTTGGTGAGCAGATCGATCTGCTCCTTGGCCCGCTCGCGCCGCCGGACCACGTCGGCCAGCACCCGCTCCCGGTACTGCCTCGCCTCCTCGACCATCTGTCGACCCGTTTCCTTGGCCTGCTCGATCTCGGCATCGACCACGGCGGCGATCTCGCTGCGGCGTCGTGCGAGTTCGTGCTCCCATTCGTCACGCTGCCGGGAGACCTCGGCGTCAGCTCGCTCACGCATGGCGGCGGCCGCCTCGCGCGCCGTGTGCAACACCCGGGTCGCCTCCTCACCGAGCACCTGGGTGAGCACGGCCTCATCGAGGGCGACCGCCCTGCGGACGCGCTCTTCCAACTCGGCCACCTGGTTCGACAGGGCGCGTTCGGCATCGCGCAGGCGGGTCATCTCATCGGCCACGACACGCAGGAAGGCCGTCACCGCTGCCGGGTCGACGCCCTTGCGCAGCCGGGGGAACAAGGCACCGGCGATCTCGGACGGAGAGGTCGGATCGGGAGGGGACAGGGGACCGCGCACGGTCGTGATCGTACGGGGGACCACAGCCGGTCCTGCGGAACCTCGGACCGGGAACCTCAGTCGGCGGATGGGCCGAGGCCGTCGAGATCGAGGGGCGACAGGTCGCCTCCCCGAGCCGCCAGCACCTCGAGGGCTTCGATGACGGTCGCCACCTCGATCACCTGCAGCGACTCGCCCAGCGAGCGGCGGATGTCGGCCAGTTCGCCGGGATCGGTGTCGGCGGGAACCAGGAACACCTCCGCCCCGGCCTGGCGCACGGCCACCGCCTTCTGCCGCACTGCCCCCACCGCACCCACGCTGCCGTCCTGCGCGATGGTGCCCGTGGCGGCGACGAGCGCACCCCCCGTCAGCGAGCCTGGGCTCAGTTCGTCGAGCAGTGCCAGCGTGAAGGCGAGCCCCGCCGACGGGCCCCCGATCTGGTTCGTGTCGATGTCGATCTCGTAGGGCAACTCGACGCGCCGGGTGTCGGCCGGCCGGAAACCCAGGATGGCGCGGTCGGTCCCGTCATCGGGCGAGGTCAGCGTGATACGCAACTGCTCCTCGGTGGTGCTCTGGTACGGGGTGACGGTCACGGTCACCTCGTCACCCGGCAACCGGCCCTCGAGGGCAGTGGGCACATCGGCGAGGACCGGCGTCGTCACGCCGTCAATGGCGACGATCGTGTCCCCCACCTCGAGCAACCGGCAACCGCTGGTCGGCGCAGGGTCGGCCCCGCAGAGGACCTCCGCCACCACGGCCGGCCCCCCGATGAACTCCGCTGGCAGACCCAGCAGTCGGGCGGCCACGAACTCGGCCACCTGCTTCGAACCGAACATGGCCTGGAATCCGAGACGGCGTTGCTCGACGGGGGTCCGAGGACCGAACCGCTCCTCGTAGGTCAGTTCGTCGACATCGCCGTCCAGGGCACCGAACACCCAACTGAGCAACGTCATCTGCTGCCCGGTGGCCGTGACGAACAGCACGGTGCCGTCGGACTCGAACCGCTCGGCGCCCTCGACCTCGAGGCGTTCTGCGACGGGGAGCGCCGAACCCGGCGCCTGTTGCCACCGTTGCACCGGGACCACGGCGGCCACCAGCACCCCCAGCACGACGATCGCCGCCACCGTGTAGAGGGGAAGCGCCCACCACAGACGGCGCGACGCGTCGGGTTCGGGTAGAGGCGCCGGCAGAGGGAGCCCCGATGGAGGGAGCGGCGGCGGGAGCGGTACGCTGCGGTTCACCGTGTCCATTGCCGAAGTCTCCGTACGTGCTGGCGTGATCATCGCCCTGGCGCTCGTGGCACTGCTGCTGAGCGGGCGGCGCAAGCCTGCCAGACCCTGGCAGCGCGCACCACGCGGGGTGCAGGGCTCGCATCTGGCGATCGCCGTCGACCGGCGCGGTCGGCGGGTCCTGGTGCCGGTCGACCGGCGCCCCAACCGTCTCGAGATGCGACTGGGCGCCCCCCGCCTGGTGTCGACGGTGGCGGGTCTGGGCGTGATCGGCCTGTTGGTGGGCGCCATCGCCACGATCGCGCTGGCCGTCGGCGTGTCGTGGGCTGTGACCACCGTGACCGACCTGCTGCAGTGACCTCGTCGGCACGTTGGCAACCCGACACCCTGGATCGTCGGCGGGCGGTGATCGTGGCCGGGCACACCGGGGATGTCGACGTGGCGCGGCGCGGACTGCTCGACACCGAGGCCGTGGTCCGGGCCAGTGCTCTGGCCGCCCTGGAACGTGCGGGCACGCTGGACGACGCCACCCTGGTCGCCTTCTCGGGCGACCGTGACCCCGAAGTGCGACGGCGAGCCGCCGAGTTGGCCGCCCGACACCACGAGGTGGACCTGGCCGACCTCCTCGACGATGATGACGCGCTGGTGGTCGAGATGGCGGCGTGGTCCTGCGGGGAACACGAGGTGGTACCCGACCACGTGTTGTCCCGGCTGATCTCCCTGGCCGGTGGTCACGACGATGCGCTGGTCCGCGAGGCCGCCGTGGCCGCACTGGGTGCCATCGGCGACGAGCGGGGCCTGCCGGCCATTCTGGTCGGTTGCCAGGACAAGCCGGCCGTGCGTCGTCGGGCCGTGCTGGCCCTGGCGCCCTTCGACGGTCCCGAGGTGGACGAGGCCCTGCGACGGGCACTCGCCGATCGGGACTGGCAGGTGCGCCAAGCGGCCGAGGATCTCACCTCGCCCGACCGCTGAGTCGGGGAATGCCCGGCAGCCTCGTGCGGTTAGCGAAGATATGAGCATGACCACCATCGACATCGGCATCGACGAAGCAGATCGCACCCAGATCGCCGAGGGCTTGTCTCGCCTACTCGCCGACTCGTACACGCTGTACCTCAAGACCCACAAGTACCACTGGAACGTCACGGGGCCCATGTTCCAGACCCTGCATCTCATGTTCGAGACGCAGTACAACGAGTTGGCCCTGGCGGTGGATCTCATCGCGGAACGCATCAGGTCGTTGGGAGCCAAGGCGCCGGGCAGTTACCGTGAGTTCGCCGCCCTGTCGAGCATTCCCGAGGACGAGGACGAGCCCGATGCCCACGAGATGATCCGTCGCCTGGTGAAGGGCCAGGAGGCCGTGGCCCGCACGGCACGGTCGGTGTTCCCAGTGGCCGACCGGGCCCATGACGAGTCGACGGCCGATCTGCTCACCCAACGACTCCAGGTGCACGAGAAGACGGCGTGGATGCTGCGGAGTCTTCTCGAGTGACCTGACGCCGACGCACCAACCACAGCGCCACGGCCACGATCACCAGACCCACCAGCACGATGGCCAGTGGCGCGGCCAGTTCGCCCGGAACCAGCACCAGCACCGCCCTCGGCACCGACACGGCCAGTCCGAAGGCTCCCACCAGCGTGAGTGGAATAGACGTGGTGGCCACACCGATGCCCACGGCGATCGCCGCCACCACGACACCGGCCACCACACCGGGTGTCCGCCACTGTGTCGACACCACCTGGGGCCCGATGGCATACAGCACACCGGCCAACAGCCACACCGGAACCGGGGCTCGGAGGGCGTGGCGAGGGGCCGCCACCCATAGAAGGGCCACCGACGCCAACCACACCACCACACCGGTGACCACCCCCGCCTGTTCGGCGTGATAGCCGATGGCTGCGGGAAGGGTGGAGATCAACAACACACCACCCGTCACGGCACAGGCCACCACGTGGTGGCGGTCGTGGACGGGTTCCGGCCACACGGCCAGGCCGACGAGGGTGGTCGCCACGGTCACCGCGATCAACAGTCCGGCACTCTGCCACTGGCCACCGATCAGCAGACACGACACCAGCAGGACCGCACCGCCACACCACACGGCGACGGTCGACGGATGGGTGAGGTGGCGCAGTCCAGCGACCAGCGCGCCAGCACCCACCAACGCGGCGAACAACCCGGCATAGCCGGGGGCCTCCACATGCCCTCCGAGGGTTCCGGCCACGATGGCCACCCCCAGCAGTGTGACAGCCTGCTGTACGGGTCGACGTCGACCCCGCCAGACCGCGGCACTCACGGCGGTGCCCACGGCCGCGCCACCCAGCACCACGGCCTCGGGCGACCGGGCGTCGAGCACATCGTGAACGGTCACACCACCGGCCAGGGCCAGTGCCACCGCCGCCACCAGCCAGAGGGTGGCTCGCAGTCGCTGACGTGAGCGGAACCCGTCCTCGCCGTCGGGGATTCTCCACGCGGCGGCGCCGGCCACCAACCCGGTGACCGCTGTGAGGCCCACCCGACCACCGGAGCCCAGTGACTCCCAGGTGCGGGCCGCCACCAGGGTCACACCCACCAGCACCAGCGCGCCGCCGGCGTAGCCAAGTGCCTCAGCGGCCAGCGACGGGCGGGCTCGACCCGTCGGTGTCGAAGTGTCCATGGCCCAAGCCTGCCCTACTCGGGCCACATGAACCAGGGATCCTCGGCCCCTTCAGCCGACGGGTTGCATCTCGCGGTCGGGGCCGTCGTCGCGCAGTGCGCCCATGACGTCGTGATGCGTCGGCACCGCTGGCCCTTCCACGTTCAGGGTGGGCAGCAGGCGATCGAGCCAGCGGGGAATCCACCAGTTCCGCTCGCCCAGCAATTCCATGGTGGCGGGCACCAGCAACATGCGCACCAGGGTGGCGTCGAGCAGCACCGCCACGGCCAGGCCCACACCGAACAGTTTGACGACGCGGTCGTCCTCGAGCAGGAAGGCGCCGAACACCACGACCATGATGGCGGCCGCAGCCGAGATCACACGGGCCGTGGCGGCCAGGCCGTCGGCCACCGAGTTGGCGGCGTCACGGGTGCGGTCGAACTCCTCACGAACCCGCGACAGCAGGAACACCTCGTAGTCCATGGACAGGCCGAACACGATGGCGAACAGCATCATGGGCACGAAGGGCTCGATCGGCGCCGGTTCGACTCCGAACACACCAGACAGCCACCCCCACTGGAAGATGGCCACCACCACGCCGTAAGCCGCGGCGATGGAGGCCACGTTCATGAGTACCGCCTTCAGTGGCACCAGGATCGAGCGGAACACCATGGCCAGCAGCAGGAACGACACCCCCAGGACAGCGCCGAAGAACACCAGGATGCGACCTGCCAGATAGCCGGTGAAGTCGATGTTGGCCGGCACGGCGCCAGTGACGTACGCCGTCGCCGTGGTACCGGCCAGCGCGGCGGGAATCACGTCGTCACGCAACCGGGTGACGGTGGCCTCCGTGGCGGCGTCCTGAGGTGCCGAGGTGGGTACGACCTGCACGAGCACCGCCGCCGACTGGCCGGGAGCCTGAGGATCGCTGGGGAACGGCGCCGCCACCCGGGCCACGCCGGGGTCGGCGTCCAGGGCGGCGGGAAGTGCCTGCACGGCGGCCAGATCGTCGGGTCCGCCCAGTTCGACGACCACCAACAGCGGACCGTTGTAGCCAGGACCGAACCCCTCCGAGATCAGGTCGTAGGCACGCCGGGCCGAGGTGTCGGGCGACAGGTTGCCCTCGTCGGAGAAGCCGAGGTGCAGGCTGAACACCGGCAGCGTCATGACCACCAGGGCTCCGCCACCCAGTAGCAGGAAGGTCCAGGGGCGGGCCTGGATCAGACGGCTCCAGCGGTACGCGAGGGTGTCGCGCAGCAACTTCTCCTGACGGGCCGGGACCACCCGCCGCAACGGCTTCAGGGCGAGACTCGCCACCATGGTGACCGCCGCCATGATGGCGCCGAAGGCGGCCAGCCCGTTCAGTTCGAGCCCCAGACCCAGCAGTGCCAGGGCGACGAATCCGGCCGTGACGAGGCCGCGCCAGCGGGTCACCTCGAGACGAGCGTGGGCCACACCCAATGCGGCCGGCAGCAGCGTGATCGATGCCAGCAGGGTGACGGCCACCGTGGCGGCCGCAGCGATACCCATGCCGGCCACGAACTCGAGGCCGATGAGCAGCATGCCCAGCAGCGACACGACCACGGTGAGGCCTGCGAACACCACGGCCCGGCCGGCGGTGTCGAGTGCCCCCATGGTGGCATCGAGGGGTGTGGCGCCGTAGCGGGTCAGCTCCCGGTAGCGGGTCACGATGAACAGCGCGTAGTCGATGCCCACGCCGAGGCCGATCATGATGCCGATCAGTGGTGCGAACTCGGGAATGGACACGGCATTGGACAGCAGGGTCACCACGCCCAGTCCGCCGGTGCCCACACCGGCCAGTGCCACACCGACGGGGAGGCCCATGGCCAGCACCGAGCCGAAGGCGAAGATGAGGATCACGATGGCGAAGGCCAGGCCGATGAGTTCGGACTTGGGTGTCTGGAACTCGCCGAACACGGCACCGCCCAGTTCGAAGGTGACACCGGGCAACTGGGGCATGAGCGCCCGGATCTCCTCGCCCATTTCGGCCGTGCGGGTCTGGTCGGCCGCCACCTCGAGGTTCACCTGAGCGAACGCGACGGTGCCGTCGTCAGAGATCTGATTGGCACCGAAGAGGTCGAAGGGACTGACCACGGCGACGTCGTCCAGTTCGTCGACCGCTGCGAGCAGTTCCGCCACCGCCGTGCGCACCTCGGGGCGATCGACGCCGTCAGCACTGCTGAACACGATGGAACCACCAAAGGCGCTGCCCGCCCCCGGGAAGTGCTCCGTGACCACATCGAAGCCCTGACTGCTCTCGGACGTGGGGGTGGAGAACTCGCTGTCGAAGGCTGCGCCGATGGCGCCACCCAGAGCGTTCACGCCCACCAGTGCCACCAACCAGGCGACGATGACGATGCGGGCGTGTTCGAACGCCCAACGAGCCAATGACCGATACATGGGGGGTGAGATCCTCTCGGGGGGTCTAACGAGCGAAACGCCGCAGTGCCGTGCGGAAACCCAGGCGGCCCATCACCCGAGCGACGGGGGCGAGGAATCGGGGCAGACGCCGTACTTCCACCGACTCGACCCACTGCACCTGACTGCGGCGCCCACCGTGGGGCACGATGGTGAACGACGCTTCGCCCAAGAGGCGAGGCCCGGTCTTGGCGACCTTCACGAAGCGACGGGCGTCGTCACGTTCGACCACCGTCATGTTGTCTTCCAACTGGAGGGGGCCGATGCCGGTCCAGGCGGTGAAGCGGTCGGGGCTGTGGGTGGTGACCCTGGTGAAGGGCACCCACCGGGCGTGGTCGTCCCAGTCGCACATGCGCCGGTAGGCCTCGTCGGCGGGTAGGGGCACCATGGCATCCACGGTGAAATCGACTTGGGCCATGGGCTAGAGCGTAGGGGTGCAGACGCTCAGCCGCATGATCGTCCGAATGTGTCACCTGAC
>Ga0169931_10002357_pt1 | contig 30854 bp, 30 predicted proteins | sample Kivu_15m_20L_FD_129675 | JGI IMG/M metagenome (GOLD analysis project Ga0169931, IMG submission 129675) | Freshwater microbial communities from Lake Kivu, Western Province, Rwanda to study Microbial Dark Matter (Phase II) - Kivu_15m_20L... | ecosystem: Environmental > Aquatic > Freshwater > Lake...
TGATTCTCCTTCAGTTCTACAAGCTGAAGAAAGGATGGGAGCAGGGACCGGACTACGTTCCACGTTGAAGAGTCCACGAGAGGTTTCTCCTTCATGCTGCTGCCCAGTGTGATCCTTCCATGAACATCCAGAACCCCATCCTGCCCGGCTTCAATCCCGATCCCTCGATTGTCCGCGTCGGGGGTGACTACTACATCGCCACGTCCACCTTCGAGTGGTTCCCCGGCGTGCAGATCCACCATTCGCGCGATTTGGTGAACTGGCGGTTGCTGACGCGCCCGCTGCGGCGCGCCAGCCAGCTCAACATGCTCGGTGAAGCGGATTCCTGCGGCGTCTGGGCACCGTGCCTCACCCACGCCGATGGCTTGTTCTGGCTGATCTACACCGACGTGAAACGCTTCGGCCGTTCCTCGATGGCCGGCGCGAGCGGCGCTTCGTTGCGCGACTTCCACAACTACCTCGTCACCAGCCCGACCATCGACGGCGAATGGTCCGATCCGGTGTATCTCAACAGCAGCGGCTTCGACCCGTCGCTCTTCCACGACGACGATGGCCGGAAGTATCTCGTGAACATGCTGTGGGACCATCGGTCTGGGAAGAACCGGTTCGCGGGCATCGTCCTCCAGGAATACTCCGTCAAGGAGCGCCGCCTGCTCGGCCAACGGCAGCTCATCTTCAAGGGCACGCCGCTCGGACTGACCGAGGCCCCGCATCTCTACAGGCGCGACGGCTGGTATTACCTGCTCACCGCCGAGGGGGGCACGAACTGGAACCACGCCGTCACCATGGCGCGTTCGCGGAACCTCACCGGCCCCTACGAGCTCCATCCCGACACCTACATCATGTCCGCGCGCCATCGGCCCGATGCGCCGCTCCAGCGCGCCGGCCACGCCGACATGGTCGAGACGCAGAATGGTGAAACCTACCTGGCGTATCTGGTCGGCCGTCCGCTTCGGAACCGCGGCCGCTGCACGCTGGGACGCGAGACCGCCATCCAGAAGATGGTCTGGGGGACGGACGGCTGGCTCCGCACGTTGGACGGACAGGGAATTCCGACGCTGGAAACACCCGCCCCGGCGTTGCCCGAGCACAAATTCCCGGCCAAGCCCGTGCGGGAGAACTTTGATTCACCAGAGCTGCCCGTGGACTTCCAATGGCTGCGTTCGCCGCATCCGGATGAACTCTTCAGCCTGACCGCGCGTCCCGGCTTCCTGCGCCTTTACGGCCGCGAGACCATGGGCAGCCTGTTTCGCCATTCGCTCGTCGCGCGCCGCCAGCAGGCGCACTGCTTCAGCGCGTTCACGGTGGTCGAGTTTGAGCCCGAACACTTCCAGCAAATGGCCGGGCTCGTCTGCTACTACAACAGCACCAAGCTCCACTATCTCCACTTCACGCACGACGAGACGCTCGGCAAGCACCTGCGCGTGATGTCGTGCATCCCCGACGCGCTGATGGCCGACGCCTTCACGCCGCCCATCCCCATCCCATCCGGCCACCGCGTCCATCTGCGTGTGGAGGTGGACTACGAGCGCCTCCACTTCGCCTACCGGGTCGAGGGCGTGGACGCCGACTGGCGCTGGCTGCCGGAACAGTTCGACGCCAGCATCCTCTCGGACGAATGCTCCGCGCCCGGCCAGCCCAACTTCACCGGCGCCTTCGTGGGCATGGCTTGCGAGGACATGGCCGGCACCCTTCGCCCGGCCGACTTCGACTGGTTCGAATACCGCGAGCGGGAATACCGGCAGATCCCGTGGCAATGAAGGAGGGCTACCAGCAATGCCACCGGGGAGGCCGCGGGGCGGGGAAACCTGCCGGAAACTCCGGGCGTAACTGGATTCTTCGCGGCCGGTCTTCGCTTCGGGATTTTCCCCTCCATATGTCCTCGTTGTGCGTCCGTATCAGATCGTTCTCCACGACATGAAACTTCCTGTTCTGTCCGTTGCCCGCGGGTTCGGCCGCGTGGCCGTCGCATTGTGCCTCCTGGAGGCATTGCCGCCTGCCCTGCGCGCCCAGTCTGATCCGCGCCCGGATGACAACCGCTTCACGCCCGTCCAGCTCACCGCGCCCGGCACGCTTGATGAGCCGATGGTCTTCGAGGTGCTGCGCGACGGCCGGGCGTTCATCGCCGAGCGCCGGGGCGCGATCAAGATGTTCGATCCGGCCATCGGCGGCGTGAAGGTCGTGGGCGCGCTGGCGGTCAACAACCGCACCCGGCAGGGCAACGGCGAACAGGGGCTGGTGGGCCTGACGCTGCACCCGAAGTTCGCGGAGAACGGCTGGATGTATCTCTACTACCACCACCCCACGGAGGAGAAGGCCGTGCTCTCGCGCTGGGTGGTGAAGAACGACGTGCTGGTTGCGAATTCCGAGAAGGTCGTCCTCGAATGGCCCGCACAACGCGAGACGTGCTGTCACTCCGGCGGCGGGATGACATGGGACGCCGAAGGCAACCTCTTCCTCACGGTCGGCAACAACCGCGGCAACAACCTCTCCGCCCACACCGACGAGCGGCCGGGCCGCGCGCCGTGGGACGACCAAGGCGGGGCGGCCAACACGGCCTCCCTCGAAGGGAAGATTCTCCGTATCCATCCAGAGGACGACGGTTCCTACACGATTCCGAAGGGCAACCTCTTCCCCGAAGGCACGACCAAAACGCGCCCGGAAATCTATACCATGGGCCACCGCAACGCCTGGCGTGTCTCGCGCGACAGCCAGACGGGTTACCTCTACTGGGGTGAAGTCGGTCCCGACGCGCGCCAAAACACGGAGCGCGGCCCGGTGGGCTATGATGAGTTCAACCAGGCCCGTGGCCCCGGCTTCTTCGGCTGGCCGTATTTCGTCGGGACAGCGGCGTTCCCTCACTGGAATTACGCCGAGAACAAGCCCGGGCCGACCAACGATCCCGCCCGGCCGGTCAACCGGTCTCCCAATAACACCGGCCTCACGGAGCTGCCACCGCTTGCCCCGTCGTTCATCTGGTATCCCTACGGCGTGTCGGAGCAGTTTCCCGAGCTGGGCAGCGGCGGGCGTTCGGCCACGGGCGGCCCCATCTTTCACCGGGCGGACTTCAAGGACGCGAAAAGGCTCTGGCCCGCCTACTTTGAGGGCAAATGGATCATCACCGACCTGTCGCGCCGCTGGATCATGCTCGTGACCATGCACCCGAACGGCGACTTCAAGTCGTTGGAACGGTTCCTGCCCGACTACCGGCCGGTCGAGCCGATTGACATGAAATTCGGACCCGATGGCGACCTCTACGTCCTCGAATACGGCGGGCGGTGGTTCCAGGCGAGCCCCGAGGCGAAGCTCACGCGCATTGAATTCGAGGGCGGCAACCGCAAGCCCATCGCCTTGGCGTCGGTCAGCCGCGAGGGTGGCGTGCCGCCCTTCGAGGTCACGTTGTCATCCGCCGGCACGAAGGACTACGACGGGGATGCGCTGAAGTATCGCTGGGAGGTTTTCGGACCTTCCGGGACGCCGCGCGTGTTCGAGGAAGCCAGCCCGGTCGTGAAGTTCGAGGAAACCGGCGCGCACGTCGCGCGGCTGACCGTGACCGATACCTCCGGCGCGGCGGACAGCCGGTCGCTTCCCGTGATTTCCGGAAACGAGCCACCCGTTGTCACCCTGAAGCTGCAGGGCAACGAGACCTTCTACTTCGCCGACCAGCCGTTCGGGTATGCCGTCGAAGTGCAGGATCGCGAGGATGGCACGCTCTCTGGCGGCCGGGTGCCGGCCGACAAGGTCGCCCTGAGCATTGACTACGTGCCCGCAGGTTTTGACCCGGCCACGCTGAAGTCGCTGCCCCGCGGCGAGGCGGCCGCCGCCCGGTTCCCCGTGGCGCAGACGTTGATCGCAAAGGGCAACTGCAAGGCCTGTCACCTGGTCGAAGGCAAACTGGTCGGACCGAGCTTCACCGACATCGCGAAGAAATACGCCGGCCACGCCCCGGCACTTGCGGAACTCACCCGGAAAGTCGTGACGGGCGGGGCCGGCGTATGGGGCCAGCTCGGCATGCCGCCCAACCCGTTTGTCAACGAAACGGAGGCCGCTACGATCCTCAAATACGTGCTCAGCCTGGCCGATCCCGCCGGTCCCCGGCTGCCGCTGGCCGGCGAATTCACACCAAAACTTCCGCCGCGGGATCCCGGCACCGGAGCCATCCTCGTCCGGGCCGTCTATACCGACCAGGGCGATGAACTCGCGCCACCGCTCACCGGCGAAAGCCTGCGCCTGCTCCGTAGCCCCGTGCTGCCGGTCACCGAGGCCGTGGTGCGGGAAGGGGTGGAACCCGCCGAACGCGGCGGCGGCCAGGTTCATTCCGGCAGCGTGCTCGGGTTCCGTCAGGTGGATCTTACCGGCGTGCGGCAGTTGGAGCTGCTGGCGACTGCGTTCTCGAACCAGCAGCAGCCGGGCGGCGCAATCGAAGTCCGACTGGATTCCGCCACCGGCCCACTGCTCGGGACGGCCAAGGTCGAGTCGCGACCTTTCACCTTTGGGGGAGGCGGCGGTGGCGGGCGCCGGGGTGGCGGTCCGCCGGGCGTGCCCTTGGCCGTGCCGGACACCCGCGGTCGGCACGACCTGTTCCTCGTGTTCCGCAACGAAACCGCCGCCAACGCCCCAGTGCTGCTGACCTTCAGCAGCGTGAAACTCAGCGCCACCCCACCGCCACCGCCCACCGCCCCGGGACCATGATCGCCGGGAACAGATTCCTCGTTTACGCACTCCCCCGGAATTCGTTGGCTCCAACCTTACCCTTGCCCTCCCTCCTGCATCTATTGTGACCATGCACTTGTTGCCCATGAGCATTCTCCGTTCCTTTGCACGTTTCGTCCCGGGTCTCGCCGTTGCGCTGACGCCAGCGGTGGTCCTGGCCGCCGGCCTCCAGAAGTCAGTGCTCGTCACCGACTGTGAAAACCCGATGCAGGTCGAGGTGCTCGCCGATGGCCGCCTGCTTTATGCCGAGCGCATGGGCAAGGTGAAGCTGTGGAGTCCGGACACAAAGTCCTCGGTCGTGGTGTGGCAACGGGACGTCGAAGCCCGTCCCAACAGCTCCACTCCGCCGACGGGCGGGGCGTGGGAAGCCGGACTGCTCGGGCTGACGGTGGACCCGGCTTTCGAACGCAACCGCTGGGTCTATCTCTATTACTCGCCCAAGGGCGGGCGTGATTTCCGCGTGTCCCGGCTAACGTTCGGGGGCTCGCCGGCGGCGTTGACCGACGAGAAGACCCTGCTGACCGTGCCAGTGGATCTCGAGGTGTGCTGCCACTACGCCGGCGGTCTGGGCTTCGACGGTCAGGGCAATCTCCTGATCGCTACCGGCGACAACACCATCGGCTTCGAGAGCGACGCCTTTGCCCCTACCGATTTCCGGGAGGGACGGAAGTTTTTCGACTCTGCGCGGTCAGCCGGCAACGCCAACGACCTCCGCGGGAAAATCCTGCGTCTCCATCCGGAGCCGGACGGCACCGCTACGATTCCGGCCGGAAATCTTTTCCCGCCCGGCACGGCGAATACGCGACCGGAAATCTACGTGATGGGCTGCCGCAACCCGTGGCGCTTCTCGGTAGATGCGAAGACCGGGATGCTCTACTTCGGCGACGTGGGCCCGGACGCCCAAGTGGCCAAGGAGTCGCGCGGCCCGGCCGGCTTCGACGAGTTCAACCGGACCGAGACCGCCGGCAACTTTGGCTGGCCATTCCTGAGCGCCGACAACCGGCCTTACCGGCATTACGACTTCGCGACCAAAGAATCCGGACCGGCGCAGGATCCGGCCAAGCCGGTCAACCTGTCCCCGAACAACACCGGCCCGAAGGAGCTGCCGCCCGCGCAGCCGGCCTGGATGTTCTACTCGGCGGGGCAGTCCTCGCGGTTTCCGGCATTTGGCAGCGGCGGCCGTTCGGCCGCGGCGGGACCCGTCTATCACTTCGATGCGGCGCTCAAGTCGCCGGTCAAACTCCCCGCGGAATACGACAATTGCCTGTTCCTCTACGAATGGATGCGGAACTGGATCGTGACGGTGAAGCTCGACGCCCAGGGCGAGCGGGTGGAGATGCAGCGGTTCGCACCCGAACAGACCTTCAAGCGCCCCACGGACCTGAAGCTCGGCCCCGACGGTGCGCTCTACGTGATCGAGTTCGGCTCGGGTTGGGAGAACAACAAGGATGCCCGCATTGTGCGCGTGGAGGCGGCGCCGTAAATTGGGGCTACGGAACCGGCGATCATTTGGTCGTCAAGACGGCGCCTTCGCCCATGGCGCGTTCCAAGCGGGCGCGGGCGACCGCAAAGTCGCGCAAGGCTTGCGATTGGGTGGTGCGCGCCTCGGTGAGCGCGGTCTGGGCGGAGAGCACGTCGAGTTGGGTGCCGCTGCCGGCATCGGTCCGCGCGCGAGCAAGGCGCAGGGCTTCCTCCGCCTGCTCGGTCACCTTCTGCTGTGACTCGAGAACTTCGCGGGCCTCCTGAAACGTCGAATGGGCTGTGCGCACCTCCAGTTCGATCCGGCGCCCGACGTCATCCACTTCGAGCCGGGCCTTTTCCCGGCGGGCCTTCGCGGTGTTAACCTTTCCCTGGGTCAGACCGAAGTCCCAGATGCTCCAGTTCAGCTGCCCGCCCACAACCCAACCGTCCACGAAATCGGCAGCATTGCCGGTGAAAGTCTTGTTCTGCCACCGCCAGCCGGCGCTGGCCGCGAGTTGCGGATAATAATCGGCACGCGCCTGTTTGATGTCCTCGTCGCGGATCTTTTCCTGGGTTCGCAGGGCGGCGAGTTCCGGGCGCTTCGACAGCGCGCGCATCAGGGCATCGGGCAATTCCACGGCGAACGGCTCGGCGGCGAGCTTGTCGCCGAGGCTGAGCGGGATGTCGTCGGTGGAATGGGTGGGAATGTTCCAGCCCAGCAGCATGGCGAGCCGGTTCTTGGCGATGCGATGGGCGTTACGCGCCTTGATCAGCCGGGGTTTGGCATTGGCCAGCTCCACTTCGGCCCGCAGCACGTTGAAGCGAGGGGCGGTGCCAGCCTCGAAGCGGCGTTTCTGGTCCTCGAGTTCGCGGCCCAGCAGTTCAACGGAAGCCTCCTGCGTGCGGATGAGTTCGGCGGCCAGCAGCGCGTCATCATAGGCGACGCGAACGTCCACCAGAGTGTCGGCGACGAGGGCCTGATAGCTGGCGAGGGCGGCTTCCTTGGTCAACTTGGCGGCCCGAAGTGAGGAGGTGATTTTGCCGGCGGTGAACAGCGGTTGGCTGACCTCGATGTTGGCGCCCCATTGGGTGTCCGCCTGGAACTGCACGGCGGCCGGGCCGAGATTGGCGGTTTCGATGCCGCCGGTGTCGAGCTGCCGGGCAGTTCCGCCGGCGGCGATCTTCGGTCGGGCGGCCGCGCGGAGCTGCAGGGCGATGCCATATGCCTCCTCGATGTCCTGCTTGCCCTTGAGGAGCGTCGGACTCTGGCGCAGCGCGGTGGCGACCGCGTCGTCCAATGTGATCGGGCCGGTGGGGAAGGGGCCGATCTCGGCGTGGGTTGCGGCGGCGGTCAGGGCGGCGGCAATCAGGAGGGACAGTTTCATGGCGAGGGGAAAAGGGTTCAACGGACGTGGGCGACGGAGTTGGTGGTGCCGGCGGCGGCAGCGGGACGTTCAATGAAAACATCCACCTGCTGGCCGACATAAACGCGGAAGGCGGGGCGGTCGAACTCGTAGATGATCTGCAGCACCCGGGTGTCCACGCGTTCCAGGCTGTCGCCGGTCAGGCTCCGCTTGGGGATAACAAACGGCTCGACGCGGACGAAGCGGAGGTCCATGGCGAGGTCGGCGTGGCCCTTGAGCGAACCCTTGGCCGGCCGGTTCGGTTCGACCATCACGGCGTTCTGTTCGTCCACCTCGGCCCTGATTTGGAGTGTCTCGACGTCGCCGAGGAGCATCAGCGGTTCGTTCAACACGGCGGCCGGGGCGAATTCCCCTTCGCGGACGTTGACCTGCAGCAGTTCGCCGTCCCGCGGCGCATTCACCGTGAGCACCGCCAGTTCCGTGCGGGCCTGCTGGAGCTGCCGCTCGGCCGCGGTGATCTGTGCGTGGGTAGTTTCGAGTCGGGCGCGGATGGCTTCCACCGCGAACCAGCGCCGCTTGAGTTCGTCGTCGGTGGCCACCTTCTCCCGCTCAAGCTTCTTGAAGCGCTCCAACTGGTCGGTCCAGTCCGCCAGTTCGACTTGCTGTGCGGCGAGCGAAGCGCGGGCGGAATCCACTTGGGCCGACAGCGAAGCCACGCGGGCCTGCGCTTCCCGGTCGTCGAGCTGGAACAGCGGCGCGCCGGCCTTCACGCGGTCACCGACTTGGACGAAGACGCGTGTTACCAGTCCGCCCTTGGGCGCCGCGAGCTTCACGTTTTCCCGGCGCGCCTCGACGATGCCGGTGGCGGCGACCGTGCTGTCGTAAGGAGACTTAGCCGGCGGAGCGACCGGTCCCGGATCGGCCGGCTTCGCCTGCATGCGACGGACGAGGGACATGGCGAGAACTACGCCGGCGACGGCGAGGTAAAAGCTGACTTTACGAAACAGCATGGGGTGGCGGAGTTGAAATTATGAAAATGGTCAGCGATGGGCGGTGATGAAGTCGCGGAGGGCGCCGTTGGCGTAAACCTGCCTCACCTGGCCGTCTTCCATTTCGGTGATGCGGTCGGCGTAGCCGTAGGTGCGATTGTCGTGGGTGACGATGAGCACACAGCGGCCCGGGGTGCGGGCCGCCCCGGCGAGCAGTTCCATGATGTGGTGGCCGGTGGTGGAATCGAGCGCGCTGGTCGGTTCGTCGCAGATGATGAGCCGAGGTTCGTGAACCAGCGCGCGCGCGATGGCGACCCGTTGCTGCTGGCCGCCGGAAAGGTCGCCGGGCCGCTTGGCCAGCTTGTCCGCGAGTCCGACCTCCTTGAGCATGGCCGCGGCCTTTTCCTCGGCGGCGGTGCGGTTCATTCCTCCGAGGAGCAACGGCACGCTGACGTTCTCCACGGTCGTCAGCGTGGGGATCAGGTTGAACTGCTGGAAGATGAACCCGATGTTCTGTCGACGGAACGTGGTGATGTCGGCTGCCTTCAGGCCGTTCAGCGTGACTCCGAACACTTCAATCTGGCCGGAATCCCACTCCAGTGTTCCGGCCACTACTGACAGCAGCGTGGTCTTGCCGCAGCCGCTGGGGCCGACGACCAGGTGGAGCTCGCCTTCGCGAGTGGTGAAGGACGTGCTCTTCAGCGCCACGGTGCGGCTGTCGCCCTTGCCGTAGGTCTTGGTGACTCCGATGGCGCGGACCGCGGCGGCGTCGGCGGCGTGAGTATGGGTGAAATCGTGGGTCACAGGTCAGGCGCGGAAAACGATGGCTGCCTCCAGTTTGGCCACGCGGCGGATGCCGAGGAGTGCGGCAAAGATGCAGATGAACACGATGGCCACGGCGGAGATGATCATGGTGCGCGCGTCCAACAGGAAAGGCGGCTGCCCGGCCGGCATCACGGCGTAGCCGAACACGGCCGCCAATCCCACGCCGATCCCGTAGCCGATCAAGCCGACGGTGAACGCTTGGAGCAGCAGCATTCGGGCGAGCAGGGAATTGCTGGCGCCCATGGCCTTCAGGGCGCCGAGGTGGCGGAGGTTCTCGAGCACGAAGGAATAGAAGGTCTGGCCGGAGACCGCGATCCCGACGACGAAGCCGAGGATGATCGTGGTCATGAACGACGCCGGGATGCCGGTGTTGCGCCAGATGAAGTCGATGGTTGCCTTGCTGAACTCCGGCACCGTGAACGCCTTGAGCCCGGTTTCCCGTTCGATGGTGCGCGCCACCTGTTCCGCGGTGAGTCCGGGTTTGGGCTCGGCCAGGATCATTGAGAGCATCTTGCGCTGCCGCGGGGCGAACTGGAGTGCCTGGTCGTAGCTGGTGAACACGTAGGGATATCCGAAGAAATGGCGCTCGGTCTTGCAGATGCCCACGACGCGCGCTTCGCGGTCGTTGATCTCGAAGGTGTCACCCAGGTCCAGGGGCTTGGAGCGGCCGATGCTCAGGCGCTCGATGGCCAGTTGGTCAATCACCACTGTGTTCGGCAGGCGCAGGTGTTCCAAGTCGCCCGCGACCATCACCGGCGGCCGGCCCACCAGCGTCGCCGCATGCAGGCCGATCAACTGGATTGGCTTATCCGATCCGTCCGCGGCCCGGGCCTTGAGGATGCTCTGGAAGAATGGCACCGCGTAATCCACGCCTGCGACCGAGCGGACCCGGTTGACGTCGGTGTCCCGCATGGCCTTGGTTTCGTTGACCTGTTCCACGTTCTTCTCCACCACCCAGATTGACGCGCGGGAATTGCGCATGTGCGACGTGGTCCACGACAGGATGCCTTGGAAGACCGAGTTCTGCTGGGTCATCAGCAACGCCGCAAAGGTGAGGCCGCCGACCAGCATCACATACTTGGCGCGGTCGCCCATGAGCATCTTGAGTGCGAGGTGATACATGTCAGGCAGGGGCAGGGGAGGAGCCTTTGCGGCCAAGGCGGGCGGAGCGACTGCCGGCCGGCGCTGCGGGGAAATGCTTCAGCGCCGCCAGGCTGAACCGGGTGATGTGTTCGGCGAGTTCGTCGAGGCGGGAAGCATCCGCCGGCAGATCGGGAAACAGCCGGCGGATGACCGGTTGGCAGTGGCAGTAGAAAAGGATCTGCCCGACGACGCTCATGCCGCAGAGCCGAATGGTGCTAGCCGGCAGGTCCGGTCCCAGCATCGCCCTCATGATCGCCATGAGGCGCTCCGCGTCGGGTCGGATGGCTTCCTTGACCAACCGGTCGAGTGCATCCGTCGGATCCACCATTTCGCGGGTCATGATGCGACCGTGGCGGGCATGCACGTCGGGTGACAGGACACGTTGGAGGAAGGTGCGGATGAAGGCTGCCAACTGCTGTTCCGCGGAGAGCGATTCCACGTCGGCCGGACGCGCGGGAAATCGTTCCCGGACCACCCGGCTCTGGTCGGACAGCACTTCCGAATAAAGGGCGGCCTTGTCGCCGAAGTGGTAGTTGATCGCGGCGACATTGGCCCCGGCCCGCCGGCAGATGTCGCGAATGGTGGCGCTCCGGAAGCCGCATTCGGCGAACACATCCGCGGCCGCCGAAAGCAGCGTCTGCCGCGTGGCGGCGTGGGCTTCGGGCGGAGTGTCAACGGGGCGGCGGGCAGCCATGTTCAAGCGCGAGTTTAAAACAGGTGTTTGAAATGTCAAAGGGCGGACGCTTGGGACCTGCATTCGGACGCATCTGGGCACTGTCATCGGCGGCCAACAAGCTGGTCGGAAGCCAGGCAGTCTGGTCTGTCCGGCCGGCGCCAACCGCTACCCGCTGGCTCGGTCCCGTGCGTGGCTCCGACTGGCCACCCTAACTGTTCGCCGCGGCAGCGGCCTTGATTGCTTCGGGCTGGCGCCGAGACGCTTCCCATGCGGCCCGGTCACCCAAACGTCCGGACGGATCAGTCGATATCCCCGGTGATCACGAGCTGGTAAAAGCGTTGCGGTGGGGTGACCGGTTCGGTGAATTCCGCCTCGAAGCCGACCAGTTTCACCGCGTGGTTGGTCAGCACGGAAAAGGTCGTCGCCCCGGGCCGGTCAAAGGCTCGCAGTTCGTAGAGATGGCCGGCGGCCAGCTGATAACGGAGGGAGAGGCTGCCCCCGGCCAAGGTGGGCACCGGGAGTCTGGGCTCAAATGCCGGCGGCACGCTGAACTCGACCGTGAGCTGCGGACGCTGACCCACGCTGGTGCCTTCCCGGCTGACGATACGCTTGGCCGCTCCGGCCGGGGATTCATCGGTGCTGCGCAGCAGCCAGCCTTCGTTCGCGGTCGGATTGTCCCTCCATGCCTGAACATCGGCCACCAGTCCCGGGGTGCTGGCAAAGGTGTAACTGGCCGGCTCATTCCACTCGAGGGTGCCGCTGGGGGCAGTCACAAAGTCGGCCCCGGCAAGTCCGCCGGGAGTTCCCCAATTGGCCGAGCCCAGCTTGCGGGCGTTCCAATTGGCCTCGCCCGCCGTCGCAGCTGCACCGTGATTGCCCGCCGATTTCGCGCCCTCGCCCCAGTCCACCAGCATGCGGTGCAAACCCACCGTGTCCCCGGATCCACCGATGGCCTCCTTGGTCATCTGGAGCTTCAGCCGGACCGAGGTCACCACGGCCCCGGCGGGAAGCGCGGAGGCCACATCGAACTTGAGGAGGGCACGGGCGAAATGCGACGGCTTGTTGATGGGACCGACAGGCAAGGTGGTGAGTCGGCCGTAGTTGTTGTCCGGATTGAGCGACAGCATTGCGGTGTCCGCACTGGGAATGAGCGTGACCGATTCCGCCTGAAGGGTCGCGGAGACGAGAAAGGCGAGGAGGATCGTGGGTTTCACGGGCCGAACGTGTTGAGGCCGCCTTTGCGCGTCAAACGCGGAGTTCAGGAATGCGGGGCCGGGCCCGCACTTGCATCCGAAACCGGAGCGCAGACGGGTTTGGCCGTGGCCGGCCGCCCGCAGCCGGGCGGTTCGGAGAGGCTGGTGTGGAGACTCGCAACGGATTGGCGTCTTGGATTCGCGTCGGGGGCCGGCACATTTGGGACGGAACAGGCCGACCATGTGGATGCCTGCGTTCGATTGTCCGGATTTTCGGGCTTGACCCCAATTATGACTGATGTTTCTGTCCTGACAGAAATAACGGGCGACGCATGAATGATCTCTCACCAGTGGAACAGCGGTTCATCCTTCATTGGGGCGAGATGGGCACCCGGTGGGGCATCAATCGCACAGTAGCCCAGGTGCATGCCCTGCTGTTCCTGTCGCCCAAGCCGCTCAACGCCGAGCAAATCCAAGCGACGTTGGGCGTGGCGCGGTCGAACATCAGCAATAGTCTGAAGGAGCTTCAGGGTTGGGGAATCGTTCGTTTGGTCCATCTCCCCGGGGATCGTCGGGATCATTTTGAATCGCTCAAGGACGTCTGGGACATGTTCCGGGTGGTTTTGGACGAACGGAAGAAGCGGGAGCTGGATCCCACCCTCGCGATGCTCCGGACTTCGATTGAAGAGGCGGCGAAGGACGAGGCGACCAGCGAATACACGGAGCAACGCCTTCGCGACATGCATGAGTTCTTCCAGACCACGACGGGTTGGTATGGGCACCTGCGTCATTGGCCCACGGAGGCGATCACGAAGCTCGCGAAGCTGGGCGACAAAGCCCTCAAGGTTCTTGGAATCGGCGGTTAAAAAATTTTTGAGGAGACATTCTGTGAAGACAGAAACAACTGACATGACTGGTCTAGCGGCGGGTGGCGGAATGCCCAATCCCAATCACGCCGGCGGCTTGTGCCGGGCCCGGACTGGAGGCGAGGTCTATTTCGATGCGACGTGTCCACTGTGCGTCAGCATACTGGTCCAGTTTTGGGACCGGTTTCGACGGGCCGGTTTCACCTTTGTCCCGCTGGACACTCCCGGTGCCGCGGAAGCCCTGGGAGTGACCGGAATCGAACTCAACCGGACGATGCACCTGCGGCTCGCCAGCGGTGTCCTGCTCAAGGGCGTCGAGGCGTGGCGTGGACTCTTCCGCGCAGTGCCGTGGCTGCGACCGCTCGCGGGATTGCTGGGCTGGCCCGGCATCAATGGCCTAGCCCGAGCCGGCTACCGCTGGCTGGCCGCCAACCGCCATTGCATGAGCGGAGTCTGCGGATTGCCGAAAGGGATGGCGGTCCATCAACCGCATCGGGCCACCACCTTTTTGGAACTTCCGTGAACGCTCCCGTCCCATGGCTGGAAATGTGGCTGATCTGCTTCGCGCTGTTCGGCGCCGGCAAGCTGGCCGCCTTGGTGCGGTTGGGAGGCTTGCCTTGGCTGGAGAATGTGAAGTTCATGACACTGTGGGTGGGAATGGATGCCGGCGCGTTTACCGGTCTTCCAACTTTTCAATTCAAACCGCCTCGTCCTACCGAGTGGTTGTGGACCATTGGGAAGATTGTCTTCGGCGTTGCGCTCACTTGGGGACTCGCCCGCCATGCGTTGCGCCTCCATCCGCTGCTCGCGGGCTGGGTGGGCATGACCGGACTGATCTTTTGCCTGCACTTTGGAGCATTTCATCTGCTGGCCTTGGGGTGGCGGCGAATGGGAGTGCCGGTGGAGCCGCTGATGAACCACCCGCACCTCGCAGTGACACTCGCGGAGTTTTGGGGCCAGCGCTGGAATCGGGCCTACCATCGGTTGACCCAAGAATTGGTTTTTGCCCGCCTCAGCCGGCAGCATGGGCCCCGGATCGCCCTATGGGCAGGCTTCCTCGCGTCGGGACTGATCCACGAACTGGTGATCACCGTTCCTGCCCGGGGTGGCTTCGGGCTGCCGACTCTCTACTTCCTCCTCCAAGCTGCCGGAATAGCCTTGCAGCGGTCGCCGGTGCTTCGGCGCGCGGGGTTGCATCGGGGCGCGCTCGGATGGTGCTGGACGATGCTCTGCGTGGTGCCGCCGGCCTTCATCCTGTTTCCACCCGTATTCGTTGAACGTGTGATGCTCCCGTTCCTGCGGGCGCTCGGAGCCGTTTGAAAAACATGAAACTGGACCTCCTCCTCACAATCGCCGGCCTCCTGCAGCTCTCGTTGCTGGGGGCCGGGGCCGCCATGCAGCACGTCACCGGGATGCGAACCGAGACGGCGCGCCTCAACCCCTTTCACCGTCAACTGTTCTGGGTTTATCTGGTTTTCATCGGGTTCACGTTGGCCGGTTTTGGCGTGGTCACCCTGCTCAACGCCCAGGCGCTGGCGGCCGGCACCCCGCTGGCCCGAAGCCTGTGCGGATTCATCGCCCTGTTCTGGCTGCTGCGCCTGTTGGTTCAGCTGTTCGTGCTCGATGTGACGCCCTACCTGACTGACATCTGGCGCCGGATCGGCTATCGGGCACTTACCGTGGTGTTCATCTATCTGCCGCTGGTTTACGGCTGGGCTGCGTGGGGAAGGGGGCCGCGATGAACCTGCGTCTGCCGGTGATCCGGGGCGTCATCACCCGCCGCCTGCTGGTCAATTTCAGGATTCGCCCGGAAGCGTTGCGGGAATTTCTCCCAATGCCCTTCCGGCCTCAACTCGTGCGGGGTTGGGCGCTCGGCGGAATCTGCCTGATACGGTTGGATGCGGTTCGTCCGAAGGGCTTGCCCAGTTGGCTGGGCTTGGGTTCGGAAAATGCGGCCCATCGCCTTGCGGTCGAGTGGGACGAAGCGGGCACCACACGCAACGGCGTTTACATTCCCCGGCTCGACACCGGGTCGGCAATGAACCAGCTTCTCGGCGGCCGGGTGTTCCCTGGCGAACATCACCGGGCGGACTTCACTGCGACTGACGACGGCGAAGCGCTCCGCCTTGAGGTGCGTGGACGCGACAATGGACTCCACATCGCGGTTGCCGGCCGCAATGGCCCCGAAATCCCCCCGGGTTCCGTCTTCCGCTCGCTGGCCGAAGCGTCGGAGTTCTTTCGCAACGGGCCTTTGGGCTGGTCGGCGTCTGGAAACGGCTGCTGTGAAGGGCTCGAATTGCACTGCGCTGCCTGGCGAATGGAGCCGTTCGTGGTCCAGACGGTCACGAGCAGTTTCTTTGACGACACGGCCCGGTTTCCCGAGGGGACGGCAATTTTCGACAGCGCGTTCGTCATGCGTGGTATTGAACACGAGTGGCGGGCTCACGGAACCCGCCGGATGGAGACATGGACATGAAACCCAAGGTGATTCTTGCCGGTGGAGGTGGCTGCCTGGGGCGCCTGCTTCAAGGGCATTTCCGGGCGAACGGTTGCGAAGTTGTGGTGCTCTCGCGAAATCCCGGTGAAGGGGAGGTGGGATGGGATGGAGAGACCCTTGGCGTCTGGACCGCCGAGTTGGAAGGCGCGTTCGCCGTGGTCAATCTCGCCGGCCGCTCGGTGGACTGCCGCTACACAGAGAGAAACCGGCGTCTGATCATGGATTCGCGGATCAAGTCCACCCGCGTGTTGGGCGAGGCCATCGCCCGCTGCAACCGCCCGCCGAAGGTCTGGCTGAATTCGAGCACGGCCACGATCTATCGGCACAATTACGGACCCGCCTGGGACGAGTCCGGAGAAATCGGCGCCTGCGCCGAGGCCAAGGATGGGTTCTCGGTTGAAGTGGCGACCGCGTGGGAACGTGAATTCGACCGGGCACCGTTGCCATGCACACGAAAGGTGGCGTTGCGGGCGGCGATGGTGCTGAGCCGTGAAGGCGGCGTGTTTCCAGTGTTGCGCCGCCTCGCACGCCGGGGTTTGGGCGGACGCATGGGCGACGGCCGGCAGTTCATGTCGTGGATCCACGGGGAGGATTTCGTCCGCGCCGTCGATTGGCTGATCCGGAACGAGGGATTTGCGGGCGTTGTGAATCTCGCCGCCCCCGAGCCGGTGCCGAATGCTGAACTCATGGCGCAGCTGCGCCGTGCGGTGGGAACGCCCTTCGGTCTGCCGGCCACTCGCTGGATGTTGGAAGCCGGAGCCTTCGTCCTCCGCACGGAGACCGAACTGATCATCAAAAGCCGGCGGGTCATCTCGAACCGGCTGCCGGCCGGCGGCTTTGAATTCCGATATCCGCGTCTGAGCGCCGCCCTTGCGGAACTGACGGATTCAACGCGCTAGAGCTTCGTTTCCCAATTCAACGTCATAGTCTCAACCATCATGAATACCAGTCTCCTGATCTATCTCGCCTACCTGTTCGTCAGCGTCGTCATGACCATGTGGGTCGCGCGGACTCTCCACAAGAACGGCCGGCTCTTTCTGGTGGATGCGTTCTCGGGAAATGAGGCGATGGCCGATTCGGTGAATCACCTGCTCCTGGTGGGATTTTACCTGATCAACCTCGGGTTCATCCTGCTGTTCCTGCGCGTCGGGATCAAACCGGCGGATATGGTTGAAGGGGTGGAATACATAGCGACCAAACTTGGCATCGTGGTTCTGGTGCTCGGCGCGATGCACTTCTTCAACATGTTCAATTTCTCGAAGATGCGGAAAAAAGGCCTCGCCCATCGCGTGCCGCCGCCGTTACCCGCTGTCTGAGTGAGTTCGCCCCAACTGCTCCATGCCCATGAAAAAGGACCTTCCCTCCGGTCGCCCGGACCATCCCTGAAACGCGCGTTGCCCATACAACGCTTTATCAGTCTGCCAGGCAACGCCTGCTGGCCGGCGAGCCGGGCCCGCTGTTTCTCGCCGATTGGGATCGCGCCGCATTTCTGCACTACGCCGTTCCGGCCGAGATGCTGCAGCCCCACACCCCGTTTCCGGTTGAGTGTTGGGAGGGGCATGCGGTGGTGACATTGGTTGCCTTCACGATGCGGCGAATGCGCTGGGCCGCCTGCGAGCGGTTGAGCGAATGGATGCTGTGGCCGTTCCGGGAACAGCGTTTCCTGAACCTGAGGACCTACGTCCGGGTGAATGGCGAACCCGGGATCACGTTCCTCGCCGAATGGATTTCGAGCGCGACGCAGGCCCTGCTGGGACCGGCGGTTTACGGTTTGCCCTATCGCTGGGGCGCGCACGACCTCGATAACGGCGGTGGCGGGCGCTGGTCGGGTCGCATCAGGGAACGGGGCCAACCCGGGGCTTTCTGTTATCGAGTCGCTCCGGACTGTTCGGGTGAGGAAGAGCCGGCCCAGATCGGCGGTTTCGCCGAGTTCGCCTTGGAACGGCACACCTGTTTTCTCCGGGGAGCCCGGCGGCATCGGCGATTCCGCATCTGGCATGAACCGTGGCGGCAGCAAACGGTGGTGCCGTTGGTCACTGACGATTCCCTGTTGCGCGGGAACTTGTCGTGGTGGCCGGCCGCCACGCTGATCGGAGCGCATCGGTCGCCGGGCGCTTGCGATGTGTGGATGGGGCGACCCTTCAGGCTCTGATCCGACGTGACAGCCTGGGTCGATGATCCAGATCGCGGTTGCGTGTTTCGGCGCTGCGGGCGAATTGTCCCGGGTGAAGATTCTCCTTGGGCTCATGGTGGCATGGGCGATGACCAAACCGACCCTGGCGCAAGTGGCGGGTGGTGGCGTCGCTCAAGGCCGGGTTGGGGGAATCTCCTACGTGACCCGACGGATGCCCACGTCCGTTGCCGGCAGCCAGGCCGGGGCCTTTTTTGGAGCCGGCGGGGTCTCAGGGCTGCCAGGAGGTTCTGCCGTCGGTGGCGGGACGGTGGTGTTGGCAGTCCCTGCGAATCTCGTGGCCCGGACGGCTGACTCCGATCAACGGGCCTTGGACGCGTTAACGCGGCTTGCCGCCGCCGGCGACCAGCGCGCCCAACGGCTGCTCCAGAACCGATCGGTGGTGGCGCAGTTGTCGAAGCGGAAGTGACGCTTGGACGCGCGCGGTGCTGGGTGAGGAAGCGCGCAACCTCTCCGGGACGAAGGCTGCGACAAGAATAGCTTTGTCGGCCCGGGCGTGCGTTTGTAGCGTCCAAGCACGCTTGTTTTCGATGAACCCCGCTCCCGCTGCATGAGTCGTTTTTGCTGCCGTTCGTGCGGCTCCAGTTCGGGCCGACTCATTCTCGACCTCGGTGTTCAACCGCTGGCCAACAACCTGCTGACCACGGCTGATCTTGCCAAACCCGAACCCCGATTCCCGCTCCGTGTCGCGGTGTGTGAAGCCTGCTGGCTGCTCCAGATCACGGACATTGTGCCCCCGGTCGAACTGTTCTCGGAGTATCTCTACTTTTCGTCGTTCAGCGACGCGCTGCTGCGGCATTCCGCCGAGGCCGTGGCTGGCCACCTTCAGGAATTCAGGCTGGGCGGCGAGAGTTTCGTGGTCGAGATCGCCAGCAACGACGGCTACCTGCTCAAGAACTTCGTCGCGGCCGGCGTGCCCTGCCTTGGCATCGAACCGGCCGCCAACATTGCGAAAGTGGCCCGCGAGCACGGGATCGAGACCCTGTGCCAGTTTTTTGGGACGGAGACCGCGAGTCAATTGGCGGCGGCGGGCCGGCAGGCGGACTTGATCCTGGGCAACAACGTGTTCGCCCACGCTCCGGACACCAACGACTTCGTGGCCGGCCTGGCGAGGCTGCTCAAGCCCGGCGGCCGCATTGTGCTCGAGTTTCCCTATGCCTGCGATCTGGTCGAGCATGTGGAGTTCGACACGGTTTACCACGAACACGTCTTCTATTTCACGCTGACCGCGCTCGTGCCGCTGTTCGCGAGGCACGGTCTGGAAATCTTCGATGTGCGCCGGCTGCCGATTCACGGGGGGTCGCTGCGGCTCTACGCGGCCCGCCCCGGCACTCATCCGGTCGCCGCGTCCGTCAAGACGTTGCTGGCGGAAGAGCAGGCCAAAGGGGTGCCCTCGCTGCGCTATTACGACGATTTTGCCGAGCGCGTGCGCCGCATTCGGGACGATCTTAAAACGCTTGTGCGCGAACTGAAGGCGTCCGGCAAGTCCGTCGCCGCCTACGGCGCTTCGGCCAAGGGGAGCACACTGCTGAACTTCTACGGCCTGGGGGCCGACATGCTCGATTTTGTGGCCGATCGCAGCACGGCGAAACAGGGCCGGCTCACTCCGGGCACGCACCTGCCGATTGTCGGGCCGGAGGAACTCACGCGCCGCCGGCCCGATTACGCGCTCCTGCTGACGTGGAACTTCGCGGAGGAGATTCTCCGGCAGCAGCAGACCTATCGAGAGGCCGGCGGAAAATTCATCGTGCCGCTGCCGGAGGTAAGGATTGTTTAGCCGCCGGGACGATGAAGTTTATCCCTTCTCAACTTGCCGGCGTCTGGCGGCTGGAACCCGAACTGCGCTCCGACGAGCGGGGTTGGTTTGCTCGCACCTGGTGCGAGCATGAGTTTGCGGCACACGGATTGAACACCCGGTGGCCACAGGGGAACCTCACCCACACATTGAGTCGCGGCATGATCCGCGGCCTGCACTGGCAGGCGGAGCCACGGCCGGAAGCGAAACTGGTCCGGTGCGCGTCCGGTGCGATTTGGGATGTCGTTGTGGATGTGCGCCGGGACTCGCCCACCTTTGGCCGTTGGGAAGCGTTCGAGCTGACGATGTCCAACGGTCATCAGCTCTACATTCCGGCCGGGTTCGCCCACGGATTCCAATGCCTGACCGATGGTTGTGAGGTCAGCTACCTCATGGGCGAGTTCTACGTGCCCGAGTTGGCCCGGGGTATCCGCTGGAATGATCCGGCCGTCGGGATCGCCTGGCCCGTGACGGACGTGTTCCTGTCGGATCGCGACCGCAACCTGCCGCTGTTGGCGGACGTGACCTGAGTTCCAATGCGCCTTCTTGTCACTGGTGGAACGGGATTTCTGGGCTCGGCGTTTGTTCGAGCGGCTCATCGTGCCGGGCATACGGTCGCTGTGCTGTCCCGCCGTGAGGCCGTCGGGGATGAACGCCCCGCGACGTTGACCGGCACCGTCGCCGAGCCGCCGTGGCGTGCGATTGAAAAGTTTGCTCCCGAAGCGTGCGTTCATGCCGCGTGGATTGCGACGCCCGGCATCTATCTGGAGGCGACCGAAAACCATGACTGGGTCAACTGGAGTGAGTCGTTCCTGGTTCGCCTCGCTCAGTGCGGAGTGAGGCACCTTTCCGTGCTCGGGACGTGCATTGAGTATCAGATTACCGGCCGGCCGCTCGCCGAGGAATTGACGCCGTTACGGCCGACTTCGACCTATGCCCGGGCCAAATGTGAGCTTCATCGCCGCCTTGGCGAAGGGGCGTTGCCGAACGGGACGACCTTGGCGTGGACGCGGGTCTTCTACCCCTATGGCGAAGGCGAACATCCGGCACGCCTCGCGAGTTCGCTGATTGCGAAGTTGCGCCGGGGCGAGTCCGTGGCCTTGAAAACCCCGCGCAGCACGAAGGACTACATCCACTCGGATGATCTGGCTGCGGCGCTTCTGACCGTGGTCGAACAGCGGCTCGGTGGCGCCATCAATCTTGGCACGGGCGAAGGAGTGACCGTGGAATCCATTGCCCGGGAACTGGGTCTTCTCGTGGGACGGCCGGAACTCGTGCTGGTTCCGGAGAATCCTCTGGTCGATCCGCTGGACTTCGTCGTTGCTGACGCGACGCGGTTGCGCTCGCTGGGCTGGCGCCCGCAGGTCCCGCTTGCGGTCGGCTTGCGTCGGCTGGTAGAGGCTCGCCTGTCATGAAATCGCGCACCGACTGTCCCGGCTGCGGCAATCGCACGTTGTCCGCGCCGTTCTGTCTGCCTCGGCAGCCGGTGGTGCTGAACTACCGCTTCCGGACGGCGGAAGATGCCGCAGGCGTTCCGCGGCGGGCGGTGACGTTGCGCCAATGCCGGAACTGCGGACTGGTGTTCAATGCGACGTTCGACATCACCGCGATTCCCTACGACGAGAACTACGAAAACCGGCAATCGTTCTCGCCGGCCTTCCAGGCGCACCTCGACACCTTGGCGGCTGCGCTGACCCGGCGAAACAAGCTTCAGGGCGGTCGCATCCTCGAAGTCGGCTGTGGCAAGGGCGATTTTCTCCGCCTGCTCTGCGCGACCGCCAACGCGAAAGGGGTGGGTTATGATACCTCCTACGAGCCTCGCGAGGAACCGGCGGGATTGGAGTTTCACAAGCGCTACGTCAGGGCTGCGGATGTGACCCGGCCGTTCGATGCCGTGATTTGCCGGCACGTCATCGAGCACGTTCCCGAAATCGGCGCCTTTCTGCGCGAACTCTGCGAAATCGCGGTCGCTGCGGGAGATCCGGTCGTGGTCTTGGAGACGCCGCGCTTTGAGTGGATCGTGGAACAACTCAGTCTCTGGGACCTATTCTACGAGCACTGCAACTACTTCCCCACCGCCACGCTGGCGCACCTTTGCCGCCTGGCAGGCTTTCGCGTCGTGCGGCAGCGGGGGGTGTTTGGCGACCAGTATCAGGTGCTCGAAATGCGGGTGGCGACGTCCTTCCGCAGCCGGCCCGCATCGGCTGAACATCCGTCAGGGTTGCGCTTAACTCCGCCGGGGGTCCCCAAGGAGGCTGACTTGGGGAGGTTCTCCGGCCGGGCTCGCCGGCACTTCGAAGGGCTGGCGAAGAAGATTGCCAAGGCGGCCGACGGCTCGGGGTGGGCCGTGTGGGGCGCGGGGGCGAAAGGCGTCGCGCTGGTCAACCATCTGCGCGGCATCAGGCCCCGTTGCGTGGTGGATTCCAATCCGGCCAAACAGGGTGGGGTGCTCCCCGGAAGCCGGATTCCCATAGTTGCTCCGGACGACGCCCGGCTGCTAAAGCTGGGTCTCATCGTGATTGCCAATCCCAACTACGCCCGGGAGATTGGCGACGTGCTCCAGCAACGCGGCTTTGCGGGCCGGACGCTGACCCTTTGAATTCATGAAGCTGACCATCGATACCGACCAGAGGACGCTCGTCTGCGAGTCCTCTGCTGGGCGGGAGGAGTTGCCGCTGTATTCCGACCGGGCGTTCGACCTGATCGCCGAGCAATGGGTGAAAGTGGGCTGGAATCAGCGGTATTCCTACACCTTCTCCTGGTTCGGGCGGCCGATCATCCAGTTGCCCGAGGACATGGTGCGAACCCAGGAGGTCATCCACCGGGTCCAGCCCGACGTCATTCTGGAGACCGGCGTGGCGCACGGCGGCTCACTGATCTTTTACGCCTCCCTGTGCAAGGCGTTGGGGCGGGGGCGGGTCATCGGCATCGACATTGAGATCCGGCCGCACAACCGGCAGGCCATCGAATGCCATCCGCTCTCGGCGCTGATCACGCTGATTGAGGGCAGTTCAACCGCACCGGAAACGGTTTCGCAGGCCAAATCGCTGATCAAACCCGGCGAGAAGGTGCTGGTGCTGCTCGACTCAAACCACACCCGCCGGCACGTCCTCGACGAACTGGCGGCCTACCACGACCTCGTGACGCCGGGCAGCTACCTCGTGGCCACGGACGGCATCATGAAGGACCTCGGAGACGTGCCGCGAGGGCACCCGGATTGGCTTCGCGACAATCCCACCCAGGCGGCGATCGAATTCGCCGCCCAGCACCCGGAATTCGTCATCGAGCAGCCGGCTTGGCAATTCAACGAAAGCGGCCTGAGCCGCAACCTCACCCATTGGCCCGGGGCGTGGTTGAGGAGGAGTTGAGGAAATCCCATGAGCCACCTGCGAATTGGTTTTGGAGTTTTGGCGTTGTTCCTGTGTGCAGTCGCTGACGGGAATGGTGCGTCGTTGCCTATCGTCAATCCGAGTTTCGAGGACATATCCGGTGCCGACCCGGTTCATTTCGAAGCCAATGGAAAACTCAGGGACAACCACTACACCGTCGTGCCTGGCTATCCGGCTGAGCCAACTGGCTTAATGGTGGCAGATGCGATTCCGGGCTGGACCACGACATCCTCTGCTGGGACCTACAATCCGCCGGCGCGACTCGTGCCGCTAGAGGCACCTCATGGGATCAATGTTGCATGGGTCAATGTCACCGGTGTCATTCGCCAGACGCTGGCGATCAACTTCGAGGCCAACACGACATACGAACTGACTGTGGAAGTCGGCTCGCTTCAGGGATTCGGCTTTCCGGGATACGAAGTTGGACTTTTCGGTGCGGGCAAAGCTGTCGCCGTCGACCGCAGCTTGACCGCTTTGGCGGCACCGGGGCGTTTTGGCACGGCGCGTGTCTCTGTGTGGATTGGAGAAGATTCTCCGATGGTGGGAACGCCGATAGAGATTCGGTTGGGCATTCCCGGGAACGGGTCTGACCAGGTCGACTTTGACTGGGTCACGTTGGATGCCGTCTCAGTTCAGGAGCCCTCCATGTTCGTCTTGCTGGCTTGTGGTGTGGTGGCGGCCGGGATGCTGATTGTTCGCCGAGGTCATACGCGATGACCCCTGTGCCTTGCAGTTTGGTGGAGGCGCCTGGAGTTCAGCCGCATCTGTGCCGACAACCCATTGCCTGAACCGAATGCGCGAGCCGTTCTTCACCGTTCTGCTGCCGACCAAGAACCGGTCGGAAATCCTTCCCGGCGCCATCGCCAGTGTGTTGGCGCAGTCCGATGGTGACTTCGAGTTGGTGATTTCCGACAACGACGACTCGCCGGAGGCTACCCGCGACGCGGTGTCCCGATTTGGCGATCCGCGGATCCGATATGTCCGGACAACGGGCAACCTGGCGATGCACGAAAACTGGGACCATGCGTTTTCCCAAGCGTCGGGAAAGAACGTGTTGGTCTTGGAAGACAAGATGCGACTGGTTCCGAACGCGCTGGCGGTGTTGCGAGAACATCTTTTGGCCGGAGCCGAGTTGGTTTCTTTTCCGGTGACATTCGTGAAAGCCGTCGAACTTCCGGCCGTCAGCACACCCGTGCGCTCGGTTGAATTGGATGCGAGGGGGATTGCCGAGGATTTCGCTAGGTTCGTGCCCCGGGCTTTCGATCAAATTCCGAAGGGGTTGGATTGCTGTGCCCCCCGGAATCTCCTGCAGCGGATCAAGACGGAGAGTCCCACCGGATTCCTGTTTTCCCACGTGTGCCCGGACTACTCCTTCGGATTCATGGTGCTGTCCCGGATCGGCAGTGTGCGGCACCTTCGATCGCCGCTGGTCTATGTGCCGAACAATTGGATGTGGTCTGGGAAGTATTCCAACGGGCAGGCGACCTACCGCAAGGATGCGATCATCCGCCGGTTTGTGCAGCAGTTGCCGGTTACGCCTGAAGAGATCATTGCGATGGTTCCCGTGAAGGCCCGCTACCTTTGGATAAACATGGTCCTCTACGATTTCTTCACGAAATACCGTCGGGCCGGCCATGATCCTCAGATCGATTGGGCCGCATACCACGCCTTTGTGATGTCGTTGATTCTCCTGGGGCGAAAGCTGGGAGGCGACATGGCGGAGGAGTCCGGAGCGGTGGAAGCATCACTTCGGTCCCAGGGTTTCGGCTTTCGCCTCAAAGTGTATTCCAAATTCATGGTCCAGCTCTGGCGAAGCCTTTGGCGAGCCGTTGCTGGACGGCTGGCGACCCGACATCATAACTGTTCACTCGCTCGATGAATCAACCCTCAGCTCGGAATGCTCCGTCCCGTTTTGGCGCCTTCGTGGCCGCCGGGATGCTCGGCGCGATTGTGCTGGTCCTGTTCCGGGCGGTCTTGAACCCGGAGCAGGTCCTTTTTGCGAACGACGCCCCGCTGGGCAGGTTGGTGGCCCAGGCCGACATCGTCTGGAGCAACTTCAAGGCTTATTGGGTTTCGCTGGATTGGATCGGGCTCAATCTTCCGGCGGGCGCACCCAGCTTCACCCCGTTCTCCTACGCTGTCCTCGGGCCGGTCGCGTTTGCCAAGTTTCATGTGCCGCTCAGCCTGCTTTTTCTGGGGCTTTCCGCCTGGTTCTTCTGCCGGCGATCCGGATTCGGAGTCCCGACATCGCTGTTGGTAGGCGTGGCGGCGACCTTGAATTCCAACATGCTTTCTTATGCCTGTTGGGGTTTGCCGGGGAAAGCGGTGGCCCTTGCGTTCGTGCTGTTGGCCGCCGGACTGCTCACGGGGCGACAGTCCGGTTGGCGCGCCGTGGCGAACATGGCTCTGGCCGGTTGCTGTGTCGGATTGACGGTGATCGAAGGAGCCGATGTGGGAGCCATCCTCAGCCTCTATGTGGCCGCCTATTGCGTTTGGCTCACGATTTCGAGGACGGAGGAGGGCGGCAAGCGTTGGCTCCAGGGCGGCCTGAAGCTGGCCTTGGTCGTAGTCTGCGCCGGGTGGGTTGCGGCCCATGCGCTCAGCACGCTCATCGGGACCCAGATCGTGGGTGTCGCGGGCATGTCCCAAAAGGAGGAAACCAAGGCCCAACGCTGGGAGTTCGCCACGTGGGGCAGCTATCCCAAACTCGAGACGCTCCGTTTTGCGGTCCCGGGGATCTTCGGCTATCGCATGGATACCCCGGGAGGCGGCGCTTATTGGGGTTCGTTTGGTCCGGGCACGCCCAATGGGCGCTTCAGCGGCAGCGGCGAATATGTCGGAGTGCTCGTGCTGTTGGTCGCCTCGTATGGCGTGGCCACATCCTTGCGCCGCGAGAAGTCGCCGTTTTCGACCGGGGAGCGGAAGCAGGTTTGGTTCTGGACGGCCGTGGCGGCCGGTTCATTGCTGCTGGCGTTCGGCAAGTTCGCACCGTTTTACCAACTGTTCTTCTCGCTGCCGTATTTCTCGACCATCCGGCTGCCGGCCAAGTTTCTTCACGGCATGAACCTGGCCGTCTGGGTCCTGTTTGCCTACGGCCTAGAAGCCTTGGCGCGAAGGCATCTGGACGAGGGTAAGGCCCGGCTAGCTTCGCTGAAGGAACAAATCGCGGCATGGCGCTCTGCTGCACCGGCCGGAGAACTTCGCTGGTTGTTCGGAGTCGTGGCGTTGTTTGGTTCGGCTGTGTTCGCGGCGGCAGTTTATTCGAGCAGCGCGGGGGCGTTGACGGCGTATCTCGGAAAGATCGAGTTCGGCATGAGCGAACCGGCGACCGCGTCGTTTTCCATCCGGGAGGTCTGGCTGGCGTTGGGGTTCCTGGTCGCGAGTGTGGCGGTGGTCGGAGGAATTGTGATCGGCTGGTTTGGCGGACGGGCCCAGGCGGCGTGGTGGCTGCTTGGCGGAATTCTGGTGGTGGACCTCTACCGCGCCAACACCCCTTGGGTGAAACACTACGACTACGTCATGCGCTATCAGAGCAATGCGGTGATCGACCTGCTGAAGGACAAACCGTGGGAGCAACGCGTCACCGCGTTTCTCGACCCGAGGCGGGCGGCGCCGCTGGTGGGCGGAGAAGCGGCCGGTTCCTGGGTGTTCCTGCAGAAGGAATGGCTCGAACACCACTTCCAGTATTTCAAGATCCAGTCGCTGGACATTGACCAGATGCCCCGCATGCCGGAACTGGAAGAAGCCTATTTCGGCGCGTTGTCGCTGATGGCGAACCAGAACAATACCGCGCTGGTGGGGCGCCTGTGGCAATTGACCAACACCCGCTATGTGCTCGGCTCAAAGGACATTGTGGATCAGCTCAACCAGATGCTGGACCCGGTTCAGAAGCGATTGCGGGTGAAGCTGCCGTTCGCCCTGGGCCTGAAGCCCGGTGCGCAATCACCGGCGCCAACGACCCCGATTGCGGATGTGGTCCAACTGCTGACGGCCACGCCATCGGAGCAGGGGCCATATGCCGTCATTGAGTTCACCGGGGCATTGCCGCGGGCGAAACTTTACTCGGACTGGCAGGCAGGTGTCTCCAACACCAATGTTCTGGAGACCCTCCGTTCGTCCGCCTTCGATCCGTCACGGCAGGTTCTCTTGTCCCAGACATTGGCGGGAATGGATCCTTCCACCAACGGGATCGCCGGTGAAGCCATGGTGGTCAGCCATGCCCCGAAGCAGGTGGTCGTGAAGACCAAGTCCGCCGCGGCAGGGGTGTTGCTGCTGAATGACCGCTGGCATCCTGACTGGAAAGTCCTGGTGGATGGCCAACCTGCGGAACTGTTGCGCGCCAACTTCATCATGCGCGGGGTGGCGGTTCCGGCCGGCGAGCACACGGTGGAATTCCGGTTCGAGCCCCCGCATGGCACACTGTGGATCAGCCTGTCCGCGGTCGCGGTGGGCTTGGTTTTGGTGGGATTGCTCGTCTTCGTTCCGGAACGCAAGTCAGCCGAGTAACATGGGCGCCAACACCAGCCATCTTGACCAGGTCCGGGATGACGTTGCGTATTCCGACATCCTCGCGAACTGGGATGCGGCCTTCTACGCGAAGTTCACGCGCACGCTCCGGCCTGCCACCCCCGGCGCCCGCGTGCTCGATGTCGGCTGCGGGGTGGGGCAGGTGGTGGCGACATTGGCGCGGGAGGGCTTCGATGCCTGGGGAGTGGACGTGGCGGAGGCCAACATCACCCGATCCACACAGTTGACCGACCGCTGCCGCTGGTATGACGGCAACCGGCTACCTTTTCCCGATGGCCACTTTGCGAGCGTGGGAGCGCTCAATGTGCTCGAGCACGTTCAGGAGCCGGAGGCGTTCGTGGCGGAGGTGGTCCGGGTGACCGCGCCGGGCGGCCAGATCGTGCTCAGTTCACCCAACTTTCTCCGGATCTTCGGATGGCGTGACTACCATCCGCGCATGCGGGGTGTGGGCAACAAATGGCGGAACCTCCGGGCGCTCCTCGCGCGCCGGCGCCAGATGCAACTTGACCCCGAACGGGTGCGGTTCGAGCGGATGACGCCGATCATCAAGGAACCGTTCACTCCGGACGACGACGCCATCGTGTGCACCAACGCGCTCGACATGTCCTTTTTCCTCCGGCGATTGGGCTGCGAGGTGCTGCGGGCGGAATGCACCGACCGCGAGGTCAATCCGGTGGTGGACTTCGTCCTCAATGCCACCCCGGCGCGGTTCGGCATGTTCAACGCCTTCGTCGTCGCCCGGCGCCGCTGACCTCTCACCAGCCGTCGGGCCAGAGGATGCGCCCGTCGGCGTCCGTCTGCAGCAGCGCGTGACCAAGCACCGCCGCGATCGGGACCGGCCCGTAAACGTGCGGAAACAGTTCGGTGCCGCCGCTGGTGTTTTCCCGCTTCACCGGGACCGGAAGCAGGTTCTCGTCAACCGCCAACAGGACGAGTTCCCGCTTGTCGCTGTAGTATCGGTTGAACACACCCTGCACCTGCGGGCGCTCGGAGAAATGGACGAAGCCCTCCCGCTCCAGGTCTTGGCTCGCGAAAACCCCGGTGGCCAAGGCGTTCAGCCAATCCGGCAAGTCGGCAATGCGGTAGATCACAGCGGGCTTCACGCGCCAGAATGGTCAGCGATCATCCGAAGATAACTTCCCCGTCCCTCTTTGTCTTGTCCCGGAAGGCAGCGAGCAACTTGGCGGTCACCGGGCCCGGCTTGCCGGTGCCAATGACACGGCCGTCCACCTTCACGACCGGGATGATCTCGGCGGCGGTGCCCGTCAGGAACATCTCGTCGGCGTTGTAGATGTCGTAGCGCGTCAGGTTCGGTTCGGCGGTCGCAATGCCAAGTTCCTTCGCGGCGTCCAGAACCGTGTTGCGGGTGATGCCGTAAAGCGCCCCGGCGCTGAGCGGTGGGGTGAACAGCTGGCCCTTCTGGACGATGAAGATGTTGTCGCCGGTGCATTCCGCGACGAACCCCTCGGTGTTCAGCATGATGGCCTCCTCGACCCCGGCGTTGTTCGCCTCGATGCGGGCGAGGATGTTGTTGAGGTAGTTCAGCGACTTGATGGCGGGATTCACCGAGTTCACCAGCATGCGCGTGGTCGGCACGGTCACGATGGTGAGGCCTTCCTGGTAATACTTCTCCGGGTAAAGCTGGATGTTCGCCGCGATGATGACGACCGACGCCTTCGGGCAGCGGCGGGGGTCCAGTCCGAGCGTGCCCTTGCCGCGGGTGACCAGCAGACGGATGTAACCGTCGCGCAGGCCATTCTGGCGACACGTCTCGACGGTGGCGGCGATCATCTCCTCCGGCGTCATCGGGATGTCGAGCAGGATGGCCTTGGCGGACCAATAGAGCCGCTCGATGTGCTCACGCAGCTTGAAGACCCGGTTGTGATACATCCGGATGCCCTCGAACACGCCGTCGCCATAGAGCAGGCCGTGGTCGAAAACGCTGATCTTGGCATTCGCCTCGTCGTAGAACTGTCCGTCGATGTAGATCTTCATGCGCGAAGTGGGCGGAACCTACGGGAGCGGGCCGAAAGGAGGCAAGCGGCACGGCGCCCGAATTGGCGGCAACAGGGGGACAGAAGCCCAACTCGGCGGGCTGGTGCCCCGCCTTCTCCGGGTCGATATGGAAGGATGGCCGATTGCACCGCACGAGTCCGTTGGTGCGCTCAGCTGCACGGACCGGTCTGTTCAGGTTCCTTGCCAAGGTGGCAACCCGGCGGGCCGAAACCATCACACCAAGCTGTTTGAGGCCCACAATGCCGACCGCGTGAAGAACACCGACCGCGGCGTGGAGTCGTTGATCCGCGATCTCGGTCAACGTGGCCTGCTGGGTTCATCCTTCGCGATCCTGCCGGGCTTGTTCGGACGCACACCGAGGGAGAGCACGGACGGACGCGACCACAATGGGAAAGCCCCTTCGTTTCGGGTGGCGGGCAGCTGATTCCGTGCCGGCCGGGCGCACTGGGTCGCCGCCGACTTTGGCTGCCATTCCGTCCACGACTCAGTCTGCATCCACGATTCTCATCGCCACTCGGCTGGCCAAGTTGGTCCTAGACCTTCACCGGCTCCGATTCCATCGGGAGGACCGCGAAGCCTGCCTGATCAATCCCAAAGTGAAAGGCGTGCGCCTCGTCCCGGCGATATTGGCGCAAATTCCTTGGGCGCAATCACGGACTGGCACCACGGCACTGTTGAAAGCAGACACCCGTTCCGGCAAGGAACGGGTGTGGACAAAAAAGGCAACGGATTGGCAGACCCGGTGGTTCACCGGCGGAACAGCCGACTCCTGACCGGGCGACACATCAGCACCAGCGCGCCCACCCCAAGCATCGCGGCATACTCCTCGGGCTCGGGCACCGGGACAAGTTGGCCGCGAAGTTCTCCGCCCGGATGCGCACTGGTATGCAGATTCACATAGATCTGCTGGGCAAAGAGACCCGTTTCCTGCGGGGCGGAAAGCGTCCCCGACCCCGTGATTGTTCCTGAGGCCTGATTGCCTGTGATCGTCAGCCCGAAAATGACACCCGAATTAACGCCGGCGGCCGAGAGGCCATGCACATGAGCGGCGGTGGGGTTTCCATTCAGTCCGCCGCTGTAGGACACGCTAATAATACTAGGTTAAGTGTCTAGCACGTGTCGATGAAGCGCGTCCGGCACCAAGGGCAGCGGCCCGCGAGCCGGATCAGCGCTGCCTGCAACGACCGGCGGGCCTGCGGCAGCGTCACA
>Ga0169931_10002358_pt1 | contig 30850 bp, 26 predicted proteins | sample Kivu_15m_20L_FD_129675 | JGI IMG/M metagenome (GOLD analysis project Ga0169931, IMG submission 129675) | Freshwater microbial communities from Lake Kivu, Western Province, Rwanda to study Microbial Dark Matter (Phase II) - Kivu_15m_20L... | ecosystem: Environmental > Aquatic > Freshwater > Lake...
CTCGGCCTCGACCTCGGCGCGCTGCGACGGAGTGTCCTCGACCACCTCGGGCGTCCCTGCATCACGCTTGACGAAGACACGCTTCTTGCGGACCTCGACCTGGATTGTGCGGGCCTTGCCTGTGGTGGCGTCGGATGCCTTGATCTCGCTGGTCTGACGCCGCGTCAAGGTGATCTTGCGCCGCTCGCCAGTGCTGCCATGGGCGCGGTGCAGATAGGCCAGCAGCGCCGCCTTGTCCTCGGCACTGACAGAATCGGCGGCCGACTGCTTGGCGACGCCAGCGGCGGCCAGCTGCTCGAGCAGCCGGTCGGCCGGCACTTTCAGTTCCTTGGCGAAGTCTTCTACGTTCATCGTTTGCTACGGTCCTTTTCGGCTCAGCCTTCGGCGAACCAGGGCGCACGGGCCTTCATGATCAGCTCGTTGGCGCGTTCTTCGGTGAGGCCGGCGATCTCCACCAGCTCGTCGGTCGACAGGTTGGCGAGGTCTTCCTGCGTATTGAGCCCGGCGGCGGCAAGCTTGGCGGCGGTGTTGGCATCCATGCCTTCCATGGTCGCCAGGTCAACCGCCTCTTCGGCACGTTCCTCGCTGACGATGGCCTCCGTCAGCAGAACATTGCGGGCACGCTCGCGCAGCTCGTTGACGATGTCCTCGTCGAAGCCCTCGATCTCCAGCATTTCCCCGATCGGCACATAGGCGACCTCTTCCAGAGTGCTGAAGCCCTCGGCGATCAACACATCGGCGACATCCTCGTCGATGTCCAGCTTTTGCATGAACAGCTCGCGGATGCCTTGCGACTCTTCGGCGTTCTTCTGCGCAGCCTCTTCGACAGTGACGATATTCAGTTGCCAGCCGGTCAGTTCAGAAGCCAGACGCACGTTCTGGCCGCCGCGGCCGATCGCCTGCGCGAGTTCGGTCTCTTCGACGATGACGTCCATCGAACGCGTCTCTTCGTCGACCACGATGCTGGTGACAGTGGCCGGCTTCAAGGCCTCGACAACGAACTGCGCCGGGTCGTCCGACCAGAGGATGATGTCAACGCGCTCGCCAGCGAGTTCGGCGGTGACCGCCTGCACACGCGAACCGCGCATGCCGACACAGGTCCCGATCGGGTCGACGCGGGCGTCGTTGCTCTTCACCGCGATCTTGGCGCGCAGACCCGGGTCGCGGGCAGCGGCACGGATCTCGAGCAGACCCTCCTGCATCTCAGGGACCTCGAGTTCGAACAGGTAGATGATGAAGTCGGGCGAAGTACGCGACAGGATCAGTTGCGGGCCGCGTGCCTGGCGATCGACCCGCAGCACGAACGCGCGGACCCGGTCACCGACCCGCAGGTTCTCCTTCGGGATCATGTGTTCGCGCGGCAGCAGTGCCTCCAGCCGGCCGCTCTCGATGATCATGCCTGCACGATCGAGCCGCTTCACGGTGCCAGTAACAAGCTTTTCGCCACGCTCGAGGAAGTCGTTCAGCAGCTGTTCGCGTTCGGCGTCGCGGATGCGCTGCAAGATCACCTGCTTGGCGGCCTGGGCGCCGATGCGACCAAAGTCGACGGCCTCCATCGGTTCTTCGATGTAGTCGCCGATCTGCTTGGCCGGGTCGACCTCCTGCGCCTCGCGTAGCAAGTACTGGTAGTCGGGGTGCTCGAACGGCTCGATCTCGTCGTCGGCGACGATCTTCCAACGGCGCATGGCGCTGTATTCACCGGTGTGGCGGTCGATGGTGACGACGATGTCGGCGTCCTCCACGACCTTCTGCGTGGCCTGCCAGGCCTTCTTGGTGGCCGATGCCAGAGCCAGTTCGAGCGCAACGAACACGGTCTCGCGGTCGACATTCTTTTCGCGCGCCAGCGCATCGACCAGCATCAGGATCTCGTCTTTCATGGGAACCCCTTAAAACACCGGAACCAGCCGGGCCTTCTCGACATTGCTCAATTCAACGGTGTGAAGCTTTTGGTCGACCTGGATGGTCAACCGACCCTCCACGCAGCCGGTCAGCACCCCCACCAGCACCCTCGTCCGCCCTTCGATCGGCAGCTTCAGCGTCACGCGCATCCGCTCGCCCACAAAGCGCAGAAAATCCTGCTCCCGCTTCACCACCCGGTCGAGGCCGGGCGACGACACTTCGAGCCGGTCGTAGTCGATGTCTTCGACCATGAACACCCGGGTCAGCTGGTTGCTGAGCAGGGTGCAGTCGTCGATGTTGACCCCTTCAGGCTTGTCGATGAACACCCGCAGCAAGCGGCCGCCGTTGGCGCGCTCGATGTCGACGACCTCGAAGCCGAGGCCGCCGGCCACAGATTCGATCAGTTCGTCGGCTGCCTGCATCGTGTCGCGGAAATAAAAAATGGGCGCGAAGCCCATCTCAAGTAACTGCGATGATGTTACCAGAACACCCGGGTGAAACCAAGCCGCGCAGCGTGTGGCGCGGCAAATGCGAAGGCCGTCTGGCCAAATCGACGCGACCGGCTCGCAGGTCAAAAACTCAAGCTCGTGGGTGACCTGGATAGTCACCCGCAGTATCGCGCCAGTGCGTGACACAACGCGGCAGGCACGCGAGCCACAGGGTGAGCGACAAGCGGGTCATGACGGCCGAGGCAAAAATCAGCGCCGGCGGACTCCAGGCCGATGCCAAGCCGGTGTCATCGGACAATAGTCTTGGCTGAGGGCTATAGCGGGGGTCAGCGACGCTCCTCCGACTTGCGCTCGCGTTCCACCGCCTCGAGTTCGCGTTTTCGGGCCTCGGCGACCGACAGCTCGTAGAAGTTGCCGTCGCCGGCCAACAAGCCGATGCGCAGCTGCTCGATGGCAGCGGTCAGTTCGCCGCGGCGCGCGTGGTATTCGGCCATTGTCGAGTGCGACATCAGCTGCCGGCGCTGTCCGGCGTAGGCCTTGGCCAGCAGCGGCCAGAGCTCGAGGTCGCCAGGGAACAGTCGGGTCTGGTCGTCGAGCAGCAGCAGCGCTTCGGCCGAGCCACCGTTGAGCAGCAGCCACTGGGCATGGTCGTGCACCAGCGCCCGGCTCTGCGGGAAACGCTGGCGCGCCTGCCGGTAAAAGTCGCCAGCGCCCGGATCGCCCTTCTGGCTCAGCCAGCGCCCCCAAGCCGACTCGACGATGGCGCTGTCGGACCAGGCCGCCCGTGCCTGCTCAAGAGGTCCGCGCGCCTGCTGCAGGTCACCCGCACGCATCCACGCGAGACCCAGGCCGTAGAGCCGCGCCGGCTCTGGCATGCCGCGCAGACTGTTGGTCTCCCGTAGGGCGGTGACCGCCTCGCGCGGATTGCCTTCGAGCGAACGCGCTTTTGCCCGCAGCAGCTGGAAATCGCGGTTGTCGGGAACCTGCCGATAGCCGGCTTGCTGCGCCCGGTTCTGCATGTCAGCCATCCGCTCTTGGGTCAGAGGGTGGGTGCGCAGATAGGCAGGGGCGTTGTTCTCGAGGAAGCGCGTGGCGTCCTGCAGGCGGGCGAAGAATCCGGCCATGCCGTTCGGGTCGAAGCCGCCGGCGACCAGCATCTGGTAGCCGATGCGGTCGGCCTCGCGCTCATTGTCGCGGCTAAAGTTGAGCGCGCTCTGCATCATCAGCGCTTGCGGCACGGTCATCGCCGCGGCCGCCATGTCCGGGCTGGAACGCGCCGCCAGCAGCGCGATGCCCAACAGCAGCAAGGACGGCACGGACGCTGCCTGCCGCTTCTCGAAGAACCGGGCGATATGGCGTTGGGTGACGTGCGAGATCTCGTGGCCCATCACGCCAGCAAGTTCGGACTCGTTCTCGGCCGCACGCAGTAGTCCGGTGTGGACCCCGATGAACCCGCCGGGCAGCGCAAACGCGTTGATGCTGCGATCTTGCACGCCAAACACGGTGAGCGGGGTCGATTTGTCGGGCGAACCTGCGAGTAGGCGGTCGGCCAGTTCGTTCAGGTACTGGGTGATCTCGGCGTCCTTGAGGTAGGCCGGGTCGTTGCGTACCTGCACCATGATCTGTTCACCCAGGCGCCGCTCCATCAAGGGCGACAGCACCGTCGCCGATGGGTCACCCAGATCGGGGAGCTCGGCCGCTGGGCTGGCCAAGGCCAGCAGCGTGGCCAGCAGCAAGGCAGGGGCGCGCAGGTTCACATTGCTATGATACGGGCGCGCGCCCAGATGTTCCGCGCCAGCAAGCTCGTGCAAACAAGCTTGTTGGCGGGGCAGAAACCGCGACCCACATCGCCAGCCACCTCACCGCCCACAAGCGCAAGACCGTCTCGATGTCAGGACTCGCCCACTTCGATGCTGCCGGCCAGGCCCACATGGTCGATGTCGGCAACAAACCCGAAACCGCCAGGCTGGCGCGGGCTGGCGGCCGCATCGTCATGCAGCCGGCCACGCTGGCAACCATCCTCGCCGGCAACGCCAGCAAAGGTGACGTGCTGGGCATCGCCCGCATCGCCGGCATCCAGGCAGCCAAACGCACCGGCGAACTGATCCCGCTATGCCACCCGCTCGGGCTCACCCGGGTTGCCGTCGCGTGGACTCCAGACGAGGCCGCCGGCACCTTGCAGGTGGAGGTCGTGGCCGAATGCTTCGGCCGCACCGGCGTCGAAATGGAGGCGCTCACCGCCGCCAGCATCGCACTACTGACGGTCTACGACATGTGCAAGGCGGTCGATCGCGGCATGGTCGTTGAAGATCTCCGCCTGCTAGAGAAGCGTGGCGGGAAGAGCGGCAGCTGGGTGGCGGAATGAGCGCATCACGGCGGCGCCTTGCCGCTCTGGCTATTCGCGGTCGGGCAACGACTGCCAGGGCACACCAGCCGCAGTAACGCCTGCCTGCAGAGCGGCGATCGCCGGCTCGCAATCACGACGTAGGCCGCGCACGCCCAGCTCAATGCTGCGTTCTGGCTTCAGGCTTGGCAGGCTGAACAGTTTGCAAGCCGGATGCTCGCGGACTACTCGCTCCATCAGGTCGATAAGTTGGCTCTCGCCAGCACCCGTGACGCGGATCGCCAGCTCGACCTCGGTCTCGGCACACCAGTCGGGGTAGCGCTCGGCCAGCACCCAGTCGAGCATCGGCCAGGCCATGTCCGGGAAACCGGGGAAGAAGTGATGGTCGCCCACGGAAAAACCCGGCACGCGGTTGACTGGATTGGGTACCAGGCGGGCACCGGCTGGCAGCTCGCCCATCATCACCCGTTTGGGGTAGGCCGATTCGCCGAACTGCGCCTCGATCTCGGCCACCGCCCCGGGGTGACGCTCAATCGCCACACCAGCGGCCGCCGCCGCCGCCTGGCGCGTGTGGTCGTCGGGGGTGGCACCGATGCCGCCGAAGCAAAACACCACCGCACCCGAAGCCATGCTGCGGCGCAATTCGGCTGTCAGGCGGCTGCGGTCGTCGCCGATGTACAATGCCCAGGCCAATGCCAGACCACGCCGACGCAAGGTCTGAATGAGGTGCAAAAGATGCTGGTCTTGGCGTTTGCCCGAGAGGATCTCGTCGCCAATGATGAAAGCGCCGATTGCGCGCTGACTGGTCGTATCGGGTGTCTGCATGGACGCCAGTCTAGCCGCTCTCCAGCCATTCGCCCTGCCCGACCACCAGCCCGCAGCGCACCGGCCGGCCAGGCCAGATCGCCGCGACCGCCTGCCGATAACCTGCCAGTTGTGCGCGATAGGCTTCGAGCGCTGCGGGGTCGTCAAGGCGGCCGGACTTGTAGTCCACCACCCAGATCGCTTGGCTCGCCAGCACCAAGCGATCGATACGCCGAATACGCCCACCGGTATCGACCAGCTCGAACTCGTTCCAGGCTTGCTGGTAGTGCGCTGGATCGAACAGATGTGCCAGTGCCGGGGCCTGCAGCCACTGCCGGGCGCGCTCCAGCAGTGGCGCGAGGTCGGCCATGCCGATACCCAGCAGCTCGGCCAGCCGCTGCTCGGTCGGTGGCTCGGCGGGTGGGGCCAGCCATTGCATCAACAAGTGCACCTGAATGCCTTGCCGGCGCTCGACGGTATCGACCTGCGGCGCCACGCGTTCGCCCACCGGACAGGTTGGCAGCTCAACGGGACGCAGATCGGGCACTGGCGGAGGTGGGGTCGGCGCCCCCATCGCGACAACCGGCGCCACTGACGCCAGATCGATTGGCGCATCTGCGGCAAGGCCGGCCGCGACTGGCTGGACCCACGCGTGCCAGTGCTCGTCTCGCGACTGGCGGCCCAGCGAAGCGCTGATCCCCAATGTCAGCGAACTGCGGGTCAAGGCCACGTAGAGCAGGTTGAGCTGTTCGCGTTCACGCTGCTGGGCAGCGGCCTCTCGCTGGGCTTGCCAGGCACGCGGTATCGGCCCTGCAGCATGGCTGGCGAGCCACGCCGGAGCATCGGCCTCGACCGGCCACTCGCACACCGCCTGGTACGACTCGGCGGGCTCGGTGGCCGCAGCATCGGCCACCCAGACCAACGGCCATTCCAAGCCCTTGGCAGCATGCACGGTCAGCAAGCTGACAGCGTCGACGGTCTCGAGCAGCGGCGCCTCGGCCGGCGCTTGTGACGGGTCTTCGTCGCGCAGCTCGGACAGCCGCTGCAGGAATGCGGCGATGCCCGCATGCCGCCCACCGTCGAGCGCCAAGGCCAGTGCCAGAAACGCCCGCAGATTGGCACAGACAGCCGTGGCTGCCGCGCGCGGCAGGGTCGCGGCATAGGCCGCCGGCAGGTCGGCCTGGGTGTAGATGCGGTCGAGCAGGTCGTGGACTGGCAACTGCCGCGCTGCCGCTCGCCAGCCCTGGACACGCCCGGCACAACGCGCCCACTCGGCGTCGTTCGCTGCGAGCGTCTGCAGTGCCTGGGACCAGCGACCATCGGGTGTCGCCGCGGCGGCGTCAGCGAGTTCGATCAGCCGGCTGCTGGCGATGCCGAACACCGGACTACGCAGGGCGTGTGCGAGAGCGAGGTTGTCCCAAGGGTGCAGCAGACTGCGCAACAGCGCCTCCATATCGCGCACCTCGAGCGTATCGAGTAATCCGCTGCGGCTGGTGCCCACCGCTGGTATCCCGGCCTCGGCCAGGGCCTGCGCAAACACAGTGAGGTGCGTGGTCCGGCGCAGCAGGATGACGACATCGCTGAAGCGTGCCGGCCGTTCCGCTTCGCCTGGGCCGCGCGCTGGAATGCGGGTGCCGGCGACCCAGGCGGCAATGGCGCGCGCCACAGCCGCCGCCTCGCGGGCGCGACTTGCCTCGCCGGGGTCGCGGCGCGGAGTGGTGAGCAGGTCGCGCCAGGCCAAACCTTCGGCGCCAGGAGCGTCAGCGTCGGCAGCGATGGGATCCCCCGCGGCACCGCCCCCACGGCCCGGAATGGACATGGCCAGCGTGCCCTCGTGGAGCGGCAGGCATTGCACCACACCGTCAACCGGCACGCGGGTGGTGTGGTCGACAAAGCCCGCGTACTCGCGGCTGCCAAAGACACCATTGACGAGCCGCACGACAGTCCGCGGGTTGCGACGCGTCTGGTCGTTGCGCCGTTCGCCCGCCCCGCGATGCGTACATAGCCAGTCGCGGGCGGCGGCAAACAGGCGAGGCTCGGCACCGCGAAAGCGATAGATCGACTGCTTGGGGTCGCCTACCAGAAACACTGTCAGCGGGCGGTCGGCCTCGACCACGGCAGTGAACCATGCGCGCAGGGCCTGCCACTGCAGCGGGCTGGTGTCTTGGAATTCATCGAGCAACACATGCCGGTAGCGGGCATCGAGGCGCGCCATGAGGTAGGCCGAGCCCTCGGCGTCGGCAAGCAAGCGTGCGGCGTGGTATTCGACGTCGACAAAATCGATGCAAGCGGCGGTCTGCTTCACGGTCTCGTAGCAATCCATCAGACGCGTGGCAAGCAGCATGCAGTCGTGGTTCAGCGCCAGCCACTGGCGATGGCGCTGAGCGTCGAGAGCTCCTGCAGCAGCATCTGCCAGCTGTCGCATCAGACCCAGGGCCTCCTCGCCACCATCGGCTTGGGTCTGCTGGCGGCGTTTTGGATAAAGATGCTGCCGGGGAGTACCGCCCTTGGTCAGGAACACCGCGATCAACCCCTGGCGCGCCGCTTCGCTATTCGGGTCCTGCAGCGCCGCTTCGACGGCTCGCAAGTCGCCAAGTCCGCCAGCCCCCTCGACATGCAGCAGCTCGCACAACCGACGCAAGGCCGGACCATCGTCAGCGATCCACTCGCCCAGCGGATCCTCCCCGGCGGTACAGGGGAATGCCTGCGCAAGTGCCGCATAGCCTGCGGACACCGGGTCGTCTGCTCCTGCCACGAGCACGCTCCAGCCCGATCGCTGTTGCAGCCACGATCGCAGTAGACTGGCGGTCCCAGACACGCCGGCCTGTTGCCACAGGCGGTCGAGCGCCGCCGCACCCTCGGGCCATTGGCCACTGGCCGACTGCTGCAACAAAACACGCCAAGCCTCGTCGATCAACGGCTCGGTGGCTTCGCTGAGGCGCCGGCCAGCCACCGGCGAGTCGAGCGGTGCACTCTCCAGCAAATCCAGGAACCAAGCGTGAAAAGTGTCGAGCCGAAGACCCACCGGGTCGGTCAGGACCGTCTCGTACAGCGTCCGTGCGCGTGGCAGCGCAGCACGTGCAGCCGCCGTATCGAGACCGCGTTCGGCCAGAAAGTCCAACACCTCGGCATCCGGACGGCTGGCCAACAGCCACAACCATTCGTCCAGACGCTGGCGCATCTCCCGCGCCGCCTTGCGCGTGAACGTGATGCCAAGGATGCTGCGTGGCTCCTCGCCCGCCAGCAAAAGGCGCACAATACGACTGACCAGCAGCCAGGTCTTGCCGCTCCCCGCGCAGGCCTCGACCACCCAGCTGCGCGCCGGGTCGAGCGTATCGACCAAAGCACCGTGAACATCTGCGGTCGCACGGCGGGGCTCGGAGGTCGGCACGATCCGATGGTCGTGACCGGTCGCGGCCTTGCGAGAGGTCTCGTCAGGGGGTTCGCGGGATGGGGGAGCATCGCAGGGCATGGTAGAGGCCGGGCGTCGTGGTGGCACCGTGGAACGAAAGCAAGCAGGCATGCTACCGAGTCCCCCGGGTGCTGCGAACCCCGGCCCGCTGGTCGGGCCCGCCGACTTACCCACAGGACACGCCATGAGCCAACGCATCCCCGCCACCCTGATCGCCGGCGACGGCATCGGGCCCGAGATCATGGACGCCACGCTGACCGTGCTGGACGCGGTCGATGCGCCCTTCGACTGGGACCGCCAGATCGCTGGCATGGGTGCCCTGAAGGACACCGGTGATCCGCTGCCGCAGGCCACGCTGGAGAGCATCCGGCGCACTCGGCTGGCGCTCAAGGGTCCGCTCGAGACGCCCTCGGGCGGCGGCTTCCGCTCGATCAACGTGCGGCTGCGCGAGGCCTTCAAGCTCTACGCCAATATCCGCCCGGCGCTGACCATCATCCCCGGCGGCCGCTATGACAACATCGATCTGGTGATCTGCCGCGAGAACCTCGAGGGCCTCTACATGGGCTTCGAGAACTTCATCGCCATCGACAACGACCCACACGCGGTCGGCATGGCCACCGGCGTGAACACCCGGCAAGGGTCGCGTCATATCCTCGAGTACGCCTTCGAGTTCGCGATCGCCAAGGGCCGCAAGAAAGTGACGGTGGTGCACAAGGCCAACATCATGAAGGCGCTCACCGGCATCTTCCTGGAGACCGCCCGCGAGATGTACGAGCAACGCTACAAAGGCCGCATCCAGTTCGAAGAGGTGATCGTCGACGCCTGTGCCATGAAGTTGGTGATGAACCCGTGGCAGTTCGACGTGCTGGTCACCACCAACCTGTTCGGCGACATCCTCTCCGACCTGACCTCGGGGCTGGTCGGCGGCTTGGGCATGGCGCCGGGAGCGAACATCGGCAACGACGCGGCGATCTTCGAGGCGGTGCATGGCAGTGCGCCGGACATCGCCGGCAAGGGCATCGCCAACCCGATCGCTCTGATACTGGCCAGCGCCATGATGCTCGACCACGTCGGCCTGCAGGACAAAGCGACGCGCATCCGCCAGGCAGTCGCCGACACGCTCAATGTCGACCAGATCCGCACCGGCGATCTGGGCGGCAGTGCCGACACCGTCACCCTTGCGCGCGCGCTGGCTGATCGCGCCCGAAACGGCTGAGCTGCGCCAGGTGGGGTGATCCCCGGCTGCGCCTGGTCGACTGGCTCATGGCGATTGTGTTGACCGGTCCGAACCGTTAGAATCGCGGCCCTCGGGGCGTAGCTCAGCCCGGTAGAGTGCTTGCTTTGGGAGCAAGATGTCGGAGGTTCGAATCCTCTCGCCCCGACCACCGAGCGCAGGCCGCTACCACTAGGGTGTGCCCCGGTTGCCCGACCATCTGCCCGTAGCTCAACCGGATAGAGCACCGGCCTTCTAAGCCGGGGGTTACAGGTTCGACTCCTGTCGGGCAGGCCATGTTTAAAGCCGGATGTGGTGTCCGGCCAGCATGTAGTGTCAGCAGTTCCCGTGGTGGCTGTAGCTCAGTTGGTAGAGTCCCGGATTGTGATTCCGGTTGTCGTGGGTTCGAGTCCCATCAGCCACCCCAACCTTTCTTCTCCAGCGCACGAAAGAAAACTGGCGCCCGCGAGCGCCAGCTCGGGTCTCGTCCAGATAGGGCTTACAGACCGCCGTTCTGCTGCGCAACCATCAGATACAGCATGGGGATCGACAGCAGTGTGTTGATGCGGCTGGTCAGCATGGCAGTGCGCGCCGCCTTGGCCTTGGCGTCGGCATCCACAGCGACCATGCCCAGCGCTTTCTTCTGATTCGGCCAGATGATGAACCAGACGTTGAAGGCCATGATCAGAGCCAACCACATGCCCAGACCAATCGCCTGCAGACCGGGTTGCAGCGTAAAGGCCTGACGGGCGTAACCGTTGGTGATGGCAGTGAGTACCCCGAACAGCACCGTCGCCGCAGCAGCCCAACGGAACCAAAACAATGCGGCCGGGGCAATGACCTTGCCGATCGCAGGCTTCTGCTCATCGGGGATCTTCGGCATCGACGGGATCTGCACAAAGTTGAAATACCAAAGCAGGCCGATCCACAAGATGCCGGCCATGACGTGCAGCCAGCGCAGCAGGAAAGCCTGCCAGGCGGACGAGGTCGGATCGACATAGTTACCAAAGATCAGCACGATAACGAGCAGCAGGACAAAACCTGCCAGGACGGTGCGGCCAAGAGACGTCAGGATGGAAGCCATGCAAGGATCCTCAGAGCGATAGGTTCAGGAAGTGTCGGCCCTGCACACGTGCAAGCGCCGGAATGCGGCCGAGTATAAACAAAACAAGGCCCCGCTCGCCGGGGGCGCCGGCCGGCGGGGCGTGGCTGCAGCCCGACGCTCAGCTGGGGCGGCCGTTGACCTTCATAGCGCTGGCGGTGGCGCTTTGCATGGCGGTGAAGTTGGCCTCGGCGACCTCGGCCATCTTGCGCGCGGCCTTGCTCATCTCGCTGATCGCCGCGGTGGCGCTGGCTGCGGTGGTCTTGACCGCATCGACGACCTGCGACGGCGACGCGCCAGGCTGCTCGGCCACCGTGTCGATGGCGCTGCCGACCTGCTGGGCGATGCCATTGAAGCCCTGCTCGATGACCTCGGTGATCTGTGTCGACGCTTTTGAGTTGGCGCCGTAGACCGAGTTGCCGTAGTTGATGGCCGACTCGAGCAGTGACTGCACCATCTGCTGATACAAGGCGACCGCCTCGCTCGGGTCCTTTGCGCGGGCGATCGCTTCAGCGTTGCGGGTGGCCGCGTTGAGAGTGCTTTCGGCGAACGACAGGTTCAAGCGAACCATGTTGTCGGCGTTCTGCATGAACACACGCGTGAAATTCAGCCCCATGTCGGCCGCGTACTTCTGCATCTCCGTCTGGACCTTGTTCAGATCTGCTGCGTTCCGGTCTGCCATGCTCTCCTCCTCCGATCTGTCCTGCCGGGTTGAAGGGTCACTATGCGACCGTGTCCAGATTGCGTCAAGGACGGCGTTCACGTGTCATCTGGGCGTTCTGAGCAAGGTTTAGGAAAATGCTCACGGCATGTTCGCGAGGCGGCTTACGGCAGCGTCGCCGGGCGATCCGCATCGCCACCCCGACCAGCCACAAAGTGCCAGTCGCCGACTGCGGCAGCACTGGCAAAGCTCGCCTCGCTGGCGGCAAAGCCACGCCGCTGCAAGGGCACGACGCGGCTGCGGCTGTGCACACCCATGACGCCGCCGGTGGCGTCGCGCACCAGCTGCCAGTCGGCAGCGCCCGTGAATGGATCCGGGTACAGGCGCCGCAGATGGCGTACCGGCTCGCCGCTGCGGCGGTCATCGAGCAAGTCCTCGAGACGGCGGGGTGCGGCGCCCGGCGGACGCGCCATGTAGGCCTCGATCGCCGACCGGTATTGGCGACCAGCAAACAGCAACTGCGCCTCGGCCTCGCGCTGCGCGGTGGTGCGGCTGTTCTCGGCAACCTGCAGAGCGCCAAAGCCCAATCCTGCCAGCAGGAGCAGGACAGCGATGTAAGCGAAGCCGCTGCGGCTACAGCTGCTGGTAGCTGCGGCCATCGCGGCTGCGGCCTGGGGTGGCGCTGCGCAGGTTGCGCACACCGCCCTCCGGCGCGTATTCGAGGATCCACTCGCCGGGCCGTCCCAGCAGCGGGTCGGCTGGCAGCTGGTCAAGATAGCCACGCAGGACCAGCTCATTGAGCGACAGCGGGTAGCGCCCTTGATCGGCATGGAAGCGGTCGATGGCGGCGCGCGTAGACTTCAAATTCTGTCGCAGCACCGTCTCGGCCGAGCGGTCGACCGACTGCACGTAGCGCGGCAGGGCGATCGCCAGCAGCGCGCCGACCACCGCCAGGACCACCATCAGCTCGATCAAGGTGATCCCGCGCCGCATCACCAGTCCCGGTATCGGCTGCCGTCCAGCGCCAACGCGGTGCTGCGACTGTACACATCGAAGACGTCGGCACCAGCGGCAGGGGCCGTTGCCGGGCTGGCGTAACTGCGTAGGCCCCAGGTCAGTTCGGCCGGCACCGGCGCGCCGCGGTACATCGGGTCGGGGGGGATGCGCCGCAGCAGATAGACCGGTGGTGACTGGGGCTGGCGCGGATCCCTGATGCCGGCCGACAACGCTGCCAGACTCCGCGGATAGCCCGAGGGTGCGGCAGCATCGCCAGCGCGGCCCTCGTCCGCCAGCCGCTTGAAAGCATCAAGGGCGGTGCGGATATCGCGCAGGGCAGCGCGCAACTCGCGCTCGTCGGCGCGCTGGCGGGCGCTGCGCAAGGGTTCGGCGACAGCGACTGCCAGCAAGGCCAGCAGGGCGAGCGCGACCATCAGCTCGATGTAGGTGAAGCCGCGGCCGCGGCCAGCGGCGCTCACTGCTGGCGGTTGCCCGGGTCGACAGCGCCCGGCACCGGCGGGACGGCCGGACCAGGGGTGGCAAGTCCCGGCTCAGACAAGCCCTGCCCGGCATCGGGCAGTTGCGCCGGAGCACCCGCGCCTGTCGCGCTGGCATCGTCCACGGCCCCGGCATCAGGTGCACTCGGCTCGACGCCAACAGCGTCGATCTCGGCCTGCACCTGGGCCGCGTCGATCACCAGTGGCGCTGCACCGGCCTCGCCAGCCGTTCCGGCAAAGAAGCGGGCGCGGTCGGGCGAAGGCACGTCGAGGGTGCGCAGAATACGCGGAGTGATCAGCAGCACCACCTCGGTCTTGCTGTCGATGCTGCCATCACCGTCGTCGCTGCTGAACAGGCGCCCGATCAGCGGCAGCGCCGCCAGTCCCGGGATCTTGGCGCGGGTCCGGCGCTGGTCGTTCTGGATCAGCCCGGCCAGGACCTGCGTCTGCCCGTCCTGCAGGCGCAAGTTGGTCTCGGTGTTGCGCGTACCCAGGCGATAAGCGATGGTCGACCCGCCACCGGTCGAACCCACAGTCACCGTCTCGATGATGTTCGACACTTCGAGCTTGAGTCCGATCGACACCTCGCGGTCGAGGTGGATGGTCGGCTCGACATCGAGCTTCAGGCCGACATCGAGATAGCTCACCGAGCTCGACACACCGACATTGGCAGTCGAGGTGGTGGTGATCACCGGGACCTTCTCGCCGATGTGGATGCGCGCCTTGCTGCGGTTCTTCACACGGATGCGCGGGTTGGCCAAGAGGTCGGTGAAGTTCTCGCGCTGCCGCAGGTTCAGGATCAGCGCCGGGTTGGCGACGAATGAGCGCACCCCACTGGCGCCCAGTACCACCTGGCCGGTATCGCCTGGCAGACCCAGACCGATGCTGCGCGAGGCCTCCAGCCCCAGCTTGGTGAGCTGCGAGCGCGACACCTCGAGCACCTCGACGTCAAGCATCACCTCGGCGTCGGCGATGTCGTGCGCGGCAACAAGCCGTTCGGCCACCCGCACGGTCTCGGGCGAATCGCGCATCACGACGACGTTGAGCTTGTCGTCGGGGGTGACGTCGCGGGCCTTCAACACGCTGCGCAGCATCGCCGCCATCTCTTTTGCACTGGCGTTCGACAGATGAAACGTGCGCACCATCAGTTCGCGGTGCTCGTTGCGCTTGGCGGCAGTGGCCGGATACACCAGCACAGCGCGCTCGCCGATCGGCCGGAACGCCAGCCGTTGCGCCGCGCCGATCACCCGCAGCGCCTCGCTGACGCGCGCCGACTGCAGCATCAGCGTGACCTTGGCCTCGCGCTTCACGTCCTGGTCGAAGACGAAGCTGAGCCCGGCGCTGCGAGACAGGGCCTCGAACACCTGGCGCACCGGCGCATCGCGGAACTCGAGGGTGACGGTCTGCCCATCAAGCAGCGACAGTTCGCTGCGCTCGCGCTGGGCTGCCTCGTCGGCTTCGCGCTGCAAGTCTTGCAGCAAGGTCGATGCCCGGCGGTTGGTCGGGTCGCTGGCGAGCGCCTCGGCCGCCAGACTGCGCGCTGCACGGGCATCGCCGGCAGCACGCCGTGACTGGGCATCGGCGGCCAATCGCTGCGCCGCGCGGCGGCGCTCGAACTGCTGCCGGGTGGTCGCCAGTGCCGGCAACTGTGGCGCCAGGCCGGCGGCACGTTCGAGCGCCGCATCGGCTCCGACATCGTCGCCGGCGGCAAAAGCGTTTTCAGCATCCAGCAGGGCCGTCAGTGCTGCCGTCTCACGCACTCGCAGCAGGGCGACACGGTACTGGCTGCGCTCTGGGTTACGCGCCAATCCGGCCTCGAGGTGGGCGATGGCCCCATCGAGGTCGCCCGCATCGAGCATCGGCCGCACCGTGCGCATCGGGTCGGGGCTGGCGCAGCCGGCCAGCATGGCGACCAAAAGCAGCGGAAACAGTGAGCGGACAGTCATCGGGTGCGTGCGGCGGTCAAAAGTCGTTGCGGTTGCGTTCAGCGGGCCTAGGGTCAGGGCGCACCGGATCGGTGTGATCCAGCACCAGACTCTGGCGAGTATCGGTGGCAATGTGCACGAAGTCGATGCGATTGTCCTCGATCCGCTGCACCAGATAGCGGCCGTCGATGCGTTCGCCAGCGGCTACAGCATGCGTGCGGTTGGCCTCGGCGAGAAACAGGGTGGTCACGCCGTCGCGCACCATGCGGCCAATGAACCGAAATGGCAACGGCGGCACCGACGCGGCTTGACTGGCCCCGCCGCCCCTGACGCCATCCGCGTTGTGCAGCATCAGCACGTCACCATCGCGCAAGCTGGCCGACGGCGCGTCGCGCTCGGGCAGAGGCTCGAGTGCCGGACGCTGCGGCCAACCCAGCAGCGGACTCAGGCCCGCAGGGGTGGCGGGCTCGGCCAGCAAGCCCTCGGCTCCCTGCTCTGGCTCGGGGGCGAACACCACCAACAGCAGCGTGACCACAGCCGCGATGGCGATCCAGGCACGGCGACGGGCAGCAGTGCGGTCAGCGGTCAAGGTGCAGCCCCCAGATACAGGTCGAGCTGGACCTCGCCGGCCAGCGGGGCTTCGGCATCGGCGCGCGTCAGGCTGACGCGCTCGATAGTGGCGCTGGCAAAGGTATCGCTCAGCGCATCGACCCAATGCAACAGCGCCAGCGACTCACCGCTGATCGGCAGGCTGATGCGGATGCGCTCGAGGTTGCCGTCGCTGGTCGGCTGCTGCTCGTAGCGCCCGCCGCCGACCTCGAGGCCGGCATCGTCAGCGGCCTGCAGCAAGGCGGCGATCTGTTGCTCGCGCGCAGCGACGGGGAGGAACTGGTTCAACAGGGTGCCGATCTCGGCAGCGCGCAGCTCGGCCAGATTGGCCTCGCCCGACCCAGTTGGCGGCTTCAACGAACCAAACTGCCAAGCCAAAACGCCGGCCGCCAGAGCGAGCAGCCAGAGCAGCGCACCGCCGTAGCCTAACCAGTGGCGCGGCAACCAGTCGCGCATCCGGGCGACGATCGCAGGCAGACGCAGGTGGCTCATGGCAGGCCGGCCTCGAGGGTGGCGCGCAGCTCGCCCGTGGCATCGGCGGTATGGCTCAGGGTGCGGACCGAGGTGAATGCAGCGCTGCGCTGCAGCCGTTCGACCAGCGCCTCGATGGCGGCAAAGTCGTCTGCGGCGACCTCGATCTGCAAGCGCCGCGCCTCGGCGTCGATGTCGAGCCGAAGCAGGGCGTGTTCAGCCGGCAGGTCGAGAACGGCGCGGCGCAGCCACAGCTGCCACGGGCGGGCCAGTTGCGTCATCACGGTGTTCAGGGTCTGCGTCTGTTGTTCAAGAGCCGCCAGCACGGCTGGATCGGGTGCAGGGGTGGGCATCGTGCGTGGCGTCGGGATCAACAGATGCGGACCCGCCAGCAGCGCGGACAACACCAGAGCGATGACCCCACTGGCGAGCCAGAGTCGGTCAGCACCCCGCGGGCCACCATCGTCCCAGGCATCGAGCCCGGCAAAGCGAGGGTCTAGCGCCATGTCGCCAACCAAGCCATGCAGGCGGGCTGGCCCTCGGCGCGACCACCGCCAAGCGTCTCCACCGGCACACGCCAACCCAGCTCGGAGAGCCAGTGAGCCACCGCCTCGCCGTTGATGCGGCGACGGCTCATGGCATCCACCACCACGCCGTTGGCATCGGTGCGCAGCAGCGTGGCGCGATCGCCCTCATCGAACGCCAGTGCCGCCGCCGGCGGGGTCACCTTGCCAGCCAGCACCCCGCAGACGGCGGGGATCATGTGCCCGCTGCGCAGGCCAGCGGCCAACAATCGTCCGCGCAAGCCACTGACCAGCGCCTCTGGCACCGCTGCGCTCAGGCGTCGCCCCCCGGCCTGCCCGGCCAGCAACAAGCGCCAGGCGGGCAGGCCGGACAATACGGCTGACCAGCGCACGCGGAGCAAGGCTTGTTGTTCTTCGGTATCAAGCCTCGCGCTGGGCCAGTCCACGGTCAGCAGCGGCATCCAGGCACTGCCCAGCCAGACATCGACGATCGCCCCAGCTGGCGCTGCGCGCACGACCGTCTCGGCGGTCTCCAGAAAGGCCTCGGTGGCGGGCATGGCGATCTCGCCGCTGGCCACGACCTGCGGGCCGGCCGGAACAGCTGCCGCCAGCACCAGCTGGCCGGCATCGCAGGCGAGCAACAGGCGCTCAGGCATCGGTCACCCGCTGCACCTCGGCCAATGACGTGCGACCATCTGCCAGCAGCTGCAGGGCGGCATGGCGCAGCGGCCGGTAGCCACGCTGCGCGGCCAGCGATTTGAGCTCGAGCACTGGCGCCCGCGCCGCCACCGCCTGACGCAGGGTGTCGTCGAAACGCAGCGTCTCGGCGATCGCCGCCCGGCCGTGAAAGCCGGTCCCACGGCACTGGCCGCAGCCGCGCCCTTCGACCAAGGCGTGACCCACCTGCCGCTTGGCCACCAGTCCCGACGCGCGCAACAGCGCCAGCGCCGGGCCGGTATCCGCCAGTGGCTCGCTACAGTGCGGGCAGTTCAGCCGCAGCAGGCGTTGTGCCATCACGCCGTTCAGCGCAGCGACCAGGTTGTACGGGTCGACACCCAGCTGCAGGAAGCGGCCGAGCACATCGAAGACGTTGTTGGCGTGCACCGTCGACAGCACCAGGTGACCGGTCAGTGCCGCCTGGATGGCGATCTCGGCGGTCTCGCGGTCGCGGATCTCGCCGACCATGATGCGGTCGGGGTCGTGACGCAGGATCGAGCGCAGGCCGCGGGCGAAGGTCAGGCCCTTCTTCTCGTTGACCGGGATCTGCAACACCCCAGGCAGCTGGTATTCCACCGGATCCTCGATGGTGATGATCTTGTCGCAGCCGGTGTTCAGTTCCGACAACGCGGCGTAGAGGGTGGTGGTCTTGCCGCTGCCGGTGGGGCCGGTGACCAGCAACATGCCGTGCGGCCGGGCGCAGAGGTCGCGGACAAAGCCCAGCGTGTCGGCGTCGAGCCCCAGCGACTCGAGCCGCAGACCGCGCAGGCTGTCGCTCAGCGCCTGCTTGTCGAGGATCCGCAGCACGGCGTCCTCGCCATGCACGCTGGGCATCACCGACACCCGCAAGTCGACCTCGCGGTCGTGGTAGCGCACCCGAAAGCGGCCGTCCTGGGGGATGCGTCGCTCGGCGATGTCGAGCTCGGCCAGCACCTTGATGCGCGACACCATCTGCTCGGCGATGTCGGCCCCGGACACCTCGCCGACGCGGCTCAGTACCCCGTCGATGCGGTAGCGCAGCGTCATGCCGGCGCCGTGCGACTCCATGTGGATATCGCTGGCGGCGGCCTGCATGGCGTCGTGCAGGGTCGAGTTGACCAGCCGCACCACCGGCGAGTCGTCATCGTCGAGAGCCCGCAGGATGAGCACGCTGCCGGCATCGCTGGTCGCTGCCGCGGCCTGCAGGTCGATCTGCTGCAGCGCGCTCAGGCCCGACTCGCAACGCGCCAGCAAAGCCAGGATATCGTCGCGACCGGCATGCAACAGGCGAACTGGGCGGTCGAGGTTGCGCTCGGCCCAGGCCAGCAACAGCACGTCGTCTTCGCCCGGGCTCACCAGATCGATGGCGTCGTCGGCGTCGAACAGCAAGCAATCGCGGGCTCGCATATCGCGAAAATACGCCGTCAGCAGCATCGGCATGCGCCGGTGCAAGGCGTGGATGTCGAGCTGTTGCGAGCGCGCGTTCACCCGACCGCCCCTGCCAGATCGAAGATAGGCAGATACAGCAGCACCACCACGCCGCCGATCACCAGGCCCAACAGCAACATGACCAGCGGCTCGAACAGGCGCGCCAGACGGTCGCTGGCGCGGGCGAGCTCGGCGTCGTGAAAGTCGGCGACGGCCTCGAGCATGCCGGCCAGGCCGCCGGTGCGCTCGGCCACCCCCAACATGCGCCGGCTGACCGGGGTGGTCAGGCCGTGCTGCTCCAGCGCCGCTGCCACCCCCACCCCGCGTTGCAGCGCGTCAGCGGCATGCTGGGCCGAGGGGGCAAGACCGGCACCCAGGGTCGACGCGGCGGTTGCCAGCGCCTGCGGGAGCGGCATGCCACCTTGCAGCAGCAAGGCCAGATTGCGATAGAACACCGACAGCCGGTACAGCCTGTGCAGGGGCCTTACACCTGGCAGCGCGGCCAGTCCCACCCAAAGGCGCTCGCGCACGGTGGCGTCGGCGGCAGCGGCCAGGACCAGCGCCAACAGCCCCAGCAGGCCTGCGGCGACCCAGCCGGCGTGGACGTCGAGCCAAGACCCAAAACCCAGCAACAAGCGCGAGCCCCACGGGAGTTCGGCGTCGACGCCAGCAAACACCGCAGCAAAGCGCGGCACCACATAGAACAGCAAGAAGGCAACCACCGCCGCGCCCACCGAAGCGACCACCGCCGGATAGACCAGCGCCTGGGTGATGCGCTCGCGCAGGGCATCGACCCGGGACTGGTAGGCGACGTAGCGGCGCAGCGCCTCGGACAGCTGACCACTGGTCTCGGCGCTGCGCACCGACGCCAGCAGGAAGTCTGGCACCAGGCCAGGCACCGCTGCCAAGGCTGCCGACAGACGCTGGCCTTGCTGCAGGCCCAGCACCACAGACTGCAATTGCTGCTGCACCTGCGCCCGCGGCTGGCGCTCGGCCAGCACCTCGAGCGCCTCGGGCACGCTCACGCCGGCCTGCAGCAGGGCAGCCAGTTCGTCAGCAAACCGCACAGTGTCGAGCCCCGTGCGACGACGAACCGAAAATTGGCGGCGACGCACCGCCAGCACCGCCCAACCGGGTTGCGCGGCGCGCTGGCGGGCTTCTTCAGGGTTGCCAGCGTCAAACAGCTGCTCCACCAGCCGGCCAGATGGGTCGATGCAGCGAACCACGTAGCGCATCCGTGCGACCTAGGGGAAGCGTAGATCAGCAGCGTCACCGCTGCCGCCGGGCCGACCGTCCTGGCCTAGGGACAGCAGCTCGTAGTCAGCCGGCGGCGCCGGCGAACGGTACTGATACGGGCGACCCCAAGGGTCGGTCGGGACCGCCTTCTGCAAGTACGGCCCTCGCCAGCGCACCTCGCCCACCGGCGCGGTCACCAGCGCGGCCAGGCCTTCGGTGCTGCTGGGGTAGCGCCCGACATCGAGCCGGAACTGGTCGAGTGCAGTTCCCAGTGCCTGCATCTGCGCGCGCGCAACCTGCACCTCGGAGCGGCCCAGCTGGCCGAAATAACGCGGCGCGACAAAGCTGGCGAGCAGCCCGATGATGACCACCACGATGAGCAGCTCGAGCAGGGTGAATCCGGGGCTGACGCGGGCTCGTGCAAAAGCGGTTCGGCAGGACATGGGCATCGGGCGCATGCAAGGCAGGCCAACATAGCATAAAGGCCGCGCCCTACCGGACCACGCGCTACCACGGCACATGGCGACTCTCGGGCAGAGGTGGTTCCACGTTGTGGGGTTTCGACACGGGCGAGGTTCCCCGTCGGGCGCGACATGCTTATGATGCTCCATCGCCCTGGTATGAGTAAGGTCATGTCGATTGCTCTCGCTGCTCGTGCTATCGCCGCCACCCTGCTGGGCGCGCTCGTCGCAACCACCGGCCCGGTCTGGGCAGGCAGCTTCTATCTGCCGGCCTCCGACAGCATCGCCGCGCTAGGCCGCGGTTACGCTGGCCAGGCGGCGCTGGGTTACGACGCGACCAGCGCTATCAGCAACCCGGCCGCTCTCACCCGTTTGCGGGCCAACCAATACGCGGTCGGCCTGACGGCACTGTCGACCGACGTCCACATCCGCGACCAAGGCACCACGGTGCTGGGCGGGGTCGTGCCGGGCGGCTTCCCGGTGGATGGTCAGGTCGATGGCGACGCCAGCGCGCTGGCTGGCCTGCCGAATCTCGCCTACGCGCGACGCGTTGGTGGGGCACGCAATCTCTGGGTGGGCTTCGGACTGCAAGCACCGTTCGGCCTGGGAATCGAATACGACGAACGCTTCCGGGCCCGCTACGACACCCGCGAAGCGCGCCTGCGGGTGATCGATGCTTCAGCCGTGGTTGGCTTTGAACTGTCCGAACGCGTATCTATCGGCGGCGGGATCAACATCCAGCGCACCGACGCGCGGCTGGAAAACGCGGTGCCCAACCTCGGCGGCACGGCGCTGCCCGGTCAGTTCGCCAGCGACGGCGTACTCATCTTGCGCGCTGACAGCACGGCAGTGGGCGGCAATATCGGCTTGCATGTGCGCGCCAGCGACAGCCTGCAACTGGGCTTGCACTATCGCTCGCGCATCTCGCACGACCTCGAAGGGCATGGGACTGGAATCAGCCTGACCGGCCCACTGGCCGCCCTAAACGGGCGCAGTGCCGCAGATGTGCGCTTCAATCTGCCCGACATCGTGACCGCCTCGGCCGCCTGGCAGGCGACCGAGCGGCTGGCGCTGATGGCCGAGTTGCGCTGGTTCAACTGGTCGCGTTTCGAGCGCCTGGCGTTCCAGTTCGATGTGGGCGGCACGCGCGTGCCGCTCACCCGGCCCGAGGCCTATCGCGACCGGGTCAACCTCGCGCTGGGGGGCGAATACCAGCTGAACCCGGCGTGGACGCTGCGCGCCGGGTACCTGCTCGACCGCACCCCGACTCCCGACACCACGCGCAGCGTGGCGGTGCCCGACGCCGACCGGCACTGGTTCAGTGTGGGTGCGTCGTGGGCCTTCGCACCAGAGTGGACGTTGGACATGGCGTACTCGCGGATCGCCTTCGAGCCGGTGCGCATCGAACGTGTCGACGCCCTTGGCAACACGGTGCGCGCCAGCGGCAGCCCCAGCGTCGACGTTGTCGGCTTGGCAGTGCGCAAGCGGTTCTAAGGCTGCAGCCGACGCTGCTGCCGGACCTGCTGTTTGTCGAGCTCTGTCGCCTCGGCTACTTCTCGGTCATCGTCCAGATGCCGTCCCAGTCGCGGCGGGGTGGATCGCGACGCAGTTGGGCGACACGCTCCAGATACAGCCGTGCCACCCCATCCTGCAAACGGCGCGACAGCACTGCATGGAAGGCCGACTCGGCGGCGTCCCAGCGCTGCTGGCGGTAGGCCAGCAAGCCGGCATGGAAGTCGCCCAGCGAATCCTGGAACGCCGCGCGGGCGGCGCCCTGCAGATAACCGGCGGCCTCGTAGATGGTGACCGGCTCGGTCTTGCCCTTCACTCGAAGCTGATCGACCTCGCGCAACAGGGTCGGGCGTTTCAGGCGCTGCACCACACCCTCGCTGACCAGGATCTGTACGCCGTAGTGCTTGGTGGCACCTTCGAGCCGGCTGGCCAGGTTCACGTGGTCGCCGATGACCGTGTACTCCATGCGCTTGGGCGAACCGATATTGCCGACGATGACCTGCCCCATGGCGATGCCCACACCAATGTGGATGGCATCCAGCCCGGCCTCGGCGCGGCGGCGGTTCAACGCCGCTAGCGCGGTGAGCATGCCCTCGGCGGTGATCACGGCGCGGTCGGCGTCGTCCTCTGCCTGGAACGGCGCACCGAACAGCGCCATGATCGCGTCGCCGATGTACTTATCGAGAATGCCCTTGTGGCGGAAGATGACCTCGACCATCTCGGCGAAATACTCATTGAGCATGTTCACCGTGCCGCGCGCGCCGAGCGCCTCGGACAACGTCGTGAAGCTGCGGATGTCCGAGAACAAGATAGCGATATCCTGGTCCTTGCCACCAAGCTGGTCCTCGCCGCCGGCCAGCAGCTGGTCGGCCACCTCTTGGCTCATATAGCGCGCCATGGTGGTCTTCACGCGTTTTTCTGCAGTGATGTCTTCGATCACCAGCATGGTGCCGATCGACTCGCCCTCCAGTCCGATCAGCGGCGTGGCCACCGTGTTCACCGACTTCTCGCAGCCGAACCAGCGGATGCTGTGGTCGATATTCAACTGCCGCTTGCCAGTGTCGCGGGCACGCAGCAGCGCCTCGAACAACCAGGGGTTCTGTTGGCCCAGGCTGTGCTCGGCCGTCTCGCACACGGCGGTCCCCAGCAGCTCGTGGGCGGCGGTGTCGAGGATCTCGCGCGCCGCCTGGTTCACCGAGGCCACCACGCCGTCTTCATCGATGGTGATCAGCCCGTTCGACGTACTCTGCAGGATCGATTCGTTGTAGTTGCTGATCTGCCGCACCTCGTCGAACAGGCGGCTGTTGTCCAGCGAGATGCCGATCTCGGCGGCAAAAGCGCGCAAGCGGATCTCGTCTTTGGGCGTAAAGGCACCGCCGCGCTTGTTCAGCACCTCGACCACGCCGATACGCTGCCCTTGTTTGCCCAGCACCGGCACGGCCAGGATGCTGCGCGTCTGGTAGCCGGTGCGGCGGTCGACGTCCTGGTTGAAGCGCGGGTCAAGGTAGGCGTCTTCAATATTCACCGTGTCGCCGGTCTGGAACACCGCGCCGGCGATCCCGGCATCGGCTGGCATGCGAATCTCCCGGATCTCCAGGCCCTCGGCGAAGCGCGACCACAGCTCGCCAGTCTTGGGGTCTTCCAGCAGCAAGGTACCGCGGTCGGCGTCGAGCAGCGTGCTGGCGGCGCTCATGATGCGGGTGATCAGGACGTCGATCTCGATCTCGCCCGCCAGCGAATGCGTGACCTCGAGCATGTGCACCTCTTCGCGCAGGCTCTCGACCATCTTGTTGAAGCCGGCATACAGGTCGGCGTACTCGTCGGTGGTGGTGACTTGCAGGGTGGTGTCGAGATCGCCGGTTTCGACCCGGCGCATGGCAGCGATGAGTTTGCCGGCGGCCCGCGAGACATCGGCTGCGGTGAGCACGGCCATCGCCAGCGCGGCCAGGCCAGTCACTGCTGCCACGCCCCCTAGCCAGACCCATAGCGGCAGCATCTGCTCGTTGCTGACGCTCACGCCGAGCTCTTCGAGCAGGATGTTGACCTTGACCACGGTCGAACCGGCAAAGAACAACAGTGGGATCGCCGCGACAAACAGCGACAGATACAACAGCTTGTCACGCAAGCGCACGGCGATCAGGCGCGGCATCTCGGCGGCCTGCGCCGACGCATCGCGGTAGGCATTGAGCCGCACCAGCAGCGGCTCGATCAACCGGTTAAGGCTGAAATACTCGACGATGGCGTGCACCGGTGCCGCAAAGAAGACGATGCACGCGGCCATGGTGAAGACCTGCCAGTCCACAAAGCCGCCATCGATGTACAGGTTGAAGCCTTCCAGCACGACGACCATGGCCAGCGCCGCCAGCGGGCCATGCACAAAAGTGATGCGCAGGAAGGAATTGAACGGCAGGTTGAGCAAAGCCGCAGCGGCGCGATTCAGCGCGTCGACGTCAGGCGTGGCGGGCCGCTGCAGGGTATCGAGCACCTGCAACACGGGCTGCGCGTGGCGACGGATGAGGACGATGTCGGGGCCGACGAACACGGCGATCGCGAACGGCAACGCCGCGAAGAACATCAGCCACTGCTGGCGGGTCATGTCGAGCCCGGCGTACATCAGCAGCAGCACCACCGCGGTGGCAGCGCAGGTGCCGACCAGATAGATCAAGACCAGGCGCCAGAACAGGGCCTTGGCAGTGGTCGGAGCCGGCATCGGCAAGAAGGCGGACAGGATGGAACGAATACCCGCGCCGGCGCGGCGGCTAGCGAATCCCAGCAGCCGGCCTGCGCGGTGGTGGCTTACTTCAGGTAATCGTGCAGCACGCGGCCGTGCGGCAGTGTGATGTCACCCAGGAAGTGCTTGCCGCCGACGATCTTCTTCACCGGCAGGTCGGCCACCGGGGCGTTGACGTGCGGGATCAGGTGCAGGCGTGCGTCGCCGACCCAGCTGCCCTTGATGGTGATGTTGGTCAGGTTGTAGGCGACCAGCTGGGCGATCGCCGGCTTGCCGTCGACGGCGGGGATCAGCTTCAGGTTGCATTGGGTCTTGGTCATCGCCTTGGCCATCGCCTCGACGCCGCCCTCGCTCTCGCGGTGCTTGAAGGCCATGGTACCCATCGCCACCATCTGTCCGGCGTATTCGAGCGTGCCGGTGAGGGTGTCGGCCACCACCTCGAGCTTCGGGTGCGCGTACTTCTTGGGAAAGCCCCAGACCTCGCGACCACCGCTGATGGGTGGCTCGTCGTCGAGGTACATCTGCGCGGTGAAGTTGATCGGCTCGCCCTTGTACAGGCAGGGGATCACCACGCCCGACTCGGTGTAATCACCGAAGCCCGAGCTGTCCGGCATCTTGATCCACTCGTACAGCACGTGGCCATCGGGGTTGGGTTCGAGCGGCTCGGGGACCGCGTGACGCAGCGCGTCCTTGTCGGTCACGTACGTGATGATCATGTACTCGCGGTTGATGAACCGGTAGGGGCCCATCGGGTAGCTCGGGCTGGCCGCGGGCATCGAGGGCAGTTTCAGGATCTCATCGACATTCATGGTCGTCTCCGTAGGGATCGGTTGGGCGGTGTGAAGCGGGCGTCTCAGCCCTTGGCAGATGGGCTGATCGCCAAAGGCTCAGAGGAACTCTTTGTGGATGTTCACCGACGAGCGCACGCCGACGTGCTGGAAGTTCTCGTCCAGCCACTGCTTGGCGTAAGCCCGGCCGCGGTCGCGCAGCATGGTCAGGAACTCCCACTGCCAGGCGAACTTGGTGGTGACCGACAGGTCGCTCATGGCATTGTCGGCGCGGATCGAGTGCATCAGCACGTACTTCATGCGGTCGCGGAACTCGTCCTTGATCCAGCCCTCGTCCATCATCTTCTGGACAAACGCCACCGCGCGCAACTCTTTGATCAGGCTGGTGTTAAAGCTGATCTCGTTGATGCGGTTGAAGATGTCCTCGATGGCGGTGGGTGGGCCCGGGCGCTCGATCGGGTTGATGTGGACGATGATCACGTCGCGCGATTCGGTGTGATAGAACAGCGGGTAGAGCACCGGGTTGCCCATGAAACCGCCATCCCAGTAGTGCTCGCCCTCGATCTCGACCGCCTGGAAGAGGTATGGCAGGCAAGCCGAGGCCAGACACACCTCCGACGTGACCTCTTTGGTCTCGAACACGCGGGCCTTGCCGGTGCGCACGTTGGTCGCGGTGATGAACAGCTTGATCTCGCCGTGGCGGTCGAGCTCTTCGAAATCGACCACCGACTCCAGCACATCCTTTAGCGGATTGAAGTTGGTCGGGTTGATCTGATACGGCGACAGCGTGTGCGACATGAACTTGAACATGTGGTTGGCCATCGAGTGCTCGATCTTCCAACCGTGGAAGAACTTCTCCCAGGGCATCTGCTGCAACGGGCTGTAGCGCTCGCCAGCCTTGCTGATCGAGTGCCAGAAGTCGTGCAGCGTCTGGCGGGCTGCCTCGGGGCCCTTGATCAGGCCATAGGCCAACACTGCAGCGTTCATCGAGCCAGCGCTGGTGCCCGACAGGCCCTCGATCTCGAGGCGTCCGTCTTCGAGGATCTTGTCGATCACCCCCCAGGCAAAGGCACCGTGGGCGCCGCCGCCTTGCAGGGCAAGACTCACTTTCTTGCGCTGGCCGCTGGTGTCGGTCTTCTTGTTGCTGGCCTGTACTGCAGCACGCGTTGCGCTGCCGGTGGCCGGCTTGGGCGTTGCCATGTTCTACCCCCTGAAAAGAACGACGGGCCCCGCGGGGCCCGTGTTGTGGCTTAGTGAGCGGTCCAGCCGCCCTCGACCATGATGTTGGTGCCGGTGATCGACGCCGCAGCGTCGGAACAGAGGAAGACCGCGGTCCCCGCGACCTGCTGCGTGGTCACGAACTGCTTGGTCGGCTGGGCCGCCAGCAGCACATCGCGCTTGACCTGCTCTTCGGTCATGCCGCGCGCCTTGGCGGTGTCCGGGATCTGCTTCTCGACCAGCGGAGTCAACACGTAGCCCGGGCAGATCGCGTTGCAGGTAACGCCCTTCTCGGCCACTTCCAAAGCCACTGTCTTGGTGAAGCCCATGATGCCGTGCTTGGAGGCGCAGTAGGCACTCTTGAACGGCGAGGCGACCATGGCGTGAGCGGACGCGACGTTGATGATGCGGCCCCAGCCCTTGCTCTTCATATACGGCACCGCCTTCTTGGTGGTGTGGAAGGCCGAGCTCAGGTTGATGGCGATGATGGCGTCCCATTTGGCGGTGGGAAACTCCTCGACCGGGCAGACGTGCTGGATGCCGGCGTTGTTCACCAGGATGTCGACGCCACCGAAGACCTTGGCAGCGTTGTCCATCATCGCCTCGATCTGCTCCGGCTTGCTCATGTCGGCGCCGTCGTAGATGACCTTGACGCCGAACTTCTTCTCCAGTCCGGCGCGGATGCCTTCGATCTCGGCGGCATCGCCGAAACCGTTGATCACCAGATTGACGCCCTCGGCAGCAAAGCCCTCGGCGATCCCCAAGCCGATACCACTGGTCGAGCCAGTGACGACAGCGCATTTCCCTTTCAACATGACACCCCCCTAGTCCCTAAAAACGGCGCGCAGCGGCGCCGCAGTCACACGCAGACAGCCTGATGTCGGAATCTCGACACCCCCTGCACGCAGCGCAGCGCGTGGAGTCACGCGCTGCGCCGTCCGATGAGCGCCGTTTTGGCGCTTGTGGGCGCTTGAACGGCGCCTGTCTGTCGTTCGGACGACTCTTGTTGCGGCCAGGCTGCCGTCCAGCAGCAGCCCGTTGGTTATGCCAGCGGAATGTTCAGGCTGTCCCCGCTGATTGGAAACTCTACGCGTCTGTTTGTGACTTTTCTAGCAAACTCGTTGCGAATCTCTGACTCACGGCCGGGCTTGCGGTGCACGACCACCAGCGGCACGCGCTCGGGCAGCGTGGCGACAAGGTCAGCCAGGCCATCGACATGCAGATGCTTTGAGATGCGCGCAAGCTCGATCTCGCGGTTCGGGTAGGAGCACTCGGCGACCACTGCAGCGAGATCGGGTACGTGCCGCACGGCATCCCAGAACGCCTGGTCTGGGCCGGTGTCGCCGGTGAAGGCCACCGAATGCTCGCCACTGCGCACCAGCAGGCCGCAGGCCGGGATGCCATGGTCTGCCGGCAGGGTGTGGACCTCGAGCTCTTCCACCCGCAACGGCCCGGTGTCGGGATACGGGTGCATGCGCAGGAAGGGATGCTCGGCCGTGGGGATGGTGGTGAAGTCGGGCCAGACAGCGTCGTTCAGGATGTGGTCGCGCAGCACCTGCAGGACGCCGGGCAGGCCCCAGGTGAGTGTTGGCGTCTGCCGCAGCCCGGCGATGGTGTCGATCATCAGCGGCAGGCAAGCAATGTGATCGAGATGCGCGTGGGTGAGCAGGATGTGCTCGATGCGGGCCATCTCGAGCATCGACATACGGGCGATGCCGGTACCAGCGTCGATGAGCACCGTGTCGTTGATGCGATAGCAGGTCGAACGCGCGTAGTTGTTGGCCGGGGCGCCGGGCGGCGCGGTGCCTTCAATCCCACCACTGCATCCAAGAAAGTCGATCTTCATGCGCAATGCCTCGTGTGGCCGGGCCGACCGGCCGGGCAAATGAACCAGGGCGGGCGACCACGGTATAGCGCTGGACCGCAACCTCGATGCCCCGCTCGATGCCCCGGCGGAGCCGAGCGGACATGGTGCCAGAGACTGCGGGGAAAAGTGGTGGCCCGACAGGTGTACACGACACCCAAGGTCCGTTGGCTCGGGGATCGGTCTGGAACGCCTCGGACATGCATCATCGGACGGACTGCGGATTAGCTTATTTGTTTGATATTTGTTAGGTTTCGCTAGTTGGATAAGCGCCTCGGCTAAGTTGCCGCCGGCCCACACCGACAAGGATCCTAGCCGATGCATCGCCACGCAAGCCTGAACCGCATCTACCGCTTGGTCTGGAGTGACCGCGCTGGGGCGTGGGTGGCGGTGGCGGAGATCGCGCGCGGTCGTGGTCCGCGGGCGTCGGTGGTGCGGCGTTTGCGCCGTGCTGCAGAGCGTGTCGCCGCCGATGCGCTAGGCTTTGCTGCGGGCCTGTCCAGGCGGCTCAGGGCCAGTCTGGGTGGGCAAGCCGCCGGCTGGGCCGGCGCTGCCGGCGCAGCACTGCTCACCGCCTCGGCGGCCTGGGCACAGCAGCCACTCGATGCCTCGGTGGTGGCCGGCAGTGCCAGCATCGAGCACGGCGCCAGCATCACCACCATCACCCAGCAGTCGCACAAGGCCATCATCGACTGGCGCGAGTTCTCGATCGGCGCGGGGCAGACGGTGCAGTTCATCCAGCCCAACGCTTCGGCCATCGCACTCAACCGTGTGACCGGCCAGCAGGCCTCGCTGATCGACGGCTCGCTGCTGGCCAACGGCCAGGTCTGGTTGCTCAACCCCAATGGCGTGTTCGTGGGCAAGGGCGGGCAGATCTCGGCGCAGGGCTTCCTGGGCACCACGCAGGGCATCTCCAACGAAGACTTCCTGTCGGGCCGCTACCAGTTCACGCGGGCGGCCAAGCCGGGTGCGCCGCTGGTCAACCAGGGGCAGATCAACGCCATGAAGGGTGGCTACGCGGTGCTGGCCGGCGAGGCGGTGCGCAACGACGGCGTGATCACCGCCGAGCTGGGCCAGGTGGTGCTGGCCGGCGGCGCCACCTTTGCGCTGGACCTGCATGGCGACCGCCTGCTGTCGTTCGAGGTGCGCGACGGCGTCGAGGCCCTGGCCACCGACGGCCGGGCGGTCGTCGACAACGCCGGGCGCATCATCGCCCAGGGTGGGCGGGTGCTGATGAGCGCCAAGGCCGCCGATGCGGCCGTCAGCAACGTCATCAACACCAGCGGGCTGGTGCAGGCGACCAGCGTGCGCAACGAAGGCGGCACCATCGTGCTGGATGGCGATGCCGGCAAGGTGACGGTGGCCGGCACGCTGGATGCGTCGGGCGGTACTGCCGCTGGTGGCCAGGTCGATGTGTTTGGCGACACCGTCTGGCTGACAGCCGGCAGCCGGCTGGATGTATCGGGTGCAGTGGGTGGCCAGGTGCGGGTCGGTGGCGACCTGCTGGGCCAGAACGCCAGTGTGCGCAATGCCAGTGCGGTGTGGATGCAGCGTGATGCGCTGATCGACGCCAGTGGTGCCAGCGACGCCGGCCGGGTGATCGTCTGGTCGGATGTGCAGACACTGTTCTCCGGACGCATCCAGGCCACTGGCGGCAGTGGCGCCGGTGGCTTTGTCGAGACCAGTTCGAAGCGACAGCTGGTGGTGAACGGGCGTGTCGATGTCGCTGGCGCGGCGGGCCAAGCCGGGCAATGGCTGCTGGACCCAGAGGATGTGGTGGTGGCCAGTGAGGGCACCACCGCAACCAACACGAGCAGCACCGACACAAGCAGTAGCGACCCGACTCCCGAATCGGCCGCAGCCAGTGGCGAGAGCCAGATCAGCAGCGAGGCCGTGAGCGAGGCGCTGGCCGATGGCACGGCGGTGACGATCCTGGCCACCGGCGATGTGACCGTGGCCGATGCGGTAAGCGGCAGCGATGGATCGAGCCTGAGTATCGAGGCCAGCGGC
>Ga0169931_10002359_pt1 | contig 30840 bp, 22 predicted proteins | sample Kivu_15m_20L_FD_129675 | JGI IMG/M metagenome (GOLD analysis project Ga0169931, IMG submission 129675) | Freshwater microbial communities from Lake Kivu, Western Province, Rwanda to study Microbial Dark Matter (Phase II) - Kivu_15m_20L... | ecosystem: Environmental > Aquatic > Freshwater > Lake...
ATATCGCGATTGGAAACGACGAACGGATGCGATGAGCAAAGTCTATGCAGACGATTTGCAAAAGATTGCAACAAAAGAAAATTTCAATGATTTATTTAAAGTCGAAGATGGTCAGTTTCCAAAATTGCTTGTATTGTTCATGCAAAATGAAATTGCAATCGAAACAATGGTCATCCTAAATAATCTCTTTGATTTTATAAGAATTTGGGACAAGAAGATATCTGATGATATCATCTATCCCAAAATTTCAAGAAAGATCCGCAAATACGGAGCATTCTTGAACGTGAACGTCGACAAGTACAAGACTTTAACAAAAGAAACTTTACTTGGTGACGAGAATACTATATAATAATATGGTAATGAAGAAAGTGGACAAGTCGAAAATACAAATCATACTACGCATACGAGGTAATACAAATGAGTCTATCTAATCTAAAGAAGGGTTCTTCCCTTGACAAACTGAAGAAGGCAGTCGAAGCCTCTTCCTCTGGCAACTCTGGAAAATCAAATGCTGATGATCGTTTCTGGCAACCCGAAGTGGATGCTGCTGGAAATGGTTATGCAGTCATTCGTTTTCTTGACACACCAGCGGTAGATGGTGAAGATGGTTTGCCTTGGGTTCAAATTTGGTCCCACGGTTTCCAAGGTCCAGGTGGTTGGTACATTGAGAATTCTCTCACAACCCTTGGCAAAACTGACCCAGTCTCTGAATACAACACGGTTCTTTGGAACTCTGGCATTGAAGCCAATAAGGAAATCGCACGCAAGCAGAAGCGCAAGTTGACGTACATCGCCAACATTCTTGTAATCTCTGATCCAAAGCGTCCTCAAAACGAAGGAAAGGCTTTCCTCTACAAGTTCGGCAAGAAAATCTTTGATAAGGTCAAGGAAAAACTCGAGCCGCAGTTTGCTGATGAAACACCGTTGAATCCGTTTGATTTCTGGAAGGGTGCAAATTTCAAGGTCAAAATTCGTAACGTTGAAGGCTATCGTAACTATGACAAGTCGGAGTTTGATTCTCCTGCTCCGTTGTTCGCTGGCGATGACGCGCAAATCGAAAAGACTTGGAAGTCTGCTCATTCACTCAAAGATTTTTTGAAGCCTGATAACTTCAAGACTTATGATGAGTTGAAGGCGAAGTTGGAGCGTGTGCTTGGTGCTGGTGGTTCTGCCGCTGCATCTGCTAAGAAGATCGATGACGAGGAGGCTGATGCTCCTGTTGTTCGTTCTGCTCCTGCCAAGAAAGTTACTGCTGAAGATGTCACCGTTGAAGATGATGACATGGCATTTTTTGAGAAACTTGCCGCAGAATAATCTGTTTTAGAAAACCGTAGATGTTTTCAGGGGCACGCAAGTGCCCCTTTTTTATCTGTTTGGATGAAACATATCTGCCGAAGCGTGACGATTAAATGTGCTATCGTCGCTGAATACTCGCGATGTTCGTGATCCATCATTAGTTTTATTCGTAGCAAAAGTTTGATTATTGTTTATGATGGTTGGACTGCCAAATTGTCTAGAATTATTTGTGTCCATCATATCTTGCTGATATGGTCCAACTAATTCATCTCTTTCATTTTTCGCTTGCATAATCACATTCGTATCGCGGTTCATATTCCCTACGCTGCTGGATGATTCTGTGTATGATTTTTTATTGAGATTGCTCATTGAATTTGCATTATTATAAATGTCATTGAATTCGCCAGCATCTTCTCTGCGGTTAAATTCTTGCAGAAGATCTTCACCACGCCCACCTGTATAAAAGTCAACGTAGAGTTCTTTAAATCTTTCCCATGGATTATCTGGACGTCTTACTGCTGCACTTCTTCTTGATGATTGGACATCGACACCTTCTAGATCTTCTGCACTTCCTCTTGATGATTGGACATCGATACCTTCTATATCATCCATTGCTTCCTGAATAAAATTTCTATCATTCATTTTTGGAGTAGTATCTGGTTGTTTATCTGCGGCACTGCTTCGAGTATAAGTAGGTTGTTCCTGAGGTTTTGGTTCTGGCATTACCACCTGTGGCTTTATTTCTGCGCTCGTATTTTCAGCCGCCATACTTTTTGCTTGTGGTTCTAATTTTGTTTGATCTTGCGGTTTGACGCTGTAATCATCTACCATCGGCATTGTAGTGTCTTCTTTCGCGATGATTTCACGATATGACTCATTCGCAGGATCTCTCAATCCTACATTAAAAGATCCTCTACCATAACTATCAATTAGAGATCTAAGTTTAACTGGATCGAATATTGGATTTTGAACTGCAGTGGTTGCTGTATTTTCTGTTGCTTTTAAAGTTGCAGCTGCATTTACCATACTCTCATCCGATTCTGTTCTTTGAACGTAACTTTGAGAGGCTGTCAAATTCGAAATAAAACTTTTTGGAATCGTCGATACGGTGGGTTCATTTACACTTGGTGGCGTGTATGTCGATTCAGGAGCAGAAGATTTGACTGTTTCTTCTTGATCTATATTGAACGCATTAGCATATCTCTTAGAATCTGGAATTGCTCTCTTAAATCCTTCATCAGGTTCGCTTCTAAATTGTTGTGCAATAAAAGGTGTTCCAGTATACCCACCGAATCTCGATGCGAAGTTCATCGATGGTTCTGCACCTCTAGCTGCAAAACTTGAAAAGTTATTTCTAAGCGTATCTATATTTGGTACAAACATTATCTTTTACTCTTCGACAATCGTTCTCTTATTCTATCGTTTTCTTCTTTGACATGTTGTGCCACTAAAGAAACATACATTGCTCTTTCCCACGGAAGCATTTGCTCAAGTTCCGTGAGACTATATCCATGATGCTGCATCAATGCAAAATTGGTCATGAAGTATGACTTCAGACTCTCATTACGAAGGCTTATACGAAAAAATCGAGGAGACCCTCCAGTTTGATAAAGTGTTCTTTTCCACACTTCTTGCAAACTATTGTGCTTTCGTGACGAAGCATTGGAATCTCTTTGAAAAAATTCTTGATCTTCTTGTATTGTTCTGTTGTTAAGTTATTAATAAACTGTTCAAATTCACCTTCCAACATCTCATCTAGTTTATATACTTGACTATCATCATACAAGTATTCTGTGCATTCTTTGAGAATTTCAATCGGCATATCTTTCGTATTAAACTTCTCAATTAAAGTTTTAGATACACTGAATGTCGGATAATGTAGTTTAATTCCAATGTCGTTTGTAAGCGGAATATTACTAGAATGTGGTTTGTATTCTAATGCAACCTTTAACAAATCTACATCTAACTCCATTCTGCCTTTACACTTTTTTTTATCATCGATCACATTCTCACAAATAAACTCTAATGAAACAATTTCACCGATAGATCTTGCTCGCAAATTTAAAAACAAATATTCGATTTCATATAACGGCAGAGAATCTACTTCTATCTGATCATAGACGCAATTATTAATTATTTGTTTAATTGCATCTAAACTTGTTGTATAATCATTAGACTCTAAAGCCATAAGAAGAATCTTTTCTTCTTTTACCACAAAAGGTCTAAAGGTAATTTCTTTATCTAATGATTCAAGTCTCAATTTATAAGTCGGCAAATCAATTTTTGGTAAAGCCATAATTTACTCCATGTTAACTATTTCTATTTCTTCGTCTTCCTGATGTACTTCCAATATCGATACCCACTATTTCAGTTCCTTCTCCTCTTCTGCTTCCGATATCGATACCCACTAGTTCTGTTCCTCTTCTGCTTCCGATATCGATACCCACTAGTTCTTCTTTTCTTCGACTATAGATATCAATGCCCACCACTTCAGGAGTGCCTTCGCTCTCAATATCAATACCAATTACATCCTCTTCAGCATTTGCATCATCTCTCTCAAAGTCACTCGATCTTAGATTTTTCCAATATCGATATGAGAACGTTACATCCAAGCGAACTGCTTCGCCAGCATCAGCCCAAGATCCACGAATTTCATTCATCGATACAGGGAATGCTTCGAATAGTTTGACTGCATAAGGAAAATATTTGCCTGTTTCAGATAACTGCAAAATTAATACCTCACCGATATAACTGTCTCTATATCTAAAATCAAATTTATTCTCTTTTGGATTTATGAAATTCATCCATGCATCAAAAAAGGTCTTCTGACGCATCTCATCATCAACCAAAAATGTGATTTGAACTTCATTGTAGTCTGTGCTCACTGGAACCTTCATCAAAGGTCCACCATAATTCATATTAGCCAAAGAAATGTTCAGTCCAGGAAATGCAACAGACTCTGAGTAATAAGTTAAGAAGTCGTTTTGTAATAACGATGGAAGTTTAAAACGAAGAGTGTTGAGAAGTTCGCTTGGTGGCAAAATTGCAATTGCAACCTTACTGGCTCTTGCGTAACCACTTTTTCTTACTTGAGAGAGAAAATTACTTACGTTTAAAAGATTTTTTGGATTTAAAGACATTAAGCATTGCTCCTCATATTCGCAACAGGTAGGAAAATGGCTGTTTCCCATTGGTTCGGCTCAATGTAAATCATCGGCGATACCATCTGTTGATACAGATATCTTCTCATACAATCACGAATACCTGAAAATTGACTCATGCTCGAAAGTAAATCATAAGAGAGCATAAATCTTGTAGAACCATCATATTTATCATTATTCAGGAAGATTGACAATCCGTCTAGAATAGTTAATCGTTGGCTTGAATTCAGGAAGTGTAGGTTTATCCCCGTAAATCCATCACCCGTTACCGTAGTTGGGATCACCAACGGAAATTCGTCCCATTGTGGGAGTCTTTCCTTAGTAAGAGGATCGTATCGAAACATAAACATACGACCAACAGCTGCGAATGGAGTTAAACGTTTGGCATCATTTAGAACATTCGATCGACTAGTTGAAATCGTTGTTTTAGAGATCATTTCTTGAATAAATGCCTTGGCTTCCTCTGTTCGAGGTTTAATGCCCTTTTTGGACATTTCACGAGTTATTTTCTCGAGTAAGGCTGGCATTAGATCCCCAGTTGGTCTTCAGTAATTAAACTAAATTTCCAATTTCTGTCTTTGCAGTATTCCTGGGCTGCTTTCCATTTTGCGTCGTTGACGCCCCAAGTTGTCACTTCTCGGATATACTGACGAGTAACTTTATCTTTTGGTTTTGGAGGGACTGCCTGACTTTTGGGTTTTACTTCTAAAATCATGCTCTCGACGAGTCCTTGTCTATTCTGGACTTTAACATAAAAGTCCGGGAAGTATCGATGCCAGCGATTGTCAACAGGGGATAAATAAGGGATGACGATTTCTTCGTTAGACCATCCAATTACGCTAGTGTTTTCGTCCAGGTGCACCATAACTCGGCGTTCCCATAACGATCTGTACCAGATGTTTGTGGGGTCACCTAAATATTTTTTGGTATTTCTAGGACTAAATTTACCACTATAAGCCATCACTTATTTATAGGAAAGAGTAATGTCTACTGCTACTGAAGACGCAAGACGATTAGAAAGACAAAAAGAATCACATAAAAAGCATTTATATTTTCCACAAGAATTGGGCGATAAAAGCGGTCAATATAAGAATGCGATAAGATTTAAGGCTTATGGACAAACAAGATCATTTCAAGACAATCCAGGCGAAACAACATATGTAAGAGAACTTCCAACTCAATATCAGTCTGGGAGAAGAACATTTCCTATTACGCAAACCGCATTTAATACAGCCTTCGCGTTCAGAAGTGGTGGAACCGTTATTACGGCAGCTAGTAGTTTATTATTGCCAGGTAGAGGTGTTCCCGACACATCAATTATTGAAGATCTAGTAGGTGTGGGTGCATTTGGATTACAATATTTTGCATTTGGTCAAGAAACATTTTATGGTAGAAGGACTCGATCTTTAGATAATTCGATTACTTTGTATATGCCAGATATGGTTGTCAATTCTGATAAACATGATTATCAACCCATATCTTTAAATCAAGCATCTGGAAAAGCAGGTCTTTATACAGCAGCGTATGATGGATCAGCTTTAGGTAATGTCGAAACATTTGCAGAACTGGCTGGCAGAGCAGGCATATTTGGCGGACGCTCTACAGAGGCATTCCTTTCAGGATTAGGATATGCACTGAATCCGATGCTTGAAATGGTTTATGGTGGAACGCAGCCACGAACTTTTGCATTTCAATTTAAATTCGCACCTAGAAACCATAAAGAAGCAGAAGACGTTTTAAATATTATTAAGACATTTCGTTTTCATTCGCATTCAGAAAGTGCAGATAAGCCAGACGATCCAATGTCCAAAGGAAGTGGAACAAGATACCTCGTTCCACCAAATCATTTTGAAATAGAATTTTTACGAAGAAAATCAGACGGTAGATTTGAAGAGAATCTTGCGATGCCTCGCGTGACAACTTGTATGTTGGCTCAAGTACAAACAAATTATGCTGCTCAGCTTGAGTCCTTTGCAACATTCAGAGATGGTATTCCTGTTTCAATAAGCATGGAACTAGAATTTATTGAATCTGTCATTCTAACAAAACGAGACATTAGGACGGGATATTAATGGCATACTTTGCGAAATTCCCTAGAGTTTTATATTCTGTTAACAAAGAAGGCAACAATGCAAAGATTGTTCCTGATATTCTTGCTCGCGTAAAATTTATTGACTCTATCATGTCAAATGAGAATCTATTCTTTAAATATGAGATTAAAGGTGAAGAAACTCCAGAACAAATCGCATATAGAGTTTACGGAGATCCAGAAAAGCACTGGATCCTATTGTTAGTGAATAAACTCATTGATCCTCAATTTGACTGGGCACTTGGTCCATTCGATTTTGAGAAACATATTAAACAAAAATATGCATCATTGAACGTAAGTTTAAAAACAACTGAATCTTATCCTACAGGTTATACGGTTGGTGAGGTAGTCTATCAAGGATCTGCATACAATGCCACTACTGCAGAAGCGAAAGTTATTGCATATAACTCTGAAACAAAAACGTTACAAGTTAAATTTCCTTCTGAAATTTTAGCGAATGGAAGTAACATTTCTGGCGTAACATCAGCGCAGACGCATTCAATTATTGGTATTACAAACAATCAAGATGGTTATCAGTGGGCAGTGAATACAATCAGCCACTATCAAGCAACCGAAGTTATTCGCAATTCTGATGATCCGACTTCTACTGAAACGAGAAAGTATAGAGTGACTGCAAATTCTTACAATTACAACACAGGTAATATCATATCCATCAATACAAATACTTCTTATTCTAACAGTTATAACGTAATAAGTTCAGTAGACGGCAGCAATGCTACGCTTACTATTACAACAACTATTGGTCCAGTATCATATTATGATTATGAGTTAGAATTAAATGAAACCAGACGTAAAATTCTTGTGCCTAAATCTTCAATTATAAGTTCTATTGAAGGTCAATTAACGTCATTAATGTCGGCAAGATAACATGGAAATGATGGCAAGTGGCAAAACGTCGGCTGATGGTGCATTGTCGCCATACGACTTTACACTCATTGAATTAAAAATTGTCAACGCTTCTGGCACGAGCATAGATATTAATTTTATCTATAGTGAAATTAATATCTATGAAGATATCTTTAACAATGTTATAAACGGTGATATCTTATTGACTGATTCGAGTGACATTATTAATAGAATGGGAATACACGGAAATGAATTTATCTCAATTGTTTTTAAATCACCTGGAATGAAAAGATTTGAGAAAGTGTTTAGAATCTATAAAATAAGTGAGTATTCTTTGCAAGGAACATCTGCTGCCAAATATAAACTACATTTTTGTTCAGAAGAGTTTCTACTCAATCAGCAATATTTTATCTCAAAATCATTCAGAGAAACTCGATTGTCTGATGTAGTGAGGATTATTGCGCAAAACTATTTAAAAATATCATCAAATAAATTCTCAGAATCTAACATAGAAGAATCTACACTTCTACTTACACCTGAGAAGAATCCTTTAATAGTGCCAAATTTAAGACCACTCGAAGCCATCAATTGGATATCATCTTTTGCACTCAGCAAAGATTTGTCTCCAGGTTTTTTCTTTTATGAAACTGCTGATGGATTTAAATTTAGTTCTATGAGTAGCATTTATTCGCAGATTCCAAAAAGAAAACTATATTACTCTGCAAAAAACCTTGTACAAAATGAGAGCATTGCATCACAACATAGTAAACTTGATGAATTACAGTTTCGACAGGTGTTCGACACACTAGAGAGTATAAGCAGTGGTGCATTTGCGTCGCAATTAATTACTTTAGATGTTATGAATAGAACTGTGGAAGGTGAAGTTATGTCTTCATCTATTCAACAATATAAAACATTGAATCAATATTTGCCATATAATAACGCTAGGAATAGAATTGGATCATCTATAAGTCAGGCTTCTGGATACATAAGAATGTTTCCAAAATTTCAAGACAATCTTGCTAGTCAGTGGTTGTTGATGAGAGCTTCTAGACTCGCGCTATTAAATAACACAAGATTACATATTGACATTCCAGGCGACAGCTCGCTATCTGTTGGTGATATTGTATATGTAAGCGTTCCACAAAACGCAGCAGAAACAAATCCTGATAATATTTCAGAAGATCGATATATGTCTGGCAATTATTTAATTACTGGTCTAAGACATCAATTGTTAGATACCAGGTATCATTGTTATGCTCAATTGTGTAAAGATTCTGTCAATGTTAATCTAAACTATTCGCCGCCAGTCAATTCAATGTGGAATACGGTAATTAATTCATGAAGTTGCGCACAAATTTTGTTGGACAAGATGGGTTTCAATGGTGGATTGGTGTCGTTGAAGACAGAAATGATCCAGAAAAACTTGGCAGATGTCGTGTGCGTATTTTTGGTATACACACAGATGACATTGTAGCCATTCCAACGGAAGATCTTCCGTGGGCGATTCCAGTTCATTCTGTGAATAATAACGATACTTTCGCAACACCAAAAGAAGGCGAATATGTTATAGGTTTTTTCTTAGATGGATCGTTTAGTCAATCACCAGCAATACTCGGCGTAATTCCAGGATATAATCAACAAGTATCTCATGGTAACAGAGGATTTGGCGATTTAAGAAATGCGAATAAAATTCGAAATTCTCCAAAAAAACCATCCGCGTTAGATTATCCAGAAGCGCGCACTGGTGATTCAAACACAATCAGTGGCAATATTATTAATGATGGGCTTGGTGTTGCGAAGTTGACAGCAGAAAATATTATGCTTCATCTTCCGCTATCTTTACAATCTAAAGAGTCATTGACTGATGGTATGCAAAATGTAGTTGGATACAATCATAAATTTACACAACGTGAATTGAATCAAGGGTATATTGCGCTCACAAAAAATGATAACATTATTATAAATGGTATCAATGGAGCAAACACAATTGTAACGAAGGCGCAAGCAAAGGAATTACTTGATATCGATATTGTTGAGACAATTGAACGAGCCAAACAATCGATTGGCGAATCAACTTGGAATGGATTATCAACTCCGCAAAAAACAGGTCTTACGCTTAATGCTTATCACTTAGGAGTTAAGGTCGACTTTGAGAAATCTGGAGTTCGTTCTGCAGTAACCAGCGGTGACATTATACGAGCTTCACAGCTATTAGGTGCTGAGATGCTCAAATCGTCTACAGGAAAATATTTACGCAGTGAAGATACTCTTGCGCATACTGCAGCAAGTTTATTCAAGTCTATTCCAAGAAGTTCACTCACTTCTGCGCGTGCTAACAATGAATTAAATACAAACCCTTCAATTGTTGCGGGAGCAGGTGTAGGCGTACAAGTTCATGAATCTAATTTGTCTGCTGATTCAGATGCATTATCCATCAAATACCCAGTACCTGAAGAGCTCGGCAAACCATCATTAAGCGATGTTGCTACAAATTTAGATAAGACATTAATTCAAAAATTCCGAGAACGAACTCCAATCAGCGCAATCGGTGCAAACAATGAGTCTTGGACTGAACCAAGTCCAGCATACTCAGCAGAATACCCATATAATAAAGCAAGAGAAACCGAGTCTGGTCACGTTTTTGAAATGGACGACACGCCATTAAACGAACGTGTTCATTTGGCGCATCGTTCTGGAAGTTTCTCAGAATGGTATCCTAGTGGATCTAAGGTAGAAAAAGTCGTCAAAAACAACTATAGAATTGTAATGAGTGATGATCATTTATATGTTGCTGGAAAGGTAAACATCGTCATTGAATCGAATACCAATGTAAGAATAGTTGGGGATGTTTTTTTACAAGTTGAAAATGATTTAAATGCATCTGTGAGCGGCAATGTTAACTTTTCGGTGGGCGATACCTTTAAAGTCAAAGCAAATACCTTATCGTTCTGCGCACAACAACTTACAGAATCCTCTCACGATCTCTTTACGGCTCCAAGAAGAGGAACACCTACTGCTGCGCAAAAATTCCTTGAAAATGATCGAACTATTCGATTAAGTGTTAATATTAATACGCAAAATGATGGATTTCTACGAAATTTCCTCATCAATCCATATGATTATACATCACAATATCAAAATGTTAAGCGATATATTCCTGAGTCGCCAAGATCTGGTTCTGATTTAATCTTAAATAATGTAGTTGGGGAAAGTTTAATTTATCTAAACGAAACTGCAGACATATCGAAGTGGCTAGACAGACAACTTGCTCTCGCTTCGAATGGTTATTGGAGAGAAACTGGAATCGAACTTACGGGAACTATTCAGCCATCTAATCAAAATATCTTAGGATTATGGAGAAATCTAGGATTCTCTCAAGAATACTGGACATTGAGCGATCAGACCGTATGGGCAATGGCGTTTGTAAATTATGGATTGAAACAGAATGGTTATCGATACGTTCAGACTCCATATTCTAAAGATATCGAATTGAGATTTAACGACTTTAGATTTACTCGTGTAAAACCTGAAGATGCTCAGCCTGGGGATATCGTTCTTTGGGCTAATGATCATGTGAATTTCGTCTATCAAAAGAAAAATAATGCCCTAACGTTTGTAGGTGGTTCACAGCCTCCTGATCCAAGATTTGATATCGGAGACGGTCGAATCGGTGATGTCTCATTAGTTGGAGATGGCGGTTGTCCCATTACGACAATAGTTCGCCCATCTAAGACATAAATAATCATTTAGAGGTGCTTTAAATGGAAAGAGTCGCTCGAGTATTTTCTGACTTAGACCTAAAATTTAGTAAACATCCAGTTACGAAAGACGTTTCTTTAAAGATAAACGAACATGCAATCATTAGTGCAGTTCGAAATATCATTTTGACCAATCATGGTGAGCGAAGATTTACTCCCAGGTTTGGAAGTGATGTATATTCGCAGTTATTCGAGCCATTAGATGACATGACGGCAATGAACATTAAGGAAGAAATCGTCACTAGTCTTAAAAACTACGAGTCGCGTATAAAATTAGATTTTGTCAATGTAGTTCCAAATTTCGATATGGATGGATTCGATGTCACAATTCGTTTCTATTTGTTAAACTCTATTAAACCATTCACGACGGTTATATTTTTGCAAAGGTTAAGATAAAATGGCTAATGTCGAAAGCAAACTAGTAATATCAGAGCCAGACTTCTTTACAATTAAAGCAAGTCTAAAGAACTTTTTAAAGTCACAAAGTACCTTTGCGGATTATGACTTCGAAGGCTCGACGTTATCTCAGTTAATTGATTTGCTCTCTTATAATACTCATTATCTTTCGTTCTATATGAACATGATTGCAAATGAGTCGTTTTTAGATTCCGCATCTATCCGAAATTCTGTTATCTCTCATGCTAAGATGCTTGGTTATACTCCAGCATCTATTCGCAGTTCAATAGCAAGAGTCGATTTAACCTTTACTTTAGCGAATAATGCTGGGGTTGCAAACACATCATCACTAACTATTCCTAAATTCACAAGATTCGCTTCTTCAGCTGTTGATGGTATTAATTATACGTTTACAAATTTAGATGAAGTTACAGTAACAAAGGCAAATAATCAGTTTGTATTCGCTGATCTGAATATATTCGAAGGAACACCCACTTCACAAGTATTCATACACAGCGAACAATTAAATCCATTGCAAGAATTTACATTAGGAAACCAAAATATTGACACCTCTACAATTGAAGTTATTGTTCAAACATCTGCTATTGATCTATCACAACAATCATATACTTTAGCAGCTAATTCTACAGCACTTACTGGTAACAGTGCGGTTTATTTTATCGATGAAATTGAAAATGGAAATTACAAGATCTATTTCGGTGATAATATTCTTGGCAAAAAATTATCAGAAGGTAACATGGTTGTTGTTTCTTATCTAACGAGTAATGGCAAAAAAGCCAATAAAGCCACATCATTTAAATTACTCGATTCAGTAGGTGGATTAACTAACGGAAGCATTGTGGTTGATCAAGTCGCAGCTGGTGGTGCGGACATGGAATCAATTGAAACAATCAAATATCTTGCTCCAAAAACATTTGCATCTAACGGTCGTGCTGTAACAAAGAATGATTACACAGCATTGATTCAACAACGTTACCCATCATTTGAGGCAGTAAACGTTTGGGGTGGTGAAGAAAACATTCCACCAATTTACGGCAAGGTGTTTGTATCTGCAAAACCTTCAGCTGGTTATGAAATTTCAAGAACAGAAAAAGATTACATTCTCAGAGAAATTATTAATCCAATTAGTATTCTTACTGTAACGCCAGAATTTGTCGACCCAGATTTTAACTATTTAAATTTAAACGTTCGTGTTTCATATGATCCGACTGCAACGACTTTGACTCCAGGGGAGATTTCTTCACTTGTTCGCGGAAGAATTAATGATTATGCAAATACAAATCTTGATCAATTTAACTCATTATTTAAGATTTCACGATTGATGCATGAAGTCGACATGGCACATCCTTCAATTGTAAGTAATGATATCGATGTGAAAATTGAAAAACGATTGACTCCTGTTCTTGGTGTTTCGCGAAATTATGTCATCAAATACTACACTGAACTCAAACGTTCTACAGGTGCTGATCGTATTGGTTCGAGCCCAGCATTTACTGCATATGATAACGAGGGCATTCTTCGTGAATTCTATTTTGAAGAATCACCTCTATCATCAACAGGTATATCAGCAGTGCAAGTTATTAGAGGTGGCTCTGATCTAATTACTGCTCCAAGATTGCAAGTAAATGGAGATGGTGTTGGTGCATCTCTCAAAGCTGTTGTAACAAACGGTAAAATTACTTCTGTTAATGTTGATAAAACAGGGTCTGATTATTCGACCGCTGCAATCAAAGCATACGATGAGGATGATGAATTACTTGAAAACGTTATTCTTAAACCTATAATTGAAAACACAACAGGCAAATTGCGATCCTATTATTTCGACAACAATAACATTAAGATCATCTTCTCTGAAGATGCTGGCACAATTGACTATCAACAAGGTATTATAACATTATCGCAATTTAATCCATTAGATGTTATCGATGCATTTAAGACAATTAAGTTCTTTGCAACACCAAAGAACACATTGTTTAATTCAGAAAGAAATACAATTATTACGCTAGACATTGACAATCAATCACAAGTCACTATTGATACAATAAAAGTAACCTAATATGTCAAGTCTGAATAGAGTTTCAACATTTATTGAATCACAGTTACCTGAGTTCATTCGCTCAGATTATCCTGTATTCGTTGAATTTCTAGAAAAGTATTATGAGTTTTTAGAACAGCCAGGTAATCCTATTTACGAATTAAAAAGATTTTCTGATAACTATGACATTGATTTAACACGAGAAAGTCTACTCAAGTATTTTAGAACAAAGATTCTACCTTCGTTTCCAGAAGAATCAGAGTTGTCGACTGAAAGAATTATCAAATCTGCAAGAGATTTCTATAATAAAAAAGGCACGCCCGACTCATTCAAATTTTTATTCCGAATCTTGTACAACAAAGATCTTGAAATTTACTTTCCGAAACTTCAAATCTTTAAGGCTTCAGATGGTAAGTGGGTTCAACCACAAGCATTTCGTTTGACATCATCTATCGGAAATCAATCAGTCAATTTAAATCTACTTAAAGGTCTTAAAGGCGTTGGCTCGGTATCAAAGGCAACATGTATCATTGAACGAGCATATAAGACGATTGACCTTGCAACAAACAATGAGATCTATGAGGTCTATGTTTCCAGCATTACCAGAGTTTTCAATAATAACGAATTTTTAGAAGTTCAATATGTCGATGAAAATGGCAATTCTCAAGTTTTTAGAGAGACAATTATTGGTAGTTTGTCAAATATTAGAATCAATCCTCGAAGAAGAGGGAAACGATATTATACTGGTGATCCAGTTGTAATTAGCGGTGGTCAAAATTTAAATTCTCTTACAAGACAAAAGGCTGTCGCAACAGTTGGCAACGTTACTGTATCCACGCTAGAAAGTGTTACAGTTGTAAAAGGTGGTTATGGCTTTAGAACCTCACCAAATACAATCATTGATATCATAACTAAAAATCCATATACAGGATTATTTGATGGAACGGGCAATGGTGCAGGAGGAAATGCAGTTGTATCTGGTCTTGATACAAGTGTTGCAAAAACTATAAAAGTCACATATTCCTCTGATGGATTATCACTCAAAGCCGACACTCCTCTTTATGCGAGTGACATGGACTTTGCTAATTCTGCGTTTACAACGTTGTTTTATGCAAATGCTGCTGGATCAACACAAACAACAGTAAACCTGTCAAGTCGTCCATCTGTAAATACTACAAACGATTACTATAACAATTATGTTATAAAGGTCGTAGAAGGCACAGGATCAAATGGATTGCAGTCGAAAATCAATACGGTTGTGATCTCTGATTATTATGGATCTAATGGGATGGCTGTGATAAACACATTCACCTCTATTGTTGGTACTGTAAATGTTTCTGGTGTCACCGTAACTGCAAATTTATCAGAAATTAATAAAGCAAACTTTACTGCAGGCTCTCCAGGATTCTATAATTATCTTACTTCTGGAAAAAATATTGAAGTAAATGGCGAAACGCGAACAATTGATACAGTTACAAACGCTGATCATTTAACTGTCACCTCAGCATTCAGCGCACCAGCTTACAATAAAAAATTAAATGCAAATTCAACATTAAGCACAACATTAGATGCTACAAGTTATTTACAATTAACAACATCTCTCGATTCTAGAATCGGTGGTGCGTTGTCATTCGAATCATTTAATTTATATCCGATTGTCACAACTTCAGTCGTAACTGGCGGTGGTGGATATGAAGATGACCTCAGTTTTGATGTGTTATCTTTATATGAAAGTGATCTATCTTCTTTAGGATTTGTCAATATTAATCCTGGTGATTTTAATGCATACAATACCATAAATGCATCTTTTAGATTAAGCAGCGACTTTTCATCGGCAGATGATTATTACGTTGGTAGAAGAATTAAAATTGAAAATCATTTCAGAAAGATCGTTGATTATGACGGCGCAACAAGAACAGTATTTTTAGAACGTCCGTTTGAAACGAATATTACTAGTTCGAACATATTAAACAAACGTTTGCAAATGGATAATCGCCCATTAATTTCCGCTATGGGAATTCTTGGCGCTATTGAAATCATTAATGGTGGCACTGGATATGCAAATAATGATCCAATTTATTTTTATGGAACTGGTGTAGGTGCAGCTGCACAAGTCGAAGCGGTGAATATATCTGGAACAATAACAAAAATTAAGTTTACGAACAGAGGCGAGGGATATGTTTATCCTCCAACTGCAGTTGCTGGTGGTGCTGGAACAGGCGCAAATTTAAACGTTATTCTTTTGGGTGATGGCGAAGAACTAACCTCGACGACTTCTGCGCGTGGAGAAATTATCGATTTCGTGTTATCAAATCGTGGATCTGACTATATTACAAAGCCTAATGTCTCACTGAAGATTTATGATTTGTTTATAAGTGGAAATACAACTAACATTGCAGCAATTAAAGAAAATGACGTCATATACCAAGGTACGCCAAGCAGCAAAGTATTCACAGGAACAGTTGATGCAGTGTATTCGAATAACTCAATTCTTCGTGTCTTTGATTATTCTGGTTCGCCTAACGTGGCAAACATTGTCATTACTCGAGCAAATGCGACTGGGGTTTATCTAAACGTTCACAATACTGGTATTACTATTTCAAATGCAAATATAAACGGTATTTTGTATCCAAGACAATATGGTAATGGACGCGCGAAAGCAAATGCAGAGTTTTTAAATGGATTGATTCGCTACAATGGATTTTATCTAAACAGTGATGGTCATTTAAGTTCAGACCAACACTTCCAAGATAGTCGAAAGTTTCATAACTATTCTTATTCTTTATATTCAGAAGAAAGTTATGATACCTATAAGAAAACTGTATTTGATACGATACATCCAACAGGAACAAAACTGCTTCCGACTCATGTTATTCCAGAATCGTATTCCTCTGAACCTGCGATTGTCATCAACGCGCATGCAATTGTGCTGGCAACTAACTCTTTCATTGGAAAGTGTTCAATCGAATATGATTCATCAACAGTCATAGGTAGTGGTGGTGAGGTATTTGATACAGTTGCAAATGTTGGCGATATGATTATAATTAATTCGTCTGATACGAATCGATTCTTCGTCAAGACAATTACTTCAATCGCTAATAATAATTCTCTAAATATTGAAAGTTCTTGTACGATTATTGGAGAAGGAAGATTGCACATTTCAACAGGAAATGCGAGTGTTGTTATCAAAGGAAATACAAACGCTGTCTCTAGTTTCTTAGATACATCCGACAAAATTCGACTTAACATTGATGGAACTTTACTTGTCAAGACAATTAATGTAATATTCGGAAATGTGGTGACTCTTAATAGCAGTACTGGTATTACAAATACAACTAACCTTACAATTGATACTACAAGCGAAACTAACTACGGAAAACAAATAGCCCCAGCTTTGGTCTATGAGATTATCCCTCAGTATAGTAATGTTGATTATGAGATTATAAGAACTTGAGGACCTAACATGTCATCTTTATTTACTCGAAATTTCGGAATTTTAAATGCTCGCGCCTTTGAGCATTACGTTGCATCAGACCTTGCAAAAGTCTATTTGACAATTGGAAGATCGCAGCAGTGGGCAAACGGTGATGCTGTACCGAATCTTATAGAATCTTCAAATTCGTTTTACAGCATGTGGAATGACATGGTCGCAATGAAGAGAATCACTGCAGCAGATATGAATCTTGTAATTCCTCGAGTAGATTGGACTACTGGGACAACTTATGTTGAATATACTCAAGATTTAGATTTATTTGCAAGAGCCAATTCTGCAAATATTGCTTATGATAATAAATTCTACGTTCGAAACACAAAAGATCAAATCTTTAAGTGCTTGTTCAACAATTCGAATACATCCTCGACTGTGATGCCTGAGATTGATCTTGGCGGTCAATTACCAGAAAATCCATATATTGAAACTTCTGATGGATACAGATGGAAGTATATGTATAAGATCCCACCAGGACTAAAAGAACGATTTTTTACCACAAATTATATGCCTGTAGTCGTTGAAACCAACGTTGTCGATAGTGCAGTTGCTGGTAGAATTGATATTATTAAAATCGTAACTGCAGGTGCGGGGTTCAATGCGAATATTAGTAATAACTTTTTAAATATTGTCACCGTTAATGGTGATGGAACAGGGGCAAATATTCGTGTAAATGCTTACTCCACTGGCGTTAATGGTGGTAACATAGTTGGTTACACGGTTATTTCTGGTGGAAATAACTATAGTAGGGCAACGATATCTCTTATCGACGAAAATAAAATTGTTGGCACAGCAAATGCAAACTTAGTAGCCATTATTGGACCTCCAGGCGGTCATGGTTCTAACGTGGCAAGCGAGCTCGGCGCTTCATCTTTAATGATTAGTGTCGCAATTGAGGGTGATGAAAACGATACCATTCCGACACAAGGCGGTGGGGGAAGTCAGTATAGACAAATCGGTCTTTTAAAAGATCCAAAAGCAACCTCGAACACTAATGCTCTGGCTTCGGTTTATAGAGCGACAACTAAATATTCCTTAGTCATTCCAACTGGAACGTTTTTGCATCGAGAGAGCGTTTATGTTGGTGCTAATCTAGCAGCTGCTAATTTAACAGCACTTGCTGATTTCTATGACAGCGTGAATGATATATTGTATGTTAATAATATCATTAATGATGGAACTATTAACGTTGCAAATTCATTCTCTATTACAGGCGCAAACTCTGGAGCAACTGCAACAGTGATTGCTTCTGAAAGTCCAGGTTTAAAATTGTATTCTGGAGAATTATTGTATATTCAGAATACTACTGCAATTAATCGCGACCCCGAAGAGAACCAGCAATTTAAAATTGTTTTAAAGTTTTAGGAATATAACTCATGGCAACAGATTTTAATGTAGAACCATTTTACGACGACTTCCAAGCCTCCAATGGAGCCAAGGAAGAAAACTACATGCGTATTCTATTCCGACCTGGTTATGCAGTTCAGGCTCGTGAACTAACGCAAATTCAAAGTATAATTCAGAATCAAATTAAGCAGTTCGGTGATCATATCTTTCAAAATGGATCTCCAGTTTTCGGCGGTCAGATCACTTATGATTTAAATGTGCCATATATTAAGTTACAAACTACTTATAACGGAGCTGACGTTGATGTTGAAGACTTTGCTGATGCAGTAGTCCGTAACGTCTCTGGAACTGCAAAAATCCGCGCAAGAGTTGTAGCGTCTGACGATACTTTAACTTATCCAACTCTCATGTTAAAGTATTTAAGAGGAACAAAATTCTCAGATAATGAAGTTATTTCAAATGCAGAATCTGGCGGAACGGAAGCAAAATTATTAGCTGCAGCAGCAACTGGATTTGGATCTGTCGCGTCTATTCAGCCTGGAGTTTTCTATGTTGATGGATTCTTTGTTCAGGTTGCAGAACAATCGATTGTGCTTGATGCATATGGGAGCACACCATCTTATAAGGTTGGATTGCAGATTGTTGAAAAGATTGTTGATGAAAGTGCAGACGCAAATCTTCTTGATCCAGCACAGGCTTCATTCAACTATCAAGCTCCTGGTGCTCATCGTTATCAATTCAATCTTGAGTTGACAAAACGTACTATTAATTCAGCAGACGACACCAAGTTCTTTGAACTTCTTCGTATTGAAAATGGCGTAATCACGAAACAAGTTAAGTATCCATTTTATTCTGAACTTGAGAAGACTCTTGCTCGCCGAACCTATGACGAATCTGGAGACTACACAGTAACTCCATTCAAACTCTCGCTAGAAGCAAACACTGCTAATTCAACCAACTTTATCGCTATCGTTGAACCTGGAAAGGCATATGTTAAGGGATTTGAATATGAATCAATCGGTCCACAAAGAATTGAAGGACCAAAGGCAAGAACAAAACAGACTTCAACAGATTTTGATTTGTCTCTAGAGTATGGTAATTATTTGTATGCAAATTCTGTTGTTGGCTCTGCAAATGGATTTGCAAATACTGCAAGTCTAACTACACTCGAATTGCATTGTGTCCCAAAGAATAGTATTAACACAACAAATTCTATTACATACAATGCAACTTATATGGGTAATGCAAAACTTAAACATATTACTCGTAATTCAGGAGCAGAGTATATCATCTATTTGAGCGATGTGGCTCTTGAATCAAATACTGTAACAGCGGGTTCTACAGGCGCAAATACTCTAGCCATTAATTTCCCTGTAAACTATTCAAATCTCGCAGATGCTTATGCTAACGTTTCTGTTAGAGTAACTTCTGGTTCTTCTGCAGGCGATGTGCGTAAAATTGTTTCATATAACCCATCAACGAGAGTTGGCGTGGTTGATCTACCGTTCACAGGTTTGATTGGAGCTGGACAAACTTTTGCATTGCTTTACAGCACTAAAGATATTGATTCTCTTGTTGATGTAATTTCAACTAAAACTGCATTTAATGTTTCTATGAATGTTTCAAATAACAGTAAAGATACTGCAGGTGGAACAATCGTATATGACTCAAATCGCAGAACATTAATCTTTAAACTACCAGAGGCGCAAATTGCTAATGGAACAATCGATAATGCAGATTATGTTACGAATCGATTCTTCGCATCACAATCATTCAACGCCAGTGGTATCCTATCATTACCATTAACAAATAATGAAGTTCTTGATTATGGATCAGATGGCAGCACCTTATCTTCTGCACTCGTCAGTCAAAATTTTATTATTGTGGTTAGAAGCATTGGTACAGCAAGTGGTGCGAGCGTCGGCGATATTATTACTCCAACGAGTATTACACGCACTTCAAGCACTGGTCTTACAATTAATTCTGGTTTAGGTGGATCTTTCACTGCTGACATTTATGTTCGTGTGAAGATGGACAATTCAGAAGATTATAATCGTCGCCTAAAGGTTGTAAAAGGAAACGTTGCAAATACAACTCTAACTGCTACTGCAAATTACACAGGTGGTCAAGCAACATCAGTGAGCGGGTGTACTAGTATTTACATTGACTCTGCTAATGGTAGAGTTTGGTACACGGATACATCAATCATTAATAAAACACCAGGTGGTAATACATCATTGTTTATTCCTGATGTTTATAGATTGGTTAAAGTTTATGATTCTGGTAGTGTTTCATATGCTCCAAATTCTACGAATGTGATTGACGTAACTCAAAGTTTTTACTTAGATCCAGGTCAAACGTCAGAATACTACGATCACTCAAAACTTGTTCTAAAGGCTGGTAGAAATCCGCCAAGAGGACAAACAGTCGTGATTTTGGAATACTACGATCATTCCACAACTGCTGGATATTTTAACGTTGACTCATATCCTTCGACACAATATGATAATGGTGAGATTCCAGTGTTTAAATCAAATGATAAAACAAGTTTCCCATTACGCGATTGTATTGATTTTAGACCAACGAGAACACTAGGTACAACTGCAAATACATTCTTTGGTGCTCGCATTCCACTTCCATATGAATCTATGGAAATGTCATATGAATATTATGTGCCAAGAAAAGATAAAATTGTTGTCACTTCTTCAAAAGAATTAAAACTCATAAGTGGTATTGCAGATAAAAATCCAAAATATCCAGCAGATCTATCTGATGCAATGACGTTGTTTACGTTAGATATTCCTGCATATACAAATTCTGCAAAAGATATTACCGTAAAGGCGATGGATCATCGTCGTTACACAATGCGTGATATTGGTAAACTTGAGCAAAGAATTAAGAATGTTGAATATTACTCTGCATTGTCTTTGGCAGAAACAAAGGCAAAGGATTCTACTCTATTCTACGAAGATAATGCCACACAGAAAGAAAAATATGGCATTCTTGTAGATAATTTCAGTGGATTCGCAGTCGGTGACACATCAAGTCCAGACTTCAAGTGTTCAATTGAAAACGGTGCGTTGAAGCCATATGGCAAAACAACTAATATTAATTTAGTTCCATATGATAAATCATATACGAAGCCTGATGATCCTACGCACTCAAGAAAAACAATGTGGTCTATTCCTTCTAGTGAGATGATCATAAACAATCAAACTTCTGCTACAAAAAATACTGCAGTTATTCCGCCAGTATTGGCTGCGAAGTTTGATGGTTGGTTAACATTGGTGCCGTCTTCTGATAATTACTTCTCTGTCACAATACCGCCAGTTGTAATTTCACCAACAGTGGTGATACCAACACCACCGCCTGTTGCGCCAGAAGTAATCTACTATACACCTCCAATTCCACCTGCAGTGGAGGTGCCAGTCACACCACCAGCTCCTCCTCCTCCGCCACCACCTGTGGCGCAGGCACCGATTGAGCCTGTGATTCCGCCACCCCCACCTTATGTACCTCCGCCATTTGTTCCACCTCCACCTCCAGTGTATGTGGCACCACCACCTGTGGTTGTGCCAGAACCATTTTATCCACAGATTATTATGCAACCTATGCCATATCCAGACCCTGCAGAAGTTGGTGAGTTTTTGGTCATACCATCACCACCAGTGCCTGCATCACCACCACCAATTCCGCCACCAATTAATTTTGGTTTGACATTGGGTGGTGCGTTAACAATTAATTATGCAGAGATTTTCCCACCACCAGCGATTGAAATTCCACCTGATGTTGTGGGCACTGCACCAGAAGTCACCGTTGTTGATACTTGGTACAATGCTCCATCATACACACCAGAATTCTTGGCAACGCCAAGCGACACTGGAACGAGTGGCGGTGGTGGAGGAGACTTTGAATTTGAGATGTTCAGCACAGAACTGAACTAATATAAACGAGGAAATGATGCTATGCCAGAATCAATAGATCAATATTTTAAAAATTCATTGAGCGATGATGCTACGAGAAAAGTACAATTCACTCGTTTTATGCGTTCTCAAGAAATTTCTTTTTATGGGCGAGGATTATGTCCAGATAAAAAAGCAAATGTATTTTTTGATAAGATCGACGTTAAACCATTTACACAAAAATCAAATCGTTTAACTGTTACAAATGTCTCGTCGCCTGAGGGATATACATCATTTTGGAATGATGAGCCAATTATCAACGCAACAACAAATGCTTTCGCGAAGGTGATCTTTTCTTCTGGTAATTTAGTTTATTTAAATGAAAACTTTATCAATGTAAATGTTGCTCCATTTGCCGCCAACACTCTCTCATCTACGACAGTCGTTGAACAAGATGTCGTGTATCAAACAGCATCTGATACTGTTGCAGGACAAATTACTTTTGCTGGAATTGTTGAACGCTATCAAAATACAAGCACCTCTCATGCTTATATGGCTATCAAGCCAATTGACGGATCATTTAGAAAGTTTAGTCCAAACTCAGTCATCTTCTTAAGAGATAATCAAAATATACGTTTAAATGTAAGTAGCACACAAACAGCTGGAAATGCATTTCCGATTGGATCAAATGTTTATAGTGTTGGATGGAGCGCAGGAAAAACTGCAACAGTTAGTGCTCACGATCATTACTCTGGTGTTATTTCATATACTGCCGCAAACGACACAAATGTTATTCACGTTTCAGGTAATCTTGCTTCTGCAGTTGGCAACACATTTAGAATTGCTGCTGGCGCAGGAGTGACAGCACAAAGAACACTTAATGCTGTTTCTGCAAATGGATTTATGATAACATTGAGCGGAAATGTCAGTGTATCTTCAAATTCAAGATATTCTTATGGTGATCATGAAGTTGATGATTATGGTGCAATCGCTGGCATCTTCCATATTCCAGAAGCAGATGGCGCATTTTTCCCAACAGGATTATATCCTTTGACAATTACTGATGCAGCCACAAGCACCTCTGAAACTTATACGATGAAGGCATCAAACTATTATAGTGCTGGTCCAAATGCTGGATATGCTAGATTGATGCCAATGCCACCTATTTCTGCAGAAAAACCAGTTGCAGCCCAAGTACAAGATATAACAGTAAATAATCGTAAATTTTATCCACTATCACAAACATTCTTTACACCTGCAACACAAAACACTCATTCAGGTGGTGTATCCGCGCAGTTGAATGCTCTGCAGATATCTTCTCTTGATCTTTATTTCTCTGCAAAACCAACAAGCGGTGATCTAGAACTACCTGTAATGGTCACAATCAACGAATTTGAAAATGGATTGCCGTCTACTAAAATTCTTGCTCAGAGCATGGTAGAAGCAAGAGATGTAAAAACATCAACAATTCCATTTGCTGATTCTGATTTCACTACGTTTAAATTCTCACCGCCTGTTATCGTTAAGCCATCAAAGGAATATGCGATTACAGTAACAACTTCATCACCAGATTATTCTTTATTCGTAGCAGAAATTGGTGGTGATATTCTTGGTACAACCCCCCCAAGAAGAGTTTCAGAACAGCCATACATTGGTCAGTTCTTCAAAGCGCAAAATGCATCAAATTGGTCGCCTATTCCGAATGAAGACTTGATGTTTAGAGTTCGTTATAATAACTGGTCTGGATCTACATCAAATAGTATTATCTTTATGACAGATAATATGCTATCGAATATTAATGTTGACTCTTTGCTCATTCACTCGAGTGATTTTAATTTTAAACCAACTAGTGTTGATTATTATTTTAAATCAACATCTGTTGATGGCACTCAAGACGCTGATTGGAAACGTATTCGCAAAAATCAATTTTACAACTTTGGTGGCGATTTAGAAACATCTTCAAAAACTGGAACACGCAGAAGAAGAATTTCTGCTGGTAATAATGAATCACTTCTTGTCAAAGTAGATTTGTCAACATCTGATTCATATATTTCACCAACTGTTGATATGGAAAGCGTAAGTGCGATTGCAACAGAATATGTTATCAATGATGCGGGTATTTCTGTTGCAGATATTACTCTAACAAATCTTGGGCAGCATTCGAATGCAGCAAATATAACTATCACATTCTCTGCCCCAGATCGAATCGATGGTCAAACTGCAAATGCTTATGTTGCTGCACTTTCTCCAATTACTGGATATACAGGCAATGTTTCAGTTCTTGTTGTTGATAATCCAGGATCTGGCTATTATAAAACACCAACAATTACATTTACAGAACCAGGAACTGCAATTAATGCAGCTGGTATAGTTGCAGGTGAAGATAAAACCTCTGGTGGAAATTGTAAAGCAAAATATGTTTCCAAAGTCGTTACACTTGCAGATGGATTTGATGCTGGAGATTTAAGAGTTTATCTAGATTGCAATCGTCCAGTCGGTACAGATATTGCTATGTATTACAAGATTAAATCTGCAGACGATAATCAGTCATTTGAAGAAAAGAAATGGCAGTTGATGTATAAAGTCAATGACAATTTCTCTAAAGATCAAAATCAAATTGTGGAATTAGAATATCGACCAAGTTTGGATTATAACAAGGCTTCGTATGTTGAAGATGGTATTACTTATCCGCTTGGTGGAAAATTCAAGTATTATGCAATTAAAATTGTCATGACGGCTGGAAGTTCAGCGATTGTCCCAAGCGTAAGAAATTATAGAGCGATTGCAACACCAGCAGGTTAATATATGTTAATTAAGATAAAAGATAATGATGATCTAGTAAGAGACGGGCGATCACAGGCAATTTTGAATATTAATAAAAAAACTCTTTTAAAAGATCAGATGTTTCAAGAAAAAATGAAAAGAGAACGGGAAATAGACACTTCAATAAATAACCTCAAAGAAGAAATTTCCTCTATCAAAGGTGATCTTTCAAAAATTTTAGAAATGCTTTCTAGGGAAAACAAGTAATGGCAAACGCAAATATTACACACATTCAACTTGTTAATACATTTAATGAGTGGCGAGCAATCACAAATGATTTGATTGAAGATAGAAATAATCTTCGAAATTCAGATTATTATAAAGATAATGGCAAGTTGATCCTTCAAGACTTAACTGTTTCTGGTAATTTAATTGTTCAAGGTAACTCAACAACTTTGAATACCGAAGTGCTTACAGTTGAAGATGCAGATATTAAACTTCTATCAAACGTTACAGGTTCTCCAGTTCTGGATGCAGGGATTACAGTCAATCGTGGAACATCTACTGATACTTTCTTGCGTTGGAACGAAACAACAGACAAGTGGGGATGGAGTGACACTGGCTCCACTTTCTATTCATTTGATTCTGCATTATTTGCATATACACAAGCAAATACTGCTCGTAATACAGCAAACGATGCATATAGCGCAGCGAACGCTGCAGCGGGAACTGGTGGAAGTGCCACTACAATTGCTCAAAATGCTTATGGTCAAGCGAATAATGCAGCAAATTCAGCTAGGGTAATTCACGCAAACACAAATGCTACATTTGACAATACTGTTATTACAGTAGCAAACTCAGCATCAGTTAATGTTCGTTCTGCAGCAGGTTCTGGTTCTTCAAATACTGTATTTTATTTTGAAGCAAATACATCCAATCCAGCTGTGTTAGGACCAGTAGGACCACAGGGTCCACAAGGTCCTCAAGGAAATCAAGGTGTTGCTGGTCCGCAAGGTCCTCAAGGTGTCAGTGGTCCACAAGGACCACAAGGCGATTTAGGTCCACAAGGTCCTCAAGGAAATCAAGGTGTTGCTGGTCCGCAAGGACCACAAGGTCCTCAAGGAAATCAAGGTGTTGCTGGTCCGCAAGGACCACAAGGTCCTCAAGGAAACTCTGTCACTGGTCCTCAAGGACCACAGGGACCACAAGGAAATTCCATCACTGGTCCTCAAGGTCCTCAAGGTCCATCTGGTCCATCTGGTCCATCTGGTGGCGGTGGCGGTGGTACTGGTCCACAAGGACCACAGGGTCCGCAAGGACCACAGGGTCCGCAAGGACCACAGGGACCACAGGGACCAGAGGGTCCACAAGGTCCTCAAGGAAACTCTGTCACTGGTCCACAAGGTCCGCAAGGTCCATCAGGTCCATCAGGTCCATCTGGTGGCGGCGGTGGCGTTTCTAACACAATAAATCATGTTTATTTTGGTGGCTTAACTGTAAGTACAACATCAACATCTGTTGCATCAGACGAAATTCGTTCTTCTGGCGATGTAATTGCTTATTATTCTTCTGACCGTAGACTTAAAGAAAATATTCGTAACATCGAAAATGCTCTTGAGTTAGTGAAAAAAATTGACGGCGTTAGATATGATTGGAAAGATGATCATATTCAAAGTCGTGGTGGAGAAGATGGATATTTTGTTCGAAAACAAGATGTTGGCGTAATTGCACAAGATATTGTGTCTGTCTTACCTGAAGTTGTCGCAGAAAGAGCAGATGGAACTTTAGCTGTTAAGTATGATAAAATTGTTGCACTCTTAATTGAAGCCATTAAAGATCTAGACAAAAAACATGATTCATTAATGGATATGATCAAAAGAGGTTGAGCAATGACACCACTTTCTGGACAAATCAGCATGAGTTCACTTAGATCTGAAATTTTGCAAGCAGGATCAGGTCAGGTTGCATTGCGCGGTGATGCTGGAAATAGATTAGGATTAGGTTCCGACACTAATGTAAAATTGAGTGATTTATATAGATCATATGGTGCCACAATCACATCAGGAACATATAGTGGTTTATTTGGCGATCAATATGGATATGCAGATGGCTTGCATGGAACTATTGATGATCAAGTTATTTTGTCAAATGTGAGTGTACAACAAAACGTCACTGCAGTGATATCATATGCTAGTAGCGGTCAAGAATTAATGGGGATGAACGTTCAATTCGCAAATTATACTGCTGGCAATGTTAATATTTTAGCAACACAAAATACTCAAAGAACGATAACATCTATTGTCAATCCTACCACTAGTCCAGGTGTAGCTGAACTTTATTGGGATCAAAGCGGCACTCTTCCTAGCAGTGGAACATTTACAATTGGTCTGAGATTCAATGATGGTGGTCCAATAGATACTGGCGGCGGAGGTGGCGGCGGCGGAGGTGGCGGCGGCGGTGGATGCTGTTTCACTCATGATACGATGGTAACGATGGCAGATTTATCAACAAAAGAAATAAACAAAATAAAAGTCGGTGATCATATTCTATCATTTAATCCAGATATAAATGCTCTTGAAACGAACGAAGTTTCTGAAGTAATCACTCGCGTAAACAGAAAAATGTATAAGTTTACAATTAATAATGGTAAAGAAATTAGAGCATCGCAAGATCACCCATTTTACGTTGTTGGAAAGGGATACTGTTCAATGAATCCTCTGATGACGATGAATGGTTATAAAAATTTGACAGATGTAAAAACAATTGAAATTGGTGATAATTTTATTGACAAAGACAGCAATTTAATCAGTGTAAACCAAATTACACCAATAGATCATTATGATACTGTTTATACATTTAATAATAAAAATAAATCAAGCCCTAATTTTTATGCTCATGGTGTGCTGGTCTATTAATCGGATTCATAAATATAAAAAATAGGAAATTGTAAATGGCGCAGTTTATTGAATTGTCAATGGATCAAGGTACATCCTTTGGTGTTGACATCACAGTCATTCGAGACGATGATTCACCCAGAGATGTTTCTAACTCTACATTTACCTCATCTATTCGTAAATCATATTATTCTTCATCAGTCACTGCAAATCTAGTCATTACTGCAGCTGATGCTGCGAATGGTATTATCTACGCCAATGCAAATTCTGCCGTTACTGCAAATATTCGTCCAGGTCGTTATCTTTATGATATTAAAGAAATTAATGGCAACAATGTAAATCGTCTTATTGAAGGGATTATTACAGTTTATCCTCAGGTAACGAAGTGATATGGCAGTAAAAGTTAAACAACAAAGTCAATCTGTAAATCTCTTAGAAATCTCTAGAGGTCCTCAAGGACCACAGGGACCTCAGGGACCACAAGGTCCAGTTAATACACTTGGCGCTAATGACGCATATATTCAAGCAAACGCTGCATATGCTCAAGCAAACGCTGCTTATCTTCAAGCCAATTCTGCTTATTCTGAAGCAAATTTAAAATTAGATATCGCTGGTGGAACAATCACTGGTTCGTTGAATATCGATAGTAATCTCTATGTAACTGGAGATATTTCTCTCGATGGTAATCTAATTATCGGTAATGTAAACACCGATACGATTACTGTCATCGCCGACTTTACAAGCAATCTAGTTCCAGACGCAAATGCGACATATGATCTCGGCGCGCCAGGAAAAGAATGGGGAAATCTTTATCTCGGAACTGCAAATCTTAGCGGATCTTTGAACGTCGCTGGAGATATCTCTCTCAACGGCAACTTAATTATCGGAAATGTTAATACTGACACTGTAACAGTGGTTGCAGACTTCTCGAGCAATCTAGTCCCTGACACAAATAACTCTTTTACACTCGGTACGCCTTCTCAAGAGTGGAAAAATATCTATGCCAATACTGGAAATGTCAGCGGATCTTTAAATGTCGCTGGAATCGTATTGGGTAAGGGTAATGTTATCGCGATCGGAACTGAGATTTCGGATAATTCGACCACGCAAGCAGTAAATTCGACATATGTCGCAGCCAATGTATTAATTTCTGGTCCGACGCAGACGACCTATAATGTTTTTACAACCAATTCTGATAGTCCTCATACTATTGACAGCTTTCCTTCCTCTCAATTTACAACTGTGAAGTATATTATTCAAGCGAAAACCGTTGAAATATATCATTCGACCGAATTATTCTGTATGCAAGATGGTTTGTCAGCTTATCTTACAGAATACGCGACTCTAATTAATAATTATTCACTCGGAACTTTCACTCTGACGATCGCTGGAGGAGTGTGTAATCTAATTTTCCACCCGAACAATCCAGATAACAACATTATTACTGTAAAACTTGTGAGAACAGCACTAACATCGTAATTATTATAAATACAAAAGATTCTCCAGGAGATTTAAATGGCAACTCTTAATCGTACATTTAGCGTCAAAAATGGTGTTGACGTCGCCAATACAATAATTATTGATTCGAGCCGAAATATCTCTAATATCGTCTCTGCCAATATTACTCAAACACTTAATGCAGCAACCGTAAATGTTACGACTGCAAATATTGCAGAAACTGCTCGTGCAAATCTTGTTGTAAGTACGAGAACAGCTCTCGCTGCACCAGACACAGCACACTCTAACGGCGAAAGATTAAGACTATACGATTTTAACAATCCTGGTCAGCCTAATTATGCGATCGGTGTAGAACCAAATCACATTTGGTCAGCAACAGACGATAATACTGGCGCCACAGGATTTAAGTGGTATGGTAATACGACTCAAGCTGCTATTCTTAAATCAAATGGTACATTAGAACTCGCAAATACCATTGTTGCTAAAAATTTCCTTACCACTGCTGGTTTAAATGTAACTGATCAAGCCAACGATGCTTATGCTCAGGCAAATACTGCTCGCGACACAGCCAATGGTGCATACGCTCAGGCAAATGGTGCATATTCTCAAGCCAATGGAGCATATTCTCAAGCCAATGGAGCATATTCTCAAGCCAATGGAGCATATGCACAGGCTAATGGTGCTTACGCTCAAGCGAATGGAGCATATTCTCAAGCCAATGGTGCATACGATCAAGCAAATAGTGCAGCAAATACGGTTCGTGTTTATGCAAACAGTGCTGGTTCTCTCTCCAATAAGTTCCTAAACTTCGTAAATACAGCAAGTATTCAAGTTACTGTTGGCGATGCTGGTGACGGAAATGCAAATATTTCTTTCACAACTACTGGTGCTGCGGTTGCTGATGCTTATGCTCAAGCCAATGATGCTTATGGTCAAGCAAATACCGCTCGTGGTACTGCTAACGATGCCTATGCTCAAGCGAATACGGCACGTGGTACAGCAAACGATTCGTATGCTCAAGCGAACGCTGGTTACGCTCAAGCGAATACCGCTCGTGGTACTGCTAACGATGCCTATGCTCAAGCGAACGCTGGTTACGCTCAAGCGAATACCGCACGTGGTACAGCCAATGATGCATATGAACAAGCAAACACTGCGCGCACGACTGCCAACGATGCTTATGCTCAGGCGAATACGGCACGTGGTACTGCAAACGATGCATATGGTCAAGCCAATGCTGCTTATGGACAAGCCAACGCTGCTTACGGTCAAGCAAATGCAGCATACGGTGAAGCAAATCTAAAACTTAATATTTCTGGCGGCACGATTACTGGTAGCCTTGTTGTTCAAGGTAATCTTGAAA
>Ga0169931_10002360_pt1 | contig 30833 bp, 24 predicted proteins | sample Kivu_15m_20L_FD_129675 | JGI IMG/M metagenome (GOLD analysis project Ga0169931, IMG submission 129675) | Freshwater microbial communities from Lake Kivu, Western Province, Rwanda to study Microbial Dark Matter (Phase II) - Kivu_15m_20L... | ecosystem: Environmental > Aquatic > Freshwater > Lake...
AAGCCCCACGCCGCCCCCGCCCCCGAAGTCGCCCCCGCCTCCGGCAGACTCGCCGCCCTGCGCATCCTGCTGAAAGCCGCCGCCTTCGTCGCCGTCGTCGTCGTGCTGGAAGTCGCCGCCGCGGCCCTGCTGATCCCCGGCTCCGAACAGACCCGCGCCATCGGCGAGAAACTGGCGGCCGAGGCCCAAGCCGCCCCGACCGACGGCGTCGCCGGCGCCCCGAAAGACCGCGAGGTCGATCCCCAGGATCTCCGCGAAGTCAATCTCGGCGCGTTCAACATCCTTCGCTACGATCCCCAGACCGACGCCAGCCTGAGCATCGACTTCGAGCTTTACGGCGCCGTGCTAGCAGAGAGCGAAGCCGAGTTCCAGCAGCTTTACCCTCCCAACCAGCGCCGCATCGAGGAACAGATCCACATCATCCTCCGCAGCGTCGAGGTCGGCGATCTGGCCGATCCCGGGCTGGGCTTGATCAAACGCCGCATTTTGGAGAAAACCAACGCGGCGCTCGGCAAATCGCTGGTCCGCGAGGCGATTTTCAGCAAATTCACGTTCTACGAGCGGTAGCCCGCGGTCGTCCGCGGCCGCGCCGCTCGGTGAGCGGAAGGACGGCCATGGCAGACGACTCCCTGAAAATCAGCCAGGACGAAATCGAGCGGTTGCTGGCCGGCGCCCAGACGTCGGTCGGCGGAGCCGCCCCCAGTCCGCCGGCGGCGGCGACGCAGACGCCGGTCGCCGACGTCCGCGCGACCGCTGCGGAAGCCACGATCTCTGCCGCCGACATCGAGGCCCTGCTGAACCGGGCCGACCAGGCGCTGGCCTCGATCGACCAGCCTCCCCCGCCGCTGCCGCCGGGCGTGCGGAACTTCGAATTCCGCGATCTCTCCGGCACGACGCCGGGAACGCAGTCGGCCACGCTGGAGCTGATGCGCGACGTCCAACTCGATTTGACGATCGAACTCGGGCGAACCCACATGCTCCTGGAAGACGTGCTGAAGCTGCAGCAGGGAGCCGTGGTGCCGCTCGACAAGTTGGCGGGCGATCCGGCCGACATCTACGTCAACGGACGCCTGATCGCCCGCGGCGAGATCCTGGTCCTCAACGACAACTTCTGCGTGCGGGTGGCGGAATTGATCGCTGGCGAGAGCCTCGGGCAATAAGCTGCCGGCTGCTCCTCGTCCGCTCCGCATTGCCTCTCGCCGTCGCCTCTCCGGCGGCCCGATCGCGGGGAGCTCTCCTTTGCCCGCCGGCAACTGCTCTGGCGTGGCGGCTTGCCGATCGTCTATAAGCCGCTGGCTGTGCGACGCGCGCCGCTGCGCGCTGCCGACGCGTCGCCCCGGCCGCTCGCCCCGGCGGAGTCACGCCCCGGCGGGCCGACGCACGAACGCGTCGCCACGCGTCGGCCGACCAGACCGCTCGCCCTTCCCGCCCGTCCCTCCGCATCGCCGTATGGCACTCCCTCCGCGCTGCTCCTGTCGATCGATTGTTCAGGCGCTGGTCGCAGTCGCCTGCGGAGCGCTCGCCTACGCGCCGGCTGCCCGCGGCACGGCGGACGATGCGGCTGCCGACGTGGCGCAAGCGGCGGCGGCGACAGCGGCCGCGGCAAAGCAGCGGGCGCCCCTGCTGCTGTTCCGTCGGGACGACGCCCCGCCGCCCGCCACCGCTCCCCAAACGCTCCCCGACGACTCGGCGGTCGCTGCGCACGTCCCGTCCAGCGACGCGTCCGCCAGCGGTCCGCCGATCGAGGCCCCCGCCGCCGGCCCGCCCGCCGAGGCAGTCTCGCCGACCGACGCCTGGGCCGCGGAGGATGCGGCCGACGACGCCGCACTCGCCGCCGGAGCGACGCGGGGATCGGCGGCCGGAGCCCGCCTGGCCCCGTCGGATCCCCGGCGTCTGGCTCCCCCCAAGAACGACCGACGCAGCGCGACCCGCGACCGCCCCCGGGCGACGCTGGCCGAGCGTTTCGCGATCCCCTGGAACCGCAACGCGCTCGCCTCGACGCTGCTGGCCGTGGGTCTGGCCGCCGGCCTGTTGTGGGCCCTTTCGGGCTGGCTGGGCAGGTCGAGTCCGGCAGGCCGGGGCGTCCTGCCTCCCGAGGCGCTGACGGTGCTCGGCCGATCGACGCTGGCCGACCAGACGCCGATCCATCTGCTGCGGATCGGCGCGCGGCTGGTGCTGGTCGCCGGCAGCGGCGAGCATCTGCGCACGCTGACGGAAATCGACGATCCGCACGAAGTCGAACGACTGGCCGGCATCTGCCAGCAGAGTCATCGCCAGGGACCGGCGGCGGAATTCCAGCAGGTGCTCGAGCAGTTGTCGCGCGAACCGGCCCGGGGCTTTCTCGGGGGGGAGGCGCGCCGCCGATGAAAGCTCGCCCTGCTTCGCCGCGACGCACCGACAGCCGCCTCCCGAGGGAGACCGGCGTCGTCGACGGCGCGTCGCTTGGCGGGCTTCGCCCGTCCGGCAGTGCGCAGCGGCCGGCTGCGACGGCGCGGCGCGGCGCGGTCGCGCGGCTCGGGATCGCGGCGGTCGTGCGTGCGGCGGCGCTGGCGGCGGTCGGCATGCCGTCGATCGCGGCGGCCCAAGCCGTGCGCGGTCCGCTCAATATCCTGCCGCAGTCGCTGGCAGGTCCGCAGCAATGGACCAGTCCGGAGGGACTGACGTCGTCGCTGCAGATCATGCTGCTGCTGACGGTGCTCAGCCTGGCCCCCGCCTTGCTGCTGATGACGACCAGCTTCATCCGCATCCTGGTCGTGATGGGACTGTTGCGACAGGCCCTGGGAACCCAGCAGCTGCCTCCGAGCCAGGTCGTTACGGCGATCGCCCTGTTCATGACGGCGCTGCTGATGACGCCGACCTGGACCGCCGTCTATCGCGACAGCATCCAGCCCTACACCGAAAAGCAACTGACGCTCGAGCAGGCCTGGGAGCGGGGCGTCGAGCCTGTCCGCAAGTTCATGGCCAGCCAGATCCGGCGGACGGACAACGACGACAGCGTGTATCTGTTTCTGAATTACATGGCCAGCGAACGCGATCCCGACACGGGCGAGCTGCCGGAGAACTACGTTTATTTCGGCGCGGAAGAGGGGCAGCGCAACGTGCCGCTGCAGGCGCTGCTGCCCGCCTTCATGCTGAGCGAGCTGAAAACCTCTTTTCTGATCGGCTTCCAGCTCTACCTGCCGTTCGTGATTCTCGACATCGTGGTGGCGAGCATCACGATCTCGATGGGCATGCTGATGCTGCCGCCCGTGCTGATCTCGCTCCCCTTCAAGCTGCTGCTGTTCGTGCTGGTCGACGGCTGGCGATTGGTCGTCGAGATGCTGCTGGAAAGCTTCGAACTGAACCTGTGAAACCCCGCGAGCGGACACTGCGATGAGTCCTCAGGCAGCCGTCGATCTGGCGCGCGAAGCGTTGTTGGTCGCCACGTTGATCTCGCTTCCCGTGCTGGCGGCCGGACTGGTGGTCGGCCTGGCGATCGGTCTGCTGCAAGCCCTCACGCAGATCCAGGAGCAAACGGTGGCCTTCGTGCCGAAACTGCTGGCGATGACCGCCGCGCTGGCCCTCGCGCTGCCCTGGCTGATCAACCAGATGACGACCTATGCGGAGCGGCTGTTTGCCGGAATCCCCAATTCGCTCCAGTGACGCCGGCGGCGGCGGACTGCCGCCGCTGTGCGCCCTCGGCGGCACGCCGCTGGGGCAACGCCGAACGATCGGCCAGGGACGACCCGCCATGTCGCTGCTTGAACAACTCCTGCTGCGGCACTTCGTCACCTTCGTGCTGGTGCTGGCGCGGGTCGGCGCCCTTGTGCTGACGGCGCCCGCTTTCACGTCGGCCGCCATCCCGGTCCGCGTGCGGGCCCTGCTGGCCGTGGCCTTGACCTTGCTCGTGGCGCCCTTGCAGAGCGGCGGCCTGGCGGCCGACCCCGCCCACCTGCCGGAGTTCCTGCAGTCGCTGGCGTCCGAGACCTTGCTGGGACTCCTGCTGGGATTGGGCGTGATGCTGCTGCTGCAAGGAATCCAGCTCACCGGCCATCTGGTCAGCCAGCTGGGAGGGACGGCGATCGCCGAGGCGTTCGATCCGACGACGGACACGACCGCGTCGATCTTCGCCCAGTTCTTCTATTTGCTGACGCTTGCGATGTTCCTGCTGATCGACGGCCATGGTCGACTGGTGGCCGCGCTGCTCGACTCCTTCGCGCGGCATCCGCCGGGCAAGGCCGCGCTCGGCGACTCGTACGTGGAAGTCCTCACGACGCTGCTGAGCGAAAGCTTTTCGCTCGGCATCCGCGCGGCCGGACCGGCCATGGTCGCGCTGCTGCTGGCGACCCTCCTGCTGGGCCTTGTCGGACGGACGTTGCCCCAGATCAACGTGCTGGCCGTCGGCTTCAGCGTCAATGGTCTGCTGACGCTCGGCATCCTGCTCGTGTCGATCGGAGCCGTGGCCCACGCCTTTCCTCGGCAGTCCGTGGCGGCGATTGACATGCTGCTCGACGCCCTTCCCTGAGTGCCGCCGCCATGCCGGAAGAATCGGGCGAAAAGACGCACGAAGCAACCCCCTATCGCCGGCAGCAGGCCCGCGAAGAGGGCCAGATCGCCTACAGCCAGGATCTCGGGGCGGCGCTGATGCTGGTGGTCGGAGCCGGCCTGCTGCTGGCGTGGGGCGGCGATCTCGTCGACAAGCTCGCGCTGCTCGTCAGGGAGCAGTTGCGCGGCGGCTACGCGCTGGCCGCGGCCCGCGAAGACGCCGTGGCCCAGCTGCTGCGCCACGCGCAGCACGTCGTCGCCCAGCTCGGTCCCTTGCTTGGCGTCTTGCTCGTCGCGTCGGTGCTCGCCTCCGTGTTGCAGACGGGCATCCTGTGGGCGCCCGATCGACTGGGCGCCGACCTGCAGCGCATCAATCCGTACGGCGGACTGCAACGCATCTTCTCGTTGCAGGGCGTGATGCGGCTGATCTTCGGCTTGTTCAAAGTGCTCATCGTCGTCGTCGCCGGCGGAGCCGCCGTGCGTCGACGGTGGGAAGACGTGGCGTTCTGCAGCGACCTCGAGCTCAGCCAACTGGCCGTGCTGACCGGCGAAATCACCCTCGAAACGGCCCTGTGGGTCGGCGGCGCGCTGCTCGTTCTGGCCGTGTTGGACTACACGTTCCAACGCTGGCAGCACGAGCAGGACCTGCGGATGACCCACCAGGAAATCCGCGAGGAGATGAAGAACCTGCAGGGAGATCCGCAAGTCATCGCCCGCCGCCGCGCCATCCAGCGGCAACTCGCCATGCATCGCGTCGCCGACAAAGTGCCGCGTGCCGACGTCGTCGTCACCAACCCCACCGAACTGGCGGTGGCCATCCAGTACGATCCCGAAAAAATGGCGACCCCGATCGTCGTCGCCAAAGGGGCGGGCGTCATCGCGCAACGCATCCGACGGCTGGCCCTGGAGCACGAAATTCCCATCGTCGAGCGGAAGCCCCTCGCCCAGCTGCTCTACAAGGAGGTCGAGGTCGGACGTCCGATCCCCGACGAGAGCTACGCCGCCGTCGCGGAGGTGCTCGCCTACGTCTACCGCCTCAAAGGCAAGACCGCCCCGGCGCCGCGCGCGGCCTAGCCGCCCCTGCGAAACAATGACGCTCGGTCACGCGCTGCAGCGGGCCGACGCGAAGGGCCTCGGCCAGCGGAAGGCGGAGGAAATCGACGCGACGCCGCTCGCGGCCCGCGCCGCGGCGACGGCCCTCGGCAGGAGCGGACGACGACCGCCCGGCCGCGTCGCTCCAGCCCGCTCGGCCGGTCGTACGACCCTGTGCGATCGCCCGCTTCGCTCTGCGAGCAGGCCTCGAGCAGGCCCTGCCCATGGTCCGACGTCAGCCCCGGCGGCAGCAACCTGAGGAGCGTTCCACGGGCTGCACGAGACGCCCTGACGGCGATTGAACCCGGCGCGGCAGACGGCGGACCACGCCCGAGGCTCGCCGCGAACGGCGGCGCCCGGGCCGCTGCGCCGTCGGCCGACCGCGGCTCCCGGCGGGCGCAGCTGGCAGCGCCGATCCCCGCCGGGTAGATTGAGACGGTTGCGTCCTTCGCCGAGGGTCTCGCCGATGCCCGTTCTTTCCGCGAACCGCCGCCCCGGTCGCTCCGCCCGGGCCTTCACGCTGGTCGAGTTGCTCGTGGTCACGGCGATCATCGGCATGCTCGCGGCCCTGCTGCTGCCGGCGATCCAGGCGGCCCGGGAAGCCGCGCGGCGGTCGCAATGCCAGAGCCAACTCCGACAGATTGCCGTGGCGCTGCAACTCCACCACGACGCCCGCGGCCATTTTCCCCCGGCGCGGCACGGAACGCGTCAGTTTCCCAGCGGCGACGACGCCTACGCCGTCTCGTGGTCCTTCGAGCTGCTCCCCTACCTCGAACAGCAGGCGCTGTACGACGCGTTCGACCCCGCGGCCCGGGTCGACGCGGAACGCAACGCCCGTGCGATGCGAACTCCGGTAAGCGTCTTTTTCTGCCCCTCGCGCCGCGCGCCGGTCGCCGATCGCGACTTCGACAACGAAGACGCTCCCCCCCTGGTCCGCGGGGCGGGAGCCGCGGGCGATTACGCGGCGAATTCCGGAACCAGCACGCGGCATGGCATGCCGGGACGATCGCAGTTCGACGCCGCGGAATTCGGACCGCTCTACACGCGATCCCGCATCGAAGCCCGCCAGGTGACCGATGGATTGTCGGTCACCTACGCCGTCGGCGAGAAATTCATTCCGGCCGTCGACGACGCTCCGGACGGACTTGCCCACCTGCGGGCCGGCGACGTCGCCTTCTTCACCGGCGACTCGCGGCACTCCGTCGTGCGACGCAGCACGGCGGGCTTTCCCGACGGACCCGACGACGACTACCCGGGGCAATTCGGCAGCCTCCACCAGGACCTGAGCCATTTCGCGTTCCTCGACGGCAGCGTGCGGACCCTCTCCCACGCCCTCGAGACGTCGACCCTCACCATGCTGGCGGCGATCGGCGACGGCGGCGACCTCCCCGAAGGAATCTTCGAGGACTGAGGACTGGCGACCGCGGGGCCGCCCCCCCCGAACGCCGGCCCGCCGCCGCCTCGCGTCCGGCGGCGGACGCTCCGCGAAGGCCGCCCCTCCGCACGCTCGGCGGCCCGCACGGCGCGCCGGACGATCCGGCCCCGGCGGCCCGGGGCGGATCGCGGCTCACCGCCGCTCCGCGGGCCGGGGCAGGGCTTCCGGGTCGCCGCTGGCGGTCGCGTCGCCCGACCGCGGCGCCTCGTTGCCGGCTGCCGGAACGTAGCCGAACGCCTCGTAGTAGTCCGACCACGCCTCGCGCAATCGTCCGCACTGCCCCGCATCGACGTCGTGGCGATTCACCCGGTAGTTCCGCACGTCTCGGAGGTAGTCCGACACGGCCTGTCGGGCGTCGCTGAAGTCGCCCAGATCGAGCTGCCCGTAGATGCGTTGCAACTCGCCGAGCGGGTCGGCCACGAGATCTTCGTACCGCACTTCCGCCAGTTCGCCGCTTCCCAGCAGTTGCCGATCGGCGAGGTACGCCCGGTACATCCGCTGCAAGGTGCGGACGACGTAGGGTTCGAGCCAGGAATCGTCGCGCACGACCTGCAGCCCCTGCAGCTCGTTCAGCGACCGCCACAGGGCGACCGTCGAAGCGAACAGCGACTCCGGCTGCCGGGCGATATGCACGAACCGCGCGTTCGGAAACATGGCGCGCAGCAGACGAATCCGCGCCGTATGCGGCGGCGACTTGACCACGATCCGCCGTTTGTCGTGCAGCGACAACCGCTGGAAGAATCGCTTCAGCTCCCGCTGCCACCGGGCGCGCTCCCGCGGCGACGTCTCTTCCAGGGTGAGGTACTGCTCGAAGGCCGGACCGCGATTGGGAAACATCATCGACAGGTAGGGCGTCGCCGCGCCCAGATTGCCCAGCGCGAACTCGTCTTCCTGCGGATGGAGCCACCCTGCCGCCATGTTGTCCATCGGCCGTCGCGCCGGGAGCAGAAAACCGGACCACGGCGTGACCCACCGCTGCGTCAGCAGAAAATGGTGGGGAGCGAAACACTGGTAGGTCGTGGGATAAGCGTGTCGCGGATCCCGGATCAACAGCTCGTGGAGCAAAGTCGTTCCCGACCGCCAGTGGCCGAGAATGAACAGCGGCGGACGTTCCAGTTCCACGTCGGCGACGGCCCGCCCGAAGCACGCCCGCTCCATGCCCGCCAGCAGCGAATTGAACGCGCTGAAGCCGGTGATTGAAGCGGCCATCGGCCAGCGACTCGGCGAGATCGCCAGCCGATTGCGAAGCAGGCTGCCCGTCCACGTCGACAACCGCATGCCGTGCCAGAACCGCGGCGCGTACCAAGGCCACGGATTCTTCACCGCGGTGCCGCGGGCCGCGGCGACGGCCGGAGGGAGTTCGACGCTCATGCGCTCGGGCCCTGGCCGCCGGGGGAGTCGGGAATGTCGTTTTCGATCCGGACGCGCGGCTCCGCGGCGCGCCGGCGGGTCTCCAAGTCCGGCGGCAGGACGAAGGGCGCATCGTACTCGGTGCGCTGCTGACGAGCCAACCGATCGCGGCGCGTCGACCACGCGTGCCAGCCCCAGACCGCCGCCAGCAAGCCGAGCACGGCGGCGCCTCCCAGCCACCCGGCAGGCCCTCCGCCCGACGGCGACGGCGTCACCCGCTGCGGCATGGCGCCGAGCACGATCGGGGCCGCACTCCGCGGGGCGGACCGCGCGCCCTCCGTCGGCGTCGCGTTGCGGCGCAAGTAGCGCCAATTCTTGAAGAAGACGCCGGCGAAACGCACCGGCTCGCGGATCCGGTCGCCCGTCGGAAAGCCGGCCGGCAATCGCGCGGCGCAGCAGACGATCGGCAGATTCTGGGAATCGTTCGTGAAGACCTCCAGCTCGAAGTAGCTCGCCGGAACGGCGTCCGCAGGACGTTCCAGGTCGGCTCCTGCCGCGGCCCGCCGCTCCGGCGGAACCATTGCCCGCACGGCCCGCCGCGCCACCCCCTCGATCAGCACCCACTGGCCGACCGACGCCTCCGGCTGGAGAAACAACGGGGCGACCGACGTCCGTCCCGCGCGCGCCGCCCGCACCTTCTCGGCGGCGAGGGCGGCTTGCCGCGCACCGTCGTTCGGCCCGTGGTTCGCGGCGGAGCCCTCGGCGACCTCTCCCGATCCGTCCCCGCCCTCCGCGCGCCGCCGCGCCGCTTGGGCCTCGGCCTCCCACTGCGGCAGCGACTCCGCCAGGTTTTGCCGCGCCAGCTCGGTCACGTCGGCCGGCGATGCCGCCGCGAGCACCGCCAAACTGGCGTAAAACGCGTCCCCCTCGCGCGACTCCTGCGGCGCGACGAATCCGCGCCGCTGGCGAATCTCGCCCCACAGCGCGCCGTCGACTCCCTGCGCCGACAGCCACGCCGCGCCTGCCGCCAAGCCCCGCGGAGAACGCCATTGCATCCAGTCGGTCACCAGCGTCCAGGGCTCCGCGGATTGCTCGGCGGGCCCCCCCAGCACCGCCCCCCGCAACGCGGTCTGCGGCGGCTCCGCCCCGGCAGGATCGCGGAGCCACGCCGCCGGCACGTGCGGCGCCCAGACGTTCGCCAGCCGGTCTCCCGCGCGCACGCGGCAGCGAAAAAACTCGGTCGGCGCCTCGGGGGCCCGCCCCGCGACAGGGGCGGAGAAACGCTCCACCTGCTCGACGACGCCCGCCAACCGCGTGAGCGCGCCGGCGTCGCGGCGGACGTCGTCCAACGCGGCGAACGGCGTTTCCCACGCTCGCGTCACGCGGTCGGGAAACTGCTGCAACCGAACAAGCGTCTGGTCCAGTTGGCTCGCCGCCGCCGCCGACAACTCGGACCCGGCCGGCTCGGTGCGCCAGTCGACCCCCGTCAGTTCCACGCCCGCCGCGTGCAGCAGGGCGGCAAAGCGATTCTCCTCGGCGGAAGAACCGGCCGCAGAGACCGACAACGCCGCCGCCGCCGCCAACCGCAGCGCCGCCCCGCCGCGTCGCCGCGCTTCCCAGCGCACGCCTTCGCTCATGAGGGCGGCTCCCCGCGGCGCTCCGCCCTGGCGGAAGGATCGGGAAGATCGACGCGCCACGCCGACGGCGCGGTCTCCTCTCCCGCGCGGCGGTCGTCGCGGCGCAGCGCGTGCTCGTCGAGCGCGACGGCCGCCGCAGGCGCCGCCGGGCTACGGCGGCGACGCGTTCGCCATCCCGCCCACGCCGTCGCCAACGCCCCCAGCACCAGACCGCCGCCGGCCCACAGCGGCCAACCGCCGGGTGCGCCGCGCGCTGCCGGCCGACGACGCGCCTCGGCGGACCGCCAACGCACCTCGCCCGACACCAGCACCGGAGCCAGCCCCATGCCTCCCGGATACGGATACGACCAGACCTTGAAAAAGTAACCGTTCGCTTCCACCGCTTCGCGGATCGCCGCGCCCCGCGGAAACTCCGGCGGCAGATCGACCGCATACACGACCAGCGGCCACTCGCCCCCGCCGACCGGCGCGATCCAGAGGCGGTCGTACCCGGTCAGGCCCAGCGGGTTGGCGGCGGGACGCACCGACTCGCACCGGACGGCCGTGCCCCGCACGCGGACGAGCTGCCCCCGATACGCGGCGGGCTGCTTGAGCAGCTGGACGTACGACGTCTCCTCCGGGGGGCCGCCTTGGGCTGCGTCGGCGGGCTCCCTCCGCGGAGCGCCGCCGCCGACCCGGCCGAGCAATTCCCACCAGGCCGCCTGTTCCTCCGCGAGAAAAACCGCGTTGTCGGTGACGGCCGACCAGGGGTCGGACGCAGGCCGCGACGGCGCTGCCGGGCGTTCGGCCGCTGCGCTCGACGACGGCGGCCAGGCCGCCGGGGCGGCCGCCGCCGAGCCGACGTCCTCCCGGGGCGCGCTCGCGGCGAAATCCTCGGCCGACGGCGGCTGGGGAGACGTCGCCGTCGCCAGGGGGCTCTCCGCGGGGGCGTCGAACGACGCTCCTGCGTCGCCGCCGTCAACCGCCGCGGCAAAAGCGCGCGGAGCGGGGTCGGCCGCGTGCCGTCGCAGACCGAAGGCCGCCGCCAAGCCGTCGATCGCGCGCGGCTGGGTGACCGCCTGCATCATCCACGCCACGGCGGCCAACGCGACGAGCAACGTCGCCAGGCGGCGTCGGACCGGCGGATGGGCCGTCCGGCAGTCGCGCGGCGGCAAGTGGAAAGTTCGCACCATCCGAAAAGTTCCGTAGTGCCGCCATCGGCCCGGCAAGCGAACGCACCCACGCCGCGGGACGGCGGCGGCCCGCGCGGCGCCGCTCGGCAGCGAGCGTCGCCCGAACGCCTCGTGCGACCGATGGCTGCCGTCGGTCGGAACCGCGCCGCGTCGGGCCGGCGTGAACTGCCAGAGTAGCTCGTGCCCGCAACGCGTCCCAGACAACTGGCCGGTTCGGCGGCGCATTCCCCCCAAACGCCACAGTTTACGAGCAAAGCCTGCAAACTTGGAAGGCATGCTCTCCAGGTGTAAGATGACCGCGGGGAGCCGCGCGCAGGGGCCGACCGCTCAGCAGCACGATGGTTGCCGGTCGCAGCGCTTGGCGGGCGCCGCAACGTTCTTCTATCCGGTCCCTCGAGTCTCGCGCACCCGATCGATGGCTGACGCTCTCCATGTTGCCGCGCATGACGGACGCAGCGCCGCGGCGCGTGACGAGCGCGGCCTGCTGCGGCGTGCGCGGTCGTCGTCGCCGCCGCGGCCCGTTTGGAGGGCGCTGGTCGTCGCCGCCGCGGCCGTGCTGATCGACCCCTGCGGCGCCTGGGGAGCGAATCGCAACCGGGAGTTGGCCGAGGCCCTCCGCAAACGGGGCTGGAACGATACCGCGCTGGAGTTCCTCGCCTGGGCGGAAACCTCCCCCCTGGCCTCGGCGTCGTTCGCCCAGGAAGCGGCTTACCAACGGGCCGCGGCGCTGGCGGCGCAGGCTCGACAAACCTCGCAGCGCGCCGAGCGTTCCCGCCTGCTGCGGGAGGCCGCACGGCAGTTCGAAGCCTTCGCGACCGAGCATCCCGACGAGACGGCGGCCGTCGAGGCGCTGCGCGAAGCGACCCAACTCTACGGGGCCGAAGCCCTCGCGGCCCTGCAGCAGGCGGCCCCGCTCCCCGCGGCGGCGGCGGCGCGGCGCGACAGCCTGGCCGCCGAAGCCCGATCGCAGTTCGCCGAGGGCCTGCGCGTCAACGAACTGCTGCTGGCGGCCTGCGAGACGCAAATCGCGGCGTTGCCCAAGCCCGTGGAGATCGCCGGCAATCCGGCCTTGCAGCAGCGGGCCGAGCGACTGCGGAGCCTGCAGGCGGAGGGGCGGTTCACGGCCGGGCTGCTGGCGCTGGAGCAGGCCCGGACCCTGGCGAGCGGCTCGCCCGAGCAGGCCGACGCGCTCGACCGCGGGCGGAAGTTGTTCGCCGAACTGCCGAAGATCTATCCCGACACCCTGGTCGCCGCTACCAGCAGGTACTACGAGGGACGCTGCCTGCAGGAAGCGGGCAAGCACGACGCGGCGCTCGACTGTTACCAGGATCTGGCGAGCCAACCGGCGGGCAACGAGGAGTTGCGGCGCTGGGCGTCGCGCGCCCACCAGGGGCGGATCGAATGCCTGATGGCGCTGGGCAAGCACGCCGAGGCCGTCCGCGACGGCGAAACGTGGCTGGAACAAGCGCGTCCTTCCGAACGCGAAGCGGCCGAGTGGCTGGCCGTCGCCTTCCGGTTGGCCGAGGCCTACGCGGCACGACTCGCCGAGGGCGATCTCTCTCCCGCCGAAGCCAAGCGGATGCAGGCCGCCCGACGGCAACGGCTGAGCGACGCGGCCGGCACGCCCCACGAACTCCAGCAGCCAGCCCGTACCGCCCTGGCGGCCTTGGGCCAGTCGGCCGACGGTTCCGACCGCCAGGCCTCGCCGACCGCCGCGCTGTCGACGTTCGCCGATGCGTTCGCGGCGGGCAAGGCGTCGATCGAACGGCTCAATGCCGCGCAGGTCGCCGTCGACCTCGCGGTCGACAACAACCCCGAGGCCGTCGAGGAACTCCGCGCCGAGGTCGTCCAGCAGCGGCGACTGGCGCACGAAGCCCTGCGGAAGGCGACCGACCTGGCGGGATCGGAGACTCCCCCGGCCGATCTCTTCGCCGCGCGGTACTACCTCAGCTGGCTGCTGTGGACCGACCAGCGGTGGCACGAGGCGGCGGTCGTCGGACAATTTCTCGCGGAACGCTGGCCCGAGGCCGAGCAGGCCAGCGCTGCGGCGAACATCGCGCTCGCCTCCTACGAGCAACTCTACAGCGAGGCGCGCACAAGCAACGCCGCCGACGGCGGACGGTACGAAGCGGCCCAACTGGCGCGGCTCGCGGAGCAGATCGCCCGCACCTGGCCCCAGTCGCCCGCAGCCGCCGCCGGAGCCCGTCTGCTCGTGCGCCTGGCGCTCGACGAGGGCCGCATCGACGACGCCCGCGATCGCGTCGAGCGCTTGCCGGAACAGAGCCGCGGGGCCGCCGAACTCAGCCTCGGCGCCGCCCTTTGGCTGCAGGCTCTGCAGGCTTCCGACGCCGCGGAGTCCGGGCCCCCGCCCGACCTCCGCCGCGAAGCGGGCGAGATGCTCCGCGCCGGCTACGGCCGGTTGCGGCAGGCGTCGACGCCCCCCTCGCCCGCGCTGGTCGTGAGCCTGCTGTATCTGGCGCAGTTCCTGCTGGGCGAAGGCGAAAGCGCCGCGGCCGTCGAGGTCCTCGACGACCCCGCCTACGGCCCGCTGGCCCTGGCCGAGGCGGATTCTCCGTTGATTCGCAGCCCCGAGGCGGCGCGCGAGATCCGCAAGACGGCCCTCCGCGCGCTGCTGACCGCCTCTCCCCCGCAAACCGAACGTGCCGCGCAGTGCCTGGAAGCCCTGGAGGCGGCGGCACGGGAAGGCTCGGCGGGGCAGACCGCCGCCGACTTGCAGCGGGTCTACGTGACGCTCGGCCGGCAGCTGCAGCAGCAAGTGCGCGACCTGACGGCGGCCGGCCGAGCCGACGCCGCGCGGCAGCATGCCGCGGCCCTTGAGACGATCGTCGAGCGCGTGGCCGCCGGACTCGACGCCCCCGACTGGACGCTCCACAACTGGATCGCCCAGACCCGGCTCGAACTGGGCGCGCAGCTCGACCCCGAAGCGGCCCGCCCGTACGTCGAACAGGCCCGCGACGACTACCAGGAGATTCTGCGGATCGCCGCCGAACAGCCCCGCTTCGCGCCGCAGCCCGACGCGCTGCTGGCCGTGCGGAAGCGGCTGGCCGACTGTCTGCGCGAACTCGGGGAACCGCAGCGGGCGGTGGAGCAGTACGTCGAGATCCTGCGGCGCAAGCCCTCGGCGATCGAGCTGCAGCAGGCGGCGGCCGAAGCGCTGCGGGAGTGGGGCGTGGCGACGAAGAACCTCGAGCGGATCGAACAGTCGATTCGCGGAGCCTATCCCCAGCCCGACGGCAAGCACCTCGTCTGGGGCTGGTTGCAGATGACGCGGATCGCCGACGCCGCACGCCGCCGCGCCGAGACGGAGACCGCCGCCGAGAGCCCTCGGCAGGCGGCCCGCTATCGGGACCTGTTTTTCGCGGGAAGCTACGAGGTCGCCCGCGCGCGGCGACTGGCCGCCGACGCCGCTCCTCCGCAAGACCGCGGGCGTCAGCTCGCCGCGGCGCGGCAGAGCATCCTGTCGATGCAACAGCTCTATCCCGACCTGGGCGGTCCGCCCTGGCAGCAGAAGTTCCACGATCTCCTCGCCGACATCGAGCAAGCCCGGCCATGAGCCTCCCGTCCCGCCCCGTTCGCCCCTTCGCCGCCGCCCGCCCCCACGCGGCGCCGGCGGCCCTTGTCCCGCCGGGCTCCGTGCAGCGCCGAACGCTGCGGCCGGCGCCGCGTCGGCCGGCGACTCCCTGGTTGGGCCGCCTTCGGCCGGGAACGGGGGGGGCAGCCCGCCGGGTCGCCGCGGCGCTGCTCGCCTGCTGGCTGGGGGTCGCGGACGCCTCGGCGCAGACCGTCGATCGCGTCCGCCGCCGCACCGGCGTCGACAGCGGGAAGGTCACCTCCGTCAATCCGCTGTGCGCCGCCCTGTCGCGCAACGGCGGAGAGACGGTGATTCCCGCCGAGGAAATCGTCTCGATCTCCTTCGCCGGCGAGCCGTCGCAGCTGAGTGCGGCCCGCACCGCCGTGCTGGCCCGGCGGTACGACGAGGCGCTTGCCCAACTCGCGGCCGTCCCGACCGACGGGCTCCGCCGCGAGGAGCTGCTGGCCGAGGTGCAGTTCTACGCGGCGCTGGCCGCGGCACGGCAGGCCCAGGCCGGCGCCGGCGATCTTGCCGCGGCCGTCAACGGCGTGCAGGCGTTCATGAAAAACCATCGCGGCAGCTTCCATCTGCCCGCCGCGATCGAACTGCTCGGCGATCTCTACGGCGCGCAGGGGCAATTCGAGGAGGCCCGCAAGCAGTACGCCCTGCTGGCCCGGGCGAAATCCCCCTATTTCGAACTCCGCTCGGCCCTCCTCGTGGGCCGGTCGTGGGAGGCTGCCGGAGACGCCGCGGCGGCGGTCCGGGAATACGACAAGGTGCTGGCCGCCGACTCGGCCGGGCCGCTGGTCGCGGCGCTGCAGTTGGAAGCGCGCCTGGCGCGGGCGGTCGGCCAGGCGCAGGTCGGCCAGGCCGAGCAGGCCGTCGGCGAGGTCGCCGCCATCATCGCGGCGGCCGACAACGACGACGACGACCTGCTCGCGCAGGCCTACCTCACGCTCGGCGACTGCTACCTGAAAAGCGGCGACAAGAAGGCCGCGCTGTTCGCCTACCTGCACGTCGAGCTGCTCTTTCCCAACGACCGACAGGCCCGCGATCGGGCGACGACCGCGCTGGCGACGTTGTGGCAGGAACTCGGCTACCCCGACCGCGCGCAGCAGGCGCGGCAGGCGACGACCCCGCGAAACCGCGCCGCGGCGACCCCGTAGCGACCACGTTGGGGCTGCCCGGCAACCGACGCGCCGATACATTACCTCGCAGGATCCGCGGCCGATCCGCAGCGTGCCGCTGCTGCCCCCTTCCACCGGTTCTCCCAGGAAAACGCGCATGATGCCGACCACAGTTCCGACGAGCGCCCGCCGCACGGCGGCCCTGCCCCGACTCGCGCCGGCGCCGGCGGGATGGCCGCTTGCCCTGGCGCTCGCCCTGGTGCTCGCCGCATCGGCCCGCGGCCAGGACGCCGCCACGCCGCCCGCCGAACGCGACGTGCCCGCCGAACGCGACGTGCCTGCCGAACGCGACGTGCCTGCCGAACGCGACGTGGCGGGGGCCGCGGACCAGACCCCGGCCGATGAGATCAGCTATCTCCGATGGACCGCCGACTCGCTCGGCTGGTTCTACGGGCTGACGTTCCTAGGGCTCTCCTTCACGCTGGTGGCGCTGTTCGTGATGAACACGCTGGGAGCGCGACGGGAGAACGTGCTTCCGTCGGACCTGATCGCCGAATTCGAAGAGCACCTCAATGCCAAGCAGTACCAGCAGGCCTACGACCTCGCCAAGGCCGACGAATCGTTTCTCGGGCTCGTGCTGTCGGCGGGGCTGGGGAAGGTTTCCAGCGGCTACAGCGAGGCGATCGAGGCGATGCAGGAGGTGGGCGAGGAAGAGAACATGCGCGTCGAACACCGGCTGAGCTATCTGGCGCTGATCGGCACGATCAGCCCGATGATCGGCCTGCTGGGCACGGTGAGCGGCATGATCGATTCGTTCCGGGTGATTGCCAACACGAGCACCGGCGCGCCCGATCCGCAAGCGCTGGCCAAAGGCGTGTCGACCGCGTTGTTCACCACGCTCGTGGGCCTGGCGCTGGCGATCCCCGCCCTGGCCGCGTACAACCTGCTGCGCAACCGCCTGCAGCGTCTCGCCCTGGAAGTGGGGATTGTCAGCGAAGGGCTGATGTCCCGCTTCCAGAAACCGACCGAAAAGAAGTAGCCTGCCCCCAAGGACCGTCGCCCGACGACGGCGACGGCCGGCTCGCCCCCCGCGCCCCGACGCCGACGGGCCGCCGCGGGGACGAGGGTCGTCTCCCGCGGATCGCCGCAGGCGATTCCCTGCCCCGTCGCCGCTTCACCCGTTTCGCGATCGCCGTCCATGCGCATCCGCCGCCTCGCTCACGACGTCGTCGAAGGCGATCTCACGCCGATGATCGACATGGCGTTCCAGCTCATCGCCTTCTTCATGCTGGTGATCAATTTTTCCGACGCCGAGCAGGACCAACGGGTCACCCTGCCCGCCAGCGAACTCGCCCAACCGCCCGAAGCCCCCTACGAGCAACCGCTCACCGTCCATCTGACCGCCGACGGCTCCTACATCCACGGCGGCCGCCAGCTCCCGGGCATCGAAGCCTTGCGGTCCGCTCTGCTCCGCGAGAAACAGATCATCGAACTCCACGCCTCCCGCAGCCTCGACGACGTGACGGTGATCATCCGCGCCGACGAGAACGCGAAGACGGGCGACGTGCAGCAGATCATCCAGACCTGCCAGGAGCTGCAGTTCCAGCGGTTCGCCCTCCGCGGCAAGCAGAGCGAGGCGACCACGATCGGCGATTAAAGGCGCGATCGCCAAGCAGCCATTCCCCCCTCCGCCGAGCCCCCGTCCTGCCGACCGATCCCCCCCCCCGCGTCAGCCGCCCCGATGCCGGCTCCACTTCGCCCCCCGTCCGCCGCCCCGGTTCTCCGCCATGCGCATCCGTCATACCGACCGCCGCGATTCGATTGTGCTGCAGATGACGCCGATGATCGACATCGTCTTCCAACTGCTGGTGTTCTTCATCTACACCTTCAAAATCGTGCTGCCCGAGGGCGATTTCAACATCCGCATGCCCGCCGCCACGGGGGCCTCGGCGGCGCCCAGCGAAAACCCGGTCCTCAAGGTGCGGCTCCGCGCCGGCTCCGAACGCCGGCTGGCGGCCGTGCAGTTGGGCGACGTCGAACTGGCCGGGGCGAACCCGTTCGGGGACCTGCAGCAACGGGTCCGCGCGCTGGTCGACGACGCGGGGGGACCGGGGGCCGCCAACCAGGAGGTCGAACTCGACTGCGACTACGATCTGCGGTACCAGTACGTGATCCGCGCGATGACCGCCGTCACCGGCTACATCGACCCCGCGACCCGAGAGCGGCACAAACTGATCGAACGCGTCCGCTTCGCCCCGCCGCGGCAAAACTGATCCGCCCTCGCCCGAGGGCGGCCGCGCCGCCTCACGCCCGCGGATGGTACTGCGCGTGGACGCGTTTCAGGCGCCCCGCGTCGACGTGCGTGTAGATTTGCGTCGTGGCAATGCTCGCGTGCCCGAGCAGCTCCTGCACCTGCCGCAAATCGGCGCCCCCCGCCAGCAAGTGCGTGGCGAAACTGTGCCGCAGCGAATGGGGGCTGATCTCCGGCGGCGCGCCGGCCCGCGCCGCGTACCGCTTCACCAGCTCCCAAATCCGCTCCCGCCGCAGCGGGCCTCCCCGAGCGGACAGAAACAGCCGCTCCGGGGGGGGCGGAGGGGCTTTGGCCGCCAGCAGCGGCCGCAGTTCCCGCAGATACCGCTCCACGGCCTCGATCGCCTGCTTGCCGAGCGGCGTCACGCGCTGCTTGTCGCCCTTGCCGCGGCACGTGCAGTACCGCTCGTCCAGACGCAGGTCGCGGACGCGCAACTGCGACACTTCCGAGACCCGGCAACCGGTCGCGTACAGCATCTCCAGCACCGCCCGGTCGCGTACGGGGAGCGGATCCGAACGACGCGGAGCCTGCAGCAGCGCCTCCACCTGGGGGGGCGCGAGGACGCGCGGGACGCGTTGCCAGAGCTTCGGAGAACCGAGCAGTTCCGCCTGGTTGTCGACGACCTCGCCTTCCAGCTGCAGGAAGCGAAAAAAGACCCGCAACGAGGCCAGGTGCCGCGTCACGCTCTTGGGCGACAGGCCCTCGTCCCCCAACCAGGCCGGATAGCCCGACAGGTCGCGCACGGCGAGTTCGTCCGGCCGCCGCGCGCCGAGCCAGGCCAGGAACCGCCGCAAATCGCGGCGGTAGGCCGCCACGGTGTTCTCCGCCAGGTGGCATTCGCTTTCCAGATACCGCACGAACCGCTCCAACCAGCGAGCGGTCTCGCCGACAGGCGTCGCGCGGCGGGGAGCCAGTTTTTTCTTCCGCGGCGATCCCATCTGCTCTCCGATTCGCCGTCGACCGGCTGGCGACCCGGCCACGGCGCCGGTCCGACCCTCGCGGGCCTGCCCTCGGGCGCCGCGTCTCCGCTTGCCTATCATCGACCCGCCGCGGCGCCCGGGGGCAACCGCTTTGGCGGCGGGCCGGTCTGGGCTGGGCAGCGCCGGCGGAGATGGGGTATCTTTTTCGTGCGGAGAGACTGTAGCGATCGCGCCGACCGGGCCGGCTCGTCCGAGCCGATGCGGTTTGTTCGTCGGCCGACCGATCGGCCGCGGCGTCCGCGCCGGGTCGGCGGAATCTGCCGCCCGCCGCCCCGTTGGCGAGAGGCCCCATGCAGACGATCGTCCTCGAAGAGCCCTACGAGTTCGTGCCGCCGGTCTATTCCTGGTTCTGGCCGCGCGTGCTCCAGTTCGTCGTGCCGGGCCACTTGCGTCGGACGTTCGGCGTGACGTCGATCGAGACGCGGGGGGTCGAGCGGCTGCGTGCGGTGCTCGACGCCGGCGAGAGCGTTCTGCTGGCCCCGAACCACAGCCGGCTCTCCGACCCGATGACGTTCAACGCGCTCGCTCGCCAGGCGGGGTGCTTTCCGCACGCGATGGCCTCGTGGCACCTGTTCAAGGAGAGTCGCCTCAACTGCTTCCTGCTGCGGCGCGTCGGCGCGTTCAGCGTCTATCGCGAGGGTTTGGATCGCCGCTCGATCGACACGGCGGTCGACATTCTCACGCTCGGCAAGCGGCCGCTGATCGTGTTTGCCGAAGGGGCGATTTCCCGCCACAATGACGAACTGATGCCGTTGATGGACGGCCTGGCCTTCATCGCGCGGACCGCCGCCAGGAGGCGGGAGAAACAGGGGGCCGCCGCTGGCGTGTCGGTGCTGCCGGTCGCGATCCGCTACTTTTTTCGCGGCGATCTCGCCGCGTCCGTGCTGCCGGTCGTCGAGGAGATCGAGGCCCATTTTTCCTGGCATCCCCAACGCGACAAAGGGCTCGTCGAGCGGTTGCGGCAAATCGGCCAGGCGCTCCTTTCGCTGAAGGAAATCGAGTACGTCGGGTATGCCAGGCACGGAGATTTTTACGAGCGCGTCGACCAGCTGCTTCGCGACGTGCTCGCCCAACTCGAGGCGCAGTGGGGACTGAAAGACCGTAACGAAGGCATCGTCGCCCGCGTCAAGGCGATCCGCTCGGCAATCGTGCCGCAACTGATCGACGGCGCGACGCCTCCCGCCCGCAAAGAAGACTTCCGCAAGCAGCTGGCTGCCTGCTACTACCTGCAGCAAATGTCCCACTACCCGCGCGATTACGTGCGACTCTCCAAGCCGAACATCGTCGAGCACGTGCTGGAAACCGTGGAGCGGTTCGAGGAGGATTTCACCGATCGGGCTCGGCCCCACCCTCCGCTGCACGCGGTGCTGCAGGTGGGCGAGCCCGTGCGCGTGGAGAGCCGTCGGGAACGCGGGGTCGACGAAGACCCCGTGATGGCCGCCGTCCGCGGCCAGCTCTCGGCCATGCTGCGAAAACTTTCCGAAGAGGCCGCTCGCATCTGACCGGCCGCCGGTCCGGCGGCGCGACGCTTCCCTGCTGCTCGACCTATGCCGCAACCCGCCCCTGCAGCCGCCGTCACCGCGCTTGCCGCCCTCCAGCCGGGCGAGGAGGGCGATTTCTACGCCCTGCTCGCCGCGCGGGAACCGCTCGTCACGCGCGAGGGGAAACCGTACTTCCGCGTCACCTTTCGCGACGCGGGCCGCGACGTCAGCTTTCCGATCTGGAACGACGCGCCGCTGGCCGACGACTGCCGCGACCGCTGGGTCGTGGGGGAATTCTACAAACTGCGGGCCCTCTACCGGGAAACCAACTACGGGCCCCAGCTCGACATCCGCAAAATCCGGGCCGTTACCGACGAGGATTGCCGCTCCGGCTTCGACCCCCGCATCTGCATCGCCCATTCCCGCTTCGACGCCGGAGCCATGTTCGCGGAACTGTGCCAGCTGGCGAACGCGGAAATCAGCGACCCGGCGCTGCGGGCGCTGGTCGTCGGCGTCCTCGAGGAGCATCGCGGCGCGCTGCTGACGCTCCCGGCCGCGACCCACAACCATCATGCCTACGCGGCGGGCTTCCTCGAGCATGTCCTGAGCGTCGCGCAAACCTGCGTCTACTTCGCGCGCAAATACGCCGCGCTCTACCCGGACCTCGACCCTCCGCTCGATCCCGATCTGGTCGTCGCCGGGGGCGTGCTGCACGACATCGGCAAACTCCGCGAACTCGAGAGCGGTCCCGCGGGGGCCTCCTACACGGTCGCCGGCACGCTGATCGGACATGTCCTGCAAGGGCGCGACATGCTGCGCGAGGCCGCCGCGCGCTGGACCATCGACGAAGAAAAACTGCTCCGCCTGGAGCACGTCATCGTCGCGCACCAGCGGCTGCCCGAGTGGGGTTCGCCCAAGCCGCCGATGACCTTCGAGGCCCTGCTGGTCCACTTCGCCGACGACGTCGACGCCAAAATGCAGATGATGCACAACGTTTTCGAGGCGACGCCCCCCCAGGAGACGCTCACCACGAGCCGCAACGCCCTGGGCCACCGCCTCTACCGCGGACCTCGGCGCGACGTCTCCTGACTCGCGGCGGCGGCGCCGCGCGGCCGTCAATCGACCGGGCTCGCCGCCCCCTGCTGCGCCGCGACGATCGCCCGCATCAATTCCGCGACGTGCAGCTGGCGGCGCTGCCACAACAGCATCGACTCGTCTTCCAGCCGCTGCAGATGCTGCTGCGCCTCGAGCAGCAGCAGGCGGTCGCGCTGCTCGACGCCGTACGAGGCGCTGTATCGGCCGAAGCGGTTCAGCGGACGATAGTTGGCGACCCGGTCGGTCCAGAAGGCGACTTCCGCCCGCGCGCTCTGCAGTTGCCGGTCGAGTTCCCGCACGCACTGGGGGAATTCAAGAACGTGGTAGATCTGCAGGCGTTCCACGGCGGCCGCCACGTGCGGCGACGGCGCGACCGCCAGACCGCAGGAGGCCCGCAACGCCGCCGCCAGCGCAACGCTCCCGGCAACCGGCGGAAGCATCCGCCGCACGAAGCAACCGATTCCCATGACGCACCCGGCAGAAGACAAGAGGACGAGCAGCCCGCCGGCGGCGCGCCGCGGGCGGCATGCCAGCGGACGCAAGCAGGCGGTCAGCGACGCCGCGCCGGACGACGTCGATCGGCTCGGTGGGGAAACCTCGGCGAGCCTTGCAAGGCGCCTGACGCGGCGAACAACGCCGTGCCAGCGGGCTTCCATGGACCGCTACCTGCCATCCTAATTGGGGTCGCCGCGTTTGCAATCCGACGCCGGGCGGCGTCAGGCGGGATCGGTTGTGCCGCGTTTGCCGAGCACCAGATTGTTGCGGTGAATCGCCTCGTCGTAGGGACAGTGCCCCAGCAACTCGGCGATCCGCTCGGTCGTCTGACCGGCGAGCAGCCGCATTTCCGCCGCGTTGTAGTTGATCAGGCCGCGGGCGAATTCGCGTCCCTGCGCATCGCTCAACGCGACGACGTCGCCCTTGGCGAAATCGCCCTGCACCTGCGTGACCCCCACGGCCAACAGGCTTCGGCCCTGCGTCTCCAGCGCCCGCTGCGCTCCGTCGTCGACGCGGAGCGTTCCGGCCGGCTGTGCGGTCCAGCCGATCCACCGCTTGCGGGCCCCGACGGCAGGGCCCTCCGGCAGGATCAGCGTGCCCACGTCCTCCCCTCGCAGCAACGCCGTCAGGGCGCCGGGACGCCGGCCGCTGGCGATCACCACGTGGCCTCCCGCGGCGGCGACGATGCCCGCCGCGCGCAGTTTGCTCGCCATGCCCCCTCGGCTGAGCTGGATGCGTCCGTCGGCCAGACGATCGCACACCAGTCGGCGCCGCGCGTCCTCGACGTCGGCGACCAGCGACAACCGCTGCGAAGCAGGCTGGCTCGGATCGCCGTCGTACACGCCTTCCACGTCCGACAGCAGGACCAGCAGCGGCGCCTGCAGCAGATTGGTCACCAACGCCGCCAACCGGTCGTTGTCGCCGAAGCTGATCTGCAACTCATCGACGGCCACCGTGTCGTTCTCGTTGATGATCGGCAGCGCACGGGCTTGAAACAGGGCCCACAACGTGTTGCGGACGTTGAGATACCGGGTGCGGTCCTGCAAGTCTTCCGCGGTCAACAGCAGCTGCGGCCGGCGCTCCGTAGGGAGCCAGCGCGCGGTGGTACGACTCCATCAGGCTGCTCTGGCCGACCGCCGCCGCCGCCTGCAGTTCGGCGACCGCCGTCGGACGCTTCTTCCAGCCCAGCCGGCCGATGCCCGCCGCCACGGCCCCGCTGCTCACCAGCGCGACCCGCCGCCCCTCCGCGGCCGCCGCCGCCAGCTGGCCGGCGATCGCGGCCACCTGCGCGTCGTCGAGCGCTCCGTCGGCGCGCGTCAGCACCCGACTCCCCACCTTGACCACCAAGGTGTCGGCCGCCTTCATCGTCGCTCGTCGCACGGAGAGGCTCACGCCGCCAGTCTCGCTCTTCCAACCCCCGGGCCCCGCCCCTGGCCGCCCCGCGGCACGCCCGGCACGCGCCGCACGCGACGCGCCGCCGCACCGCACGCGCCGCGCCGTCGCCGCGGCCGGCCGCTGCGGAAGGGCTCAAATCTACTGGTGCGAGGCGGGAAAGAGAACCCCGAACGCCGCCCGGCGCGGCCGCGCTCCGGCCGCTTCTCCCCGGCGGGCGCCGCCCCGTCGTCGACGACCGCCCCCGGGGCGACCGAACCGCTTCCGCCGCGTCGCCCCGCAGCTCGGGACGGCCGGTTTGCCACGCGCCGGCCGGATGCTTATGCTCATGACAACGCTCCCCCTCCCCCTCCGCCGCTGGGCTCGTCGATGCCGCCCCGCTTCCCCTGCCGACGCGCTCTGCGCACCGCCTTCGTCGGCCTGGTGGCCGGCGCCCTCTCGGGCGGTCCGGCCTTGCCCGACGCGGCGCCGACCAGCCGTGCGCCGTTCGGCGGGCTCGCACTGCCGCCGGCCGCCGCCGCGGAGCCGCGGGCCGCCGCCGCGGAGCCGCGGGCCGCCGCCGCGGAAAGCCCCGCCGCTCCGCCCCGCGGCGCGGCGCTCGGTCTCGTCGCCGAGGCCCCGGCCGAGGGGCCGTCGGTGGCCACGCCGCAGGGCTTCATGGTCCCCTATCGCGAAACGCTGCCCGGCGTCTCGGTCGGGTGCACGATGATTCCGCTGCCCGGAGGCGAGTTCCTCTGGGGGAGCCCGGAGGACGAGGCGAACCGCTCCGACGACGAGGGCCCCCAAGTCCGCGTGCGAGTCGCGCCCTTCTGGATGGCCCAGTGCGAACTGACCTGGGCCGAATACCGCAGCTACATGGCCTGCTACCAGGCTTTCAAGCAATTCCAGCAGTTCCGCAACCAGAATCCTCCCGCGGGCAACCCGACGGCCGAGGCCGACTGGCAACTGGTCCGCGACCACGGTCTCCCGCGAGGGAGCGCTCGCCGCGGCGACGTCGACGCCGTCACCTCGCCGACGCCGCTGTACGACGCCAGTTTTACCTACGGGGCCGGCGAGGCCGACGACCAACCGGCGGTCACGATGACGCAGTTTGCGGCGCGGCAGTACACCAAATGGCTCAGCCGCCTCACGGGACGCGGGTACCGACTCCCCACCGAAGCCGAGTGGGAGTACGCGGCGCGGGCCGGCTCGACCTCGGCCTACGGGTTCGGGGATGACCCGGCGTTGCTCGACCAGCATGCATGGTTCGAGGCCAATGCGGACTACCAGACGCACCCCGTGGGAACCAAGGCGGCCAACGCCTGGGGTCTGCACGACATGCACGGCAACGTCGCCGAGTGGACGCTCGACCAGTACCATCCGGACGTCTACGCGCGGCTGGCGCCCGGTCCGCTCGACGCGGCGGCCGCCGTCCAGTGGCCGGTCGAGGTCTACCCCCGGGCGATTCGCGGCGGCTCGTGGTACGATCCGGCCGATCGGCTGCGCAGTGCGGCGCGTTACAAAAGCGAAGAAGAGGAGTGGAAGCTCTCGGACCCGAACGCCCCGCTCAGCCCCTGGTGGTATACTGAGGAGGCGGCGATGGGAGTCGGGATGCGGCTGGTACGGCCGCTGGCCCCCTGGGATCCGAGCGACGACCGCCGCGTCTGGGAAGCCGACGTCGACGACGTGCAGTTCGACGTCGATGCCCGGCTCGACGAAGGACGCGGCGCCCTGGGAATCGTCGATCCCGAACTTCCCCGGGCTCTCGAGGCGCTCAAGCGCCTCAATCCCTGAAGCTCTGCGGCGCCCGGAGTTCCGGCGCACCGCAACCATGATGGCCCGTCCGGCCGTTGGCTTCCGGAGCGTCGCCGCTCCCGGCCCGCTCGGACGCGGCGGGCAGGGTTCTCCGCACCGTGCGGCCCTGCGGCGTCTTGATCCCTTTTCCCGAGGAGCAGACCGATGTCGAACTCCCCCATCGACGGTCCCGCCAGTTTGAATTCGCGCCGTCAATTCCTCTCCGCCGGTTCGGCGATGGTCGCCGGAGCCGCCGTCTACGGCGTCGCCGCCCAGGTGGCCCGCACGGCGAACGTCACCGGCGGCAGCGAGATCAAGGTGGCGCTGATCGGCTGCGGCGGTCGCGGCACGGGGGCCATCATGCAGGCCCTGGAGACCGCCGGACCGGTGAATTTCTGGGCGGCGGCCGACGCCTTCGGCGACAACCTGAAGCGCTGCGTGGCCCAAGCCGAACGGCATGTCGCCACCGGCAAGGAAAAAGGGAACCCGCTGCTGGTCGACAGCAAGGTCGAGGTCCCCGAGGAACGCCAGTTCGTCGGCTTCGACGCCTACAAGCGGGCCATCGACAGCGGCGTCGACCTGGTCCTTCTGACGACCCCTCCCGGATTCCGGCCGCTGCAGTTCGAAGCGGCGGTGGAAGCCGGCAAAGACATCTTCATGGAAAAACCGGTGGCCGTCGACGCCCCGGGCGTGCGGCGGATCCTCGCCGCCAACGAAATCGCCAAGCAGAAGCGGCTGATGGTCGCGGTCGGACTGCAGCGTCATCACGATCCGCAGTACGTGGAAACGATCGCCCGCCTGCAGGACGGAGCCATCGGCGACATCCAGTTCACCCGCGTCTACTGGAACGGCGGTCCGCTGTGGATTCGGTCCCGCGAACCGCAGCAGACCGAAATGGAATACCAGATGCGCAACTGGTACTACTTCAACTGGCTCTGCGGCGACCACATCGTCGAGCAGCACATCCACAACCTCGACGTCAGCAACTGGCTGAAAAACGCCCACCCGGTTCTCGCCAACGGGTTGGGCGGACGACAGGTCCGCGTCGACAAGGAGACGGGCCAGATCTTCGACCATCACTTCGTCGAATTCACCTACCCCGACGGCTCGAAGATGTTCAGCCAGTGCCGCCAGATCGAGGGCTGCTGGTCGGAGGTCACCGAGTACGCCCACGGCACGACCGGGTCGTGCCACATCGGCGGCGGCGAGATCAACGGCAAGAGCGAGAAATGGCGCTACCGCGGCAAGAACGTCGACGCCCATCACGAGGAGCATCACGATCTGTTCGCCGCCCTCCGCCGCGGCGAAGTGTACAACGAAGGCGACTTCGGAGCCCATTCCACCATGACCGCGATCCTCGGCCGCATGGCGACCTACAGCGGCAAGGAAGTGAAGTGGGACGACGCCTTCAATTCGCAGCTCGACCTCTCTCCCCAGAGCTACGCGTTCGACGCCCAGCCCCCCGTCCTGCCGAACGCCGAGGGCTACTACCCCGTGGCCGTCCCCGGCAAAACGGCTTCGCTGTAAGGTCGCGTCGGGTTCGGCCCCTGGCCGGCCCCCTCGCTCCCGTTCGCTCGGCAGGCGGCGCTGCGGCGCTGCCTGCCGTTTTTTTGCCCCCCGCAGCCGAGCCACGTGCGCCGCGCCGAACGAGCGCCCCGCCGCCCCCCAGGCGGCGCGGGCGGTGCGGCCCAGCAGGCTTTCCCAACCCGCGCGAGGCGACGGCACGGCAGGGGCGGCGCCGCGCCGCGACAAACCGCGACGGCGAGCGGGGCAACCGCCGAAGCCGCGTCGGCAGCGCCGGCAGCCCGAGGGACAACGACTCCCGGGCGGTCTTCGCGCGCGCACACGAGGGTCGGGCGGCATGGCCGCCGCGCCCCCCCCACGTGCTTTTTGCCCACGTGGGCGGGGCCCTTGCCTCCTGCGACGACGCAGCCCGTCGTTCGATTGATCCCGGCGCCGCGCAGGACCCCGAACCGCCGCTGCTCACGTCGCAAAAAGCCGGAGGCGGAAGGCGAGCGCCGGCTCGTCGGCGGCGCAAGGATCCCGACGACGAACTGCTAGGGCGCCGCGGAAACCTCGTTCACCGGCGAGGCCTCGCGCAACGACGGCGTGGGCGGGGGAGTCGCCGACGCGGCCGGCAGCCAGTCGGCCAGCAAACCGCCCACGGCCGCGGCGGGCAAGGCGTACGATTCGGTGCGTCCGGCGCGCGCGATGTTGAGCCCGACCACCTTGCCGTCGAGGTTGACGATCGGCCCGCCGCAATCGGCCGGCCGCAGCACCGAGTCGTGCTGGATCGCGGTCGGGAAGCCGAACCGGCGGACCGACAGCGCTCCCCCGAGCGCGTTCTGGAACTCGCTGCGGTTCTGGATCCCGGGAAAGCTTCCCGACAACGTGGCAGGGAGGGTCAGTTCCTCGGCGCCGCGGCGAATCCGCAATTCGATCCGGTCGCCCGGATTGTGCGCTTTGACGGCTCCGATCAACGATTCGCGGGTCGGCGTTTCCTGACCGTTGACGCTGAGAATCAAATCGTTCACCAGCACGCCGGCGCGGTCGGCCCCGCTGTCGGCGAACACCTGCATCACCAGCGGCCGCGACTCCTCGAGCTGCACGCCCAGCACGCCGCGCTCGGCCGGAATCTCGCGGGCGGCGGCGCTCACGATTCCCACCGCCACCGGATCGCGGCCCTTGCCGACCGAGGCCAGCCAGCTGCCGACGGCCGGCTCCGGAATTTTTTCAAACCGCACCACCGGCAGTCCGACGGCGGCAATCTTCAGCAGCGCCAGGTCGTAGTCGCCGTTGAATCGCACCACTTCCGCGGGAAACTCGCGACCGTCGGCCAACCGACAGACCAACTCTCCCGACAACGTGCTGGACTTGGTCAGCACCCATCCTTCGGCGCCCACCACGCACCCCAAGGCCCGATGCTGCCCGTCGACGTGCACGCTGACCGTCGCTCGCTGGGCGTCGACCACCACGTCGCGAAAAGCCGCGCGCGTCTGCGGGCTGTCGGCCATCCGCGATTGCGGCACGAACAACCGATCGAGGCCCTCGGGCAACTGCCGCTCGCCTTCGGCCAGCGGCTCGTCCTCCTCGGCCGCACGCGCTCCGACCGGCAGCGTCCCCACCAGACACGCCCCGCAGCACGCGACAAACGCCGTCCGACGCGCCGCGATCGCTCCGCGCGCCGCGAACCGCATCCCTCCCCAGAGTACGGAGAGCCGCCCGAAACGGCCGCCGTCGCTGCGTTCTTCCGGCCACCGCCGCGCCATGTCGCAAGGCCCTCGTCTTTGCAGGGGACCGCTCGGGTCCCCGTCTCTTGGGGCGACCCCGGGCGCCGCACCATGCGGGCCTCGGGCCGCGGGTTGTCTCGCAGGCTGTCCAACCACGACGACCGGCCAGGGACCAACCGCGTCCAGCGTCGGGCACGGCTCGCCGCGGCACGCACGACGAGCATCTCTCCAGCGCTCGCCGTGGCGCGGCATCCGGCGACGACGACGCCCGCGGGTCGTCCACGGGCGGCTACCGCTCGGAGCCCTCGGCGGGGGGCCGGCCCGGAAAAGCGTCGGGCGCCGCCCCCAACTCCACTTCCAGGTCCAACTCCTCGCCCGACCTCTCCACCGACAAGGTAACGCGCCCCCCGGGCTGCTTGAAGAAAATGATGTTGGTGAGACGCTCGAACGAGTCGATTTCTCGGCCGTCGACCGCCCGTATCACGTCCCCCGACCGAACGCCCGCCGACTCGGCCGGCATTCCCGGGAAGACTTGCGTGACGCGGCATCGCCCCTCCTCGGTGCGTCCGGCCACGCCCAGCAACGGTCGACCCTCGGTCTCCGGGTCGCGGTCGAAGCCGCCGCCCCACAATTCGCTGGCGGCAAGCCGATCCCAAGCCCGCTGGAAGGCGGTGATCGGCACGTGGAAGTTGTGCGTGACGCGCGGCCCGATGCTGCTATGGATGCCGACCACCTCGCCCCGCATGTTGACCAGCGGTCCTCCCGAATCGCCGCCGACCAGCGTGCAGTCGGTGCAGACCACGTCGTCGTGGACGAACAGGACCCGACCCAACCGAATCGGCGGCGAGCGATCGTCGACCATCCCTCCCGGTTGCCCGGCGGTGATCACCCACTCGCCGGACTCCAGGGGCTTGGCCTCGGCCAGCGGCAGGAACGGCAAATCGTCGGGCGGCCGGTCGATCTGCACCATGCCGGCGTCGGCGTCGTGGTCGGCGCCCAACGACTGCCCCGAAAGCCGCCGACCATCGGCAAAGACCACCGTGACGCGGCGTCCGGGGCGACCGATCACGTGGGCTGCCGTCAGCACGCGGCCGTCGCCGCTGACGACCACCCCGCTGCCGGTCGATCGACCGGCCTGCACCAGGACCGTCGCCGCAGTCACGTGGGGAACGACGCGCTGCAGTTGCCACTCGATGTGCCGCAGGTCCTGGACGTCGCGCGGCCCGCGCACGCGAAACGCCTCGGCGGCCTGAGGAGGAACTTCCACGGCGTCGAACGCCGCCGCCTCCCCCGCCAGCGTCGCGAACGCGACCGCGACCGCCGCGAAAGGGCGGCATGACAAGCGGTCGCGACGAGGGCCGATCGGCGACGTGTCCATGATCATCGTCCCGCGGAGGGTGGCTGCGAGAGCGTGCCCGACAGAACCGCAATCTCTTGACCATTCTCACGCCCCGTCCCCCGGGGAGCAACCTGCCGGGCAGCGCCGCGGCGGAACCGGACGAACCCCAGGAGGGGGGCGAACATCGAACCGGGATCGACCTCAGGCCCGTCGGATCGGCGGCCGACCGCGTCCGGGCGTCCGCCGCTGGGGCATGTTGCTGCGGCCCGCGGAAAGTGTACAGATGCTCTTGTTTTATGAACGTCCGTATATTAGTTTGACGCAAGCCGCGACAGCGTTGGGGAGGCTTGCAGCGAAACCCCCTCTGCGAGGGGTACCGTACCTGCGGAAGCGGCATTTCCCCAGCGGCCTGGCGGCAAGCTGCCGAGCGATGGTCGAAGGCAGGCGGAGGCGATGGGACGTGGAGGCCGCGCCAGGCCGCAGCCGCGCCAGGCCGCAGCCAAGGCAGCCCGCAGAGAAGGCAGGCCGCAGCCAAGGCAGGCCGAAGCGCGTCGTGGCGGCGCCACGCTGCCGGGGCGGGCGAAGCCGAGGCGGGCGAAGCCGAGGCGGGCGAAAGGTCCGAAACGAAGCCGAAGGGCGAGCGAAGCCGATGGGCGAAAGGCGCCCGGTGGCCAAACCCTGCTTCGTGTGGCCTCCTTCGGGACGGGAGGCCGGCGTGGGGGGCCTGCGTGGGGGGCCTGCGTGGGGGATCGCGCGAGGGGCGGTTCGCACCGGGAACGACTGGGCCCGTAACGACTGGGCCCGTAAC
>Ga0169931_10002361_pt1 | contig 30833 bp, 30 predicted proteins | sample Kivu_15m_20L_FD_129675 | JGI IMG/M metagenome (GOLD analysis project Ga0169931, IMG submission 129675) | Freshwater microbial communities from Lake Kivu, Western Province, Rwanda to study Microbial Dark Matter (Phase II) - Kivu_15m_20L... | ecosystem: Environmental > Aquatic > Freshwater > Lake...
TCCGCGGGTGGGAGAGTAAGTCGATGCCGATTTTATAAACCCTGACAATCTCAGATTCGTCAGGGTTTTTTTGTATATAGTATTTTGGGAGAGTATCCCGATAGCTATCGGGACGATGCCGATATTTAAATGGTTCAAGTAACAGATAACACCGGTTCAGCAAGTCAAAGTAAAATCATCCAAGCTGCTCGAGATATTAAAAATCAAAAAACATGGAATGGCTATTACGAGAGCAATGTTTTGGTGGATACAAAGGACTGTCTTAAAGCAAAAGAACTTGCCATTCAATCTAATTTCCGCTTTGACGAGTTTCAAGTAGATTATACCACCATTAGATAAATCCTGACTTTTCTCATTTTTTGGTCATTTCAAGCGAATTACTTTAGCGCAAACATTTTAATGAAGTAGGGGAGAGGGTAACTTTTATCACAAACCACCTTTTTTCCGTACTTTACTTTTGTACCGTTAACGCTAAAACAAAGAAGTTATGAAAATCGAACAAATTTACACAGGATGTATCGCACACGCAGCGTACTACCTTGAGAGCAATGGCGAAGTTGCAATTTTTGACCCACTACGCGAAGTTCAGCCTTACATCGACCGCGCCAATGAAAACAATGCTAAAGTGAAGTATGTTTTTGAGACGCATTTCCACGCGGATTTCGTATCAGGTCACTTGGATCTAGCGAAGAAAACAGGGGCCACTATCGTTTATGGTCCTACCGCAAAACCAGGGTTTGAAGCGTTGGTAGCTGAAGACAATCAAGTATTTAATGTTGGTGCTTGCCAAGTTAAAGTGATACACACGCCTGGTCACACTATGGAAAGTACAACCTATTTAATAATCGATGAAGAAGGGAAGGAACACGGAATTATCACTGGCGACACCTTGTTTATTGGCGATGTAGGTCGTCCTGATTTGGCTCAACACGTTATCGCGGATTTGACTCAAGAAAAATTGGCAAGTCACCTTTACGATTCTTTGCGCAACAAGATTATGCCTTTGTCAGATGACTTGATTGTGTATCCAAACCACGGTGCAGGTTCGGCTTGTGGAAAGAAAATGAGCAAGGAAACCACCGACACTTTAGGCAACCAAAAGAAAACAAATTACGCGCTTCGTGCCGATATGACACGTGAGGAATTCATGCAAGAATTGTTGACAGGACTAACTGCGCCTCCGGGATATTTCCCTAAAAATGTTTTGATGAATATTCAAGGTTACGATTCTTTGGATGAGGTAATGGAACGAGGAAATAAAGCATTAAATGTGACTGAATTTGAGTTGGTTGCGAATGAAACAGAGGCTTTAGTTTTGGACACAAGAGCTCCGGAAGTTTTCGCAAAAGGATTTATTCCAAATTCGATTAATATCGGTTTGGACGGAAATTTTGCGATGTGGGTTGGAGAAATGATTACAGATATTAAGCAAGAAATTCTTTTGGTAACAGAGCCAGGAAGAGAAGAGGAAGCAATTATTCGCTTGTCCAGAGTGGGGTATGACCACACAATCGGTTATTTGAATGGTGGATTCGCTACATGGTTAGACGCAGGAAAAGAATACGATCAAGTGGGAAGATTGACAGCAGTGGAAGTTGCAAAAATGTACGCGGAGGAACCTATTATTATTGATGTGCGCAAGAAAAGTGAATTTGATTCTGAGCACCTTGTAAACGCTATCAATATTCCACTCAATGAAATTAACAAGCACTTTAGTTCTTTTCCAACAGACAAAGATTTTGTGGTTCATTGTGCGGGAGGTTACAGAAGTATGATTGCCGCATCTATTTTAAAATCAAGAGGATATCACAATTTCAAAGATGTTGTTGGTGGAATGACGGATTTATTGAAAACCGACGTTCCTAGAACGGAATATGTTTGTCCATCCACTTTGTTGTAATATAGGTTTAGGGTTTTTTATTACAACAATTAAGAAAAGGCGCACACTAATATGTACGCCTTTTTTCTTGCCGTCATTTTAACAATTTAGTGAACCCTTTGAATTTTTTTTCAAGCTTCATTTCAGAATTACCAAGATCTTCCCATAACTCCAACCACAAATCAAGTTCTGTCATTGGAAACTTTTCAATATAGAGATGCCCGCTAAGTCCACTTAGTTTTTGTCTTAATTCCTTGAACTTTTTGAGAATTTGATGTTTTTTATTACGAATTTCAGCTGCTTCCTCATAGCGTTGGTTCATGAGAGCATTATAAGCCTGTAGGTTAATGTTGGCTTCCTCTAGTTTAACTGTCATCACTTCTTTTCTGAGATGTAACAGTTTTTCATAAGTTTCCACGATTTTAGTTTTTTGAGGTTGGAGAACTTGGGTGCATTATTGTAATCCATTCTGAAAAATCCACGTTGTAGAAATTAAAATAATTAGGCACTCCTTCTTTTTCAATAATGTCGATTGCCAAAGTGTTTTTGGGTAAAGCCGGAAATATGAGCGTATAAACCAAGATTTCACCACAATGCTTGAAGTAATGTTTCAAGGGTGCAAAAGGAATGTTACTTGTATAAACCAAACGGAATTCTTCATTTGAGCCTACCGGTCGGATAAAGGTTTCTTTTGCAATGTTTACCCAACCACCGTTTTCATAATAATTGGGAGCCTTGTATAGGAAATCTATACGCGTAAAGTTTTCAGTCAGCTCGATTTTTTTCACTTGTATTTTCGCGTCTGGGTCATACGATTCAGGATTGAGATAAAACTCTGAAATCAAGTTGTTTTCATCCAGAAAAACTTCTTGTTCGGGTGTAAAAATGGTGTCCATAAATAAAAATTTTTGACAAAAGAAGAATAGCTAACGGTATTATATATCCCGTTAGATTTATATAACTAATTTTAACAAAACTTTTTTTCCATGAACAATAGTAAAGGTGCTTTTCTTCGGTACAAATTGATTGATGCAATGGTACGAAATCCATATAAACCCTATCCTACAATGGATGAAATTTTAGCGAGTTGTTACGAAAAGTTTGAAGTTTCTTTTTCCTCCGAAACAATACGTAAAGACATAAAAAATATGCGTTTACCTCACCCTGAGGGTTTTGATGCGCCGATTAAATTTCATCGCAAACATCAAGGATATTATTATACTAACAAGGATTTTACGATAACATCTGTTTCTTTAAGAACCGAAGAAATTGATGCGATTGAACAAGCTGTAGAATTGATACGCGCTATTGGAGATTCCAGAATTAGCGAACAGTTTAATGCTGCAATTGACCGATTAATGTCTGCGACCAAAGATTATTACCCTTCATCCGGGCAAGTTGTTCCTACACTTCAACTAATGACTCCACCAAAGTCAAATGGATTCCAACATTTTGAATTCTTTTACAAAGCCGCCAAGGAAAGAAAGCCGGTTTCATTTCTTCATTTTTCCTACCAACAAAGAATTTTCAAACACGTGTTGATTCATCCATTTTTGGTGAAGGAATTTGAAAATAGGTGGTACGTTGTAGGTTATTCTGAAAATCATGGAGAAATTCGCACTTTTGGCTTTGACCGTATTTCATTTCCGATCTTCTTAAAACAACCATTTATTGCCGTTTCACCTGAAGTAAAACGAAATTTTTTTAAAGATATGTATGGGGTTTTTCCTCTTGGAGAAAGAGTCGTTCAGAGGGTTGTAATTCATGCCGACAAATTATCCACTCACTATTTCAAGGCTTATCCCATTCATGAAAGTCAAGAAATTATCAAGTATTCTAGCAGAACATCGAAAATCACTTTCAACCTCATCCCAACTATGGAATTAGCACGGTACTTTCGAATGCAAAGCAAGGAAGTACGGGTTATTAGTCCCAGATGGTTTGCTGAATATGTTTACTCTAATACACATTTGCTAAAATGAAAAAACAGAAGCTACCACGTTTAATGAAGATTGTCAATATGGGAAACAACTCCCGTTCAAATCCTTGTTTATTACGAGTTATTGCAGCACCAGAGTTTACTCGAATTGATTTTGGCTACGCAGCACCTGATATTTACATCAAAGGAGGATGGATAGATATATGGCCTGAAACGTATTTATCAACTAACACATCGGCGAATCGGATACCGTTGAAGAAAGTTCAAAATGTCCCTTTGTCGCCCGAAAAGTTGAATTTTGAGTCCAAGCAAGATTGGTGTTGTTATTCTTTATTTTTTGAGCCAATTCCCATTCAAAACTGTAAACTCAACATCATCGAATCAGAAGACCCCAGCCCCACCAATTTCAATTTTTATGATATTGAATTGGAAGTAGGGGAGGAGGTGGAGTGAATTCTTTGACAAATGTGATTTTATAATACCGACGATGACAAAAAACGTCTTCAACAGGTAGGAATGGAAAACAGCTAAATGTCATTTTAGTATTATGCTACAAGGAAAATATTAAATGATAACATTCATAACATTTGGTAAATCATGAAATTAATTTAACTCAAAAAGATTTCATCAATTTTGTAACTACAGTGAACTTGGTTGGGTTTTATACATTAAGCTACATGAATGTATCGCATGGTTTGAAAGCACAATTGAGTGAAAAGAATTTTGGATTGTGCGTTTCTTTCCAAGTGATAAAAGCCGTCGTTAAAAGTCTTGATGAATTCACGTATATTGTTGCCCGATATGAACGGAGCGAAATTTTTGAGAAACTTAATTTCAGCCTCCGAGGCGTTCACAAATTCAATTCCAAGGTAATTCGTTAGAATAGAAAGTCGGAACATGTGCAGACAATAAGATAAAAACAATTTCTGTCTTTCTTTACTTTCACGAGACATTTCATCTGCCCATTTCATCATGCCGTGCACGTCTTTTTTGTAGCTCGTTCGCATCATTTGGATAAACCACTCTGTGTATGAACCCTTCTCTTCAGCATGTTCAATTGCATCCAAAACGTTTATATAATCACCTTCTGAAAAGGTGGATAATGCCAAAGCTTTTTGCGGGTCAAGTTGGTGAGAAAGCATCAAAAACTTGGACAACTCGTCGGTATCGATTTTTGGAACACGAACAATTTGAGTACGCGAACGAATCGTAATCAATAATTTATCTGCTGCTTCACTGAAAAGAAAGAACAAGGTTTTTGCAGGCGGTTCTTCTAAGATTTTCAGGATTTTATTAGCGAAAGTTGGGTTCATTTGTTCCGCCATCCAGATGAACATTACCTTATATCCTCCTTCGTAGGACTTTAAACTTAGTTTTCGAAGAAGTTCACCACTTTGCTCCGTACCGATTGTTGTACTTCTTTCTTTGAGGTCAATGGCTTTGTTCCAATCATACAAATTAAAATACGGTTCTTTTCTTATTTGTTCTCTCCAACGAGGAATAAGCGGGTCACAGAGCTTGTTATCCGCAAGTACAACAGGAAAACAAAAATGGACATCAGGATGCTGCAAATCATTAACTTTTAAGCAAGACGAACAAACCCCACAAGAGTCTTCTGCACCTCTGTTTTCGCAAAAAAGATATTGTGTAAACGCTAAAGCTAAAGGCAAACCGCCATGTCCAGCTCTACCCAGAAACAACTGTGCGTGACTTATTTTTTCTTGTTGAATTTCTCTAATTAAATCTCGCTTTAGAGCAGTCTGACCGATTACGTTTTTAAATTGCACGTTCAAAGGTAATATTTGAGGTGTAAATAATGTTCAAGTGAAACTTAAAATTGCCTGATGTCAATTCTTTTTTGCACGAATAGATTTTTTGAAAATCCACTTACACCAACGAAGGTCTTTTCCGCGGCGGATGAAAATGATGTGAATGTGGAAAGTGGAGTGTTTTTTGGGGAGTCATTAGCTCATTTTGTAGTTAATTAGCTAAACTGTTTAAAGATAAAATTGTTTCAAGTTTATGACACACACCATACTAATTGCAGGCGGAACTGGTTTAATCGGAAAAAAGCTGACGGACACATTAACAAATGACGGACACAAAGTCAAAATTCTGACAAGAAATCCAAGAAAGGAAAATCACGTAAAGTGGTCGCCCGATGATAAACAAATTGACGTTGATGCTCTGCACGATGTAACTGTATTAATTAATCTTCTCGGTGAAAATATTGGTGAAAAAAAATGGTCAAGCCAACGTAAAAAAGAACTTTTTGATTCAAGGGTTAAAACAACGGAATTTCTTTTTGAATCCCTATCTTCCTTACCTAATTTAAAAAACTACATTGGTGCGTCAGGCATAAATTGCTATGAACAAAATGATGTGCCACACCTCGAAACGGATGGATTTGGCTCGTACTTTTTGGCAGAATTGGTGAAAGATTGGGAAAATGCTCACCTTAAATTTGAAAAAAATCAAAAGGTTTGCATTTTGCGCATTTCTACCGTTTTAACAAAAAATGGTGGTGCTTTGGAAAAAATGAAATTGCCGGTGAAGTTTGGGGTTGGAAGTGCTTTGGGTTCAGGAAAACAACAACTTCCTTGGATTCATATTGACGACCTTTGTGAAATGTTTGCTTTTGCAGTAAAGAATGAATTGTCTGGAACTTACAACGCTTTAGCGAGCTACGAAACCAACTACAATTTCATGAAAACCTTAGCAAAAACGATGAACAAGCCCTTTTTCTTTCCTGCTGTTCCGGCTTTTGTTTTGAAAATGATGTTGGGTGAAATGTCGGCGCTTGTTTTGGACAGCATGTCTGCGAGTAATCAGAAAGTAAAAAATGCTGGATTTTCATTCAAATTTCCCGCACTTGATTTAGCATTAAAAGACCTTCTGAAATAAGAAAATTAACATAGATTTATTGCTTTGTTCATATTAACAAGTTACTGTAAATAAAGCATTTGCTTATCCTTTCCATGAACTAGGAAATTCCTGAATTTTCCTAAAAAAAGTTATGGCTAAAAAGGCAAAAATTTTCGTTCTTGACACGTCGGTGTTGTTGCACGATCATCAATCACTTTCCAATTTTAAAGAAAACTTTGTTGCCATACCTATTACAGTATTGGAAGAATTGGACAAGTTTAAATTGGGTAACGACACCAAAAACTTTTCTGCACGCGAGGTTATTCGATTTATTGACAAACTCTCAGGTACAGGTTCCTTGCAAGATTGGATTTCGCTAGGAAATGGTCTAGGAAAAATCAAAATCGTTATGGATGCGGAGCCAACTTCCATAAATGCTGAAAAAATATACTCCTCTTCAAAAAATGACCATAAAATCATCAATGCGGCCTTGCGTTTACAAGAAATCGAAACCAAAAAGTCGGTTATTTTGGTTACTAAAGACATCAATCTTCGAATAAAAGCAAAAGCATTGGGTTTAGTTGCTGCGGATTATGAAACGGGAAAAGTTGATGCCAAGGAAATTGATGGTGGCAACACTTACACAGTAAACGGACTTCAATCCGATATCATCCGGGAGATTTTTATCAAAGGATTTATTGATGAAAACGGTCTTTTGGGTGAGAAAAAAGCGGTGAATGGCTACTATATTTTGAAAAACGGAAAAACTTCTTCCCTTGCTTTTTATAATCACCTTCAACAAAAAATTGAGCGCATCGAAAAGGAATTTGTTTACGGAATCAAACCGAAAAACGCCGAACAAGCTTTTGCCTTTCACGCACTACTCAATCCAGAAGTGAAATTGGTTGCTTTACAAGGTGTAGCGGGAACGGGAAAAACATTGTTAGCTTTAGCAGCGGCATTGGAACAAAACAAAAATTTCAATCAAATTATTCTTGCGCGTCCAATTGTGCCTCTATCCAACAGAGAAATTGGCTTTTTGCCTGGAGATGCCAACGACAAAATTGGTCCTTACATGGAGCCTTTGTGGGATAATTTGAAATTCATAAAATCACAATTCGGTGAAAACGAAAGAAAACACAAAGCCATTCAGGACATGCAAGATTCTGGAAAAATAATTATTACACCTCTGGCCTTTATTCGTGGGAGAAGCCTTTCCAACATTCTCTTTATCATTGATGAATCGCAAAATCTTACTCCCCACGAAGTAAAAACCATCATAACCCGAGCGGGCGAAAACACGAAAATTATCTTTACGGGAGACGTCCATCAAATTGATACACCGTATTTGGATGAAAACAGTAATGGTTTGGCTTATTTAATCGACCGCTTGAAAGGACAAGCACTTTTCGCACACGTTAAATTGGAAAAAGGTGAGCGCTCAGAATTGGCAAACTTGGCAAACGATTTACTTTGATGTACTGAAAATCTTCACTAAATCGGTGTAAGATTTCACTTTTTTGAGACCTTTTGGCAATTTAGTTTCGTGAATGTGAACTTGTGCTCCACCCACATAAATTTCAACACCTTTATCGGTATCTTTCAATAAGTTATTGAAAAAAGTGACCATGAATTTTTCATCAACTGCTGTCAACCAAGACGTTAAAATTGCTGTTGGTTGTACTTTTTCAACTGCCAAAATTAAAGAATCGTAAGGTAAGCTTTGCCCGAGATAAATGGTGTTTACATGATTCTTTCTTAAGGTGTATTGGTAAAATAAAAGTCCTAATTCATGCCATTCGTGTTCTGGCAAAAACAACATGATTTTTTCAGAAGATTGTTGAGGTATTGGCAATTTATCAATTTCACCAATGACTTTCTGCCGAATTAAATTGGAAATAAAATGTTCTTGTGCAGGATTGATTGTGCCAACTATCCACATCACACCAATTCTTTCCAAAAAAGGAATGATGATATCTGAAAATGCCTTTTCGAGTCCGTGTAGCGCTATGAGGTGATTGAGCGTATCGTTGAAAAGCTTTTCGTCTAATTCAACAAGAGCTAGAACCAATTTTTCGTCTGCATTTTCAACATCATTGTATTTGAGATTCCAAACCAACTCAGCGATTTCTTCATTGGACAAGCCGGCAATCTTGGAAATTTTATATCCAGACTTATTCAACATGCTAATATTGAGAAGATAAGTTAAATCTCTATCGTTGTAGGTACGAATTTGCGTGTCGGTTCTTTCTGGTTCAAGGATACCATAACGCTTTTCCCATATTCTTATGGTGTGCGCTTTTATACCAGTTAAAACTTCTATGTCCTTTATCTTATAGGCTGCCATGTCTTTTAAAACATCGGAATTTGCTAATTGTTCAATGATTCCGCAAGGTAATTAAAAAATGTTAAAATGCTAATGCCTTATAATTTGATACATCAATTGCGAAGAGTGCCAAACCCCATGCAAGGTTAATAAACCGAGGTCTTTCATTGGAACGAGCAGCGCAACCCATTCATTTTACAATTAAGAGTTTCTGAGGCAATAACTTTCGGTTTTCAGAGATTATCCAGTAAAATCCACAGTTAAGTTCTGTAAACCTGATTTCATTTTCTCCTGAGTCAGTGGAAAATCGTTTTACTTCTTGTCCAATTTGATTGAGTACTTTCCATTCTCCTGTGAAGTTTGTTTCAAGGACAAAATTTCCATTGCTTGGGTTAGGATAAATGTTGGTTTGAAAGGTTTCTATTTCGATAGTATTAAGTTTGGAACATGTTTTATTCTTTAAAAAGTTCCAAATAAACTCAGGAGAATAGAAATCCATATTAATTGTTCCAACACCACCAACAAGCGTATTTATTCCGGGCCACTGATGTCCTCCACCTGTGATTCTGATTAGTTGTAATTCGTGATTTCCAACGCAATTCAAGTACTTGTAAAGTGTAGGACTAGATAAATCCAATAAATCTGGATTTGGCATATTTTCAGTAATGGGATTGCTTGAACAGCCTAAGTAGTTTCTCCATTTTTCCATTGAAGCATCAACACTTACTCCAGTTGTTGGGCTTCCAAAATAGGAAACAACTGCATCGGCTGTACCGTGAATGTGAAGTACAGAAGTTGGGCGAAGCGGGTTACAATTTTCATAAACCGTTGAACTCATATTTCCCGAAACTGTGGCTATTCCTGCAATACATAATTCGGATTCGCAGGCCATTTTGTGACTCATAAATCCGCCATTAGAAAATCCCGTAAAGTAAACGCGTGACTCATCAACATTGAAATTGTTCAGAAAATGTTGTACTAATCTTTCCAAAAAGCCTTTGTCGTCGGCACTTGAAACCGTTACGTTCATATCTGCATTCCAAGCATTTTCAAGTCCGTCGGGATAAACAGCGATAAAACCTTCTGACTCTGCAATTTCATTGAATTGGGTGATGTTCATTACTCCCAAGCCAGTTTGAGTTAATCCATGCAATACCATCAATAATGGAACACTTTGTTCACTCGTCCAATTGGTGGGTGTGTAATAAGTGTACGTTCTTGTTTGTCCATCGTGCGTAAAGGTTGTGAAACTTTGGGCGCTTGTATCGTTCACTTTCAGTAAAATGATTGATAAAACAGAGAGGACAACGATTTTCGACAAATTCATACCAATAAATTAAGAAATGGAAACCAAAGCAGTTTAGTTTTGTTGACCATAAATGTATGAATATTGACACTAACCGCAAGGAGGAATTGTTGCTTGAACTCCGAGCAGACTTGAAACTTAAAAATGATAACTCAACAGAAATTGAAACTTTTCAGAATGAAGTGTTGCGTCCAATTTTAAAGTTTCAGCATTCATTGATTGTGCAAAGTTTTGAGAGCGAGCTAAAGAAATTGAAGCTTCAAGAACGGTTTGCAACTTCCAACGACCAACAAAAGAAAACATTACTCAAAGGCTTAATGAAGGGAACTTTTCGAGGGTTTATGATAGGACAAACGGTAGGATTAATGCAGCTTGAAGAATTTAATTTTTATCTGAAAAACTCCACAGACTTGGATAAGCGAATTGTTGCAATGGTTTTGGAAAGATTTCTAAGCACGGTGACTTCCTAAACGGTGACGAAAAACTCATTCAATAGGAAGATTTCTTGATCAATTTTCCATTCTCGCCGCGGCGGATTTCAAACTCTTCACTTTTCACCCGATAGTTATCGGGGATTACACCCTTCGGTCCCGCTTTCCATTTTCTCCGCATCGGCGGATTTCAAATCTTCTCCCGATAGTTATCGGGACTACACTCTTCTCAGTTAACAAAAAAAACATTCCCTCCTTTCAACTGTTACTCAAAAATGAAAAAAGTGGTTTTAATTGGCGCTTCGTCCGCTGTTGCTTTTGACGTTGCCAAAATATTGAATGATAAAGGAATTGAAGTAGTGAGTTTTTCTCGTACAGAGCCAAACGCACCTTTTAGTTCGTACTATCCAATTGAAAATTTTGACAATTTCCCAAAAATTGAAGGCGCAATAGATGGACTAGTTTTCTTTCCTGGTTCGATTGCCTTGAAGCCTTTTAAATCCTTGAAAACCGTGGATTTTATAGCAGATTATGAATTTCAAGTTTTAGGTGCAATAAAATCAGTGCAACATTTTTTGCCGAATTTATTGTTGTCAGAATTAGCTTCGGTAGTATTTTTTAGTACGGTTGCAGTGCAAGTTGGAATGCCGTTTCACAGCCTTGTTGCGGCTTCAAAAGGTGCGATTGAAGGTTTAACGCGTTCGTTGGCAGCTGAATTTGCACCAAAAATACGTGTGAATGCAGTTGCACCTTCTTTGACCAATACACCTTTAGCCAACCGACTGTTAAATTCAGAAGAAAAAATGACGGCATCTGCTAATCGTCATCCATTGAAAAAAGTTGGTGAACCCCAAGACCTCGCAAACGCTGTTTCCTTTCTATTAGGCGAGGAATCTGCTTGGATGACAGGACAAATTTTGAAAGTGGACGGAGGTATGTCAACCTTGAAAGTGGGGTAATGAAAGGAGTGAAGAAAGCCAATCTTCCGGAAAAAATATGTCTTCATTGTCAACGTCCGTTTTCGTGGAGAAAAAAATGGGAACGCGATTGGGAAAACGTGAAATATTGTTCTGATGCTTGTAAAAAAGGAAAAATAAGATGAGTGAAAATTATTGTCATTATAGTGATTTACCGTCGCCAGATGCTTACAGAATTAAAGAGGTGCGACCTACTGATGAAAAAGCAGTTTTGGACGAACAGAAAATTGATCGAATTATCGAAATGGCTTGGGAAGACCGAACGCCTTTTGATGCTATCTTTAGTCAATTCGGCTTGAGGGAAGATGAGGTTAAACAATTGATGAAGCGCGAGTTGACGTTAAAAAGTTACCAACGTTGGCGCGAAAGGGTTGAAAATTGTAAAACCAAACACCTGAAAACCAGAAGCACAGAAATCAATCGGTTTAAATGCGACCGTCAACGCACAATTTCCAACAATAAAATTTCCAAAAGATGACCATTTTCGACCAAACCGACCTACAAGAACTCGATAAAATCAAACGTTTAAATCTCGTTAATTCTTGCACAGGGTTCAAGTCAGCCAATCTAATCGCCACCGTTTCACCCGAGGGTATTCCAAATTTGGCAGTTTTTTCAAGCGTCACACATTTGGGGAGCAATCCTGCCATGTTGGGTTTCATTTTACGTCCCACAACCGTTCCTCGACACACCTATTCCAACTTGAAAACGTGTCCTTATTTTACGGTCAATCATATTTCTTCATCCATAATTGACAAGGCTCACCAAACTTCCGCGAATTACGAAGCAGGTATTTCAGAATTTGACGCAGTGGGACTTACACCTCATTTCATCGAAAACTGTGAAGTTCCTTTCGTTGCTGAAAGTAAGGTTCAGTTGCTTTGTAAATACTTGAATGAATACCCTATTCACGAAAACGATACAATTCACATCATTGCCAAGATTGAAAAAATTATTGTGGCAGAAGAATCATTTTTAACGAATGATATGTGGTTGAACCTTGAAAAAGCAGATTCAGTTGCTATCAATGGACTGGACGCTTATGCGCAACCTAAAATTTTAGATCGTTTTTCTTACGCACGTGTTGGAAAGGACTTGAGTTCTTTGGATTTTTGAGAAGATTTGATGGTTTCTTGGTAACGAAATTCGATTTTATGCGTAACCTTTAGTTAATTTTGTGCCATGATGTCATTTGAGGAGCTAGTATTGGAATTGGTTATTCAACACCCTTGTGTTATTCTTCCTGATTTTGGAGGGTTTGTAACACAGCCAGTTAGCGCAACGATTGACACCTCAACAGGCATGATGTATCCGCCTTCAAAGAAAGTGCTTTTCAACAAAAATTTGATTCAAAATGACGGACTTTTGGTTCATCATTTTGCAACAAAAAATCAAATAAATTTCGCTGACGCACAAACACAAGTTCAAACTCAAATTCAACAAATCAACAATCAAATTCAACGAAACAAAGTGGTTGAGTTTGGTCAAATTGGAACTTTTCAGTTGGATGCAGACGGAATTTTGCGATTTGAACAAAACAGGTATTTCAACTTTTTGCTAAGCGCTCATGGTTTAAAACAAATGTTGGTTTTCATTCCGAAAGCAGCGATAAAACAAGAAGAAATTCCGTCAAACGAACCTGAAATCGTTCTAGAAAACGAACAAGTTGAAAATACTATTTACAATGACCAAAAGGTTAGAAAAGTAAATTTCAAAAAGTTAGCGAAATACGCCGCTGCGGCCGCAATTGTTTTACCAATAGCCTTTTACAGTTTTTGGATTCCAACACAAACAAGTGCTTTAGAAGGAAAAATGATTAGTCTTAAAGATTTCAATCCCTTTACAAGCAAAGAAGTAACGGTTTACACCAAAAAGAAAATAACTCTTCCTGAAAAAATTGAAGTTAAAAAGGAAGAACAAGTCGTAAAAGAAATTGAAATTCCAGCAGAAGCAGAGGAAGTTACCATAGTTGAGCCAACAAAACCTGCTGATACAAACGTTAAATTTCACTTTATTGTGGGTTGTTTTGCAAGTCAAGAAAATGCAAATAATTTGGTGGCGAAACTAAAAGCAAAAGGTTTCGATGGACAAATTGTTCCTGGTGGAAACTTAATTCGTGTGAGTGCTGGTGCAGCTAATAACCAAGAAAGCCTAAACGCATTAACTCAAAAAGCGAATAACAGCGGATGGAGTGGTTGGGTATTGAAATAGGATTTAAACAACCTAAACATTCCCCTCATTTCTTATGTTCTTCCAAAAAACACCTTGGAAAATTCAACGCACATACATTGGTTCAGAAACGATTTAAGACTTCACGACCAAGAGTTCATCCATTTGCTAAAAGACAAAAACCAATTTTTGGGAGTTTACCTTTTAAATCCTGCAGATTTTGCTTTGACGCAATTCGGTTTTCGGAAAACAGGACTTCTTCGTTTACGATGGTTGCGCGAAAGTTTGCAGTGTCTTCAACAAAATCTTCGACAAAAAGGAAGTGAATTACTTGTTTTGTGCGGAAATCCTCACACCATTCTTCCTGAATTGGTAATGCGTTTTGATGCCTCATTGTCTTACTCAAGTATTCCTGCAAGTGAAGAAATGGAGGTTGAAAAACAGCTTCATTCAAAATTAGATACTGCCAAGATTTTTAAGTTTTCCTCGGGTTCGTTAGTGGATGAAAATTTGATTTTAAAGGCTTTTCCTAATTTCACGAAGTTTCGGTTTTTTGTCGAAAAGGACGTAGAAAAACTAATCCCCAATCCAACTGAAAAAGTCGAAGTTCTTCCAAAATCGCCACTTGTTGCACCTACAATAAAAGTTTCCAAACGCAGTCTTCATCCGCAAACCGCTGTTCCATTTTTCGGAGGAGAAAACAGTGCTTTAGAACACTTGAATGTCTATTTTGAAAATGAAAATTTGGTGAAACAATACAAGAAAGACCGAAACGGCTTAATCGGAAAAGATTACTCAAGTAAATTCAGTGTTTATCTGGCAAACGGCACCTTGAGCGCAAGAACAATCTTCCGCGCAATTAAAGATTTTGAGGAATCTTTTGGGAAAAATGAAGGATCACATTGGATTTTTGTGGAATTGTTGTGGCGCGATTATTTCCGATTGTGTGCGAAATGGTATGGAAATCAAATTTTTCATTATTCAGGATATAGCGGTAACAGTGTGAAAAAATGTGGTTTTCACCAAAAATCGTTTGATAAATGGAAAAATGGTCACACCGGAATTTCATTCATTGACGCAAACATGATTGAATTGAAAGAAACTGGCTTTCAGTCGAATAGAGGGAGACAGAACACCGCTTCCTTTTTGTTTCATGATTTAGGAATTGACTGGAGAGCGGGAGCGGCTTGGTTTGAACATACTTTATTGGATTACGATGTATTTTCCAATCAAGGAAATTGGCAGTACATTATTGGTGCAGGTGCTGACCCAAAAGGTGGAAGAAAATTTGACGTCGATTGGCAAGCGAAGCATTATGATGAATTTGGAACGTATCAAAAACTTTGGGAAGAGGTGAATTGACTCTATTATTCAAAGGAGCAAGAGTTCAAGACAATAGTTAATTGTAAACTACTGTTATACAAATTAATAATCTCAAGTAGTTTTAGCTTAGGTCCTGAATACTAAATCAGAAAAATTCAAAATAATATTTTGGAAATTGTTGTCTAATTAGTTAACTTTGTGAAGTGGACAAAAAAAGAAAAGTAATCGTTTACAAAAATTATTTTCTAGACTTTTATAAAAACCAATCAGAAAGTGTGCAAAGGAAAATAGAATGGACTTTAAATTTGATTCAATTAACTCAGCAAGTACCAGAAAAATATTTTAAACATTTGGAAGGGACAAAGGGTCTTTATGAAATTAGAGTTGAGGTGAGTGGTAACATTTATAGAATATTTTCATTTTTTGACAAGGGAAATTTGGTGGTTTTAGGAAATGCTTTTCAAAAGAAAACACAAAAAACACCCAAACAAGAATTAATTAAGGCAATTAAAATAATGGAGGAATATCATAATGAAAACAAAAAATAATATTACAACTTTTGACGAATTACTTGATAACAAGTACGGAAAAAAAGGTGAAGCGCGACGAGAAGAATGGGAACAAGAATTTGAAGCGTTTAGATTAGGCGTATTGTTAGAAGAAGCAAGGAACAAACTTGGCATGACCCAAGAAGAGCTTGCAGAAAAATGTGGGACAAATAAATCTTACATTTCACGAATCGAAAATAATTCATCTGACATTAGACTCTCAACACTAATGAGAATCATACAACAAGGACTCGGAGGGCACTTAAAATTAACACTTGAAATTAAACCATAATGCTATGTCAGTACCTAAAGCGACTCAGTCATCTTTTACCATAGAAATGGTTTAGCGCTTCAGTGGAAATTGGGTGACCTCGACAAACTGTTTCAAATAGTTGGTGCTCACCGATTCGAAAAACGGTACAGAACATCCTCAATGATTGAAGAAAATTTGACGTCGATTGGCAAGCGAAGCATTATGATGAATTTGGAGCTTATCAAAAACTTTGGGAAGAGGTGAATTGAAACTAATTGGTATAACTTTGGAAAATGAAATACATTGGTTCGCGCATAAGTATCAACGAAGCAAAAGACAAAACAACAATAGTTATTTTACCGCATCAAAGTGCTTGGACAAATGCAGCAATGGGAATGTGGTTGGCGATGTGGTATGCCGTGGGAGGAACGGTAATTTGGTCCTTATTTCAATTAAAACTTACTGAACAAGAACGCATTATACTTTACATTTTCCTTGTTTTTTGGTTGTATTATGCCGCTAGAATAACTTACACTTTCCTTTGGGTTTTGAAAGGAAAAGAATGGATGAAAATCGATGGAACACGCTTGACCATTAAAAAATCTGTGGGAACTTTCGGCAAGGCAAAAGAGTATTTTTTTGAGAATATCCACCAATTTTCAGTTCATCAACCCGAAAAAGGTTCAATTCAAGCAGTTTGGGAAGCTTCACCGTGGATTAGTGGCGGCGACAGAATGCAATTTGACTATTTTGGAAAATTAATTCGTTTCGGAAGAAAATTGGACGAAAGTGAGGCCAAACAATTGTTTGTATTTTTGGACAAGCAAATCAAAGAGCGACTAAAAAGAAAATAATTATGTACAGCAAAATCAAAGACACCCTTCAAGCGGAATTACAAGCTATTGAATCCAATGGTTTATTGAAAAAAGAACGTGTGATCGTAACTCCTCAAGGTGCAAACGTAAAAGTTTCATCCGGCGATGAAGTGGTAATTATGTGTGCGAATAATTACTTGGGTTTGTCCTCGCATCCTGCTGTGATTCAAGCGGCAAAAGATGCTTTGGACACACATGGTTTTGGAATGTCGTCTGTACGTTTTATTTGTGGAACTCAAGATATTCATAAAGAATTAGAACGAAAAATAGCTGAGTTCTATGGCACTGAAGACACGATACTCTACGCCGCGGCTTTTGATGCAAACGGTGGAGTTTTCGAGCCTTTGTTTACCGAGGAGGATGCCATTATTTCCGATGAATTAAATCACGCATCAATCATTGATGGAATTCGTTTGTGTAAAGCTCAGCGATACCGATATAAGCATTCTGATATGTCGGATCTTGAGGCGCAATTGATAAAAGCACAGGATCAAAGATTTAGAATTATCGTTACCGATGGTGTATTTTCCATGGATGGTGATTTGGCGAAGATGGATGAAATTTGCGCCTTGGCAGAAAAGTATGATGCTTTGGTAATGACAGATGAATGTCACTCTGCTGGATTTATAGGTAAAACCGGCCGTGGCGTTCCTGAACATTTTGGTGTAATGGACAAAGTGGACATCATTACGGGTACTTTAGGTAAGGCTTTGGGTGGTGCAATGGGTGGTTACACAACCGGAAAAAAGGAAATTATCGAAATGTTGCGTCAACGTTCGCGTCCATATTTATTTTCAAATTCTCTAGCGCCTTCCATTGTTGGGGCAGGAATTAAAGTTTTTGAATTGTTAAGCGCGACCACCGAACTACGTGATAAATTGGAAGAAAACACCTTATACTTTAAAGAAAGAATTAAAGCTGCAGGATTTGATATAAAACCAGGTGATTCACCGATAGTCCCTATTATGCTTTATGATGCAGCACTTTCTCAGCAGTTTGCCAATCGTTTGTTGGAAGAAGGAGTTTATGCTGTTGGATTCTTCTATCCAGTTGTTGCCAAGGGACAAGCCCGTATCCGAACACAAATTTCCGCTGCCCACTCAAAAGCAGACTTGGACAAAGCAATCGCAGCGTTTATCAAAGTTGGAAAAGAATTGGGTGTGATTTAGATAATTACCCATTTTGAGAATTACAAACAACGAAGATGTATGAGTTCTCAATGCTTCTGAATGAATTCACTATACGATAAAATGTACCAAAATTTATAAAATACCAATTGAGATTCCTTTTTTCGCATTTAAAATTCCATTGGGGAATAATGCGGACAATGACATTGAATGCCATCTCTGGTATTGGTCAACATCACACCCACACTAATTTATCATCAGACAACACCGTTTCACCATCAAAACGATAAGCAACTAAGTCGCCACCTTTTCCCGCACTATAATCTAAACAACAAACATTTTCTTTTTGAATACGAGGCTGTCCGGTCATCCAATAGTGACCAAAGAATACCGGTTTTTCCGCAGGAGCATAAGCTGAATACTTTGAAAAATCGACGTCAACAATTGGTGTGTCGGGTAAGCTATCAATCGGTATAACACTCCAACTTTTGTATGTCATTTGTTCAGGTTCTTCCCACCATTTGATGCGCATTTCTTTACGTGGATGATTACTCTTATCATAAAATATGAGTCCATTCGGCATGTCAATTTCTTTACCTTTTAGTGTTTCTTCAATCGCCCAAAAGAAAGGAGTATCTTTTTCAACAGTTTCAAAAATTAAATCTTTAGTCAACTTGTTGTCCACTAATTTATTTCTGAGAAATTCAATGTGTTTTTGGTCCCAACAAGCGTGAACAATTCGAAGATTTTCCAATTCGAGAAACAAGGGAAGTTCATAGAACCACTCCAAATAGTTTTCCCATTCGTCTGCACGATTCTCAAATTCCTTAAGTGTTTCAGTATGTTGGTTTTCATTTTGTTGAGTATGTGGACGTAAATAATTTCCGTTCTTATCTTTTGTAGCAAAACAAATCGCGTTGTACTCATGATTACCCATAACCACATAAGCACTTCCATTATCTACCATTGCTTTAACAATTGCTAAGGTTTCACGGATAGCAATTCCTCTATCGATGAGGTCACCAACAAAAATCACTTTACGATTTGGGTGAGCATAAAAATCGTTGTTTTGGGTGTAACCCAATTTCTGGAGTAAACGGTGCAATTTTATCGCATTTCCGTGAATGTCGCCGATGATGTCGTACATGATTCAAAATTTAATTCAAAGCCCTCACCTTTCCATCCTCAACTTGAAAAATTTTTCCAGGGAAACTTCTCACCATCTGTAAATCGTGGGTGGCCATCAAAATCGCTGTGTTTTCTTCTTTTGCAACAGCCAATAATAGTTGCATAATATCCATCGACGTTTCAGGGTCGAGGTTTCCAGTTGGTTCATCGGCTAGTAACACTTGTGGTTGATTCAATAAAGCACGTGCAATAGAAACGCGTTGCATTTCTCCACCAGATAAAGTGTGTGGGTAAGCGGACGATTTAGAGTCGATACCGACTAATTGTAAGCAACTTAAAGCACGTTGTGCAATTAATTTTTTGTCTTTCCAACCCGTTGCATGAAGTACAAAGTGTAAGTTTTCTGTGACCGTTCTATCCATAAGTAGCTGGAAATCTTGAAAAACAATTCCTAACTTTCTTCTTAAATAGGGAATTTCTGATTTTCTGATTTTTCTTAAATCGTAGCCCGCAACACTCGCTTCTCCTTCAAGCAAAGGAATTTCTGCGTAGAGCGTTTTCAACAAACTACTCTTACCGCTTCCGGTTTTACCAATTAAATAGTTGAATTCACCAGCGGCTAATTCTAAGTTTACACCTGAAAGAATTAACTTTTTCTGTTGATAAATACTCGCGTTTTGGATACTGAGAACTTTTGACACTTTATTGTTTTTTACAAAAATCTGCATAAATACTTGTAATCATTCATCTAATTTCAGTTTAATCTTAACAAAATCGGGTGTAAAACTTTTACGCAGTGAAAACCCCTCAAACCCTTGTCATTCTAATTTAGTCGCGTCGAAAACTATGTTGAAAAAGTTCATTTTACTCCTTTATATCTTGCCGTTGACGCTCCTTGCACAGCTCACCGACAAGTACAATAGTCCTTACGCAGCTTTCTATCGCGGCGAAGAACTTTTTGAAAAAACACAATACGCCGCCGCTCGCGAGGAATTCAAATTATTCCATTTGTCGCTTGCCGACAGGAACGATCCGTTGTACGTTAAGGCACGCTACTACGAAGGATTGTCTGCATTGGAATTGTACAGTAATGATGCAATTGCTTTGTTGGAAAAGTTCAACAACGAGTTTCCCGAGAACATTTATCGCTTTCAAATTAAGTTTAGAATTGGAAGATATTTCTTTCAAAAAGAGGACTTTGAAAATGCTCAGCCTTGGTTTCAAAAAGTTCCTGTAAAGGAATTAGAGGAAAATCAGCGAGAAGAATTTTTGTTTAAGCTGGGTTATTCCGCGCTACAAAATGAAGACAGAGTAACTGCGTTTAATGCTTTTCAAGATGCGAAAGACGGAAAAACACAATACGCTATTCCCAGTCTTTACTTCTTTTCCCATCTTAGTTACCTAAACAATAGCCTTCAAGTCGCATTGGAAGGTTTCCAAAAATTGAAGGACGACGCTACTTTTGGAAGTATTGCTCCTTATTATATTGTTCAAATTTTACACAGACAAGGTCGCTATCAAGAAGTTATTGATTTTGCGCCGTATGTCTTGGATGCCAAAAAAGAAATTGATGATGTTGCCGACGTTAATCACTTGATTGGTAACGCTTATTATCGCTTGGGCAAATACAACGAGGCAATTACACCTTTAGAAAAATTTATCGCTAAAGGAAAAGCAAAACGCGATGATGCCTATGAATTGGGTTATGCCTATTTCCGCACCGAACAACACGAAAAAGCAATTAAAATGTTTGATCGTGTGACGCGTCAACCGGATAGTTTAGGACAAATATCACTTTATCACATTGGAGAAAGTTATTTGAAATTGGAAAAATTATTGCCAGCAAGAAGTGCTTTCGAACGTGCATCGGAAATCAAAGTAATCCCTGAAATTCAAGAAGACGCGCTATATAATTTTGCTGTAATTTCATTTAAAGTAGATATCAATCCTTACGACGAGTCTGTTCGTGCTTTTGAAAATTACCTGAATCGCTACCCCAATTCAAAGAGAAAAAGTGATGTTTATCAGTACTTAGTGAATGCTTACGCAAGCACAAGCAACTTCGCAAAAGCACTTGAATCCCTTGATAAATTGCCAACCAAAGACGTGCGTTTGAAAAAAGTTTACCAAAATGTTTCTTTCAATTACGGTGTTGAGTTGTACCAAAAAGCACAGTGGGATGAAGCGTTTAGTGCGTTTAAGCAAGTGGACAAGTATCCAATAGACCCACAAATGGTTGCGCTTTCAAGATATTGGATGGCAGATATTTATTTCCGTCAAAATCAATTGGATAAAGCAATTACAATTTATCGTGAATTTATCAATTCTCCAGCTTCAAATGCTTTAGCTGAAAAGGTTGATGCATACTATAATATCGGTTACGCACACTGGCAAAAAGAAGAATTTCCTCCAGCAATCGAAGCGTTTAGAACCTACATTCAATCACAACCAAAAAATCGCGAAAAATTGATTGATGCTACATTTAGAGTAGCGGACGGGTTTTACACTACCAGACAAAATGCACTTGCGATTCAGTTTTATCGTGATGCTTATCAATTAAACACAGCATTTAACGATAAAGCACTTTATTACTTGGGACGAGCACAAGGATTTAACGGACAAGCGGACGAAAAAATCAAGACATTGAGGGAAATGTTGGACAAATACAAAACGTCCAAGTATAGAATGAATGCACAATTTGAATTAGGTAAAGCGCATATCTCTAAGCAAAGTTTTGATGAAGCTTTGAAAGTATTCCAACAGTTTGTGATAGAGTATCCACGTTCGAGTATGGCTTTAGAAGCGAAATTGGATATCGCCGACCTTTATTACAAGAAATGGGATTATGCGCGTGCAGAAAAAGAATACCTCGCCCTTTTGAATGAGAACGAGAACAATAGAACGGTTTGTGAAACTTGTGTAAGAGGCTTATTTGATGTTTACAACGCCATGAATAATCCTTCTAAAGGTGCTGATTTAGCGGAAAGATATGCTTGTGCAAACATCTCGGTTGATGAAAAAGAAAATATATTTTTCACTCCTGCACTGAACAGCTACAATGACAGTAATTTCCGTGAAGCAATCACCAAATTCGAAACGTACCTAGGGCGTTTCCCAACGGGTAGATATGTAAACGAAACATACTTCTACCTTGGAAACAGTTATTTCAGAACGCGAGACACAGCAAATGCAGTAATCAATTACGAGAAATTTTTAGAAACACCAGTGAACGTGAACACCGAGTTTGCCGCAATTCGTGTAGCTAATTTTTATTACAACAGAAAACAATATGGATCGGCATTGAAATATTACGAGCGCTACGAACAATTAACCACTCGTCCAAACAATTTATTCAACGCACGATTGGGCGCGATGCGTTCGGCATTTTTAGTTGAAGCCTATCAAAAAGCGGTGGATTATGCAAAAATCGTTTTAGAATCTCCAAATGTCACTAATCAGCTGAGAATCGAATCGGAATACGCACTAGGAATGTCGAATTTCAAATTAGGGCAATACGAAGCAGCGAAACCTTCATTGGAATGGTTGGTAAAAAATACGACAACCGCCATGGGAGCAGAGGCAAAATATACCTTGGCGGACATGTATTTCAAACAAGCGCAGTATCCTTTGGCAGATGTTGAAATTAAAGCGTTGGTAAAAATGAAACCGAGCTATAATTATTGGGTGGCAAAAGGTTTGATGTTGCAAACACGCATTCAGATTATCAATGATGAATTGTTCCAAGCTGAACAAACACTGAAGTCGGTTATTAATTTTTATCCTGACCCTAATGACGGCGTAATGGACGAAGCCAACGAATTGTGGGATGAACTCATGCAATTGAAAAATCCACCATTGAATGAAGGTCCTAAAGAACCAAAGATCATTGAAATAAAAGGAAATTAAGATGTTAAGAATTATTTTTTCGAGTTTGTTTGCTGTTCTTGGTTTGTACAGCTTCGCTCAACCCGATGTAATCAATACAGAAGGAAAAGGAAACCGTGAAATTGAACCCGCTTTTCGTATCACAGAGGCCCCAAAAATTATTGATTCAATAAAGGTTACTCCTGTCGCGTCATATCCAACTTTGGTTTTTCAAGCCAAAACTAAAATCAGTTTAGACACGATAGAAGCTGCCACAGTTGAAACAACAGAAAAATTAAAACAGATTTATCCGTTCTACTTGAAAGCTGGAATGGGTTCTTCGTTGATGCCTTTGGGTGAATTTTATGTGAATAATACCCGTTCTCGCGGTTATCATTATGGTTTACACGCCCAACACATCAGCGCATTTGGAAAAGTGAAAGACCGTGAGGGAAATGTTTTTGCACCAGCCAATTTCGACCGAACAAATGTTAGAGCTTTTGGTAAAATTCTGCAAAATAATTATCACTTAATTGGTTCTGCTCACTACATGAATGATGGTTTTCATTACTATGGGATTCCGAATGAAAATTTATCAAAAGATTCTCTTTCTCAACGTTTTCAGCAAGCTGGAGGTTCAGTTGATTTCCTTCATAATCTTTCTGACACAACAGTTATTAATTATAAATTGAGTGCAGCTTACAATTATTTTGGAACAAAAAAGAACATTATTGATTCCCTTGCGGATTGGCGTGCAAAAGAACATGCATTTCAATTCAACGCAAAAGCTTGGTACAAATTCTTTGAAGAAACATTCTATGGAAATTTAGGGGTGCGCTACAATGGTTTTAGATATGGAATTGCAGATTCAACTCTCTCCATTCCGATTAACGATACCCTTTCCATGGCAGTTGATTCTGGCCTTGTTTTGAATAATACGATTATTGATTTTAGACCTGGAGTTCTTTCTGAATTATTGGACAAACGCTTAAAAGTTGATGTTGGTTTGGCTTTAGCTGTGGACATTCACAGAGCTACTAAAGTGTACGTTTATCCCCAAGTTCATTTGAGTTTTGCGGTTTATGAAAATGTTTTCGTTCCATTTGTTGGTGTAACTGGTGGTTTACAACAAAACACTTTCAAGTCATTATCAGCTGTAAATCCATTTCTATTGAATAATGCACTTCTGCAAAACGAACACAATCCTTTCCAAGTTTATGGAGGTTTTAAAGGAACTTTATCTAAAAGAATTTCCTTCAACACCAATATTTCCTACGGACGTTTTATGAGCCGAGCATTGTTCGTCAATCAAGCTTTGCCAGACCCTCAAAATGATACCTTGTTTGTTTCAGGAAATAAATTCGGTGTTATTTACGATACACTCAATCAAATGAAAATTGAGGCCAATTTTGCTTATCAAATGAATGAGAAATTAAAAATTGACGCGATTGGTCGTTTTTACTCTTACGAAACTAAGAATCAAGCATTTGCTTGGAATCTTCCACAACTACAATTAATTTTAAGAGGTTCCTACAATTTATTTGACAAATTTTTATTGAATATTGACGGAATACTTGAAGGCGGAAGAAAAGCTTTAGTTTACGGCCCTGGTTCGAAAGTGACAGTGGAAAACGGACAATACTACAAAGACCTTGGATTTATCGCAGATTTCAACCTTGGATTTGAATACCGCTATAATCAACGTATTTCTGCGTTCATTCAGTTCAACAATTTTGCAGCACAGCGCTACAATCGTTGGTACAATTATCCTGTTTTACCTTTCCAAGTGATGGGTGGGATTACAGCGCGGTTTTAAATACATGAAATGAATAACTCCGCTTCGGTTACTGCTAATGCTTGGGTTTTAACCAAAAACGGTGAAGCGAATTTAGCTTTTGAATTAAGAAAAACGCAAATTCCAACTTTAAACGACGACGAACTTCGCATTGATTCTGAAGCTTTTGGTTTGAACTATGCAGACGTTATGGCTCGAAATGGTCTTTACCGCGACGCACCGCCACTTCCTTGTGTAATTGGTTATGAGTTGGTCGGAATTGTTGAAGCGGTAGGGAAAAATGTTTCGCAAGATTGGATAGGAAAACGTGTTTTAGCTTTTAGCCGATTCGGGGCTTACGGTCAGAAAGTTATCACCAAGGAAAATGCCGTTGTTGAGGTAAAAAACGAGCCTGCGGAAGAATTGATGGCACTTTGTACCCAAGCAGTTACGGCCTATTACATGGCTGTTTATTTGGCACCAGTACGGAAAGGAGAAAAAGTTTTAATTCACGCAGCTGCGGGAGGAGTTGGCACAATTCTGATTCAACTATGTAAACACTTTGACGCAATCGTTTTTGCGAAAATTGGAAATTCTTCAAAAGCAGAATTGGTAAAATCATTGGGTGCCGACGAGGTGATTGATTACTCCCAAGGTGATTATGAATTGGCATTAAGTATAAAATTGAAAGGTTCAAAATTGGATGTAAGTTTTAACCCTGTAGGTGGCGAAACCTTCAAAAAGGATTTCAAGCATTTGGGTGCAGGCGGAAGAATGATTTTGTTTGGAGGTTCAGAACTATCTAACGGAAAATGGGGATTTCTTTCGGCTTTAAATTTTTTGAGAAAAATGGGATTAATCTTACCCGTTAAATTGATGATGACCTCCAAAAATGTTTTGGGTGTGAATATGTTAAGGATAGCCGACCAAAAACCTGAAGTTTTAAAATTTTGCCTTGATGCCGTTGTGAAAATGTACCAATCCGGGGATTTGAAACCCATTGTTGGTGGAGTTTACACTAAAGAAAATTTACCCCAAGCACATAAAGATCTCGCGTCAGGAAAAACACAAGGTAAATTGACGGTTAGGTGGTGAGGGGGGCTTAATCCCGCACTTATGGGGTGTTAACTACACATTCCCTATTCATTTTAATGCCTGTCTGCCGAACAGGCAGGGTTTACCAACCAAAACAATAAACGAACATTTGAAAAGGAACACATAAAATTCATGGAATTGCATGGGTTTAATGATGTGAATCCGCCGAGGCGGAGGATAATGAATAAATCGTTGAAACGATTGTGAAATCCCATTAACCATCTCCTAGGTGTCGGATTAATCCGACACCTAGGAGATCAACCACACGCTCCACCAACCATTTTAATGGTTTATCTTATTTCAAAATTTTTAGTTGTGTTTTTATGAAATCAAATTATGTGATAATATTATAGATGTATCTATAACTATTGTAATTTTACAGCAAAAATTAAAACACAGTGACAACAACGCCAACACCTTCTGGTTTAGTTACCCGTGATGTTTATATCAATCGCGTTAGACCATTTATTGGTAAACAAATCATTAAAGCTTTCACGGGGCAACGTCGTGTTGGTAAAAGTTATCTACTTTTTCAATTGATTGAACTTATCAAAAAAGAGGATGAAACGGCAAGTATTCTGTACATCAATTTAGAGGACTTGGCATTTTCTGCTATTCAAAACGCTTTGGACTTGAGTGAATACATTCTTTCGAAGCAATCCGAATTGGGTAAAACCTATGTTTTTATCGACGAAATACAAGAGGTAGAAAGTTTTGAAAAAGCGTTGCGCTCATTAGTGTTGAAAGAAGACTTAGACATTTATTGCACAGGAAGTAACGCGAATTTATTATCAGGTGAATTAGCAAGTATATTAAGCGGACGATTTATTGAAATTACCGTTCACAGCCTTTCATATTCGGAATTTTTGATATTTCACAAGTTAAAAGACACGCCAAAATCCTTAGAAATGTACATGAAATGGGGTGGTTTACCTTATTTAATTCATCTTCCAAAACGAGATGAAATTGTATTCGAATACTTGAAAAACATTTATACAACAATCATTTATCGGGATATTGTTCAAAGATATGCGCTACGAAATGTTCGCTTTTTGGAACAACTGATACGATTTTTAGCTGACAATACGGGTAGCTTGTTTTCAGCAAAGAAAATCAGTGATTTTTTAAAATCTCAACGTGTAAATATTGCACCCAACCAAGTCCAAGTTTATCTGAATCATTTAGAAAATGCATTTATCAATCACCGAGTAGAACGATATGATATTGTAGGAAAACGCATTTTTGAAATCGGTGAGAAATACTACTTTGAAAATTTGGGAATTCGAAATGCTATTTGGGGTTATCGTTTAGAAGACCGTGCTAAAATTTTAGAGAACGTTGTTTACAATCATTTGATTTATAAAGGCTACAAAGTGAAAGTGGGTGTAATACCCGCAGGCGAGATTGATTTTGTTTGCGAAAAAGAAGGCGAAAAACTATACGTTCAAGTGGCTCTTACACTCAATGAGGAACAAACTATTGAACGTGAATTTGGTAACCTTTTAAAAATCAAGGACAATTACCCTAAAATGGTTGTCACGCTCGACGAGTTCTCTGGTAACACCTACCAAGGAATTCAACATCTAACGCTTCAGCGATTTTTGCGTTAATCTGACAGCGCAAACAGCACCGCACGAAATGTCGATTTTAGAATTTTACTCCGTCAATTGGAATTTTCCCGTACATATTAAAACTGTAAACGCAAAATTTACCTCATTTTCAATGGTTATCTCCCGTTTAATGAGCTTGAATTTTTTTAACCGTGTTTGTCATTTAACGATTATGACAAGACCTTTCATTTAAAACCGAGGTTAAAAATTTGGCGACAAAGCGTGCGAACGATAAAAGTCTTCAATGTAAGCAGCGACTTCATCAGCAGTGTCCACCACTTTTAAGAAATTCAAATCATTCGGAGAAATATAGGAGCCATCCTCCAACATAACTTGCTTAATCCATTCGATTAGCCCAGACCAATAAGAACTTCCAACTAAAACAACTGGTCGATGAGCGATTTTTTTGGTCTGAATCAAAGTGAGCGCTTCAAAGAATTCGTCCATTGTTCCAAAACCGCCAGGTAAAACAACAAATGCTTGGGAGTATTTCACAAAAATCACCTTGCGAACGAAAAAATAATCAAATTCAAGATTGTGTTCGGGGTCTATGTATGGATTGTGATGTTGCTCAAAAGGTAGGTCAATATTTAGTCCTACAGAAACACCTTTTGCTTGTCGAGCACCTTTATTTGCTGCTTCCATGATTCCAGGACCACCTCCAGAGATAACACCGTAACCAAGGTTGGCCAACTTTTCTGCAATATCAACACAAAGTAAATAGTAAGGATGGTCTGGCTTTGTTCTCGCCGAACCAAAGATGGAAACACAAGGACCAATTTTCGCCATTCGGTCATAAGCTTCAACAAACTCTGACATTATTTTAAAAATCGACCAGCTGTCATTACTTTTTATGTCGTTCCAATCTTTTCTAGTATTTACCATTTTTTGAATTTTACAAGGGTTCAAAGATAATTGAAGTTTGAGGTTTTAACATCAGGAATGAATTTCAATTTAAACTTGGTTTAAATTCAGTTTAAATGACTGTTTTAAAAAGTCGAATCAAAAATTTACTAATACTTTCGCTTAATGAAAAAGCGGTTATTAGTGCTCCTTTTTGTTTTTTGTTACGTCAACTTTTGGGCACAGAAAGGCTTCTTTAGCACTCCTGATTCGCTAAATAAAAAAAGATTTTGGACAACAAATGCATTAATCGGTGCTGGTTACTCAGGAAGTTTAATTGGTTTGAAAAGTGTTTGGTACAAAGATCCTTGGCAAAAATTTCACTTTTACAACGATGGAAGTAGTTGGATGCAAATGGATAAAGTTGGGCACTTTTATAATTGTTATGCCATCAATAGTGTCATTTCTGATGTTTACGCATGGACAGGTTTACCGCGAAAAAAAGCAGACTTATATGGCTTAGGCATAAGTTTTTCGTATTTGGCTTTTTTAGAGGTTTTTGATGGTTTTTCCCCTGAATGGGGCTTTTCTGGTTACGACTTTTTGGCAAATTCTGTTGGTGTTTTGGGTTATTGGTCGCAACAATATTTTTGGCAAAGACAGAAAATTCAAGCTAAAATTTCCTATCAATTCTCACCTTATGCAAAATATAGACCTGATGTTTTAGGTTCAAATGTTTTGGAACGAATTTTAAAGGATTACAACGGACACACTTTTTGGTTAAGTGCATCACCTGGAAGTTTTGGTTTAGAAAAATTTCCCAAGTGGCTGTGTTTTAGTGTTGGTTATGGTGTAGATCAGAAATTGGTTGGTGACGAAGATGTTTACTTAAATTACATTGCGCGCAGAGAATGGGTATTTTCTTTAGATATTGACCTGACACAAATTCCCGTTAAAAAACCATTTTGGAAAGCTGTTTTTAAACAAATGAATCTAATCAAAGTACCTTTTCCGGCCGTAGTTTTCACAAAGTACGGGAATCGTTTTGCTCCAATATATTTTTAGTGAATCCAGAAGAAATCTGCCGTTCAACTCAAAAATGCTTCCATCCTTGCGCTTTAATCCCAACCATAGAACCCGATTTGTCAACTAAGTAAACACCTTCGGATTCATGGGTGATATGTCCGATTACAGTCATATTTGGATTTCCTTTGATTTTGTCGAAGTCGTTTTGATTTCTGGTAAAAAGCAATTCGTAGTCCTCACCACCATTAAGCACACAAGTAACAGGATCTAGATTAAAATCAATTGCAGCCATTGATGTTTTGGCGTCGATAGGCAATTTTTCGTCGTAAATTCTACAACCCACATTACTTGCCTTGCAAATGTGTAAAATCTCTGAGGCAAGACCATCTGAAATATCAATCATTGAAGTTGGAATTACATCCAATTGTTCCAACATGTCAACAATGTCTTTTCTCGCGTCTGGTTTTAGTTGTCTTTCTAAAATGTAGTCATGTCCATCCAAATCCGGTTGAACATTCGGATTTTCAAGAAAAATTGTTCTTTCTCTTTCCAAAACTTGTAAACCCATGTATGCCGCACCTAAATCCCCCGTAACAACAAGTAAATCAAACTCTTTTGCGCCAGAACGATAAGCAATTTTATTGGGTTGAACCTCGCCAATTGCGGTAATAGAAATAACCAATCCAGAAAGGGAAGAAGTTGTGTCGCCACCAACTAAGTCAACGTTGTATTGTTCGCAAGCGGCATGAATTCCTTCATACAATTCCTCCATAGCTTCAACAGTGAATTTACTTGAAACCGCAATACTTACTGTAATCTGTTTTGCCTCCGCATTCATTGCACAGATATCCGAAACATTTACAGCAACAGCCTTAAAACCAAGGTGTTTAAGTGGCATGTACATTAAATTGAAATGCACCCCTTCAATCAACATATCTGTAGAAACAACCGTTGAAATGTGATCGTTTTGGGCAATTACAGCTGCATCATCACCAATTCCCTTAACTGTATTAGGATGTTTAATATTCGTTTTTTTGGTTAAGGTTTCGATAAGTGCAAATTCACCAAGTTCATTCAATTGTCTCAACTTTTCTGACATGTTAGCTTTTTTTGGACAAAGTTAGGAAAGGAATGCAGAAATGGTGAATCATTAAAATTGGTTGTTTTGTAAGTTGAATATAAATCCATGGATTGCTTACAAAGTCAATTCTAAGGATATTAAGCGACTAATTTAGAAAACCATTAATTGATTAATTTGCTATAAATTAGGGGTTTAAGCTTTGGTGGACGGATGATTGTGAGATAGTTCGACTCCCTTAAATTATTGTAAATATCTTTGTAAACGATCATTCAATCATGCAAAAACGACTTTATCCCATAGGCAGACAAGATTTTCCAGGAATTCGTAGGGAAGGAAGTGTTTATGTGGATAAAACCATGCATGTCTTTAACCTCATCAAATATTCGAAATACAA
>Ga0169931_10002362_pt1 | contig 30832 bp, 19 predicted proteins | sample Kivu_15m_20L_FD_129675 | JGI IMG/M metagenome (GOLD analysis project Ga0169931, IMG submission 129675) | Freshwater microbial communities from Lake Kivu, Western Province, Rwanda to study Microbial Dark Matter (Phase II) - Kivu_15m_20L... | ecosystem: Environmental > Aquatic > Freshwater > Lake...
CTGTAATTCAGGATAATCGCGGAGCTCTACCTGTAATTGTTCTAAATCAAATGGATTGAGTTTGCCATCCACGGCCTCTGTTATACGCTGTTCAAGTATTTTTTGTGATTTCATGGTTGAACTCCATACTGCATTAAATATTCTCGCATCAATCGCCGGGCATTGAATAAACGACTTTTAACGGTTCCTTCAGGTATTTCTAGGATGAAGGCTATTTCCTCGTAGCTTAATTCTTGGATTTCTCTAAAAACAATGATGGATCTGAAGTCTTCTGGTAACTTAGCCATCGCTATATCGATCCAAAATTTCAAATCTTCGTTTTCTGGTATGTCATGATCATTTGGGTCTGGAAAATCAGTGCTTTCATTTCCTTTTTGAAACCAATCAAAATGAAAACGATTTCGATTTTTTTTTCGCCTTAGTGCATCCAGGCAAACATTTCTTGCAATCTTATAAATCCAAGTGTATAGACTACTTTCGCCCCTGAAACGATGTAGATTTCGATAGGCTTTCAAAAAAGTATCTTGCGTCAAATCATCAATATCAAGACCAGACCCTGCCGTCAAACCAGCAATCGCTCTATACACTTTAGGATATAGTGCGTCTATAGCGTAGCCTAACTCTGGAGAGTCATTTCTCGAAACACGATCTGTTTGATCCAACTCACTACTCATCATCATCGAAAAATAGTCACAATAAATCTGTACAGGGTAGACCATCATAAGCAGAAGATTGTTCCTCCATCCAAAGCATAGTTTATTCCGATCTTTGACGTATCTGAATGAGAAAGGTTCACTCAAAATGTATTAATACCACAGAAACTTAAAAAATTATTTAAAAATGATGTTTTGGGAACTTTTAGTTGTATATGAACCTTTTAATCATTTGGTATTAATTACTCCGCTCATATTCACCCGAATACACACATTTTTCCTACCATGTCTGATGAGTTAAAGCAGCTTCTTAAGTCAAGTGCCAAAGATGAAGCCGCATATAGAGAGCTAGTTACAGTTTATGATCAATTAGGTTCTAAACTTGAGCAAAGCCAAAAAAATCTATGGTTGCTTGAGCAAGCCATAAAAAATGATTATGACTCCATATTAATCACGGATCTTGAGATGGTTGATGGTGGACCAAAGATTGTTTACGTGAATGAAGGTTTCACAAAAATGACCGGATATTCACGGGAAGAGGTTATCGGTAAAACTCCGCGAATTTTACAAGGACCGAAAACAGACAAAGGAACCCTTGAGCATCTCAAGCAATCTTTATTAGATGGACACTCCTTTTTTGGACAAGCAGTGAATTATCGTAAGGATGGATCCGAATTTATTAATCAGTGGGATATCCATCCAATTTATGATGAGCATGGTGAGTTGTGTTATTGGGTATCCTATCAGCACGACATCACTACAAAGAAGCGTGCTGAGGCCATGTATGTGGAGCAAGATGCAGATTTTGACTCTATGGAGGAGCTTTCAAAGCGTACATTGATAGATTTTGATCCCCAAGGTCATGTTATTTATGCAAATAAGGCCTTCCGTGCATTAACGGGATTTGCTAAAGAAGAGCTTTCAAAAATGTCGATTTGGGATCTTATCAACCAGCGTCATGCTCATACTCTTAAGGCGCAACTTGCTTCAATGAACATGCCAGGTGAATTGGATACAAATCGTATTAAAACGGTGTTAATACACAAATCAGGAGTTCCCATTCAAGTTGAAATTAAATGCCATTTCCATGAGTTAACAGAGGGTAGACTTGTACGAGCCAGTATTCAAAACCTGAGCTTACAAAAGCGTATTGTGAAAACTCTCTCAAAACGGAATATCAATTTCAGCAGTCTAGTCGAAAAAAATTCTGATTTTACATACAACCTGAAGATTAGTTCAGATGGAACGGTCACTTGTGAATGGGTGTCGGATTCCTTTATAAAAGTCACTGGCCACGATTCTGATACCATTCTCCAAAGAGATTCATGGCTCAATTTAATCCATCCAGAGGATGTTTCTGTATTTGAAAATCATTTAAGAGCCGTTTTTACCGGTAAAAGTCGAGTTGCAGAATATCGAATGATCCATGCTCAAGGGGGAGTAGTTAAGGTAATTGACTATGGAAAGCCTATCATAGATCCTCGAACAGGAGATGTTCAATCGATGTCGGGAGCAATAATGGATGTTACCAAAGATCGAGAACCAAGTCTGAGCTAGCGTTCCAAACAAATTTTAGGCTGTATTAAGCTCCGCAGTGTTCCTTCAGAAGATCATCCACATTTACAGTTCTAAGGTAATCTGCTTTTGACAGATCGCTGCATCCACTTTTGCGTTGCCCTTTACTAAATCGGGCTCTTGCCCTGTGGACATAGGCTTGTGCATCACGCGGAGTAATTTCGAGTGCCAGATTTAAATCATCGATGGCATTATCATAGTTACCCATATTAAGGCTTGCGTGGCCGCGAGCTTTTAGGGTGTTTGCATGTCGAGGGTTTAATTGTATCGCTTTTGTAAGATCATTATATGCCTCTTCAGGCTTTCCCGCATCGATGAGGGCTAAACCCCGTTGGTAGTAAAAATTATGTTGGGTAGGATCAAGCTCGATAGCTTTTTTTAGTAGTACTGCTGCTTGAGCTGGCTTTGAGGCCATCACAAGATCCATTGCTTCATTTTTAAGTTTGTTCGCTTCAATAGCCGCTTTTTCAGTTTCAGTTAGAACGGTATCGGCAGCAGCAGCTTCCATTTGTTTACGATGTGCCTCGGCCACGCGGTTTTCACCACAGCTCAGGTTTACGATGATCAATATGCAGATAAGAAGAAAAGGATGAGAATAGAGTTTCATCTATGATAGGCTTAATGAGTTGGTAGTATGCTAGTTAATTTCCTGAGGATATGATATCTATAACGCCACCCATATTATCGACTATGGGAATGTTATGTTTAACGATCCAGTCACGATCTTGGTTCATTTCGTGAACGGATCGAACAAAAAAGGGTCTTATTCCTAATTGCAAGGCGGGCTCGAGGTCTGTTTTTTTATCTCCAATCATAATGGATTGTTGATAATTGATATTGAATTCATTCTGAGCTGTCTCGAACATTCCCGTTCCTGGTTTACGAAATCTCAGCAGCTCAGGGTTTTTTCCCTCATGAAAATCCGGGTGATATGGCGCAATCATCCATCGGTCGATATAGGCATCTGCTTTTTTTAGCTCAGTGTCAACCCAACGGTGGAGTTCGTTTACCTGGTCGAGGGTGTACTTGCCTCGAGATATTCCTGACTGATTGGTAACGACAATGGTAAGCCATCCATGTTGATTCATCCAACGGATGCTTTCAACGGCTCGTTCACACCACTGCCACTGTGAGGGTAGGTGAACGTAATCGAAATCAACATTTAGGGTACCATCTCTATCGAGAAAAAAAGCTTTGTTCATGAGAAATAATAGGTATCATCCCAAAATAGAGACAATATCTACGGATCACAAGTTTGCATCGATCGTTGAGCTTGTCGTTAGCTTTGCCTAAATTGGTGTCGCAACCAGGCACCACCACATCGAGTTCCGCCATTGAATCCTATTCGGATCCTCTCCAATGATGACCTTCAGCGCACCTATATGCGCTTGGCACATCAATTTATGGAACCACACGATGACCCGGATCAGGTAGCCATCATTGGAATGCAGCCTCGCGGAACCTTCATCGCACGGTCAATCAACTCATATATTGAGCATTTTTACGGCAGGCCTTTGACTTTCGGTGTCTTGGATGTCACTTTTTATCGAGATGATTTTCGCACCCGCATGAAGATGCCAGAGGTGCACATCACAGATATTCCTTTTGATATTTATGGCAAACATATCATCCTCGTCGATGATGTGCTTTATACTGGAAGAACGATTCGCTCGGCTATGGATGCTCTGATGCATTTTGGGCGTCCAGCCACAATAACCTGTTGTTGTTTGATCGACAGGGGTCACCGGGAGCTACCCGTTATTGCAGACTACATTGGAAAAGTTATCCCTACTCACGCCACTGAGGAGATTCAGGTGCGGCTAGATCCTAGCGATTCTGAAATGGGAGTATATCTTGTGAATCGGGAGGATAAGCATGAGTGAGTTAAGAAATGATTATACCTTTACCCATCGTCATTTGCTAGGATTGGCAGATTATTCTGCAGAAGATATTCTTTATGTATTGGATCAGGCCCGTTACTTCCGCGAGATTCTTGATCGTCCGATTCCTAAAATTCCAAGTTTGCGTGACAAGACCATCGTAAACCTCTTTTACGAAAATAGCACTCGTACGCGTATTTCGTTTGAGTTAGCCCAGCGCAGGATGAGTGCAGATGTAGTCAATTTTTCAGCCTCATCTTCCTCGAGCAAAAAAGGAGAGTCGCTAAAAGACACGATTCGCAATATCGAATCCATGAAGATCGATATGGTAGTCGTTCGGCATGAGAGTCCCGGAGTGCCCCATTTTTTAACGCGCTGTGTTGATGCCGGTATTATCAATGCTGGTGATGGTGCGCATGAGCATCCGACGCAGGCATTACTCGATTTATTTAGTATCAAGCAGCATTTTTCGGAATATGAGCGTCTCGACGGACTCAAAATCGCAATTATCGGTGATATTTCGCATAGCCGTGTTGTGCGCTCCAATATCATAGGGATGCTAAAACTTGGAGCGAAGGTGGTATTATGCGGCCCTCCCACGATGATGCCTCGTGATGTGCGTCTTTTGGGCGTGGATGTTTCGCACAATTTGGATGAAACGTTGGCTTGGTGTGATGTAGCGATGGCCTTGCGTATTCAAATGGAACGCCAGGATGAGGGGACGGCGCTCTTCCCTAGTTTACGAGAGTATCACGAGGAATTTGGAATAAAGAGAACTCATTTGGAGAAATATCCTCAGTTTAAAATTATGCATCCGGGTCCAATAAACAGGGGTGTGGAACTAGAAAGTGAAGTGGCCGATTCTGATCGAAGTATAATTTTGGATCAAGTGACCAACGGGGTTGCCGTTCGGATGGCAATTTTGTATTTAGTTGCCGGTGGAACGCGGGGATAGCCTGAATCAGGCTTGCAAGTACATAACCAACATAAGTTGGTGAGATGAATGCGGTGTAGTAAATTCGATGTCCATCGTTTGGTCATCTCTTAATTAAAGCCATTTTACTTCCTATGATTCGCATCTCAGGTACATTTCTTGACGAAATTACGCACGACATACCCGCGCAAAATTGGGGTAAAAAGGAGTGGGCGGCCGATTTTGATGCGATGAGAGCTGTTGGGATTGATACAGTGATACTTATTCGTGCAGGCTATCGCCGCACTGCCACTTTCCAATCAAAAGTTCTTGCAAAAGAGATGGCTATCTTCCCTGTTTATCAGGATTTAGTAGAATTATTTTTGCAGAATGCCCAACGATGTGGGATGGATTTTTACTTTGGAACTTACGATTCGGGTGAATATTGGCACAGTGGTCAGGTCGAAAAAGAGCGGGATATTAATTTGGCCTTCTGTGAGGAGGTAATTGAAAAATATGGACATCATTCCGCATTTAAGGGCTGGTATATATCGCACGAAATTAATGCTTTTGATGAAGGAATGATGCGTGTTTATGAAGACCTAAGCCATCATTTACGGAGTCTGAAATCGTTGCCGATTCTAATTTCGCCCTATGTGCGTGGTAAAAAGCAATTTGGACAGGAGGCGATAGGTTTAAATGAGCATGAAAAAGAATGGGAACAGGTTTTTTCCAGAATATCAGGCTTGGTAGATGTTGTGGCCTTTCAGGATGGGCAGGTCGGATATGATGAGCTGGATGATTATCTGCAAATAAATTGTGAGTTAGCTAGAAAATATGGCATTCGCTCGTGGAGCAATGTGGAGTCATTCGACCGGGATATGCCCATCAAGTTCCCACCCATCCCCTTCAATAAATTGCGTTTTAAAATGGAGCGAGCGCATATGGCTGCGGTGGAAAAACTCATCACCTTTGAATTTTCTCATTTTATGAGCCCTAATTCTATATATCCATCTGCAAGAAATCTGTATCAGCGCTATTCAGAGTGGTTAATAGAACAAGAACAATCCTAATACCTCGTATGTATCCATTTCAACATCCTAAAGCACCTGAATTATATCAGATGTTTGATAATGAGTTGCTAAGATCAGTGATTCCATTTTGGGAGAAATTTTCACCTGATCACAAGAATGGAGGATTTTTCAACTGTTTGGATCAGGATGGTACGATTTTTGATCGACGCAAGCATATTTGGTTGCAAGGACGTGAAACCTGGATGTTTTCCAAGCTTTATAACAGTGTTGAGTCACGTCCAGAGTGGTTAAAGATGGCACAGTTAGGAGTAGACTTTTTGGTGAAACACGCTATACGACCTGATGGGAGAGTTTATTTTTCGATGACGGAAGATGGCAAGCCGATGTCTATTCAAAGAAAAATATTTTCTGAATGTTTCTGGATCATGGCAATGGCTGAGTTTTCGCGTGCATCTGGTGACACATGGTATATGGACAGAGCAAAACAAGAGTTTGCATTGATTTGGACTTGGTCCAGTGATCTGACCCAAGTTGGACAAGTGGCCTTTGAGGGGAATGATGCAGCTCAAAGTCTAGCCATCCCTATGATTTTGTTAAATCTTATCGAAGAGGTATCGGGAGATGAGTGGCCCGAATATGAGGCTGAAATTGAGGAGTGTATTCGACGCATGCTGCTTCACGTGGATGATAAAATACAGCTCGTCTACGAAACGGTTTCTCCTGAGGGTGAGGTTCTATCGGGTTATGAAGGTCGTCTGTTGAATCCAGGTCATGCTATTGAAGCAGGATGGTTTTTACAGCATTGGGCGCAGCGTTTGAAAAGGCCAAAGTTAAGCCAGATTGCCACCAATATGGTGCGTTGGTCGTTCGATATGGGTTGGGATCAAGAATATGGCGGAATTTTCTACTTCTTGGATGCTGAAGGATATACCCCAACCCAACTTGAATGGGACATGAAACTTTGGTGGCCACACTGCGAGGCCTTGTATGCTCATCTGCTAAACTATCGTATAACAGGGGCCGAAGAAGATCTAGAGCGTTTTGATCGTACTCTTAAGTGGACCTTTGCTCATTTTCCTGATCCTAACTATGGAGAATGGTTTGGATACTTGAATCGTCGAGGTGAGGTAAGCCATCGATTTAAAGGTGGACCCTATAAAGGGTGTTTCCACGTGCCAAGAGCTTTATGGCTGTGTAGAAGTATTCTGAGTGAATCTTAAGGATTAGAATTGAAGCAATGATTTCAGTACTACTTCATTAATCACAACATCTTCGCGACGGTAGTTTTTCGGCAACAAGCTTTGGTGTACAACCTCAGGTAATCGCTCAAGCATAGTTTGTTTAAGTTCGAACGAAATATCTTCCAGAGGTTTGTATAAGGTTTCTCGACGCAAGGCCTCAATAAGAGCCCATTTCCCTTCACGGGGCCATGGACCTGAAAGCATTCGTTTGTTGCCTACTGATTCCAGCGGAAGAGTGTGTTCTGGAAGTCCATTTGAAGCTTCATTTGATATCCTAGTTTCTACACGTTGATACGAACTTTCATATTCCTGCAGTGCTTTGCCCCAATCGTTGGAGGCTTGATAATTGCGAATTACCTTCCAAGCTTGGCTACTGTCGGCAAAGAGATAGTATCGAATATCGGAATGGATTTGATTTATGTATCGGGATGATTTCCAGCGCTCATACCATGTTTGAACTTGAGAATCAATATTAAGAGTATCAGCTGCAGCACGCAGAGTTGCGTAGTACAAAGCAGTATTTCGGGCCATTCCCTCGGCAAGTATTACGTCTGGATGACGGGCCATTCCCTCGGCCTCTGCGCGTGCTGCCAATACAGAATCACGTATAGCAATTTCCAGAGCTCCACGTAGATTTGGTTGGAGCATTTCGAGGGGTATATCGGGTAGTCTGTCAAGGAATTGACCAAAAGTAAAAGGCTTATCACCAACAAGAGCCAGGGGGGTATTACGAGAGAGTGATGTTGGACTTAATTCCATGAAACCTTTATTCATAGTTACCATTTCCATATACCCAGTTCTATTAGGTATGAGTGGTGCAATTTCAATCCAGGTTTGACTCAAACGATCCATGTAGGTTGTCAAGGAATGGGAGGTCATCAGTGAATCAGTAAATGGTACTGTGATCTCTTCCAAGCGACGCTGATATAGCTTGAAGGCTAGATTTTCTCGTGCGTTTGCATAGGTAGTGCCATCAGCAAAGAAGGTCTCTTCGCGTAGAATCAGGCGGAAGATATGCCAGCCACGTAATGAAGCTACGGGCTTAGAGACTTCACCTGTTTTGGTCAAGCTGAAGGCAACGGTTTCAGGTGCTTCGTCCATCATTTCAAATTGGACCAAACCCATTTTGTAAGAACTGTCGGGTACACCGGCTTTCAACATACTCTCTTGGGCCACTTTTTCAAAGAGTTCCCCCCTCTCTAGCCGGCGTTCATAATCACGAATTTCAGATTCGGAGTTTGCAAAGATTTGTTCGAGGACTAAGCGCGTATTCGACCTGCTGAAAGCTTGACGAATATCCTCTTCGGTTGGGTTTTTTAGTTTTGGTTCGGCCATTTTCTCAAGCCAAACTCGACGAAGGGCAGCTTCACGCTTACGGCGTATATCAAGTTGCACTTCTTTCAGGGTATCGAGTGATGTCGATCGACCAATTTCTGCGATAATCTTTCGTTCGAGCATACTAATGGCATAGTCTCTCCGTGAATCAAAGCTATCACGCACTGGTGCTACAGAAGCAAAACCAATGTATTCTTCTTCAAAGGAGCGACTGTCGATATGAATATCGTTCCAACTTGCAATGATAGGATTGTCAAGCTCTTTAAGGTGCCTTGAGCAAGCAACAAATACAAAAAGTATGCAAATCCACACGTATTTCATCATCTTACAAGTATGGTCATGATGTGATGTGGTGGTACTTGGAGGGTGATGCATCCATCACGAATATTTGATACGGTATCTTCATTCCAGATTTCGGTAAGACTGCTTGTGCTTGCATACGACTTGTGCTTCGGCACCATTAATCTCGTGTTTTGAACCGTATCGCTATTAGAATAGATCCTGATAACCCATGTTCTTCCATCTGAGTGCATTTTTAATGCCGAAAGAACAATAGCAGGATTATCAATCAGTAATGACGACTCTTCAGCTGGGAATGCACCTGATGGAGAAACATAGGGTAACCAAGGCATAGAATAGGCCTTAAGAGGATGAGAAAATGCTTTAATCTTGCGATGTATTCTATATAAGGGTTCGGTGCTTGTTCCCATAGCAAGGGCAATGACAATATCTCTTAGGCATTGTGCTCCTGGTACTGGAACCGAAGGACCTGCTTGGACGCGACGAATTCTTCCACCACCTACACTCAACATTCCAACTGAGCGATGGAGGGTGAGTGCCAAGCAGGAACCATACCATGAGTGTTGGATAATTTCGTACTCGTGGTGACCACGGCTTGCTAGCCAAAGTGAGGAGACATTTTTTCTGGGAATAATAACCCCGTCTCGCATAAACTGTGTTCCATAATCGAGTTCCCCGGGATAAGCATTCCATCGCTCGCCGTCTGATTCAGGGGTTCGATTAGCCTTAAAGTGATGTTCAGCTAATCGGAAATGGGCGTCGGCTATAGTGGAATCTATCGATTCTCCCAGTGGAATTAAGAGTCTAAGGCGGCCGTTTTTGAGCGTGTTTGTGTAATTCAGTTTAATTGAATCACTGCCCTGATCTAATGGAATGATCTGCCCCCTCACTACTAAATTTTTATGACTATTACTCTCATCGTCTACTGATAATTGCCATTGGATGTGGAGCTGCTTCGGGTCTAATTGTGCACTTGCTTCCCAGACTTTATTCTTTGAATCTGGACCGTATGAGTAGGTATCTCCATAATCGGGACGCCATTCGAGGATGGCTTTTAACCAGGATGAGTGGGTTGATTTTGGGGTAACATTTTTTTCAAGATTCAGCTCCTGTTTTGAATAGCTACATTGAATAATGGTATAGCCACAGGCAGGAACAGTCGCTTGGATACGCACTTCATACGTTCTCCCCCAAGTACCTCCCAAAAATTGGTTCTTCATCACAGGTGCTTGCGATGATAAACATATTAGCTCACGTTTTATACCTTTTCCATCAAATGCTTCCAAAGGCATCAAAAGAGGTGGTGCACCATTTTCTCCCTCAGGATTTGGGAAAAAGAGCTCAGCATCTATCCAGGATGTGATTTCATAGGGGTGTGGATTGTGCACCAATACATAGCAACGTTCGTTGGAAGATAAGTTTCCATTCAAAGGATGATTGATCCCCTGAATCAACATCTTTTCAAGAATCTCTGTCACTATCACTTCAGTGATATGATTAACCTGTTTGAAACGAGATTCGTTATCGAAATGAACATCATCAAGGCTACATCCACAAATGTCGTCATGAGGGTGGTTTTTCATCAACTTTCGCCAAACTCTGTCAACAAGCTGCTGGTCATAGCTTATTAAATTTTGCTCGCAAGCCATTAAGGTCAAAGGCTCAAGAGTTCCTGTGATCATTGATTCGAGCCTATGGTTTTCTTGTTTTAGATAAATTCGAGTAGACCAGACGCTTTTAAGTATTGGGTGGTGTGCATTTCCATCTAGATCACCTTTGAAGTGTTCAAATTGGCGGTCGCTCGTGCGTATAAGGTGGTTATAAGTATTTAAGTCAGCGTGCTCAATTTCAAATGGTAGATTTTTAGATTTTAGTTCATTGAGTATTTCAGGAAGATCGGCTTGTTCCGGCATATGATCCATGCCATTAAAGAGCACAAACCAAGGCTCTTGTTGATGTTTTGAATAGATCTCGATACTAGCACGAACGCGTTCTTCGGCAAGGTTTAAATCGGGTTTCAACCCCTCAAAGCGGCCATATATAGATGGATAGCCTAAAGCTGAAGCATTAAAATAGCCGTCGATCATATAGGTTGCCAACACGGTGCTGCCATCTGGTGCTTCCCAAGAGAATATGGTTCCAAGACGATCAAAATCCTCCTCCGGCATTCCGCGCATAAACATAAAGGTATCGAGTTCCAACTGATGAAGTATTTGTGGAAGCTGAGCGAAGTGACCAAATGGATCGGGCACATATCCAACCTTTAAAAGATTACCCCACTTATGACCATCATGCAGCCCTGCTTGCAGATTGCGAATGACAGATTCACCGCTGATGAGGAATAGGTCTGGCAAAATGTACCATGGACCTATAACGAGGCGCTTATCCTCAATGAGTTTTTTCAGACGATCAGCAGCTTGAGAGCGAACCCCAAGGTAATCTTCAATAAGGATGGTTTGCCCATCAAACATAAAAGAGGAATAGGTTGGATTCGTTTCCAGTAAATCCAGAATTCGATCCATCATCCTCACTAAACGATGCCTGTAGGCTTCAAAAGGCAGGTACCAAGCTCGATCCCAGTGAGAGTGGGAGACAACAAAAGCAACAGGGGTGTTTGGTTTTTGCATGCTGTAGGTAAAATGATCGGGCTAAGATACGTCGTTTTTAAAATGATGTATGTCTATGATTACCAACGTACATAATGTACATAATTAAGAAAATAGGCTTTTTGAATATTCATTTTAATCTTGAGGGACAAATACATAGCAAGTGTAATTTATTTGAGTTTTACATCAAAATTAAAAAAAGCGCTTTTTAAAAAATATATGTGATTACCATTGACTTGAAGCTACGCAAATAATATAATGTACCTATACAAATCCACAATAGACATAATGTACATAATTGAAATCTTTGTAATGCGTTTTTTTAAAAAAGACGCTGTGCTAAGAATTAAATAGATCTATTCGACATGGTTTCAGCGCACTCGATTCAATTACGATTTTTACAATCTATAATAAGTAGACATCTACTTATGGGCTTCTTGTTGCTCATGACTTTTGGGGCTGTAAATGTTGAAGCTCAAACAACGGGTAAGATTGCTGGTAAGGTGACTGATTCACAGGGTCTACCACTTCCAGGTGTTAATGTCATTATTGAAGGGACAACCAGGGGCACACCAACAGATACTAAGGGAGATTTCTTTATACTAAATATTTCACCCGGAACATATACTTTAGTTTTTTCAATCATTGGGTATGAAACCGTACGTGTTACAGACGTCAGAGTTCAAGTTGATCGTACTACTACGGTTGATATGAAGCTCAAGGATGCAAACCTAAGCTTAGGTGAAGTAGTTGTATCAGCCGAAGCTAGTATGATCACAAGAGATCAAACCTCTGCATCAGCAAAAATCACTGGTGATGAATTAAAGGTCTTGCCAACCGATAGTTTTTTAAAGACGGTTACTTTACAAGCGGGTGTAAATACTGGGGCAGGTGGTTCACTTCATATTCGTGGAGGGAGATCTACAGAAATTAAATATTATGTAGATGGTGTTGCTGTGACCAATCCTTTTAGTAATGGTTTGGCCATACCAGTTCAAAACGAATCGATTCAAGAGATCGAGGTGATAAGCGGCACTTTTAATGCCGAATATGGTCAGGCCAATAGCGGTATTATTAATATTGTGACCAAAGATGGAGGCGATAAGTTCACGGGTACACTAAATACAAGTATTGGTGGATTCTTTACCGGACGTAAAGACATTTTTTATGATATCGACAAAGCTAAACCCTATGGTCAACAGGTTTATGATGGCACATTCTCAGGACCCATCATAAAAGACAAGCTCTATTTTTTTACAAATGCACGTTATACCGATTCTCAGGGGTATTTGTTTGGGCGACGTATTTTCTCTCCATCAGACAGCTCGGTTTTTTCATCTAACAATCCATCGAACTGGATCATTGAGTCAACGGGCGATTCCTCCGTTGTACCAATGAACGTATCCACCAGTAACTCAGCCTTGGCAAAGCTGACTTGGCGCCTAAACAAAGACATTAAGCTAACTTACTCAGCGACTCGGTCATACGGGAAGTCCCAAGGTTATAGTCATCTATATCGTTACAATCCGGATTATCGTCCAACATCACGATCAGAATCTTATAATCACCTGGTCACTCTAAACCATGTGTTGGATAATAGGACGTTCTATAATCTTCGTTTAACAGCATATACAACAAATTCCAGGCAGTTTGTATACGAAGATCCATTTGATGAACGATACAAAGTGATTGAAGGTCGAAATCAGCAACCAAGTGACGTATTTAACACTGGTGGAGTTAATAATTTTCATTTTCGAAGAAAGAGTACAACCCTTGCTGCTCGATTCGATATTTCGCGACAAATCAATACCTATCATTTGGTCAAAACAGGGGTAGAATTTAGGCATAATGAGCTCTATCAGCGTGAGTTTTTTATACAAGCCAGACGCCAAAATGGATTAACAAGAGAGATTCCACCTATTGAATCCCGCTTTCACAACACTTATACAAAAAGTCCTTACGAGTTTGCGGCATTCTTACAGGATAAAATCGAAGTACGAGATCTCATCATTAACGTGGGGGTACGTTTTGACTATTTCAACGCCAATAGTGATGTTCCTCTTGACTTGAGAGATCCTGGAAATACACGTGGTCTTCCTTATGAGGAAGCGTACAAGCCAGCAGATGCGAGATATCAATTTAGTCCTCGAATTGGTTTTGCATTTCCCATATCATCATCAGGTGTAATTCACGCATCCTATGGTCAATTCTTTCAAATTCCGGAATTTGCCCGATTGTATGAGAATCCTGAGTTTGAAGTTACAGCAAGTAACTTTAGCCAGTATATAGGTAATGCTAATCTTGAAGCTCAGCGGTCAACGACGTATGAAATTGGTCTTCAACAAGAACTTGGTAAATACACTGCTATTGATTTAACAGCATATTATCGAGATATCAGGAATTTGTTGGGAACAGGTTTATACGCTTCCCGTACAGGTGGTGATAGCTGGGGGCGTTATGAAAATGCTGATTTTGGAAGTGTTCGCGGGATTAGTTTAGCCTGGTCTATTCGTACGGATATAGGAGTGCGTGGAAGTATTAACTACACGTATCAATCAGCACGAGGAAATGGTAGTGATCCAAAACAAGCTTTCTTTGATGCTCAAGCAAATAATGAGGCTACACGTGTATTAATCCCTTTAGCTTGGGACCAACGCCACAACATAGGTGGAAATATCACTTATCAAAAAGGTTTATTTAATGCAGGAATCATTGGTCGTTATGGAACAGGTTATCCTTTTACACCAAGTGATCTTCAACGACAGCCACTCTCTGAACTTAGAAATGAAGCGCGATTTGAACCTGAATTCGAAGTAGATCTTCGAATTGCAAGAAACTTTAATGTGAGTGGTTTTAGAGGACAGGTGTATTTGTTTGGTGAAAATATCCTCGATTTTTATCGCCAAGACAGACGTGCTCGTCTATACATTCGCGATGTTGAAGCGCACAATCAAAGTGGCAAAAATAGTATCAACAGTCTAGAGGAGTACCGTAATAATCCAGCTGTTCACCCAAATCCACGCTTGGTGAGACTTGGACTTCAGATATTGATTTGATCTTGAAATGATATGAGATACAAAAAGAAGACATTTTGGTCGATTTTCGTTGTTTCGGTGATTCTCATAGGTCCTGTAACCGAACTTATGGCTCAGAATAATGCATCTGGTGTCTATGTTGACCCGCAACGAGGTACGCGTTCGTGGAGAACAAGTTTTAACGCAAATGGTAATCAGGTTGAAACCATAGTTACGAATTGGGGTACCGTAGGTCGTGGTAATTTTAGTATCAATCAAGCCGGAGTTTGGCCAAAAGGTACGGGACACGGTCACCTTCATGAAATGACAGGTTTGGTTGCAACTCGAGTCACAGATCGTGATGGAAAACTGGTAGAATTAGTTAGTGATGGGTATGGTGATAGTGCTCAGCAAGATGTCGATCCAGTTACCAACGTGGAATGGAAATTTCAACCACTACCTGACTATCTGAACAGGAATGTTGAAAATCCTGAAATCGCGAATTCATTGAATCAAGAGTCATGGCCAAGAAGATGGCCCGATCGTCCCTCACAATGGGATGGTCAATGGAATGGTTATTTCGGTTTAAATCAGTTTAACGCGGATCAGGAAATTTTCTATGTAATGGATGATCTGTCTAATACTGAATACAAGTTTAGTCCATTAGCACGAGACTCTAGAGCAGGTGGACTAGGCCTTCAAGTTCGAGTGCGGATTTTTCAATGGACCCAAGCTTTGGCCAAAGATATTTTATTCATGCAATATGAAGTTTCAAACATTGGAGACATCACATACAATAATTCAAACGCAAACAATCCGATCTACTTTGGTGGTTACACGGATGTAAATCCAGCAGGATCTGGATCCACAGATGATGCTGCTGACTTTGATATATCTCAGGACATCGTATTTGGTTGGGCCCTTTCGGGGGTTGGTACATGGGGTCAATTCAGGGATATTCCACCTGGTTACATTGGCTGGAAATTCCTTGAAAGCCCCGGTATTTCTGATGATTTCATCGACAATGACAACGACGGTCTGGTTGATGAAAGTCGGGATAATGCCGCAGGGCAACTCATCTTTGGACCGGTTGGAATCTACGGTGAGCCAAAAGAGCACTGGTCTGGAGATGAAGATGGAGATTGGAATCCACTCGTCGATGATGTTGGCTCAGATGGTATTGGCCCTGGTTTCGATGGTTATCCAGGACCAGATCCAGATGGAACGGAGGGAAATGGTCGCCCTGATCAAGGAGAACCAAACTTTGGTCGTCTAGATAACGATGAATCGGATCAGGTAGGATTGACTTCTTTTAATGCGCCGTTATTTGGATCAGTTAGTATCCATAACGAGCCAGCGATGTGGCCCAAAATGCAACCGGGTTTCTTTGATATTCCAGCTCAAGGGGTGAATCAGATATGGATATTTGCATCTGGTCCATTTAGACTCAGACCCGATAGAACGGAACGTTTTTCAACCTGTTTTGTATTCGGTGCTAACCGTCAGGCATTGTTTCGATCTGCTCAAGTTGCACAACGTATCTATGATTCGGATTATCGATTTGCTAGGCCACCACGTCAGCCGAAACTGAAAGCAATACCAGGAAATGGAAAGGTTACTCTCATTTGGGATAATCTGGCAGAATTCTCTCGTGATCCAATTTATGGCTTTGATTTTGAGGGCTACCGTATCATCAAATCAACAGATCCACAATTTAATGATGCACAAGATATCACAGACTCGTTTGGAAATGCTGTATATAAGCGATCAATCGCTCAATTTGACAAAGTTAATGGCTTAAAAGGTTATCATAAACTACAGTTTGGTGAAGAAATTGGTTTACCAAACGGGGTGCATTTTTTTATGGGTGATGATACTGGTCTACAACATTCCTTCATTGATACAGATGTTGTGAACGGTAGAGTCTATTATTATGCCGTTCTTTCTTATGATGCAGGATATGTGGATTCCTATTTTGATCTTGGGATTTCAGACTCCAAATTTTTATTCCCAATTTCGCCTTCAGAATCACCTGGAAGTATCACTGTAACCCAGGGTGTTATCACTCGATATGATGTTAATACCGTTTCGGTTCGTCCTAATAGTCAGGCATCGGATGAAATACTTGGGACATTATCTGTCGACTCTCAAAATAGGGTTCCTCGTTCAAAAGGTGATGCCACTGCTATTTTGCAAGCCTATCCTATTAATGAACGTGCTTTCTTAGATACGGAATATATTATTTCGTTTGAACAGGAACAGATCGCATCTGCCGTTGAGTATGGAACAAAATCCTATTCTATAAAAGATAAGGCCGGAAGGACAGTAGTTAACAAGGCTGCAGTGCCCAAAAATCCTGATGGCTCGTATGTGACTAACTGGACTGCAGAGATTTTTGATGAGGGCTTCCTTCTTGTATTCAACAATGCTTTTCCTACTCAAACGTATGCTCAGCAAAACTCACGATTTACGCCCACCAGTAAAACGAATGTAAGAACAGCGGTCCAAGCTCCTCTTCCTACTACCTTAGTTCCTAAACCGCCATTGTGGCCGATCAACGTCATCATCGATTTTGGTGCTGAAAATGCCATATTGGATACAGCATTCATTAATAATACTGGACTCTTCACTCGGCCAGTAAACTTTAGAGTCTATGAAGAAGGAACTGGAGCAAACATTGATTTTATCATTAATGAATTGCCACAAACTACGAATGGTAGACTAGATATTGGTGAAAGCATCGATTTAGCCTTTAAGAACCGAGCTAGTGATTTTCGTTACACACTAAGTTGGAAAATCTCTATCAATCAGCCGATTGATGCCAATGGTAATGAGCTACCAGCTTCACGAGCTGTTTTGCCTCAAGCAGGAGATAGATATGCTTTCAGAACACAAAAGCCATTTGGTGGTCGGGATGAATATAATCTGAAGGTGATTTCTACTAAGGTCGTTGAGAATGCCGATAAAGCACTTCTCGATGAGATCACTGTCGTACCTAATCCATATATCGCAGCCACTATCACAGAATCTCGACCTTTTCTATCGGGTCGCGGCGAGCGTCGTATTGAAATCAGAAAGCTTCCTACGAATTGTAGGGTACGAATCTTCTCGGCAAGTGGGGTCTTTCTGAGAGAACTGGATCCATCAAATGGAGTTGCTGTTTGGGATCTCAAGACGAAGGAAGGTCTTGAAGTCGCCTTTGGGCTCTATCTCTTTCACGTTGATGCCCCTGGTATCGGCGAGAAAATTGGAAAATTTGCCATTATCAACTGATGCAATGAGGAAAACGACTATGAAATCGCATCTGGTAATTGCCTTCATACTTTTTACACTTACAACGGGTGTTTCTCATGCTCAAAAAAAGGTTGGAACTACTGCTGTCTCCTTCCTTGAAATTGGGGTAGGAGCCCGTGGTATGGCGATGGGTGAGGCACACGTTGCAGCTAGTAATGATGTGAATTCTCTGTATTGGAATCCTGCAGGAGTAACAGCTATCAACGGAAATCAGGTTTCCTTTCAATACACGGATTGGATCATTGATACGCGGCTCAATTATGCCTCGGTTATCTTCAGAGTTCGCAACAATATGTATATCGGGGCACATTTTAATGCCTTCGATTCCGGTTCTATGAATGTCACAGATGTTCTATTTCCCGATGGAACAGGTGAAGTTTTCAGAGTTCAGGATGTATCATTAGGTTTGAGTTACGCTCAGCAGCTCACAGAATATTTCTCGATAGGTGGAAACGTGAAGCTTATACAATCAACTATCTGGCGAATGAAAGCATCTGCTATCGCTTTGGATATGGGATTTCAGTATCAAACGCCCTTGGAAAATCTGAATCTGGGATTCAGCATCTCCAATTTTGGATCCGAGATGAAGCTTCAAGGGGATAATACCGCCGTTCGGATCGACCTAGATCCTCGAGCAAGTGGCAATAATGATGGTGTCCTCGGTAATCTTGGCTTACGCTCCTGGGATTTGCCCCTACTCTTCAGAATAGGTCTTGCCTATAAAATTTTTGATAATACAACCCAGTCTCTGATGGTTACCTCAGATGCAGTGTATCCAAATAATAACAATCCATATATCAACTCAGGTCTTGAGTATGGTTTCAGGGATACGTTTTTCCTTAGAGGTGGATATGCAAATGCATTCCTTCAAGATACAGAGGGTTTAGGACACCTTCGCTTGGGTTTTGGTGTAAAATTAGCTGACCGCATCAGTGCAGATTATGCATATAGCGATCGAGGAATACTTGGAGGCATTAACACGCTTGGAGCGACTGTAAAATTCTAAATTATGATTGATCTAACAGATACATCTGAAAAACTCTACGAGCAGGTTTCTAACGATCTTAAAGAGCGTATCAAGCGGGTTGAGTTTGGTCCTCAAGGAAGAATCCCAAACTTTTTGACCTTAGCTGATGAATACAAAGTCAGCATGTCGACTATAAAAAAAGCGATGCAGATTCTAAATGATGAGCATATAGTCATTAGTCGAGTTGGTAAAGGTACCTTCGCCAATACCGGGAATGGTAGGAACAGGTCTTCTCTATCCTTGCCCTTGGATACTGCTTCCGATAAAATTGGACTACTAATACGCGATATTGAAGGACCCTATTTCTCAGGTATTTACAAGGGCCTCGCACAGATGGCCGATAAGAAGGAAAAACAACTTCTCTTGACGGTTTCGCGAGATATCTATCAACAGGAAGATGCTCTTTTACGTTTAATGGTGGAACATAATGCTGCGGGCCTACTAGTAACCACCAGAAGAAAATCTCTCTTCGGTATTTCAATATATGATCGCCTCATTGAAGCCGGATACCCCCTAGTATTCTTGCATGAAGTCTACGATAGCCCCGCAATGATCGTCGATGTCGACAATTATTATGGAGGCTGGCTTGTTGGAAACCACCTCGTTAAACGTGGTACAAAACGCTTTGCCATCGTAGTCGGTGAGATTGGATTCAAAACAGATGATCTGCGTCTTCAAGGGTTTATGGATGCCTTGAGCGAGGCAGGTGTAAATACAATTAGTGATGTTTTTGTGTATCGATTCAGTTTTGGCAATGAGGCCACTGCATTTGATGAAGGATATAAAATCGGTCATAGCATTTGTTTTAAGGAAATTGGAATTGATGGCGTATTCCTATTTAATGATATGATTGCTATGGGATTCCAGAAGGCTGTAATAGAGCGTGGATACAGTATACCCAGTGATATTGCCTGTGTGGGGTTCGATAATATCGAACGATGTTCCGAAGCCAGAGTACCTCTTACCACTGTAAATGTCCCAAGACACGAAATAGGTGAACTAGCCCTTAATAAAATTATGGAAGCTATAGATCAGCGGGATAACAAGCCAGGTGAGCGCTTTCTCATCAAACCGGAACTAGTGATCAGAGATTCAGCATGAAAAAGAGTTTAGCCATCATCTTCTTGTCAAGCTTCATTGCTTGTTCACAGGTCGATAATTTAACAACCACCACAAATCCCAGAACATCGGGATTGTATCAAAATGACTGGAATAATGAAGTCCTATCTGATGAGGTTCGTGGGGTATGGATCACAAATATTGATAGTGAGGTGATGTTCAGCAAAAAAGCTACTGCTGAAGCTATCGATTACCTTGCAGATCGTGGTTATAACGTTGTATTTCCAGTCGTTTGGAATGATGGTTACACTTTGTTTCCAAGTCGGACAATGGAGAAGTATTTCGGTGTGGAATACAAAATAGATACGCTCTTTGCCAAACAAGGTCGCGACCCATTGGCTGAGCTTATCATCGAAGGGCACCGCAGAGGCTTGGAGGTTATTCCTTGGTATGAATTTGGATTTTCAAGCTCTATCAATCAGGCAGGTGGACACATCCTAAAAAAATATCCTAATTGGTCGGCTAAAGGTCCCGATGGATCTCTATTAACCAAAAATGGTTTTGAGTGGATGAATGCCTTCGATCCTGAGGTGCAATCATTTCTTACCGAATTGGTCATGGAAATCCCCCAGTATTACGATGTGGATGGAGTTCAAGGAGATGATCGCTTACCTTCGCTGCCATCTCACGGTGGATATGAGCCCTACACAATAAGCCTTTACACTACTGAAACGGGTAAGGATGTTCCAAATGATCCCCTTGAGCCAGACTTTCTGAAATGGAAGGCAGACAGACTTAGCGCATATGGTAAGTCACTGTTTGAGACTGTGAAAGCGTATGACCCCACGCTCATCGTTTCATACTCTCCTATCATCTATCCCTGGGGATATAATAACTATCTCCAGGATTGGCCAGCTTGGGTTAAAGGCGGCTATGTGGATCTTTTGATTCCACAGGCATATCGATATGATATTAATCAATACAAAGAAACGGTGGATGAAATCATCAGCTACGCCATCCAACCAGATGCCAAACCATACACCTTGGCGATGGGTATTCTTACAAAATCGGGCCCAAGGTACAATGGACCTCAATATGTGAAAAATGCCATCCGGTATAATCGCATCAAAGGATCTTCAGGTGAAGTCTATTTCTTCTATGAAGGCATGAATCATAACAATGAACATCTTGCCGACACCCTATTTTCAAGTTTCTATGCTAAACCAGCCACGCTACCCTATCGCAATGGAGAAGTTCGCAGAAAGCCTGCGTTAATTTTAAATGAAAAGGAAGCGCTTTTTACCGGTGAATGGTCAAAAGTTAGCTCAGACAATGCCTTCGACGGTGAATACCAATGGGGAACAGGTAAAGCAGAGTTCGTATTCAAAGACACTGAAAGCGCTCGATATGAGGTCTATGTTCATTTTCCTTACGAGCTGAATCTGGAGCAAAGTCCGAAAGTGGAACTTGGATTTGGTAATCATACCGATGGTGAGTTCTTCAATAAGCCACTCACCGGTAAGCTTGAAGGATGGGTTCTGGCTGGTGAGGTAATCGCCTCGCAAAGTGACTGGGTCAAAGTTGGCATTTCAGGAACGACTCTTATTCCCGTGGATGGAGTTATGATGCTTAAAAAACTGAATAAGAAGAAATAGTGAAGATTTTAGGAATGACATATCGATTCTTGCTTGGTGCCCTTCTTTTTGGGTCTTTTGCTGCATTTAGCACCATTCAAGCACAAAATAAACCTTACAAAGAGGAGGTTCGTGGCATTTGGATCACTAATGTTGACAGCGATGTGCTTAGTACCCGAGATAAAATAGCCGAAGCGATGGATTACCTTGCATCAAGGGGTTTTAATGTGGTCTTTCCGGTTGTGTGGAACAAGGGGTATACTTTGTATCCGAGTCGGACGATGAGGAAGGAATTTGGCTCCCAATTGGATCAGTATAACCTCTCTGATCTTCCCTTCAAATCTCAAAACCGAGACCCTCTCAAAGAGCTTATTATTGAAGCCCATCGTAACGGGATGGAAGTTATTCCTTGGTTTGAGTTTGGTTTTTCTTCAAGCTACTCACAAAATGGTGGGCATATTATAAATAACAAACCGACTTGGAGAGCTATTACTATCGATGGAAAGCTAGTGGTAAAAAATGGTTTCGATTGGATGGATGCACTTAATCCTGAGGTGCAAAATTTTATGCTGAGTATGGTTCGCGAAGTAATCGAAGATTACGATGTGGATGGGGTTCAGGGCGACGATCGTCTTCCTGCAATGCCGGCTGAAGGCGGTTATAGCGATCAAAATATTGAAATGTATCGTGCGGAACACAATGGACAAAATCCTCCGGCACAGTTTAACAACGCTGCTTTTATGAAATGGAAAGCGGATAAGCTGACGCGCTTCGGTGGACAACTTTATCGAATGGTGAAGCAACACGATCCTCGATTAATTGTGTCGATGTCACCAAGTATTTATCCTTTTAGTTTCAATCAATATCTGCAAGATTGGCCTAGATGGATGGATTCAAGCTATGTAGATATTTTACATCCTCAAGCGTATCGCTACGACATCACAAGCTACAGAAACCTTATAGTTGAGCTCGTAGGCAGTGGAAGCGGTTCTTCGGGGTATGTCAAAGCCGCAGACCGAGGTAAGTTATCGCCAGGGATCCTCCTAAAATCGGGAAATCAGTTCAACAGATCGGCGTATGTGCGTCAAGCGGTTGAATTTAATCGCTCAAGAGGGGTGAATGGGGAAGTGTTTTTCTTCTATGAAGGATTGAGGGAGAAAAACGAATTTGTTGCTGATACGCTATTCAAGTACTTCTACAATGTTCCTGCTGTATTGCCCTACAGACAAGGTAATGTTAGAAGACCCAAAGGAATTATTATCGATGAGAACAGCTCAGGTGCAACAATTACAGGCACTTGGACGAGTACTAACGATCAAAAGGGGCACAATCAAGGGGTTATTCGTACTCCGGAAGGTTCTAATTCGACAATTTCCTGGTCTGCAAATATTCCTTGGTCAGCCTGGTATGATGTGTATGTGTTTGTACCCTCAAATTTTGAAGCGAGTCAATCGGCTAGGTACTCAAGCTTTGGTTCAGATAGTCGAAAAGACACCTTGATAAATCAAAGAAGTGTAGGACGAGGTTGGGTCAAAATCGGAACTCATTTTATCAATTCCGGCAACCAAAAATTTGCAGAACTCAGCTCAGGTACAAGCAACAATGGACGTGTTGTTTTTGCTGATGCAGCCATGCTGATTTTAAACAGAAAACGTAGTCCGGATCTGCTACTTGATGCTGTTTTGCTATCAAATCCTCGTGATGAACAACCCACATTACCAGCTTTACCTACCATTGATAAAGTTTATCCAAATCCCTTCAATCCAATAACGAGCATTGAGTTTACGATACCGAGTACTGGACGAGTTAGTCTCGATATTATCGATGTAACAGGTAGAAAAGTACAAAGCTTGATTCAGGATCAGGTTTATTCGGCGGGCATGCATCCATTTCGTATTGACGCATCTCGTCTAGCATCGGGTGTGTACTTGCTTAGACTCCAAACACCATCAGGTGTTGTAAGTAACAAAATAACGCTTCTTAAATAAGACTATGCATCCAATTGATTACAGTATCATCATAGTTTATTTGGTTTTGCTCGTAGGCTTTGGAGTATATCTTCAAAATAAGGCTTCGACGGGTATTGATAGTTTCTTTTTAGGAAATCGAAAAATTCCTTGGTGGGCCTTAGGAGCATCAGGAATGGCTTCAAACCTCGATGTTAGTGGAACAATGATTATTGTTGCTCTGCTTTATGCTATTGGGTTGAATGGGTTTTTTATTGAGATCCGCGGTGGAATTGTGCTGGTGATGGCCTTCTTCATGATATTCATGGGGAAATGGAATCGAAGAGCGGGTGTGATGACACTTGCAGAGTGGATGCAGTTTCGGTTTGGAGATGGAAAAGCAGGGAATGTTGCTCGCTTGTTAGCAGCTATTACCAATTTGGCCTTTGCTGTTACTGTTGTAACCTATTTTGCTCAAGGTGGCGGGATCTTTTTGGGTAAAGTGCTCAATATTGATCCGAACATTGCGGCGTTGGTGATGATTGCTTTGGCCTCGATTTATACCATTGCTTCAGGCTTGTATGGTGTGGTATACACCGACGTTTTTCAGGGATTTCTTATTCTAATAGCAATTTTGTACGTATGCTTTTTGGCATTTACACAATTTAGTTTGCCGGAGGAGTTCTTTGTTTCCGTACCCCTTTCCGGAGGTGGATTTCAAGAAATTAAAACGAGTCTTTCGAATTGGGTGGATATTGTGCCATCCTGGAACATGAATCTTCCTGGTGAGTATGCGGCGTATAATTTTTTAGGTATTGCCATCGTTTTTTATTTGGCAAAAACGGTCATTGAAGGTTCTGGAGGCTCAGGTGGCTATCTTGTTCAACGATATTATGCTGCTGAAAATGATCGAGAAGCGGGTTTGCTGAGTTTGCTTTGGATTTTATTATTGTCGTTCCGTTGGCCTTTTGTAGCAAGTATGGCCATCATCGGAATAGTATATGGATCGCAGTATGGGGTAATCCAAAACCCTGAAGAGGTTCTACCTACTGTATTAATGAATGTAATACCGGTGGGTATGAAAGGATTATTACTTGCCGGCTTAATTGCAGCAGCGATGTCAACCTTTGATTCTGTAGTAAATTCAGGCGCTGCTTACTGGGTAAAGGATATCTACCAGAAGTTTATTCGACCAGATGCCGATGAGAAAAAGTTGCTCCTTCATAGCCGTCTTGCCTCATTAGTTATCGTCGTAATCGGTCTATTGTTAACCTATGCTTTCGATAATCTCAATCAAGTGTGGTCGTGGTTAACGATGGGCTTGGGATCGGGCTTTATTATTCCTCAGGTGATTCGTTGGTACTGGTGGCGTTTTAACGGATGGGGATTTGCCTCCGGGGTATTTACTGGTATGACGATGGCTTTTTTACAACTCATTTTATATCCGACTATTGGTGATATGTGGGGCTTTCTCATTATCACGTCCACTTCTTTTGTGGCTTCTATTCTTGGGACCTATTTCTCGGATCCGGTGGATGAAGAGGTACTCATTCGCTTTTATAAAAAGACTCGTCCATTTGGTTTTTGGGGTCCAATTCGTCGCAAAATTAAAGACATGGATTTTAGTGAGGTCAACTTAGAAAATCGTCGTGATATGAAATCCATTTTTGTGGCGGTGCCTTGGCAGCTCACGCTCTTCATGACCCCTATGGTTCTTGTTACGAAGCAATGGCATTTATTCTGGCCTTTGTTTGGATTGCTGATCGTTTTGAGTCTGATGTTGTATTTCGGATGGTTCAGACATTTATCAGCTAGACCTAAAGCATCGGTGGACGGTTCACCACTGGATGCAGTATCACAAAACTAAATCTTGAACACACACATAAAACAGCTACCAACCTTAAAAACAAAAACCTATGAAATCCTTTAACAAAGCAATCTGGTCGATCGCCGGACTCCTGCTCTTGGGTTTGGCTATTATGCCAAACAACAGTGCAGCTCAGGTCGTGAATATGACCGATAAAGCCTGGGAAGTACTATCAGGTCAAAAACCATGGCTCAATATCTCTGGTGATCAAATTCGTGGTGGTGCCTATCATCCTATTCCCATCGATGGCAGCAACAATAACAGAGATCATATTTTGATGGCTACTAGTCAGTACTCAAATCGTATTCTCGTAATTAATGCGGCTAATGGTGACTCGGTTAGTGCACTAAACAATACGAATATCGCTGGTGGGGCTAGACTTCTAAATGAGGTCGGCGTTTCAACTGATGGCAATGTGTTTGCAGTAAACTTGATTACAACAGGTACTGCAATAAAAATATACCAATGGACCAATCTCTTGCCTACAACAGCTCCAAGAGTAATCTTTGATGGCACAACTTCTACTCTAACAGGTGGTCGTTACGGAGATTCATTCGCTGTTGAAGGAAGTTTCGGAACAAATGCAAATCCAGGAACGGTAACTATTTACGTGAGTGGCACAGGAAATACCAAAATTGCTGTCTTCACAATTAAACGCGGTGAAACAACCGCTACGCTTGCTAGAGAAATAACAGTAGCCTCTGGATTAGCAAGAGGGGGTATCGCACCAGCAGGTGATGGTAATCTATGGGTCAACGGTGCCGGCACGGCCGCATCATTAATAAATGGAACTACAGGTGCAGTAATAAAAAGTATCGACTCAGATCTGACTAATAATGCTTTCCAAGAAGTTTTAACGTTTAAACAAGCACAAAAGACTTTTGTTGCAGTTGGAATTCGTGCAGGTACATTCGGATCAGAGTTTGATATTTTTGATGTCACCGATTTAAACAAGATTACAAAAGTTGGTGCAATATCTGGTATCAACAACAGAAGTAATGGAAATGGCGCTGGTTTTATGGCATTTGATCCAGTTAGAAATCGTCTTTTCGTTATGGGTACAAACAACAATCTAACCGCATTCAGATTTGGCCAAGTACAACAAGTGCCAAATGCCCCGGAATGGGTAGTCTTTGCAGATGAGAAGCGTTTCTTTAGATCGGATAACGTTACTCGTGCGATGACGTTTAATCCTCTTACTCGTAATGCTCTTCTTGTAACAAGAACAGGCGTTCCAAATATTGTTGCTATAAATCCTGCAAATGGAGACTCCGTTCGTGCCCTAAATATGACCGGTGTCGTAAATGTGAATTCCACTTTCCCTATTAATATTGCTGCTGTAACAGATGATGGTCAAGTTTTTGCGTGTAACCTAGCCTTATCGGGGCAAACCGTTCGTATCTATCGCTGGGCTAACGAAACAGCGGAACCAACAACGGTTTTTGAAGGTGAACTCAGTGCTTTCCGTTATGGTGATGCTTTTGGAATACGTGGTTCTGGCAATGATGTGACTGTTTATATCTCAGGAACCGGTAGTACTGAAATCGCTCGTTTAAAATGGGATGGTTCGAAAATGACTGAGATTGCACCTATAATTGTCCCAACCAACCTTGGACGATTTGGAATTTCACCAGTACCTTTCACCACAAATGTATGGCTGAGTGGTTTTGGTACTAAAACTGCCTTGGTTAATGAAGCAAATAATACTATCGTAGCAGAGATAGAAGAAACAGCTGCACCAAATACGTTCTTTGGTCCTAGTCATTATTTTGAGGCTGAAGGCCGTAAATTTCTAGCACTTGGTCCTAACATTGCTACTTTTCAGCTGATTGATGTGACAGACCCATTGAAGCCTAAACTTGTTCGCACCTTGGGTCCTATTGGTAATCGCCAAAATGCTAACCAAACTGGTGGTCTAGCCTGGGATGGATCCAATAATCGTTTGCTCGTAATGGCATCAAATAATGCTTACGCAAGCTTCAAAATCTCAAATTCTGTTCTATTGAGCGATTCTGATGATCGTGCATCTGAACTACCAACAGGTTTTGAGATCATCGATAACTATCCAAACCCATTCAACCCGACAACCACGATCCGCTTCAACATCGCTGAGCGTGCCGACATCAGCCTCCAGGTGATTGATGTGTTGGGTCGTGTGGTAATGCAGCAAAACGTGGGAACGGTGTCAGCTGGTATGAATCAACAATATACCCTCGACGCCTCCAGATTGGCTTCAGGTATGTACCTATACCGTATGACTGCCAACACCGGTGCAAAAATGATGAATGCGCAAGGTAAGTTCACTTTAATCAAGTAATATCTATCATCAAAGGCCTGCATGGTTTAATACTGTGCAGGCCTTTTTTATTCTAACATCAATGAAACTGTTCATATCCCTTTTTTTTCTTGCTTTTACTGCACTTGGATGTCAAGCTCAAAACAATTGGACCCATCAAACTGATGTTTTAATCGTTGGTGGGGGTGCCAGTGGTACCGCTGCTGCCGTGCAAGCCTCTAGACTTGGTGTGGATGTAATTATTGCCGAACCCACCACTTGGCTTGGGGGTATGTTGACAGCAGCCGGTGTTGCAGCTGTGGATGGCAATCACAAAATGCCATCAGGTATATTTGGTGAATTTAGGGAAGCATTATACCGACACTATGGGGGTCCATCAAAAGTAGCTACCGGCTGGGTAAGCAACACCCTTTTTGAGCCTCATGTGGGCGATTCTATCCTAAAAGCGATGGTTAATGCCGAAAAAGGAATCAATGTTTTATACCTGCATCAATTTAAACGAGCTATAATGGATGGAGACCGAATCATTGGTGCGGAATTTGAAGATGCTAGTGGTAAGATTGTCCGTATCGGTGCAAAAATCGTGATCGAGGGTACGGAATACGGAGATCTCATTGCATCAGCCGGTGCTACATACGACACAGGTATGGAGACCTTTGCAGAGACTGGTGAACCTGGAGCTCCCGAGGAGAAGGTCGATTTCGTACAAGACCTTACCTATGTGGCTATTCTCAAAGACTATGGTAAGGGTCAGGATAAAACCATCCCAAAACCAGAACCTTACAACACCGAAGCCTTTGATTGCATGTGTGCACAGGTGTGTGCTGTTAAGACTGAAGGTCTCATCGATTGCCAGCAAATGCTCAATTATGGCAAGCTTCCGAATAATAAATACATGATCAACTGGCCCAATAAAGGAAATGATTATTACCTGGATATTTTAGAGATGAGTCCAGCAGAGCGAGAAGAGGCTCTCAAGGCCGTGAAAAATCATACATTAGCCTGGATTTATTTTCTACAAACCCGAGGTAATTTCAAACATATTGGCTTGGCTACCGATGAGTTTGGGACTGATGATCACTTAGCCCTCATCCCCTACATCCGTGAAAGTCGTCGAATCCAGGGTAAAATCCGTCTACAATTGCAGGATATTTTAGATCCGTATGCCAATGCTCAGCGACCCTATTACCAATTTGGAATCGCTGTAGGTGATTACCCGGTTGACCATCATCGCAAGGTAAACCCCGTACCTCGACAAATCGAATTTCCTCCTATTCCATCCTACAATGTACCGTATGGTGTTATGATCCCCAATTCCATAAAAGGGTTAATCGTCGCTGAGAAGAGTATCTCAGTCACCAATGTGGTGAATGGTACCACCCGTCTACAACCTGTGGTTCTTGGTTTAGGTCAGGCAGCAGGAGCTGCGGCTGCTTTGAGTATTAAAAATAGTGTTGAGCTGTCAGAACTTCCGATTCGCCTACTCCAGCAAACCTTAATCGATGCTTCGGTTTGGATCATGCCTTACTTTGATGTAAAACCAAATGAACCTGAATTTGGTGCGATTATGCGTGTTGGGGCTGCCGGATTGATGCGTGGTGAAGGTCGACCTGTAGCCTGGGCGAATGAAACACTTTTTAAACCTGATTCAATTGCAAGTATCAAGGATTTTCTTTTTTTTCTAAATGCTATGGGTGTAGAGAGTGATTTGGATACTCGTCAAAACCTAAGCTACGAACGTGTTATTCGCGAACTTGAAAATCTAACAGGAGAGAATATTTCAAGAACACAGCCTAATGAGAGTTTGCTTACTCGAAGACAACTAGCGGTTCTAATCGATTTGATAATCAAGCCCTTTAACCGAAATGTTCTATCTATGTGGGACTAGTTGGTTTTAAATTTCTATCTGCCAGACTTGCTACAAAGACACCCATAAGGGAGAGAAGTAACATAGAATCAAATCCTAAAAATTGGGGTGATGTGATGTTCACAAGCATCATTCCAATAACCTGACATAGGATGATTATCCCAATAATGCGAGCAAAGTCATTGTCTGCATTTTTAAACAAGCGGAACCCCGTGCGAGCGATGTAGAACAGATAACTCAAAGCGGCAATTAATCCAAAAAGACCAGCTTTAAGCCAAATAGCCAGATAGCCATTGTGAACATAACTCAAGGGCTCCCAGTATCCATAAATGTATTTATATCTGGAATAAGTGTAACCAAGACCATAACCGGCGAAGGGATTCTTTTGTATAAGCTCCCAGACGGTCTGTGTTTCGTACACTCGCTCAAGTAATGAGGGGTCCATTTTGGATCCTCCCGTTAGCGAAAATCGGTATTTTAAGCCTTCAATCACTGTTAACAGGGCATCGTAATAGAAGGTAACTGCCACAAAAATACCAATCACAAAGAGGATACTTGTTGTGAGCAAGGCTCGATATCTAGACCGTGAATCGGTGTAAAACAGAAAGATGACAATACTGAGAATGAAAGCGAGCCAGTATCCTCGGCTTTGGGTCAGTATGAGTCCACCGAAAGTAAAACCAAACAAGCCTAAGTAAAGGAGTCGAGGGATCCATTTTGTTTGATAGGCCTGCAGAATAAAAAAGCCAACAGCCCCAGCCATTAGGAAAACCTCATTCTTTGCCACTCGGGCTTTTTGAACTTGCCATTCCATTACGGCTTCTATCAGGATCTGTTGATAGTTTCGGTAATTTCGAACGGCTATCAACAACATCATCACAACAAGTATGACGAGCACAGTCTTGATATGTTTGTCCTCTTTGAGTTGATCCCTAAAAATGAAGTACGTGAAAATGGGGAATATCAGCGACAGATCGTCTATTCGGTTTTTCATGGTTCCACCAGTCAAAAAACCCAGCAAAAAGGCATAAATCAAGAGAATGAAAAACAGTAGGTAGGCTTTATCTATTCCCTGCTCAAGCTTAATATTTCCACGGACAAATAACCAAGGTATAATAATGGCTACAGAACCGGCAATGAATACATAGTAGATTGCTTCTTGAAGGTTTGTGCCAGACTCCTGATCGAAAGTGAGCAAAGAGAAGAAAATCAGGGTATAGGAGATGAGTGCCTTCTCCTTAAAAAGTGCGTAAAGAATAACAGGTATAGCAGCAAGTCCAAATAAAAAAAG